>Ga0182030_10002943_pt1 | contig 36236 bp, 27 predicted proteins | sample 812S3MmetaG_FD_121299 | JGI IMG/M metagenome (GOLD analysis project Ga0182030, IMG submission 121299) | Permafrost microbial communities from Stordalen Mire, Sweden - 812S3M metaG (Illumina Assembly) | ecosystem: Environmental > Terrestrial > Soil > Wetlands > Permafrost | place: Sweden...
CAGCGCCGGCGGCCGGAGCTGCATCTGTTGCAGCGTACCCGACGCCAGCGCCGGCGTACCCGGCAGCCCAGCGCCAGCTCCCGGAGCTGCATAATCCCGCGCGTTTGCGGCATGGTATACTCAGACGTTTGCGGTGCTGGTATGCCCGGCTGCTGGATGGGCAAAACCTTAAGAGTTATTTCCAGAAATCACACAATTTACGAGGTCGGTATGTCTGGCCATTCAAAATGGGCCACAATCAAGCACAAAAAGGGCGCGCTGGATGCTAAGCGCGGCAAAATTTTCACTAACCTGATCAAGGAAATCACGATGGCTGCCAAGTCCGGCGGCGATCCGAACATGAATCCTCGATTGCGCACGGCGGTGGCCGCAGCGAAGGCTGAAAACATGCCGCAGGACAACATCAAGCGGGCCATCCAGCGCGGAACCGGCGAATTGCCGGGCGTTACCTACGAAGAAATCACCTTCGAGGGTTACGGGCCGGGCGGCGCGGCGGTGCTGGTCTTCACCATGACTGACAACCGCAACCGTACCGTCAGCGACATCCGCCACCTCTTCGGCAAGAACGGTGGCACCATGGGCAATGCCGGCTCCGTGGCACACCTGTTCAGCAAGAAGGGCGAAATTCTGGTGACGAAGTCTGCCGCCAAGGAAGACGACCTGATGAACATTGTGCTGGAGAATGGCGCAGACGACCTCCAGGATGATGGCGATAGCTGGGATATTCTTACCGAGCCCGGCGCGTACGAGGCCGTGCTGGCAGCCGTGAAGGCCGCCGGTATCACCCCCGAGCACAGCGAAGTCAGCATGATCCCCTCCACCTATATCAAGCTGGAAGGTCAGCAGGCCCGCACCATGTACCGCCTGATGGAAGCATTTGAGGAGCACGATGACGTGCAGAACGTCTACTCCAACGCCGACATCGATCAGAAGGATCTTGAAGAAGTCGCAGGCTAACCGCAGCAAGGTTCGTGTTATCCAGGCCGCTCCCACGAGCGGCCTTTCCTTTTGTCTTTGAAGCGGAGGGTGGCCCAAATCCGCTTTCTTTTGGCGAATGTGGGGGACAGGTGACCTCGCCTCTGGTGCCCAATATCTGCCGCAGTCAGCAGATGTGGGTCTGTTGACCTTGCAGTTGCTTTTGCTTCTCTCGGTCGCGAGCGCAAGCCTTCTGTTGGCATGAGTGGGGCTGTCCGGTCCTGCTGTTGTTCTCTCTTTTGCTTTTGCCTTTGAAGCGGCAACCGTCGCCTGTTACGGTATTCTGTTCATCTATGAATGCTCGCCGCTTCGCAATCGTGTTACCGGTGATTCTGTGCGCGGCTTTCGCCATGGCACAGAGCGATGATGATGCGGCGGCCATCCGCCGCGAGCACTGTAATGCCGGAGTCTTCGTGAGCGGAGGCAGCGGCCTCTTCGACCGCGATAACGTGCAGTTCGTCCGCGCCGGAATTCGCGTGGGCCGCGTGATGACCGGAGAGCTCGGCTCCGGATATTTGCGCGGCACCTTTGAGGAAGACATTGAGTTCACGCCCGCGGATTACTTCCTCTGGGCAGGCTTTAGGCCGGTGTACGGCCTCGGCGTGAACCCCGTGGTGATGAAGTGGAATTTTACCCACGGAAAAAAGCTGATCCCCTATTTCCTAGCCCAGGGCGGAATGATCCACACGCCCATAAAGGTTCCGCCCGGAAACACGTCGAAGGTGAACTTCACCGAAGGTCCAGGCGTCGGCTTCAACTATTTTCTCAAGCCGGGCCGCTCGGTGACCTTTGACTTCCGTGCCACCCACATTTCCAACGCGTCGCTCGGCGATCACAATCCCGGAATCAATTCGAGTCTGCAAATTTTTCTTGGCTACACATGGTGGAAGCAATAAACGGAGAGTTGAACGATGGCCGCACTGATTGAATGTGTACCTAATTTCTCGGAAGGACGCGACAAAGCTCGTGTCGATGCGATTGTCGCCGCCATGAAGCACGATGGCGTCTATCTGCTGGATTGCGAAATGGACGCCGACCACAACCGTTCGGTGGTAACTCTTGTCGGGGAGCGCGAACCGCTGCTGGCCGCCGTGCTCGCCGGAATCGGCAAAGCCACCGAGTTGATCGACCTCAACGTGCAGCGCGGTGCTCATCCCCGCCTCGGTGCCACAGACGTAGTGCCCTTCATTCCCATCGAGGGCGCAACCCTTGAAGATTGCGTGCAGATGGCGCGTGAGCTTGGACAGAAAGTTTGGCAGCAGTATCAGCTTCCGGTGTATTTCTACGAGGCTGCCGCCGCCCGTCCTGAGCGCGTGAACCTTGAGAACATTCGCCGCGGCCAGTTCGAAGTCATCCGCGAAGAGATCGCGACCGTCGAATCCCGCCGTCCTGACGTTGGCGACCCATGCTGTCATCCCACGGCGGGAGCCGTAGTCATCGGCGCGCGCAAATTCCTCGTGGCTTACAACGTCTATCTGCAAACCAAAGACGTGGACATCGCAAAGAAGATCGCCAAGGCCGTCCGCTTCTCCAGCGGAGGATTCCGCGCCGTAAAAGGCATGGGAGTCGAAGTGCGTGGACAAGCGCAGGTCTCCATGAATCTGACCGACACCGACCTCACGCCGATGGCCCGGGTCTTCGAATTCGTCAAGCGTGAGGCCCAGCGTTACGGCGTCGGCGTGCAGTCCAGTGAAATTGTGGGACTCGTGCCAAAACGGGCACTTGAGAATGCCGCCGAATGGTTTCTGCAGGTAGAAAATTTCGACGCATCCATGATTCTGGAGAACCGTATTGCCTCCATCGTCGGAGGCAAGAGTGCCGTGGGCGGATTGCGCGAAGGCGTAGAGCCATTCGTCGAGCAACTCGCCGCGCCCACCGCCGTTCCCGGAGGCGGTAGCGCGTCCGCCGCCGCCGGTGCCATGGCCGCCGGACTCGCCGCGATGGTTGCAGGCATGTCGCGAGGAAAGAAGGCATACGCGGCGTTCGATGCTGAACTGTCCGAGGTCCTTGCAAAGCTCGGAGCGCTGCGCGAGGAACTGAAGGCCGCCATTGACTCCGACGCTGCCTCCTACCAGGCGGTCGTGGCCGCCTACAAGGCCCAGAAGAGCGCCACTCCCGAGGCCGGAGCCGCCGAGCTCGCAAAGGCCCTGTGCGGGGCCGCCGCCGTTCCCCTGCGCGTTGCCGAGTGCGCTTCTGAAGTCGGCGCCTTGGCCGCGTCCCTGCGTTGGAAGACGAATCCGAAGATGGGCAGTGACCTTACGGTTGCCGCCGCCCTGGCCCGCGCTGCCGTCGAAGGCGCCCTCGCCAACGTGGAGATTAATCTGGAATCCATGGATGCCGAATCCGAGGCCGGATTCATCGCGGAGACCAGAACCAAGGTAGTGGAACTTCGGAATTTGAAGATCTAAGGTGCCGCCGGACATCTGCGGGGTTTAACCAAGTGATCTATTCAGCCGTACGGGGGTACAATCGTAGACTATGAAGACCATCTCAATTGCATTCCTTCTGGCGTGTGCGTTTTGCACCACTGCCTTGGCCGCTCCGCTGGGGACGAGTACGCAAACCGTCCTTCCAGCGCAGATTCAACAGGTCATCTCCGTTGACTATCGCATCCTGCGCAACTCGCCGAGCGGAATTGCCTTGAAGAACCGCGTCCTGCCAGACAACCTGAAATCCTTTGAGACCTCGCTGCATGACATGGGCATCAACCCCGACGTGGACGTCGAGCAACTGACGTTTGTAAGTTACCGGAATGCGAAGGGCATGGTTCGCAGCTTTGGTGTTGCCAGCGGACAGTTTGAACCTAAGAAGGTTTTGGCGGGCTTCAAGAAGAAGAAGCAGAAAAGCGAAAAATATCATGACTCGGACCTGTGGACTACCGGCGGCGGCTTTGTCATGTCATTTCTTGACGACAACACAATTTTGTTCGGCGAACCCAGTTCGGTGAAAGACGGTCTGGACGTGCGTGATGGCGAACAGCGCGGAGTCGCCTCAACTCCTGACATGATGCAGATGATCGTGGAAGCCCAGTCCGGGTCGGTGTGGAGCGTGCTCGATCAGCAGGGAACCCAGAACATGCTGCGCTCTGCCTTGGGTGAGGCGTCCGCTCTTGCAGACTATGACACCATCAAGAAACGTCTGCTCGGTTCGCACTACACCCTCGATCTGCAGCATGGAATCGATTTTGGCTTGAACGTCCAAACCTCTGACTCCTTCACCGCCGGAACCTTGTCAGCCCTGATGAAGGCCGGAATCCTGTACAAGAAAGCCTCTGGCACCGCGGTTGAGAAGAGTGCGATGGACGCCATGATAGTCGACTCCGACAGCGGACGCCTCGTGGTGAAGTTCAAGGCCGACGACAGCAAATTCCAGGCGCTGCTGAAGAGCGATCTCTTCCAGGCGGTTTCCCACTAACCGGGCTTCTCACTAACAAAGCTGCAAACAATCACGCATAACAAAGGCGGCCCGCATAGGCCGCCTTCTAATTTTGAGGTGTCATTCTGAGCGCAGCGAAGAACCCCCGCACCGTCTGCGTTTCCTGCGCAGATTCAAGCTTCTCAACCAGAAACTGATTTTCTTTCGTTATTGGGATGCCGCCCTACAGTTCTTCCAGCAATCCCTTGCGAAGCGCGCGAATTGCGGCTTCAATGCGGTGATAGCGCACCCAGGTCCCCTGTTTGTGCGCCTCCACCAATCCTGCGTTCTTCAGAATCTTCATGTGGTGAGAGATCGTGGGCTGTGCGAGTTTGATGCGCTGCTCCACGTCCGAGGCGGTCCAGCCCTCGGGAGCGCCCGTCTTGTGCGCTGCGGTGGGATGAAGAAGTCGAAGAATCTTGCGCCTGCTAGGGTCGGCGACGGCCCTTAGCGCCAGACTCAACTTATCGGCAGCAGCTTTCATGATCGTTCCCAATCTTAATGCATTCAGGAGAGAGGGCAAACAGCAATTATCGTTTCAGGAATGCGTTGTATCCTGCGCTGATCAGGCGGGCGCGCATCGCCTCAGCCTCTTTGATGTCCGCGTACGGGCCCACTTGCACATGGAAGAGTTTGTCGCCGGGTTGGGTCACAATGACCGGATACTGCTGCTTATGGAGCGCGTCGCTCAGAAGCTTCGCATCGTCCTGATTGCGCACTGCGGCAATCTGCACCAGGTATCCCGTGCCCAGCGTAGTGCGTGTTTCGGGGCGGGCGGCTGCCGCTTCCGGAGGCGTAGGAGTCAGTTGCGGGTGCGCATCTTTTTTCTGCACCGAGTCGTAGAACGTGAGATCGGTGGTGCTGGGAGCTGCAGCCGCCGTCTGCGGCGGGCAGTTCTCGCCAGTCGCGCAGTCAGCAGCCTTCGGAGCCGCCGCCTGCGCTGCACCCGGCTTGTTTGCCGCTGCCGGAGCAGGGGTCGCAGGTACTGCCGTGGCGGACGTTTCCGCAACGGTCTGCTTGGCTGAACTTCGACCCAGCGAAAAACCAACCGCCAGCGAAATGCCGCACAGAATCACCAGCCCGAAGAAGAGTGTGAGCAACTTCCCCATGCCCAGCGTGATCTCTGTGTCCCTGGTGACGGCGGCCATCGTTTCCTGCTCCTGCGTAATCATCACTCCCAATTATGCCCCGGTCTTGGGCTCGGCGTCTGTGGCAGGAGGTGTGGATTTTGGTGCCGGAGCCATAAATTTCTGGATGCCCGCCAGCAGATCGATGGGAACCGGGAAGATGACCGTCGTGTTCTTTTCAACGCCAATCTCTGTAAGCGTCTGAAGATAGCGCAGTTGAATCGACGCGGGCTCGGTCTGCAGCAGGTGCGCGGCATCTACCAGGCGCTGCGCGGCAGAGAATTCGCCCTCGGCATGAATGATCTTGGAACGCTTTTCGCGCTCGGCCTCGGCCTGCTTGGCCATTGCCCGCATCATGGTCTCGGCCAGATCAACCTGCTTGACCTCAACGTTCACCACCTTCACGCCCCACGGAGCCGTGTGCTGGTCAAGAATCGACTGCAGGCGCAGATTGATCTTGTCGCGATGCGCCAATAGTTCGTCAAGTTCCACCTCGCCAAGCACGCTGCGCAGTGTGGTCAGCGCAAATTGCTGCGTCTGATACTGGTAATTAGTCACCTCTACCACGGCACGGCGCGGATCGATCACGCGTAGAAACACCACGGCGTTCACCTTCAGCGTCACGTTGTCGCGGGTGATCACGTCCTGCGGAGGCACGTCAAACGCAACCTGGCGAAGATCGACGCGCACCATGCGATCCAGAGGAGCGAACACCAGGATCAGCCCTGGGCCTTTCGGATCGGCCAGCAGGCGCCCAAGGCGGAAGATCACTCCGCGCTCATACTCGCTCAGAATTTTGATGGAACTGAAGAGGTAGAAGGCGACGATCACGATAACAATGCCGGTAAGAGGAAACATGGTGCCTCCGGGCCTGCTTGCAGGTCATCAGGATTCTATCGTACCAGCGCAATGTTGCAAGGCTGCAAAGTTTCCCCAGCGTGGGGGCGGCCGCAATTGCCGGAATGTTGACTCCGGTGTAATCTTAGGTCTGCTCACTGTGAGCGGGAGTAGTTCAGTGGTAGAACGTCAGCTTCCCAAGCTGAATGTCGCCGGTTCGATCCCGGTCTCCCGCTCCAGAAAATTCATTAGGTCACTTCAGCCAGTGAGTAAGCCGTGCTCCGCCCCCCGGCCGCATCTTTCACCAGCACGCCCTTTCGCACCAGACCCTCTATATCGCGCAGCGCCGTGTCCTGAGAACACTTGGCAAGCTTCGCCCATTTGGATGACGTCAGCTTTCCATCAAGCCCGTTCAGAAGTCGGTTCACCATGCTTCGTTGCCGATCATTGAAGGCTGCACCAGCATGGAGTTCACAGAAGAATGCTCTTTTGAGAACTGCAGCCAAGGTGGTTTCGGCCCTTTCAAAGGCGCGGCTGAGGCAGTCCAGGAACCATTCGAGCCAAAGTGTTATATCCAGATTGTCTTTCTGTGTCGCCTCAAGAATCTCGTAATAGGTTTTGCGTTCCTGCCTGATCTGCGCGGACATGCTGTAAAAGCGCTGCGCGCTTTTTTCAGAACGTGCCAGCACCATGTCTGCAATGACGCGCGCGATACGTCCATTCCCATCGTCGAACGGATGAATGGTCACAAACCACAGATGGGCGATCCCGGCTCTGAGCACGAGATCGGTAAAATGGTCTTTGTTGAACCAGTCCAGGAATTTCTTCATCTCCTTCCGGAGCCGTCCTGCGCCGGGTGCTTCATAGTGAACACGTTCCTTGCCTATCGCGCCGGATACCACTTGCATAGGGCCGGATTTGTCAGTGCGCCATCCGCCGACCGTAATGTTCGACATACCGCTGCGTCCCGTCGGAAATAATGCCGCCTGCCAGGAGAAGAGCCTTTCTTCGGTCAGGGGTTCCTCATATCGTTGTGTCGCATCTAGCATCATCTCAACGACACCCTCAACATCGCGGTCGGCAGCCGTCAACCCGCCTATATCGATTCCCAGACGGCGCGCGATGGAGGACCGCACCTCATCCCGGTTGAGGATCTCGCCTTCTATCTCACTCGACTTCAGAACATCCTCGGTCAGGGTTTGCAGAACAGCTTCGGTTCGGAACTGAAAACCGAGCGATTCCATTCGTCCGATGAGGCGTCCCTGCCGATGACGCACAACGGCAAGCCGTTCCCACAACCGCTCCTGATTCCAGCGGAACCGGGGCCAGTCCTTCAAATCGTGAATATAGTGATTTATTCTCCGCACCATGTGCGTAGAATCTAATCCCTATTTACCGCAAATGCAAGCCTATTCACCGCATTATATGCGTAGAATATGACTGCTAATCTACGCAGTCTTGGCGATTTCCCGCGCTTGCGTTGCGCACGCCATTAACCACCTGGGAACCAGCGACCCATGAGTGTTGGCGAATCGACCAATCGTTTTCAAAGTCCCTCAACTGTTAACTAAGAGCTAACATCGGCTTCGGAAACGATTACTCAGAACGCCAATCGTCATTCGATCGCGCCCGCCTCCGTGGAAGCCTCACTTTTGCGCCTCAAAGCCTCCGGAGAAGTCCTTCGTGGCCACTTCCGCAACGCCGCGGAGTCAAACAGACGATGCCCCGAAGCACGAAGCATCGTCTGTTTATAGGCGTTTCAAGCATCCGGAACCGATTCTCCGTCTAGAACTTAATCATCCAATCGATGTCGATCAATGACTCATTTCTCCGAAGGTCCGGTCTCCAAAGTCCACCGTGTCCACCTGAAGAGATAGGTGCGCTACCGCAATACCCGGCAGCGGCAAGCACTGAGTCGCCAATGTTCGGATCGGAAGTGCCGTCAAGACAGGAGAAGAGTTGCGGATTGCCATTATTGGTGCCCGGCGAGTAACCAAAAGAGTTGGGCGGAGTTACTCCACCGCGGCCTGACCAATAAGGCACATTCGCATGACGGAAATCGTACTCCACACGGAAGGTGAGCCACTGCCGGGGCATGTAATCAAAGGTCACGGAACTATCCCAGGCTTTGAACGGATCGCTCGGATTGAAGGGGAAGTAAGGAGAGTTGAGCGCTGCTGAAGCCGCGGTCTCGCCGTTAATAGGCGGCACAAGCACAAGGTAACGTCCGGGGTTATTGATCTGACCGCCGCCCAGTGTCAATGCAAATTTGTCATGCTTGAACCAGTTGCGGTCATAGACCATGTAGCCGACAAAGCTCTGCTTTGGATTAACTCCAGGATTGAAATGGCCAGTGGTGTCGTTGGGATTTCTATTCGTGGCAGTCGAGTTCAACCCAACCGAATTCGCATCCTTGGTGTCTCCGTGGCAACCCACGCCCTGTATATAGATTCCTTGCGAAGTTGTGGTGGAAGGCCCAAACTCGCATCCCGCATCGAGAGTAATTGAAATCGCCGACTTATCCCAGAACTTACTCGGCTTATCGTAGTACTTGACCTCGACGCTGTTATCGGTGTGAATGCGGCCGCGATTCGGCGTGTATAGATCGTCGTGACCCAATCCATAATCATTGCTGAGGATGTTAAGCCAGGGCCTCGGCGTCCACTTGATCTGCCCGCCCAATCCTTTCCTCGAATTGGAGGACCCATACGACTGCCATCCATTGATAAGCCATGGCTCGATCTTTAGGTGAGCCGTGGGAAAAACCTGTACGCGTATTCCCTGGAAGAACCATGGAGTGTTCGAGGAAACATAAGAAGGTTGGTACGCCCAGTTATCGAAGTTATAGTAGCTGAACAGCCCAACGTAAGACATGAAGATACCGGCGTCGAGATTGATACCGTGCAACACATTAAGATGGTATCCCCCGTAGGCCTCGGCCAGGTAACGGTCGGCGTTATCAAGATTCCATTGTCCCTTTGCCGGGCTGGGATCATTCCTGATCGTTGCCTGGGAATATTCGCCGAACTGGGTCATGAACCTGGTGCGAACGTTGTCGAAATGAAAATCGCCGCCGAGGCCAAGCTGCTCCAGTTGCATTTCGTTCGAGCGGAAGAGTTCACTCGATCCACCCATCGAGTTATCGATAGGTTTGTTGAAGTCATAGGCATAAGTCATGTCGACTCTAATCTCCGGCGTGAAGAACTTCGAATCAAAGGCAGTGTCTTTATTGCGCGGATTGCCATTCAGCCAGGTCCAGTCCCAATCTGAGAACGGCTCGATCTTCGCCGGTTTTGCGGACGCCACTTCAGGAACCGCCTTGGGAGCAGTCTGCGCCACCATCGGGGTTGGAACTGGCACAGAGGGCACTGGTGTGCTCGTACTAACCGGGGCTGCTGACTGTCTATCTCTACTGGCCTTCAATTGGGCCTCTAGCTGAGCGATGCGTGCTGCCATTGCGGCAAGCTCTTTCTCAAGTGCCTCGGTATCTGGGATGGACGAAGACGCGGTATCGCCGCCTTGTGCCTGAGATTGGGCGGCAACGGGAGTAACTTGAGCAGATACAAAGCCGAGGGCAAGTACAAAAGGAAAAGCGATGATCGCAATAGCTTTCTTGAAAACGGTTCTCACGCGAGTTTCTCCTTGGACAGCCTTCTAATTGAGAGTACGCGGGCCCCGATAAAGGTCTCCTAAAACGTTCCTAAATACTTCCTAAAGAAGCGTCGCGAAGAAGCTCCCCGGAAATGTTTGTGACAGAGCGAATAAGTGGTGCGAGAGTAAGACAAGGCAGAAGCAAGCACGAGAGTGATCCAGCGTAATGAATGGGCTGTATAAGTGTGCAAAGGTCCACAACTGGGTTGTAGTGTTAAGTAACACTCAACGGACAGACATGGGTTCGTAGTAAGTCGGGTCAATGGGGCGACAGTCAAAGAGGAAAGCACTGAGCACGTGCTTTCCTCTTTGACTGTCGTAAGAGCGAATTGTGCAGTTACTGCGCCGCCTTCTCATTTCTGTAAGATTCGGCCAGCACCGATATGTAGTGCTTGACCTCCTGCCCTTGCCGTCCAAAGCGGTGTACATTGTCAAACAACTGCATCATGCATGCAGGACACCCCGTGGTCAGCGTGTCCGCTTCCGTTCGCGCCGCGTCCTCCACCTTTCTCGTGGCAATTTCAGTGGACGTGCCCCAATGCGTCAGCACATACGATCCACCGCTGCCGCAACATGCATCCGGCTGAGACATTTCCTTGAACGTGACTCCCGGAATCCCCTTCAGTATTTCGCGTGGCTCACGAGAAACCTTCATAGTTTTCTTGAGATGGCATGAGTCGTGATAGGTGACTACCGAATCCACCTTGCCTTGCGGCCGACGATATTTCACCACGTCCACCAGAAAACTTGAAATGTCGTACGTACGTGCGCCCCAGTACGCGGCCTTCGGTCCATAGACCGGATCGCTGCTGAATATCTCGTTGTATTCATGCTGCCACGCGCCACCGCAGGAGCCGCAGCCTGTAATCAGATACTCAGCCCCGCTGCGGTCCATCGCGTCGAGGTTTCGTCTCCCCAGTTCGCGAATCGTTTCAACGTCGCCATGTACAAATACCGGAATGCCGCAGCAGCCCTGTCCCTTCGGGATTGCAACCTCAACGTTGTTCTCCTTCAACACGGAGAGTAAGTCCTCGCCGGTTTCGGGATAGAAGTAGTTCATTGAGCATCCGGTAAAGAATGCAACCCTGGTCTTCGGCTGCTCTACCTGGATCAGTTCCGGCACGCGAGCACGCAACGGTGTTGCGGCAAGCGCGGGAAGTAACCGGTCTTCATCGAAGCCTGCGTGCTTGCCTACAAACGCAAACGGCGAACGCGGAGCAATCGCCTTTTGACCGGCACTGCGGAAGGCCACGCCGCTAAGGAGTGCGCCCACCTTCATGCCGCTATCGAACAGATCCTGATGCTTCAGCGTGCTGAAGATGGCTTTCTTCAGCCACGGCAATCCGTTCTTTCTAACAATAGCGGCTCGCAAGGCCAGCATGATGCGAGCAAAATCAACCTTGGTAGGACAACTCTGCATGCATGACTTGCACACCAGGCAGTTGAATAACATGCTCATGACTTCCTGGTCATCGAGCGCCAGTGTGCCATCCATCACCGCCTCGGCCACACCGAGCTTGCCTCGCGCTACTCCCGCTTCAATCTTATCGGTCTTGTAGATTGGACAGACGGCCATACATGAGCCGCAGCGCATGCATTTATCCAACTCCGCACGGACAGCCTTTAACTCGTCATAAGCTCCCAGTCCGCTCACCGGTTGATCAGCGGGTTGCATGGGCCACCTCCGCTAGTACATGTGCTTCCGGCGCAGGAATAAGCTTTCCTGGGTTCAGCATATGCGTGGGATCAAGCGCATTCTTGATGCTCCGCATCAGCCCCAGTCCGGTCTCGCCAATCTCATTTCCCAAGTACTTCATCTTGGCGACTCCGATGCCGTGCTCGCCGGAGAGCGTGCCGCCAAATCTCAGCGCCGTGGCAAAAATCTCATCTACCGCCATGTGTACGCGCGCCATCTCGTCGAGGTTGTTCTTGTCTGCAAGGATCGTCGGATGCAGGTTGCCGTCGCCCGCGTGTCCAAACGTCCCCAACACGAGGCTGTACTTGCGGCCGATAGCCGACAACGCCAGCAGCATATCCGTAATCTTGCTGCGCGGCACCGTCGCGTCTTCCAGCACCACGGTGTTGTTCAGCGACGCCAGCGCCGGAAGCGCCGCGCGCCGGGCGGCCCACAAGCCATCGCGCTCCGCATCGGAGGTTGCCACGCGGAGCTTGCCTTTATTCGCGTTTACCACCTTCACTACGGCTTCGGCTTCGCGCTCCACCACTTCTTCGGCCATGCCATCCACTTCAATCAGCAGCAGCGCCTCTGCGTCGAGCGGTAGTCCGACGTGGGCAAAAGCCTCCACGGTACGGATCGTCATGTTGTCCATGATCTCAAGCGTCGCTGGTATGACCTGTGCCTTGATAATGCCCGCGACCGTATTCCCCGCGTCTTCCACTGTGCTGTAAGTAGCCAGCATTGCCCTGCGGTACTTTGGCGACGGAAGCAACTTGCAGGTGATTTCGACGATGATGCCGAGCGTTCCCTCGGATCCCACAAACAAGTTGGAGAAATCGTAGGCAGTTACGTTCTTCACGGTTTTGCCGCCAAAGCGGACGCGTTCGCCGTTGGCCAGTACAACTTCCATACCCATGACGTAGTGCTTGGTTACGCCATACTTAAGGCCGCGCAGACCGCCTGAGTTCTCCGCCACCGACCCGCCCATGGTGGCTGTGGTTACCGTACCTGGATCAGGCGGATACATCAGGCCGTGTGGTGCCGCGGCATTATTCAGTTCCTGAATTACCACTCCCGGCTGAACCGTTGCGGTCAGATTCTCGGCGTCAACTTCGAGGATCTTATCCATCTTTTGCAGCGAGAGTACGATCCCGCGCTCGACGGGAATGGTTCCGCCACTCAGGTTCGTGCCTGCGCCACGCGGGTAGATCGCAATCCCATGCTTGCGAGCGAGGTTCACCACGCTTTGGACTTGCTCAACGCTAGTGGGAAGAACGATGACATCAGGTGTTCCCTTGGGAACGTCTGCCGTAGCGTCATAACCGTAGGTCGTCAGGTTTACCTTGCTGGTTAGTACCTGATCATGGCCGACAATAATAGCGAGTTGCTGGATGATAGCTTTATCTAACATTGGATATGAACCTCTCGGAATGAAATGATGCGCGTGGCTGGGCGCGCCGGAACGGCTCCCAAGTTGCGATTGCTGGGCCGGCAGGGAACTTGTCTGACTGCATGCCGTGAGTATGCCTTTGAACCTTGGAGTGGTCAAGTGGTAAAACCACTGCAAGAAAAGTTTGTGTACATTAGACAAGCAATCATCGAGAATCTGGTGGATCAACATCATCAGGCTTGGCGTCATGCGAGGGACTGACGGAAATGAAGTTCAAACCGGTAAAAACGAAAAGACTTTATGAAGAGGTAATGGAACAAATCAAAGAGCTGATTGCCGGGGGAGAACTGAAACCAGGAGACAGGCTGATGTCTGAGCGCGATCTGGCAGACCGCCTGGAAGTGAGCCGGCCCTCGGTGCGTGAGGCAATTCGATCTCTTGAGATGATCGGAATTATCGAGATTCGGCGCGGCGATGGGACGTTCATTCGCAATTCAAACGCAGACGACATCATCCGTCCTCTCGCAATGTTTCTGACGGTAGAGAAGAGTTCGTTGCTGGACATGTTTGAGATTCGCCGTCTTTTCGAAACGGCCAGTGCAAGGATGGCAGCCGAACGCGCGACGCCTGAAGAGATCCTCCGGTTGCAGGCGGCTTGGGAGGGGATGAAAGAGCGGATCAACGTACAGGATTCGGAGCGCGGAGAAGAGTACGACATCCAGTTCCATTACGCAGTTGCGGAAGCCACGCACAATGCATTGTTGATCAAACTGTTTCGCACGATTTCAGAGGAGTTCTCGCGATCCGTGTCCGTGGCGCGGAGGCGGTTGTACGTCGATGCGATGAATCCGCAAAAGATCGTGGAGCAGCATCGCCGGATCTATCGTGCGATCAAAGGGCGCGATCCCGAAGCTGCCGCGCACGCAATGCTGCAGCATCTTTCGTATGCGGAACGCGAGCTGAGAAAGAGAATTTAGTTGTAAACATACAGGCTGGCTTTTCGAGAGGTGTGAGAGAAAAGCCTAAGTCAAACCAGCTTTGGCCTTGCAAAACCAGCCACTAGCGGTAGAATTCCATCGACTCAGCTCTGAACGTTTTATTGATGAATACCCAGTGGACTTACTCCGCCTGTACGGACATATATCCGTTTCTTAAGGAGCCACATGAAGCCGAAGCCTGCCCTGGCTACATTCATTATTGGTCTCGCCCTCTACTTCGGACTACCGCATCTTGCGCCGCTGCCTGCTGCTCAGAGTTTCAAGGGAATGCAGGCCTCGGCCAAAGTTGGCGCCGCCGTCTCCAAAGCCGCAGCCCCAGGCACCGGAAGCGCGAGCGAGGCGGCAGGGAAGGTGGTGAGCGAAACTGAGCTCCAGGCGAAGGCCGCGCAGGAAGACAAGCGTCGCTCTGACTGGCTGAAGGCTCTGCATCTTCTGGCGATCTTCATCACCACAATCATAGGCATCATCCTGAAGCCGCTGCCCATGGGAGCAATCGCCATCATAGGTATCGCCATCACTGCAACCACCGGGACACTGCCAATCGCGGATGCGCTCAGCGGCTTTTCGGATGTGGTGATCTGGCTGATCGTGCTGGCGTTCTTCATCTCTCGCGGATTTATCAAGACCGGTCTAGGCGCGCGCATTGCCTATAACTTCATGGCCTTGCTTGGGCGGCGAACACTTGGCCTGAGCTACGGTCTTGCCGCCACCGATCTGATACTCTCTCCGGCGATTCCCAGCAACACCGCGCGCGCCGGAGGAATTGTGATGCCCGTTATGGCCAGCCTGGCCCGCGCTTACGGCAGCAATCCCGGGGATGGAACCGAACGCAAAATTGGCGGCTTCCTCACGGTCACGGCGTACCAGGTCAATTGCATTACCAGTGCCATGTTTCTCACGGCCATGGCCGCCAATCCTCTGGCCCAGAAACTTGCTGGCGATCTTAAGATCAGCATCACCTGGGGCGGGTGGGCTCTTGCGGCGCTGGTGCCGGGCTTGGTCAGCCTGATCCTGGTTCCCTGGGTGATTTACAAAATCTATCCGCCTGAGATAAGGGAAACTCCGAACGCAGTGAAATTGGCGAAAGAAAAACTGGCGGAACTGGGACCAGTCTCCACCAAAGAGTGGATGATGATCTTTGTCTTCGTTATGCTGCTGGTGTTGTGGATCTTCGCCAAACAGTTCGGAGACATGAACGCCTCCACGGCTGCTCTTATCGGTCTGAGCGCTTTGCTAGTGCTGGGCGTACTGGGATGGGATGACGTTAAGAATGAAACCGGGGCATGGGACACGCTGGTGTGGTTTGCGGCCCTGGTGATGATGGCTAGCTTCCTGAACAAGCTCGGCATGATTCCATGGTTCAGCCAGTTCATTGGAAGCATGATGGGCGGCCACGGCTGGATCTTTGCCTTCCTTGCGTTGAGCCTCATCTACTTTTACAGCCACTATTTCTTTGCCAGCAACACGGCCCATGTGGCATCGATGTATGCGGCCTTCCTGGGCGTATGCATAGCTGTGGGCGCTCCGCCGGTACTGGCAGCCCTGTTGCTCGGTTTCTTTGGCAACCTGTTCGCAGGCCTGACCCACTACGGAGCAGGGCCGGCCCCAGTTCTGTTCGGCACAGGCTATGTGGAAGTCGTCACCTGGTGGCGCCTCGGGTTCGTAATAAGCGTTATCAACATCGTGATCTGGATCGGCATCGGCGGCCTATGGTGGAAGGCTATCGGGTTGTGGTAGCACCACGGCCACCGGCTTCATCGTGATGTACCGTCCTCGTCTCGCTACGTGACTTGCTTACGCTTGCTCTACTGCATCGGCGATAGCTTTGCCCAATTCGCTGGTTGTGGCCGTGCCGCCAATGTCGCGCGTAAACGGAACAACGGCGGGGCCGGCGGCCAGCGTCTTCTCAATCGCGCGTACCACGTCTGCGGCAGCCTCGGGATAGCCAAGATGCTCCAGCATCATTGCGCCGCACCAGATTTGACCCACCGGATTGGCCAGTCCCTTGCCCGCAATATCGGGCGCTGAACCATGAACCGGTTCAAACAAGCTGGGATACTTACGTTCGGGATTGATATTGGCGGATGGCGCGATTCCGATGGTGCCCGTGCATGCCGGGCCGAGATCGGAAAGAATGTCGCCAAACAGGTTGCTGGCAACCACCACGTCAAACCAATCGGGATGCTGCACGAAATTTGCGGTCAGAATATCGATGTGAAATTTGTCTACCTTTACGTCAGGATATGCCTTCGCCATCAATGCCACGCGCTCATCCCAGTACGGCATAGTGATCGAGATTCCGTTTGATTTTGTCGCCGAGGTCAGATGCTTTTTCGATCGCTTCTGTGCAAGTTCGAAGGCAAACTTCAACACCCGGTCCACGCCGATACGCGACATCACAGTTTCCTGGATGACTACTTCACGCTCGGTGCCCTCATACATACGGCCTCCAATGCTGGAGTACTCGCCCTCGGTATTTTCGCGCACAACATAAAAGTCGATATCGCCCGGCAGCCGATCCGCCAGTGGACATTTGATTCCCGGCATCAGCCGCACCGGCCGCAAGTTCAGGTATTGATCGAAGCGTCGCCGGAACTGCAACAGCGATCCCCACAATGAGACATGATCAGGCACGATTGCCGGCCACCCCACGGCACCGAAAAAGATTGCGTCAAACTTGACCAGCGTATCGAACCAATCGTCGGGCAACATTTCGCCGTGCTTCACGTAGTAATCGCAGCTTGCAAAGTCGAACCACTCAAACTCGAAATGGATTGAGAACTTCCGCGCTACGGCATTTAGCACGCGAATGCCCTCTGGGACCGTCTCTTTGCCAATGCCGTCTCCGGGAATGACAGCGATACGATGCGATTTCATCGTGCCTCCTCAAGAACGATTGCTGAATCGAAGTATATTCCAACAGCCTTGCACCCATGCCACCGCCGCTTCTGTTGCCGCAAGTAGCCACCACTCAGGCGGAACTGTAGAATAGGTTCCGCTTGTACTTCCAGTACAGAGATGCAAGCAAAGCGGGGTAAAGCAATGCCCATCTCAATTGAACCACCACGCAATTATCAGCCCAGGCGCGGACGAGGCGTTTTCGTGCTTCTCGCGGTTCTCGCCTTCGTCGCGTTCATTGGCCGCGCATCGCTGGGGTATTACGTCGATGTGCTCTGGTTCAGCTCTCTTGGTTACGGGGAAGTGTTCTGGAAAGCTTTGGGTCTTCGGTGGGTGGTGTTCGCGGCATTTACCGTGGCCACGTTAGTCATCCTGTACGGATCGTTTCTGGCTCTGAAGCGTGCCAGTTTCTCAAACTTGCCGAGCAGCCACACAATCTTTATCGGAGGACAGCCGGTGCAGTTGCCGGTGGATTCCGTTCTGCGTGTGATCGGACCGGGTGCGTCGCTGTTCATTGCGGTTGTTACCGGCATAGGAATGATGGCGGAATGGCCGACGCTCGCCCTCTACTGGTATGCGCCGCGCGTCGCTGGTGGCGTGGTTGATCCCATTTTCGGCAAGCCGCTGAACTTCTATCTCTTCACCCTGCCGGCGTGGCAACTCATCGCCGGCTGGCTGTTATTCCTCGCTGTAGTGGTCTGCGCGCTCGCCGCCTTCTTCATCCTTATTACGGGAGGCACGCGCGCGCTTGCCTCACGCCGCGACAGCTACATCCCTTTGCCTTGGCGCGGATTCTCGGTTGCCTTTGCGGCCCTGCTGCTGCTGGTTGCAGTGCGTTTGTACATCAGCAGGTTCGAGGAACTGCTGGAGCCTCATACGGTTTTCAGCGGTGTGACTTACGTTGACGCGCACGTCATGCTGACCGGACTACTGGTAGTTTGTGCAGCGCTGGTGATCGGCGCGGGGATCGCAATTGCAAATGCTATGACGGTACTGCCCGGCGGACGCAGGCTTGTTGTGGCAGTGGTTCCGGCGGTGGCATGTTACTTTGCGCTTCAATTGGCAGGCTGGTATGTTGCCAGCTTCATTGTGAAGCCGAATGAACTGGTTCGCGAGCAGCCCTACATTGCGCACAATATCGAACTAACACGGCGGGCGTACGGATTAGACCGCTTCGACCAGCGCGAGTTTCCTGCAGAGACCACCGTAGAGGCCGCTGATGCGGCCAACAATCAGGCAACGCTCCAGAACATCCGCCTGTGGGACTGGCACGCTCTACAGGACACGCTTCGTCAGATTCAGGAAATCCGGACGTATTACGACTTTCCGGATATTGATATTGATCGCTATGAAATCGACGGAGCAAACCGCGAAGTAATGCTCGCCGCGCGCGAGTTGAACGTGGAGAAACTTCCGGAGAGCAGCCGCAACTGGATTAACGAAAAGCTCATCTACACCCACGGCTACGGCATCACGATGAACTCCGTAAACGGGTTCACGCCAGAAGGCCTACCGACGCTGATGTTAAGCAACATGCCCGTCCAGAGCTCTGTGAGCGGTCTCAACGTAAAGCGGCCGCAGATTTATTTTGGCGAGCTGACAAATACGGATGTGTACGTCAAGACAAGACAGCAGGAATTCGACTATCCGCAAGGGCCGAGTAACAGCCTCACATCTTATGAGGGAACGGGCGGCATCGTCCTGGGAGGATTCTTGCGCCGCACCATCATTGCGTTTGAACGCGGCGATCTAGCGAAGTTACCGTTCAGTGACGATGTGAACTCCGGAAGTCGTTTGCTGATGCGGCGCAATGTGCGGGAGCGTGTATCGGCCCTGGCGCCATTCCTCAAGTTCGATTCTGATCCATATATTGTGCTCGGCGACGATGGCCGTTTGTCATGGATCATGGATGCGTTCACGGTTTCGGATACCTATCCTTACTCAAGCCATTACCGTCAGGATGGAAGCCTGATCAACTACATGAGGAACAGCGTCAAGGTGGTCATTGACGCATACGATGGCACTACTACGTTTTACGTATTCGACCATGAAGATCCGATCATAGCGGCCTACGTCCGGATTTTTCCGAGCCTGTTCAAGGATGCTTCCGCCATGCCATCCGGATTGCGGAAACATGTGCGGTATCCGGAACTGCTGCTCAAACTGCAGGCTGAGGTGTATGGCCTCTATCACATGACCAACGAGGGAGCATTCTATAACCGCGAGGATCTGTGGACGATAGCTACCGAGGTCGGGTTGAGCCAGGGAGGCGAACAGACCACGCAGACCATGGTGCCGAATTTTGTGATGATGAAACTCCCCGGCGAAAGCGGAGAGGAATTTGCGGAGATTCTGCCATTCACCCCCGCGAACCGGAACAACCTGATTGGATGGATTGCGGGACGCAGTGACGGCGCGCACTATGGTACGGCGGTCGTTTACGACTTTCCGAAAACCAAGCTGGTGGATGGCCCGCTGCAGATCGAGGCGCGAATCGATCAGAACGCGCAGCTTTCAGGACAGTTGACGTTGTGGAATCAGCAAGGTTCGCACGTTCGTCGCGGAACACTGCTGGTCATTCCCACCGGAAAAGCGCTGTTGTACGCGGAGCCGATCTACCTGCAAGCCGACCGGAGTCCGATGCCGGAGTTGCGCCTCGTGGTGCTCGCACTGCAAGACCGCCTGGCATACGGGCCGACCTTCGAATCGGCTATGGCGGGACTCTTCGGTGGAGCAACCTCTTCTACCAGCGCTGCCGAACCATCCGCACAACGTCCATCGCCAACGCCGAATGCAAACGCAAACGCCGCGGCGCCTCAACCTGCAGCCGGTCTCAATGAACTGATCGGTGAAGCTGCGAGAGATCTTTCTGACTACCAGCACCTCACTGCGGAAGGCAAGCTTGGCGAAGCTGGGCAGAAGCTGGAACAGCTCAAGCGCGCACTGGACAAGCTGAACGCATTACATCGATAACATCAGGCGATGGCGGTGGAAGGCCTTCTGCTCGCGGTCTGGCGTTTCTTTGATTCACGCACGAGCAGGGACTGATTAAACGCGTACTCCAATATGTGACGTGCAGCGGCAATCTTCTCTGCCTGCTTGCTGCGTGGAACGTACCCGTTGGCGATGATCTCAATGCGGCCATCACTCAGGCTGACCGCAACTGTGCTGATCGTGTGGTCGTGCTCACTATCGAGACTGTCTGCAAAGCGCAGAATCCCTCCAAGGCAATCGACCATGTGCTGATCTTCGGGTGACAGTGCTGTATCGCTCTCCTGCGCGGTGGGCAGGGTGCCGCGATGATAACGCGCCACCAATGCTGCAATCGCAACGTCCTTAGGCGACCAGTCCGGTGGGACATCCAACTTCTGCAATAGCCGGCTGCTGACCTTGTGCCGTGCCTTGTTTCTTCCATTGTGCCCGGCGCCATGAGTAAGCGCGGCAACTTGAAGCAGATCGCGCGGGCTGACCGCACCAACGCTGCGCGAAGGCAGCAGTCCGCGTGTCTGCAGTGCGTCGTAGAGCTCAAGGCTGAATCGTGTGACCAACTGAGTATGGGAAGGATCGGAGTCAAGGCTCGCCGCCCAGATCTCAAACCTCTTCACCACGGCCTTGTGCAACTGCTCTCCCGCCGGCAATCCGCTCCTCCACTGCTGCCACAAGGAGTGACGTCCAAGCATTTTGTCGCGGTAGGCCTGAACGCGTTGTGTACGCTCACTGGAAACAGCAGCGTACCATTGCTGTCTTTCCAGCGGCGACACGAAGGCATGGATCTGCCGGGCGGTGTTCGACAACACGTCGAGGTCATGTACTTCACCCAGTAAATCCTGGATGCGCCGGAGATCTTTTCCCCAGCTTCGGTCCTGTTCCGGAAGGAAGTTTTCCACGATGTAACGGAATTTCTTGAGACCGATTCGCAACTGGTGCAGGGATACCTGACTGCGATTCCGCAGCGCCGCGGCGTGGAGTTCGCGCGCCGACAGGTAGCGTTCCAAGGCGAGCACCTGAAAGACTTCCGTGGGATTTCCCAGGGCGCGCACCAGTTCATCCAATTTGTGCGCCCATTGCAGCCAACGCTCAGTATCAAATTTATCAACCACATCGGAAGCAGTCGTCTTCAACTCCGTCTCACGTTGCAGACAGTGGCTGTTGAGGCGCTCCGCAACGGCAGGGCAGCGGCTTCGCAGACGCTCCACCCACTCCAACAAGACCTGGGTATCGCGCAGTTCACCGAGAGCGGAAAAGACCACCTTACCGGCTCTGCGCATTTTTCCCCAGGATGGGTCACCGTTTACGCTCTGGAAGCCCTCTGCCATGGAGCGGCAGCGGCGCAGGGCCACGCGAAGGTCATGCACGGCGTCAGCGTGAAAGCTCTGGCTGGCTTTCTCGCGCTCTGCTATAACCCGTTCCATCCAGTATGCGATGCCGCGTTGCAAGGGATTAACGGCTGCCGCTTTCGCCATCACGAACCTCCGGCAGCGTTATTCTACGCGAGAATAGAACTTCAATTCAGGTGAGAGACAACTGTGCGGGAGCATCCTGCGGTTACGCGGAGGACGGCTTGATCTACGACACGCTCTAATTCGTCTGCATAAAATGCAGGACGTTCGTCGCGCAAACGCCGCTTGGCCCCCTCAGCGGAAAACCATCGCGGAGTGCGGAAAGCTTCACGGGGAGTCTCAAGTTGCAACACTCTGCATAAGTGCGCGTCCACGGTGTGCGTGGCACCGGCGTTCTTGTGATGCTGATAACGAGTGAAGGCCCGGGGTTCCACGCGTCCAAGCACGCCAGCCTCTTCATGAGCTTCGCGGGCGGCGGCGACAGCAGCCGTGGGATCGCCATCGACTCCTCCCTTCGGAAAGGTCCATCGCCTGGCGCGGGTGCGCACAAGAAGGAATTCAATCTCGCCATTCGCCTGCAGGCGATAGCAGACGGCCGCGACTACGGTTCGCGCAGGAGAGCGCCAGCAAAGCAGTTCCTGGCGTAACCACTGCCTGAGTCCCAGTTCCCTGACGGATTCGACCGAAGGCTGCATCTTGTCCATTCGCTACCTACCCTGCCCTAAGATCCGCACCAAACGCCGCGCGTCAATCGATCCGCCTGATTCAAGACTCATCTTCCATTGTGTGCGCTTCTGACAAGAAAAACGTGAATTATTCGATAATAAATAACGTGCTCTCCTGAGAGACATCTAACGATCTCACGATTAGCGGAACAATTGCACAAGACAGCGGAGTCAGTATTCGATAAGCTATTGCGTTCGTTGATGCGGGCAAATGAGGCCTGCCGGGAGTTCTTCTATGAATGATGATGCAGCCGCAACTCTGCGCCAGCTTGACGATGCGTTGGGGCGATATGTTCGGCCAGACACGTTCCCGCTGGCGATTCGCATGATCAAGCCCGGCGAGGCTCTTCCCGAGGGCGTCAAGGTTCCGAGCAAGAGCATGGGTGAGCAATGGATCGTCTGCCAATCGATTGGCGTGGCTCGACGCTACGGGTGGGCCATCGCCGTGGGCAAAGAAGATGTCATCTGCCCGCTGGCGGCCATTGCTTTTGGTTTTCGCAAGGCGAATTCCGAATATCTGAAAGGCTTCGTTTCCGTTGGAATGTACTGCAAGGACGAGGCTGCTGCTTCCAGCACGGAAGCCAGCACGTGGAAGTTTGAGCCTGGTACTTACGACTACGTCTGCATTGCGCCGCTGAACCGCGCAAACTTTGAACCGCATGTCATCTCCGTGTATGCCAACAGCGCACAGGTTATGCGCCTGGCCCATGCCTCGCTATACAAGCGCGGCGGCCGCCTGGTTTCCAGCACGAGTGGACGCCTGGATTGCGCCGAGATCATTATCCAGACCCTCAGCACGAATGAGCCGAAGGTGATCCTGCCATGCAACGGTGATCGCGTTTTCGGTATGGCGCAGGATCATGAGATGGCCTTCGCCTTTCCGTGGACATACGCGCGGGAGATGATCGAAGGACTGGAAGGCACACACAAGGGCGGCACTCGATTCCCCATCACCGTGGCGATGCGCGATACGGTGACCATGCCCAAGACGTATCAGGAGCTGATGACCATGCTGGCGAAGCAGGACGAGGGCGCAAATAAAAGTTAACGGTTCAATTCAAACAGCTAATCCGTTATCTCAGCTCTCCGGGATTACGACGAAAGGCTCCGTTTCTTCAGTATGCCGGTTCGCAAGGAATGCGGGAAGATGCAGAACGGAAGATGCAGACGTGAGTTCCCATCGTGGAGTCTGCAGCTCCGGCATTGGCTTTGCCTGAAATAGTTTTCGGCACTGCTTTGATGTCCAACGGGCCCAGTTCTTGGATTTCTTCCTGCGGGCGCTGTCGGTGGAGATTCCCGTACCCGCATACATTTGGCGGTACAGCTTCGAAAGAAACATGAAAGCGAGTCTGGCCCGCAGATTCGGAGTGCAGGCTGATCTCTGCCAGATTGCGCCGAGGTTATAGAATCTGTCCCACACCTTTTGCGTGCGTTCTCGAATTTCGTCGGAACTCATCGATGGATGCGGCGTAAACATCTTAGGACGAGTTGCCGTCGGAATCAGCCAGTACCTCGTAATCGGGATGCCATCCACCAGCACTGGAGCTTTTGCCTGCTCTTTTTCCCACCGCGTGAAATCCACGGTTCCGGGAAATGGCGTCATCATCACGAATTGCGCGAAGGTTACTCCCGCACGAAGCGCCATCTCTACCGTCGCATCGAAGGTTGCCGGCTTATCCGTCGGAAGCCCGAAGATGAATGAGCCCAGTACGTGTACTCCGTGCTGCTTGAAGGCTTGCAGACGGTTCGCCAGGGCATCGCCAGAGCAGTTGAAATCCTTGTAGACCGCTTTCAATCCCTCCGGTGTAACTGCCTCCACGCCTACCAGAGCCCCCTTGATGTTGCCCCTGCGCATCGCGTCAAGGAACTCAACGTCCTCACCCGCCTCCATGGTGATCTGCGTAAAGAACACCATGTCCTTCGGCAGCTTCGCGAGCTCTTCCATTAACTGGAAGCGCTCGCGTCGAATTGCCGACAGCTCTTCCAGTTTGGCAGTATTATTCTGCTCTCGTGCCAATCGCAGGTCGGTCAATGACACCGGATAGAAGTTGTCATCGGCCAGTGCAATGAATCGGAAACCAATGCGTCGCAACTCGATAATTTCGTCGATCACACGCTGATAGTGACGCTGCCGCGGCCGCTGTCCGTCAGTCCGCCAGACGCTGCAAAACGAGCAATGTTTTGGACATCCCCGCAGGGTCTGCACGGAGGCCCACATATACTTGTCGCGCGGCATCAAATCCCATCGCCCAGCCAGGAATTGATCGCTCTCGATTCGTCCACCTTCGTAGATGCGGCTGGGCTTGCCTGCCAGGCAATCCATGACGGCCTTACCCCAAGCTACATCGCCATCCCCTTTGACAACGGCGTGAGCGTCTCCTCGTTCAAAGGCCTCTTCGGGATACAGGGTGGCATGAATTCCGCCGTAGACCACCCACGCACCGCGCTCGCGTGCCATGCGTCCCACCTCATAACCTCGGAGCGCGTTGCCCGTATGGACACTGATGCCGACGATGTCTCCGGGTTCGATGGTGTCCGGGGAAATCTGTTCCAACGACTCATCTACAAGAATGGGATCGCCGACTGCTTGAGGTGTTGCTGCCGCCAGGACAAACAGCCATCGTGGCGTGATGACGGCAGTTCCAAAGGAGTTATCGCTGGGATTTACTAGATGAACCCTCATGAATCCAACCTTTCCTCATACGAGTACGGTGGCTTCAGAGATCATCATAGGAATGGAACGATCACAGGCCGAGCTACTTACACGGCAGACCGCCATCCACGAGTCCTCCCCGCCGGACATTATTCCAAATTATACACACCGATTGTTGCTGCTGTGTTCACGGTGCAGAACCTTGCTGGCTGCTTGGGGCAGTTACCTCGCTCTTGCGTAGTCCGCACCCACGGCTGGAGTATTCGCCCACGAGCCGGCTAAATCTTCCTCAGGCCGCACGAAAAAGATTTTGTCGAACGCCTCTTTGAGTATAGAGTTTACTGGCTCGTGCTGGAGCCTTTTGCGCTCGCGGAGCAAAACTGCGGTACAGAGGAAGGTCAGTATGCTGAAAGGTCGCAATGCAGTCGTAACCGGATCAACCAGCGGCATTGGAGAAGGCGTGGCCCGTGCGCTTGCTGCGCAGGGTGCCAACATCATGCTCAACGGCTTTGGGGATGCCGCCGCAATCGAAAAACTTCGTTCGGAGCTGGCCGCCAAGCATGGCGTTCAAGTCTTCTATAATCCTGCCGATCTCTCCAAGGCTGAGGAATGTGAAGCGCTCATCCGCGACGCCGAAACCAAGCTTGGTTCCATTGACATTCTTGTTAACAACGCCGGCGTTCAATTCGTGGCGCCTATTGATGAATTTCCTGTTGATCGCTGGAACCAGATCATCGCCATCAATCTCTCCTCGACGTTTCATACCATTCGCGCCGCCCTTCCCGGCATGAAGAAACGCGGATGGGGACGCCTCATCAATACCGCTTCCACTCACGGCCTCGTCGCCTCCGCCAACAAGGTGGCCTATGTGGCAGCCAAGCACGGAATCGTCGGCATCACTAAAACCGTGGCCCTTGAAACCGCCAAGAGCGGGATCACCTGCAACGCCATCTGTCCGGGTTGGGTTCTCACTCCGCTTGTGCAGAAGCAGATTGACGACCGCGCCGCCCGCGAGGGTGTCGCCGTCGAGGTCGCGAAAGGCGAGTTGCTGGCCGAGAAGCAACCCTCTGGCCGCTTCACCACAACCGATGACATTGGCGGCCTCGCGGTCTTCCTTTGTTCGGGAGCCGCTCAGAACATTACCGGCGCGATGATTCCTGTCGACGGCGGTTGGACCGCACAGTGACTTTTTGTGCACCGATTCAAGCCAGCTTTAGAGTTGGCTTGAATCGGGTGTGATTCTTGGGATACTGCGGGCGCTCCTGCCCGAGGCAGTTGTTCTTGCTACTTCGGCCCATTCATTGGAATTGGAATATACGATCCTGTCCCGGCACTTCCCGCGGAAATATGTGGAGTCACGACCACTAACAGTTCGTCGTACGTTTTTGTCTTTGTCTGTGTGGAGAACGCCGTTCCAAGGCCGGGAATCAACGACAACATTGGAATGCCATTGATGCTGGCCATTAGTTCGCTGTCCACCAGTCCGGCCATGACCACCGCTTCGCCGTCGTTTGTGCTGATCGTTCCCTTCAATTCCTGGTTGGTTAGCAGCGGCAGACCGTTCAACTGTATCGCTCCCAACGAGCGCAGAGTCAGCTCATAGTTCAGGCTCACCAGTTTTCCGTGGACTTGCGGAGTCGCCTTGAACACCAGCCCTATGTCCTCGTAGCTGAACTGCGGAGAGGGAATTGCGGCAGTGCCCGCGCTTGAATTGATTCCCAGGCTAGACAGCAGACTGCTTGTGGCACTAGTGGCAGAAAACTGTGAGCTCACGATCGGATACCGCTCGCCCACTTTCAGCGTCGCTGCCTTTCCGTGTCCTGCGCGCAGCATCACGTCATCCACCGTACGCGTCATTGAGTTGTTGAGAGAAAAATTCAAGGCGGTCGACGGAATGGTGACCCCGCTCAGTGTAAGTCCTCCGCCAAAGGTCGCGAAAGGCTGCGACAGCGGGCTGCTGGTGCCCCCGAGTGACGAAGCCGATGCCAGCAACCCGGCCAGAATTGTCTGCGCGTTTACCGGCTGTCCCGCAGCCTGTAAAGCGGCTACGATTTGGCTATACGCGCTGCTAGAGACCAGGCTGCTTATCTCCGAGGTCACGTTGAACACTGAGAACTGTGTCGGAACCGAGGTTCCGAGGTCCCTGGTGAACGAGGTCGAGATATCGAAAATCTTCACCTCGAGTACTACCGTAGGCCGGTCTTCCCGCAGATAACTCAGGAACTGCGATACGGCGTCCATCGTCTTCTGCGGCGCGCGCACCACGATTGCCCCGGAAGTAGCGTTTAGCGTTATGAATCGCAGGTCGAAGAGCACCCGGAGTGCCGTCATCAGGTCATTGAGTTCCTGCGGTGAGCTATCGCCGATAACATAAAAAGTCCGCAGACTCATGCGGGTTAAATCGCGCCGGTTCTCCTCCGTGTCGTTTGCCACAAGCACCTCATGCTCGCTCATGGGGATCAACAACACCTTGCACACCCGTCCCACAATTTCCGCGCCGTGCTCCCAGCTCACGTTATCCAGATTGACGCGTACCCGCCTCTGGGCGAGTCCTTCATCCGGAACCGCGGTGATTCCATACGCACGAGTGAACTGTTTTAGAAACTCGGCTGAGTTTCCCCGGTACTCAAAGCTCTGCAATCCCGCGGAAGGCTTCAGCCGCAATTCTCCGAGTTCTTCGCGCATTCTGAGGCTGCCAGCCTCCTCGGGAGGCGGCAGCGCATCATTCAACCTCTGTAGAGCGTAGTCGTTAGTTGGGTCGATCTCCGCAGCCCGCTTAAATGCCGTCAGCGCTGCTGTGGTGTCGCCTCTCTGCATCGCCTGGTCTCCCTGGCGCATCTGGTCGGTGACAATCCTCCCTCCAATCGCCTTCTCCACCGCGGCGTACATGGCGTCCTGCGGCGAAACGGTACGCGCTTCACGGATTGTCGTCAGCGCCTGCTCAAGCTGGTTGTTCTTCGCAAGCTGAGACGCACGTTCGTAGAGCTTTCGGGCTTTCTTGACCTCTGCTTGGGGTAAACCACAGGGAGGGAAATGCTTCTGAATGTCCGAGCAAGGCAGCCCGTTTGCAGCTTTGGAGGTATCCTGCTTTGCAGGTTCGTTACCTGCAAATAGCAGGCCGGGGATCACCAACGCGAAAGCCAGCAGGGCAGGGCGAAGCATGTCCCGAATTCTACCGGATTCCGCTCACCGTGCGTAACTCCATAGACTTTCGCAACCAGGGATGCACATTTCCGGTCCTTCTCTTGCGAGTTCCAGCAGGGAGAATATCCCCGTAGCCACGGCGATCACCGGAAACCCGCAAGCCTTAGCCGACCGCACGTCGGCAGGAGTGTCACCCACGAAGCACACTTGCGCCTTCGGGCCAAGCCGTCGTCTCGCTTCCTCGGCACCCCAGCGGAAAATCTCCGTTCGGCTCTCGTTGCGGTCGCTGAATGATCCGAAGCTGAAATATTCGTCGATCCCAGCGGCCCTCAGTTTCGCCCACCCAATGCGTTCGACGTTGCCGGTGGCTAGCCCCATCAGCTTTCCGGCAGCTTTCAGCTCTGAGAGCAGTTTTTCAACCGCACAGCAAAGCTCAGGACGAAGTTCGATCGCCCGTTCCTCAACCTCTGTGCACATCCTGCACGTGATCTCGCCGAGCCCGGCGCGTCCATCCGCTTCGCACACCCCAGAGCGTTCCAAAGCCGCAAGCAGAATCAGCGGATCGGTGCTGCCGTGCAGCACGATACCGTCCAGCCCAATTTTGCGGCCGTACATCGCCAGCATTGCCGATTGAAAGGCCTCGTAATGCACCACATCGCGCGAATTCAGCAGCGTTCCGTCAATGTCAAATAGATATGCGTCAAAGCCCCGCCAGTCGAATCCCCGCGGCAGCTTATCGTTACCTTTGAAATCGTCAGCGGCGGTCACAATGGCCATCCCCGCGCTTACTTTCCATTCGCTCTCTGCCAGTGGGTCTCTTCCTCGCTGCGTCCATCCTCGTCCAACATGATGCGTTGGATGCTGCGGGCACGTCCCGTAATCTCATCGCAATCCACCAATACGGCGCAGAATCGCACGTCGTTGATTGCCGCTTCGAAGCGTCCTGGCAGGCTGGTCAGGAACCGCTGTAGAATCTGCTCCTTCTGCACGCCAATTACGCTGTCATAGGGCCCGGTCATCCCGACATCCGTCTGGTAGGCCGTTCCGCCAGGCAGCAAACGTGTGTCCGCCGTGGGAATATGCGTGTGGGTTCCGATGAGGGCCGTTACCCGTCCATCGAGATACCAGCCCAGCGCAACCTTCTCGCTTGTCGCCTCCGCGTGGAAGTCCACAAAGATTACCTTCGCGAAGATCTTTTCCAGCAGTCTGTCAGCCACCCGGAAAGGGTCGTCGATGTTCGCCATGAAAACTCGCCCTTGCAGGTTCACCACCGCGTACGGAACCCCTGCCCGCGTGGTGCCTTCATAGACGCCCACGCCCGGAGTTCCTGCCGGATAGTTTGCTGGCCGCAGCACGCGCCGCGCCGGGCTGTAAGGTTCATTGGCTGCGGCGTTGAAGTATTCCACTAGTTCGCGCTTGTCCCACACGTGGTTTCCGGTGGTGATCACGTCGATTCCGAGATCGAAAAACTCCTCGGCAATCGCCGGCGTCAATCCGAATCCTCCGGCCGCGTTCTCTCCGTTGGCAATGCAGAGATCCACCGCATGCTGTTTGAGCAGCGCGCCCAAGTGGTTCCGCACGACGTTGCGACCTGGCCTTCCGAAGATGTCTCCGATGAACAATATCCGCAATCGCTATCCCCCGGTGTCAGCGACTGGGTGGGCATCTACTGCCCCGTACCTGTCGCGAAGCTACGCGTTATGACCCTCAATGCTATCATCCCGTGCCACCTGGGCCTTCCGCGCCGCGAGGCAGAATTCTCCCATCTCTTCAACCTGCTTTCCTTCAGAAGAGCACGAAGTTACTTAGGAAGCGCTGTTCTTCTTCAGGGGCACTCGGAAGCCGGGGGTGGAATCAAGGAAGGACGCAAGTTCTGAGGGCTCCATCGGTTTTGCAAACACGTGGCCCTGGGCGTAGTCGCAGTTCATCGCGCTCAGCAGGGCGACCTGCTCAGCGGTTTCCGCGCCTTCGGCGACTACTTTCATTTGCAAATTGTGAGCCAGACTGACTATGGTGCGGACGATTTCGAGATTTCGTTGATCGTGCTGCATCTTGTCGATGAAGTACTGATCAATCTTGAGAGTGTCCACAGAGAAGCGGTGCAGGTACTTCAATGAGGAGTAGCCGGTGCCGAAGTCGTCAATGCTGAGCCGCACGCCGAGATCCTGTAACTCTGAAAGCACAGGCGCGGTAAGCTCGGGCGAATCCATTGCGACCCGTTCGGTGAGTTCCAGCCGGAGATATTCTCCATCGAGTCCGGTTTCGTCGAGGATCTGTTTGACCAGACGCGGAAAGTCCGGCTGGGAGAGCTGACGTGAGGAGATGTTGACGCCCACTGTCAGGGGAGTTGCATTGCCAAAGAACTTGTGCCAGTTGCAAGCCTCGATACAGGCCTGACGCAGCGCCCACGCGCCGATAGGCACAATGAAGGAGGTCTCTTCCGCCAGGGGCATGAAGTCTTCAGGGATGAGAATCCCGCGACTTGGCGACCGCCATCGCAGAAGGGCTTCGATCACCTCGATCCGTCCATCCGCCAGGGAGACAATGGGCTGGTAGGTGACGAAAAATTCGTGGCGATCATAGGCCTGCCGCAACTCCGCTTCCTTGAAAAGGCGTTCCACGGCGTGGGTATGCATGCTTTCATCGAAGAGCACACAGTCGCCGCGCCCGTTGGCTTTTGCCCGGTACATCGCAGTATCGGCGTCGCGTAGCATGATGTCAGCAGAAGTGTAATGGCTGGCGCTGAGGGCGACACCGATGCTGACGGTAACAGAAACCGTCTTGTCGCCAATAATGAACGGAGTCAAAAGCTTATCTGCAATGCGGTCAGCAATACGCAAGGCATCACTGACGTCGCGAATGTTGTCGAGGAAGATGGCAAACTCATCGCCTCCAAGACGGGCGACAATGTCTTCCCCACCTTCGCGGTAGATGGGTTCCGGGCTGCGCCGCAGGCAAGACTCTAAAAGATTGGCCACGCAGATGAGCAGTTCGTCTCCGACGAGGTGTCCGAGGCTGTCATTCACAATCTTAAAGCGGTCGATATCCAGGTAAAGCAGGGCGCACAGGTAGTCGGGAGTGCGCTCCGCATGTTTGATAGCCATGCCTAGGCGGGACTGCAATAGTCGACGGTTGGGCAACTTGGTCAGCGGGTCCTGAAGAGCGGCGACTTCGGCGAGTTCTTTGGCTGCCTCCAACTGCCTGATGACGGAGTGCAACTCCTCAGTCCGTTCCTCCACGAGACGATCCAGTTCTTCATGGCGGGCGCGAGCCTGCTGAATGGAAGACCATTTGGCGGTGAGGGCATGCACCAATTGCGTGACTTCGAAGGGGGTGAATGGCTTTTTCAGGATTCCGAGATTGTCCGAGTGACCCAGGCACCGCTCAATGTCTCTCCAGTTGTAGTTGGAGAACGCGGTGCAAATCACGACCTGCAGATCAGGGTCGGCGTCCCAAAGATGCGAAATGGTTTCGATGCCGTCCCAGCCCATCGGCATTCGAATATCCACGAAGACGAGTGCATAGGGCGTGCCGTCGTCCCTGCCTTGCTGGAGGTGAACCAGACCGTCCTGTCCACGGAAGACCGAGTCAATCTGGTAGCCCACATCGGCAGCGACAGATCTCCTGACCCGAATGGCTCCGATGCCCGCAAACTCCTCGTCGACCGCGCCGGGACGCAGGCATCTTTTCAAGTCGGCGTGGGTGGCTTCATTGTCGGCCACAATAAGCAGCCGGAAATCAGCTCCAGTGCCGGAATTGTCCGGGTGCCCCATCTTTGTAACCGCTCTTCGCGTGGTACGGCCGCCTTCGATCACAATAAGCCCGCAGTCCGACCCTCACTTATTCATGAAGGCATACAGACGAAAAATTCAAGCATAGGTGTAAGGGTTGTCTCCGGACTGTGCTCGACAAAGGTCCGAAGGCTTCACGTCGAGCGGCTAACGACCAGGCTTCTTGAACTGTCTTGAGCCTTTATCACCGGATCAAAGGGTTGATATCCGCCGTGGAGTCCTGAGCGGGGTCTGCCGTACGGAGGGATTTTACGCAATCCACCTCAGGATGCGCAACTCCAGCCCGAGTTACCGGCGTAATTCCTGCGAGTGGTATCTTTTCACCGTAAGACATCGGCTTGCGAGGGTACTGGCCAACGAGCGGCCCTGCATGTAGCCAACACAAAGGACGGGGATGGATTTATTCCGCAAGCAGCTTTGGTTTGTTTTACTTGCGCTCTCGATGAACTTTTCCATCAGGGCTCAGGATGCGCCGACACCTCCGATGCAGGGAGCCGCGCCAGCCGCTGAGCATCACGTCACCGATGCTGAAGCCAAGGAACTCTTCCGCTCCATTGACGACATCTTGAAGTTTGCCAGTGAGCATAGCGGACTTCCTATTCGCCATGAGGTGAAAAAGAAACTGGCCACCCGCGAAGAGGTTGCGAAGTACGTGGAGAAGCGCATGAAAGAGCAGGGAAACGGCGAGCGATTCGATCGCTCCGCGCGCTCGCTGAAGAAGCTTGGCCTGCTGCCTCGCGACTTCAACCTGCGCGAATACATGCTGGATCTCTACAAGGAGCAGGTGGAAGGCTGGTATGACGCGCACAGCAAAACTGTCTTCCTTTTGGATTGGGTCGAACCGGACTCGCAAAAGCCGGTGATGGCGCACGAGCTGGTTCACGCGCTGCAAGACCAGAACTACGATCTGGATAAATGGCTGAACGTCAGGAAAGATTCCAAAGACGATACAGGGCAGATGGTGATCGATGAGCAGCGCGCAGCGCGTCAGTCTGTCATCGAAGGTCAGGCCATGGTTGTGCTCTACGATTATCAGCTCACATCCACGGGGCAGACGGTTGAGAGCGCACCGGCGCTGGTGGATTCCATGCGCGCCTCCATCCTTGAAGAAGACAGCTCATCGCTCTATGGAAAGGCTCCGATCTATCTGCGCGAGGCGCTTTTGTTTCCCTATAGCTTCGGTACGGATTTCGTTGTCTCCGTACTGGTGAAGCGCGGCAAGCAGGCAGCCTTCGCCGGAGTGCTCGACCATCCGCCACTGGACACTCATCAGATCATGGAGCCGATCAGCTATTTTTCCGGAGAGCCGCAGGTGCAGGTGAAAGTTGTGCCGCTGGAAAAAATTCTTGGCAGCAACTGGAGGCGTGAAGATTTCTCCGGCATCGGAGAGGTCGATCTGCGGGTGTTTGTTCGCCAGTGGAGCGGCAATGAAGCGGCCGCTAAGCTGGCTCCGGCGTGGCGTGGCGGCTACTACATGGCCATTCTTGACAAGAAAGCTCCGGAGGACTCACCGCTTCCGCTAGCCCTGATCGTCAACTTTGCCAACCCAGAGGCCGCCGCGCAATTTGCGGCAATCTATGAAGCCGAATTGCCGAAGCGCTACAACTCAGTGCAGGCGACGAGCTCACCGCGCCAATGGACAACCGAAGAAGGCAATGTGCAACTGTATGTCGATGGCTCGTCGGTGATTGCGCTGGAATCTTTTGCCGCCGACCAAGCCACAAAGCTCCACGCGGCTCTCGTTTCAGCAGTAAAACAACCATATGAGATTCCAGTCGCGCAGTAACCTCTGCCGTGGGTGCGGAGCCCCAACGGATGATGTGAGGCCTCTTGTATAATCAGCTTTTCCGCATACTTTGTTGTACACGCAGGAGATTGCATTGGCACAGGCAGAGATTGGTATCATTGGCGGCAGCGGCCTTTATTCGATGAAAGGGCTGACTGACATTCATGAGCTTCAACTGGAGACACCGTTCGGCGCGCCCTCGGGCCCGTATGTTCTCGGCACGCTTTCCGGTCGCAAGGTTGCGTTTCTTGCGCGCCACGGACGCGGACACCGCATCCTTCCCAGCGAGTTGAACTTCAGGGCCAACGTTCACGGTTTCAAGCAGCTTGGTGTTGAACGCATTCTCTCGGTCTCTGCCGTTGGCTCGCTGAGAGAAGAGCACAAGCCTACCGATTTCGTCATCCCTGACCAGTTCTACGACCGTACCAAGCATCGCGTTTCCACCTTTTTCGGTGAGGGAATCGTCGCCCACATCGCGTTCGGCGATCCCATCTGTCCGGAGCTTGCAGGCATCGTTGCCAAGGCTGGAACTGCCGCGAAGGTGGTCACGAAAAGCGGCGGCACCTATGTTTGCATGGAAGGTCCGCAGTTCTCTACCAAGGCTGAGAGCAACGCCTACCGCGCGCAGGGTTTTGACCTTGTCGGCATGACCAATCTGCAAGAGGCCAAACTGGCACGAGAAGCCGAGATCTGTTACGTCACCATCGCCATGGTCACCGACTACGATTGCTGGCATCCTGATCACGACAGCGTCACTGTCGAGCAAATCATTGGAGTGCTCAACAAGAACGCGGAGAATGCCGCCAACGTTGTGCGTGAAGCGGTTGCCTTGCTGCCTGCCGGACGCGGATGCAAGTGCGGGCAGGCCCTCGCCATGGCCATCATGACGGCCCCAGATGCAATTCCAGCGGCCACGCGCGCCAAACTTGATCTTCTGGTAGGCAAATATCTCGGGAAAAAGGCGGGAGCATAACATGTCGATTCTGGTCGTCGGCTCGGTTGCATTCGATACTCTGAAAACCCCGTTTGGTGTGCGCGAAAAGATACTGGGCGGCTCCGCAACGTATTTTTCGCTTTCCGCCAGCTTCTTCACCCCGGTGCGCGTGGTTGCTGTTGTTGGAGATGATTTCACCGCCGAACACGAAGCGGTCCTCACCAGCCGCGGCATTGATACGCGCGGCATCGAACACGCCTCAGGCAAGACCTTTCACTGGGGCGGCGAGTACGGTGAAAATGTCAACGAGGCGAAAACCAACTTTACCGATCTCAATGTCTTCGAGAATTTTGCGCCCAAGATTCCCGCCGCTTTTGATGACACGCACATGCTCTTTCTAGGCAACATTCAGCCGGCTTTGCAACTGGATGTACGTCGCAAGATGCCGAAGGTTGCGCTGGTCGGCGCCGACAGCATGAATTTGTGGATTAATATCGCTCGCGCCGAACTTCTGGAAACATTGAAGGAAGTCGATATTCTGCTGATCAATGATGGCGAGGCCAAGCTACTGGCAAACGAAAACAGCCTGGTGCTGGCGGCGAAGAAGATTCTCACACTCGGACCGCGCTCACTGGTCATCAAGCACGGCGAGTACGGCGCGACTCTTTTCTTCAAAGACGGTTCGCATCCGTTCCGCGCTCCGGCCCTGCCGATTGCCGAGGTGCAGGATCCCACGGGGGCAGGTGACACCTTTGCCGGAGGCTTCATGGGCTACATCGCATCGCAGCCCAAGCTTACGCGCAGCGTGCTGAAGCAAGCCATGTTTTATGGCGGTGTAATGGGTTCATTCACCGTCGAGTGCTTCGGTCCCGAGCGGCTCATCTCGCTGACGCGGGAAGAAATCGACGAGCGCTTCAAGCTCTTTGTCAGTCTCACGCATCTTGACTAACCCACTCTGTAATGGGCGGCACTGAAGTGGATATGGATCGCGAAGAGTTCGAGTCGCAACCCGGCGGAGACCACGGCGAAGTCATGCTGGTCTCCGCCCTTGCCGCCCTGCTCTCGCTGGTGGCCTTCGCGTGGTTCTACCGCCGCGGAGACATTCTGCTGTACGGCGATGCAGTTGCGCATCTCAACATTGCTCGCCGCCTCACCGATGCGCGCAATCCCGGATGGGATCAGATAGGGACCGTTTGGCTCCCACTGCCGCATCTTCTCGCCGCGCCATTCGTCGCCTTCGACGCACTCTGGCGTAACGGAGTCGGCGGCTCCATTCCTTCCATGGTGGCCTACGTTCTTGGAGTGGCCGGCATCTTTCGCCTGGTGCGTGCCCGGGCGTCGCTTGCATCCGCCTCACTGGCCGCCACGATTTACGCGCTGAATCCATCGCTGCTCTATATGCAGGCGACGGCGATGACCGAATCCATTTTCCTCGCCGCGATTATATGGTCACTGGTTTACTTCGACGATTTTCGCCGCGCACTTTTCTCCGACCCTTCCGGTACTGCGCCCACCATTCCTGGATGGCGGGCTATTGAGCGCTGCGGCATGTGCCTGTCTGCCGCGATTTTCACGCGCTATGACGGATGGATCGTCGCCTTTATCGTTGGCATCTGCGCCGTGCTGACCGCCATGCGCTGGCTCGCCATGCGTCCGCCGAGGCAGCAGACCGGACGCCTGTTGCGCTCCATGACGTCCTTTCTGCTACTACTGGCGCTCTGTCCTACTCTGTGGCTCGCACATAACTATAAGGTCACCGGACATCTTCTCGACTGGCTCAACGGCCCCTATTCGGCGAAGGCCATTGCCCAGCGCTCCGCCCGGCCCAACGATCCGCCATATCCGGGCAAGGATCACATGATCGTGGCCGCGCAGTATTTTCTGAAAGCGGCGCG
>Ga0182030_10002944_pt1 | contig 36233 bp, 34 predicted proteins | sample 812S3MmetaG_FD_121299 | JGI IMG/M metagenome (GOLD analysis project Ga0182030, IMG submission 121299) | Permafrost microbial communities from Stordalen Mire, Sweden - 812S3M metaG (Illumina Assembly) | ecosystem: Environmental > Terrestrial > Soil > Wetlands > Permafrost | place: Sweden...
CCGCGTGCTTGGTACAAAATCCTTTTTCTGTGCGCCTTTCCACAGTTGGGAAAAAGGCACTGTAGAAAATACCATTGGTCTTGTTCGCCGTTATTTGCCCAAAAAGACTGACCTTGCTAAAGTGTCTCTCAAAGAATTCAAAGCCATCGAAAGATGGCTCAATCACAGGCCCAGAAAATGTTTGGGTTTTAAAACTCCGGCGGAAGTCTTTCGGCGAAGTGTTGCACTTACTCCGTGAATTCAGCCCTTTTATTTTCTTTCGTTAAGAAAACAATTATTAAATGGGTGCTAGTTTTATTAGTTCCATTTTTTCTAACTGATCTCATTTACTGGACACCTGTATGGTTTGGACATCATCTTTCGGGTGAATGCTCGTCCTGGGAAGGCCTTTTTATAGTTCCTTGGTATGGAGCGGGGGTATTTTCATCTGTGCTGGTTTGTTATTTGGCTGGCAAAATGAAGAATCGTAAGATTTAAATATGAATGATATAGGAATGAAAATAACTTTTGATCTTTTTAATACCCCGGGATGTTTGTTGGACACTAATGTATTTTATTCTGCGGCGAATAAAAAAGTTTCCATTGAGGATTTGCGAAAAAAGTTTGGAACAATATTCTTAAGTCCGATTTCAATATTTGAAGTTCTTGCCTCAGTGAATGAAAATAATTTTACTGAGATGAAAGCTGTTGCTGAAGAATTAATGCGGTCGGATCTTATTCTGCCGGACGCTAATGAATATTTAATTGCGGCATGGGGCCTAATCAATCAAACCTTGGGAACGGCTGAAAAAAGTCATGAAGAGTTGGAAAAGTTTATGAAATGCAATTCGTTTCCGGAGTTTGAAAATGAGGCTAAAAAAATCAATGAATTCAGAAATTTATCTGAAAAGAGTTTTCTGGAAATTACCGAAGCTGCCAAAGAAACCATAATTCCAAATTATTTAAGTAAAAGAACAAAAGGAAAAATGGCCCAATTGACAAAACGGCAAAATAGTCAATATTCACAAAGGATGTTTCACCCGAGTTCAGTAGTGAGGGTTTTATTTGAAACGTATAAAAAAGCTCTTTCTCAATTGGGGCTTTTAAAGATTGATTTTAAAAACACGAATATCAATCGCGAACAAATAGAACTTGCTGCAGAAAGAATCGAATTTTACGTTCTTATTGCAATTGGTTATATGGCATACAATTTAGACCATGCTCCAAATCATAATGATCTTGCCGACAGAGAAATGTTTGTTTACCTGAATAATAAAAGGCGGTTTTTAACAAGCGATGGAAAGTGGATTGAAATTGCCAAAGCGCTTGGTTTGGAACTGCTAATCATTAATCCTCTTTAAAAAATAATTATTTCGTTTAAGTATAAGTTGGAAGGTTCACACATCGTAACGGAGGCCCCATGAAAGCAGTCATCGGTTGTGACATCGGCACTTCGGGCACCAAGGCCATCGTGCTTTCCGAAACAGGAAAGGTCCTCGCCTCCGTAACGGTGGAATACCCCCTTCTCACACCCCATCCCGGGTGGGCGGAACAGCATCCCGATACTTGGCTCAAGGCGGCCAATCAAGGCGTGGCGGGTAGAAAATAACACTAATATAGTGTACACTAAAAAGGTGTTGATTATGGGAGGCCCGAATGTTAAAGAATGTGACCCTAAGCGCAGATGAAACGTTGATCGAGAAGGCCCGGCACCGGGCTTCGGAAGAGCATAAGTCGCTCAATGAGCTATTTCGGGAATGGATGACCGGTTATGTCGGGGGTGAAAGGCGCTCGCAGGAATACCAACTCCTGATGAAACGGCTGACTCATGCCCGCCCCGGCCGCGCCTTTTCCAGGGATGAAATGAATGAGCGGTAAATTCTTCCTCGATACTAATATCTTCGTTTATTCGTTTGATGCCCGCCATGCCCCCAAACAAAAGAAAGCCCAAGGCCTTATTGAAAAGGCGCTTTCGAGCCATGACGGCCTGGTCAGCTACCAGGTCGTTCAGGAATTCCTGAATGTGGCCCTTCGAAAGTTTGAGAAGCCGCTCACCCCTCCGGAGGCCCGAACCTATCTGGACACGGTTCTCGCCCCATTGTGCAGAACCCTTCCAACGATCCAGCTCTATCAGCAGGCCCTGGAGTTGAGGGAGGAAACCGGTTTTGGGTTTTACGACTCTTTGATCTTGGCATCAGCCCTGGAAGCCGGTTGCAAAACGCTTTATACGGAAGACTTGAGTCACCAACAACGCATTGGAAACTTGACAGTCCAAAACCCGTTTTTATGAGCGCCTAGAAGCGCAATACGGGATAGGAGATTTTATGAAAGCAGTCATCGGCTGTGACATCGGTACCTCGGGCACCAAGGCCATCGTGGTTTCCGAAACGGGCAAGGTCCTCGCTTCCGTCACGGTGGAATATCCTCTTCTCACTCCCCATCCTGGCTGGGCGGAACAACACCCCGATACCTGGCTCAAGGCCGCCAATGAGGCGGTGTCGGCGGCGGTGAAGATGGGGGGAAAGGCCGAAATACAGGCCATCGGGCTTTCAGGGCAGATGCATTCTTCCGTTTTCCTGGATAAGAACGACAAGGTCCTTCGTCCGGCGCTTCTCTGGTGCGACACTCGCACCCATGAGGAATGTGTCGAGATCACCCGAAAAGCGGGCGAATCGAATCTTCGTAAATGGGTCTCCAACCCCGCGCTCGAAGGGTTCACCCTGCCTAAGATCCTCTGGGTGAAAAAGCACGAACCCAAGGTCTACGCCCGTATCGCCCATGTGCTTTTGCCAAAAGATTACATCCGCTACAAATGGACCGGCGAACTGGCGACCGATGTTTCGGACGCGGCGGGGACCCTGTGCTTTGACGTCAAGAACCGCCGTTGGTCGAAAGAATTGTTATCCAAGGTCGGGGTGCCAGTTGCCTGGTTTCCGACTGTCAACGAATCGCAAGACATCTCAGGGCTTCTGACCCATGAAACCGCCAGGAAGCTGGGGCTTTCTCCCAAGACCCCGGTGGTGGGGGGCGGGGCAGATAATGCCTGCGGGGCAGTGGGGAACGGCATCATCCAACCCGGCGATGTCATGGCCAGCCTGGGGACCTCGGGCGTGGTATTGGCCCATTCGGAAAAGGTGCAAGTAGACCCCTTAATGAGGGCCCACACCTTTTGCGGGTCCGTGCCAGAAAAATGGTATCTCATGGGCGTCATGCTCTCGGCGGGTTATGCCCTTCGCTGGTACCGGGACGGGTTGGGAATGTTCGAGAAGGTCTTGGCCCTCAAGGAAAAGATGGACCCCTATAACCTCTTGAGCCAGGAAGCTTCCCGGGCGCCGGAGGGAAGCGAAGGCCTGCTCTTTCTGCCCTATCTCATGGGTGAAAGAACCCCTCATAAAGACCCCCTGGCCCGAGCGGCCTTTGTGGGCGCGGGGGCCCGGCATGGCCGGAAACATTTCGCCCGGTCGGTCTTCGAGGGCATCACCTTTGGCATGAGGGACTCGCTGGAGATCTTCCGGGAACTCAAGATTCCTATCCGAAGGGTGGTGGCCACCGGCGGCGGGGCGGTGAACCCCTTCTGGTGCCAGCTTCAGGCGGATATATATGGGGCTGAGATTGTTACGGTGAATAGTAAAGAAGGCCCGGCCTATGGGGCTGCCATCCTGGCCATGGTGGGGATGGGGGTCTATGGCAACCTGAAGCAAGCCTGCTCGGCCCTGATCAGGGTGACTAGCCGAACCCAACCCCGAAAAGCTTCCGTGGCCCGGTACAACGAATGGTACGGGGTGTTCAAAGGGCTCTATCCCGCCCTGAAGAAACCCTATGGGGATATCTGGAAGGTGCTTTCGAAGGGGTAAGGCGATAAACACCCAGGTCGCGTACCAATGCCGGATCTGCTAATACCGATTTATACCGCACCTAATACCACCTGATACCGCATTCATACCAGGCTAATACCATTTATACCGCCATTAATACCGCTGATACCGTATTAATACCGAGCTAATACGGTTTATACCGCCGTTAATACCACCTAATACCGGGCTTTTACCGACTAATACCGCATTCATACAGGCCTAATACCATTTATACCGCCACAAATACCGCATTAATACCGTTTATACCGCCATTCATACCGGACTAATATCAGCAAAATACCAGATAAATACCGGTATTAATCGATTTGTACCAAATTTGATTTCTTGTTGAGCCAAGGTCAGATCCATCAAAATCGCGAATTACATTTCAGGCCGGGGAGAGTTGATCCTCGGCGATTTGGCCGGGGAACTGGGGGTGTGGGTCAATTCGGGGCCCGGATTCATCGACGTGAAATGGTATTATTTATTGCAATTTTCCTTATTTCAATTGAAGGCTAAGTTATGAAGTTGCTTCTTTGGTTGGCATTGGGCGCGATGACGCTTTTATTGCCATTCGCTTGCACTAAAACCTACATCTTGGAACCCCTTCCCTCGACACCGGTCCCAACGGCTACCGTTACCTCAACTCCCACTCCCATCTGTTACCCCAGTTTTCCGGGCATGGTGGGCGTCACCCTTCCTTCGGGCGCCAATATGGGCGGGGTAAACCAAACCAATCCTGCGGGCGGCGCTCCTTTTGTTATCATCCGCAATCAAGCCGATTGGGACGCTTTGTACGGTTCTTCCACTCCCCCGGCAGCTCCCGTGAGTTTCAGCACCGATATGATTATCATTGTTTCCAACGCGATCTGTTGTCCGACCGAGACCACTTCGATTGCTATGGTTTGCGAAGGTTTGACCGGCGTGAATATTACCGTGAACGAAATAGCTCCTTCCGTCCAATGCTATATGGTCTGTATTGGCACCGTCCTTTCCGCTGTGGCGGTACCCAATTCCAATCTGCCGGTAACCTGGACAGTCAACACCACCGGCATTCCAATCTTTAATTCGACGCCTATCGCTTTTTTCACTTCCACTCCCACCCCAAGCCCAACGCCTTAACCGGTCTATTCAGGGGGTGTTGGTAAACTGATCCTGGCCCTTCCTGAGTCGGAAAACACGTGAAGTACCGGAAACCGTTTTAATTAATTCTTGTTTCCGGTGTATTAGTTGAAAATCCTCCCCTTTTAGAATCGTGCGTATCCGGGATCAATTTCGATATCTTAAGGAAAAGGGTGCTGAAGTTCCTCGCTTTAAGATTTGACGGCAGCGAGTGATTAGGGTGTTTGGCTGGCCACCGGGCTTGGGACGGGAACGGTCGAAGGCGCTTCCTGGTTTGATGGGGTAGGCGTGACGGATGGTTCGGGAGTAGCGGCTGGAGTGAGCGCAAGAGAAGGCGCGGGGGATAACCCTTGAAGGGAAGGGGTGACAACAGACGAGGGAGTAATAATAGGAGTCGCAACCGATGGCGCGGCCGGTACGGGTGCTGCTGAAGTTTGGGGCGTGGGGAGCGGACTGGTCGCCGAAGAAGGTTCCGATTCGGTATCCGTATCCGGAGCGGTAGGGGGCGGTTTCCAGCCCAGCTTCTGGGCCTGGCTGAAGGCGCTTCGAGCGTCCCCAAGATCGCCCATTTTCGTGTAACAATCCGCCATGTAAACGTAAGCTTCCGGTTTGTCCGGGTCGTGGTCGGTCACCAACTTGAAAATTTGCAAAGCCTGGTCGGGCTGGCCGATATTCATCAGGAAAATGCCCGCATTGGAAATGGATTCGATGGTTTCGGTGCGGACTGACCGGATTTTGATCTCGATGCGCCGGTTTTTCGACCGGCCCTCGATCGTTGCGTTGTCCGCAACAGGAACCGTGTCGGCGAATCCCTTGATGACGACGTTTTCGGGCTTGATCCCCAGGCCGATAAACAGGTCTTTGACCGCCTGGGCCCGGGCCTCGGAGAGATCCTGGTTGTTGGAGAATTTACAGTGGGGGCCGACCCGGCAGGGACTATTGTCCGTATGACCTGAAATTTCCACCTGCACCTCGCCAAAGTATTTGATCAACCCGTCCCCGACGATGGTGAGTTTTTCTTTTCCCTTTTCCACAATGACAGCCGAGGCAACGTCAAAGGTCGTGTCGCTGGAAAGGGTCCATTGAACGTTGTCGAGAGTCAGAGGAGCGACCGCCAGGAAAGAGACGGGAGAGGTGAGAGCGGTCCGGCCTTCCACATCCACCACTTTCAAGATGGCCCCGTAAGTGCCGGCGGGGACCAGCAGGCCGGAACTGTTTTGGCCGTTCCAGGCATATGAGGCGGGCGGTTCCCCCGTACCCTTGATCTCCTTCACGAGCTGGCCCTTGGAATCGGCCAATTCCAGCGTCCAGCTTTCAACTGGATCATCCGCGTGGCTCTTCAGGTCCAAATTGACAACGGGGTTTTTCAGGTCGAACCGGGGTGGACCGGTCAATTCCGCCGTAATGGTCTTCTCCTGGTTACCCAGACGCAACCCGAGGGTGATGCGGTGGGTAGGACCGATGGTCCCGTAGGGCACAAAGGCATAATCCAGGTTCACGATCAGGTCGCTGAAGGCGTGTTCCAAACCCGCCCCCAGGGCCAGGAAGGAAAAGCCGAATTGATTGTCGGTGGTTCGCAGGCCGGCCCTTAAAAATCCCACATTGGAAGAGTCAAGGGGAAGGCGGTATTCGCTTCCCAACCGGGGCTGGAAACCCGTGTCGCTATATACGTCGGTATCCGCGGCTATCGTCAACTTGTCATTCTTGTTCATAAGGCGGAAAGTGTGCCAGGAAGCGCCCGCCTTCAGATCGAGGGGCAGGTCACGGCTGTCGATATTGGTTCCCAGATTGACGATATCCAACCCGAGGGTGAAGTGTTCCTTCGGGAAAAGCTGGATCACGCCCGCGTTGAAGGAGAAGGCGGTCCCCACGGGGCCGGCGGCGGTTTGCCCCAGTACGTTGACGCCTATCCCGACCAGCGTATGGTCGAGCAGCGTATCCGGAATGATCCTTCCCAGAAGATTGGAGTATCCTCCGGTGAGCTCCCAGTCTCCCGCGTTGACCGAGGGGCCGGTGCCCGAATAGGTACCCGTCGAGTCTTCCAACGTGGAAAGGAAAGATTGCAGGCTCAGGACGGAGAACCCGAGGCCGATGCCGCCTTCCGCTCCCAGGTTCTGGGACAGGGCCAGGGTCTCGATGTCAACGTTTTGAAGCCATTGAGTATGAGTGAGGGAGAATTGAGTGCCCTGGGCCTGGTCGATGCCCGCCGGGTTCCAGAATACAGCCGTGGCATCGTCGGAAAGGGCCGTGAAACTGTCCGCCAGCGCGGCCGCCCGGGCCCCCTCGCCGATCTGGAGGAAATTCGCGCTGGTATATCCGGCTTCCGAAAAGGCGAGGGCGGGCAGGCCCGCGAAGGCCAGGAGAAGCAGGGTGGTGGATCGCGTGCGAAACATTTAGTGGCTCCCCCGCCGGATGATCAGGGATCCCGTAGCCAGCGTCTGGTCGCCTTGCCGTATGACGTAGTAATAGATGCCCGAGGCGGCCATTTTGCCCCAATCGTTCTTTCCATCCCATTCGGTAAATCCATCGAAGCCGTTACCCGCGCTCAGGGATTTCACCCTTTCGCCCGAGATCGTGAAGATATAGAGGGTGGAACCATAGGGCATGCCGGTGATCTTCAGGGTGCCCCGGACCGCCGTGTCTGGGTCATAGGGGTTGGGATAGAGGACGATGCCCGTGACTGGCGCGGCCGTGGAGGTGACTGTCGCCGTCTGGGTCCAGATGACGGTGGGTGTGGGGGAGGCTGTGAAGGTATTGGTGCTGGTGGCGGTACTCGTGAAAGAGGTCGTCCAGGTGGGTGTGACTGTCCAGGAAGAGGTCGGGGTCCAAGTGGGGGTATCGCTGGGGGTCGGGGTCCAGGTGCTGGAGGGAGTAAACACCAGGGTATTGGTCGTGGTGGGGGTCGAAGTGGGGGTGGTTGTGGAACTGGAAGTGGAGGAACTGGTGGGCGTGAAGGAAAGGGTGGCGGTCGAAGTGAAGGTGGCCGAGGGGGTTGGTGTGACCGTCGCCGTGAAGGCGTTGGTCGGGGAATAGGTCGGCGTCAGGGTCGGGGTATCGGTGGTTGTGATAGTCATCGTGTAGGTGGGCGTTAAGGTCGGGGTAAACGTGGATGTGGCAGTCGAAGTAAAGGTGGAAGAAGCGGTTGACGTGATGGTCGGCGTGGACGTCTCGGTGACTGTAGGCGTTTCGGTTGAAGTGAAAGTCGGTGTGGAAGTGGTGGTAAAGGTTGGGGTCGCTGTCGCCGTGGGGCTAAAGGTGGGCGTTGCGGTGGCCGTGAAAGTGGGCGTGGCGGTTGACGAGAAGGTTGGCGTAGACGTCTGGGTGAACGTGGGTGTTTCTGTAGTCGTGAAAGTTGGCGTGGAAGTTGAAGTGAAGGTGGAGGTGGCAGTCGTCGTGAACGTAGGTGTGGCTGTTGAAGTAAAGGTGGAAGAAGCGGTTGACGTAAAGGTCGGCGTGGACGTCTCGGTGAAGGTAGGTGTTTCGGAGGCCGTGAAAGTGGGCGTGGCGGTTGACGAGAAGGTTGGCGTAGACGTCTGGGTGAACGTGGGTGTTTCTGTAGTCGTGAAAGTTGGCGTGGATGTTGAAGTGAAGGTGGAGGTGGCGGTCGTCGTGAACGTAGGTGTGGCTGTTGAAGTAAAGGTGGAAGAAGCGGTTGACGTGAAGGTCGGCGTGGACGTCTCGGTGAAGGTAGGTGTTTCGGTGACCGTGAAAGTGGGCGTGGCGGTTGACGAGAAGGTTGGCGTAGACGTCTGGGTGAAAGTGAGTGTTTCTGTAGCCGAAAAAGTGGGTGTGGCTGTTGCGGTAAAGGTTGAGGTAGTTGTGGCCGTAAAGGTCGGAGTGGCGGTTTGGGTGAAAGTGGGTGTTGGGGTTTGGGTAAAGGTGGGCGTCGTTGTTTGAGTGAAAGTGGGTGTTGCCGTTGAAGTGAAGGTGGGCGTAGTAGTGACTGTAAATGTCGGTGTGGCTGTCGAGGTGAAGGTCGGGGTAGCGGTTTGGGTGAAGGTCGGAGTGGCCGTCGGGGTAAAGGTCGGAGTGGTGGTTTGTGTAATAGTGGGCGTCGCTGTCTGAGTGAAGGTCGGGGTAGCGGTTGCGGTGAAGGTGGGCGTGGCCGTCTGGGTGAAGGTGGGGGTTTTGGTCGAGGTGAAGGTGGTGGTGGCGGTCGGGGTGACCGTTGGAGTCTGGGTTTGGGTGAAAGTGGCCGTGAAGGTTGGGGTCACGGTCGGGGTCGAGGTGGTGGATGCGGTGGGGGTAACGGTGAAGGTGGTGGTGGGGGTGAAGGTGGTGGTGACTGTCGAGGTCGGAGGGTTCCACCCGCAGGGGAAGGGAACGATCTCAACTGATTCGATCGCGGTCGTAACGGCTGAGGACAATTGGTAGGTCATGTTATAGGTTCCCTTCAGATTGGTGAACCGGTCGTCCCCTTCCGAAAGGTTGTTGTCTGATTCCACCCAGCGCTGGGTTTGGCCCGCTCCCGGAACGACGGTGAGGCCGTTACCGCCAAAATCCCAAACGTCCGCGATGACGCTGTTGTCCGCGTTGGTGGAAACGGAAATGGTCTGGGCGTTGGAGGCCCCATTGGAAACGAAAGCCTGAGAGCCGATGGGCCCCGCTGCGTATACCCCGGCATAGCTGAGGACCCCCAGATGGACCGCATAACTGCCGTTGAAATGGACGATCAGGGTGTTGGTGCCCGGGGCGGGACCCAGCAGGTACCAGGTGGCCATTGAATCGCCGGTCAAGCTGCTGACGTCCGAACGGACCTTGTGCAAGATAACCCCGTTGTAGGTAGCGCTGGAAATATTGGCGGTCACGGCAGCGCCGTTGGCGAATACGCACTGCAACAGGAGAAAAGGCTCGGGGTCGGTTCCGTTGTAAGCCTGGTAGGTGAGCGTTACGGCCGAGACGCTCGCCCCCAAGGAGGAGTAGCCTGCGCTGTTTTCGAACACCAGTGAATTCTGGTAGTTACCGCAGGTGAAGGTGGCAGTGGGAGTGTAGGTGGTGGTAATGGTGAAGGTGGAGGTACTTGTGCTTGTGGAACTGAAGGTTGGGGTTGGGGACAAGGTGTAGGTAGGGGTATCGGAAATGGTGGGCGTCCAGGTGGAGGTGGCGGTATTCGTCCAGGTGGAAGTGGAAGGGGGAGTGGGGGTGATGGACGCCGTGTAACTCTGGGTGGGTGTCAATGTGGTGGTGAATGTGTCGGTGAAGGTGGGGGTTTGGGTGGCCGTATAAGTCGTGGTGGCGGTGCCTGTCTGGGTCGGGGTGAAGGTGGCCGTGAAGGTGCCGGTGGAAGTGGATGTGTTGGTGACAGTGAAAGTTGGGGTGACGGTTCTTGTTTGGGTTGGGGTAAAGGTGGTCGTGAAGGTGCCAGTTGAGGTGGGGGTGCTGGTCGGGGTTTGGGTGGGGGTAACGGTGAACGTCTGGGTTTGGGTGGCAGTCGCCGTTTGAGTATTGGTAATGGTGTTCGTGTTGGTAACGGTTAGGGTGTTTGTGACCGTAGGGGTACTGGTGACTGTGAAGGTGGAGGTGACGGTCGGGGTGAAGGTGGGGGTGCTGGTCGTTGTAGCCGTGGGGGTAACCGTCAGGGTGTTGGTGGATGTTTTAGTGTTGGTGACGGTGGGCGTGTTCGTGGGGGTAAAGGTGTTCGTCTGGGTGGGAGTGGCGGTGGGGGTGTTGGAAACCGTTAAAGTATTGGTAATGGTGGGTGTCAGGGTGATGGTGGCCGTATTCGTGATCGTGTTGGTGTTGGTTTGGGTGTTGGTGGGGGTGGCGGTCTTGGTTTGGGTCGGGGTGTTGGTTTGGGTAATGGTACTGGTGATGGTGGGGGTATTGGTCACGGTAAACGTCGGGGTGGCGGTCTTGGTTTGGGTGGGGGTGTTGGTTTGGGTGAAGGTGCCGGTGACGGTGGGAGTGCTGGTTTGTGTGTTAGTGGGGGTGGCGGTCTTGGTTTGGGTCGGGGTGTTGGTGGAAGTGAAGGAGTTTGTGACGGTTGGGGTGCTAGAAACGGTGAAAGTGTTGGTGATGGTGGGAGTAAAGGTAATGGTGAAGGTTTGGGTGAAAGTTTTGGTTTGAGTCGGGGTATTGGTCACGGTGAAAGTGGCGGTGATGGTGGGAGTGTTGGTCTGTGTGTTCGTGGGGGTGGCACTTCTGGTTTGCGTCGGGGTGTTGGTGGGAGTTTGTGTTTTGGTGAAGGTGGGGGTATTCGTGGGGGTAGCGGTGGGGGTGAAAGTGAAAGAACTGGTGGGTGTGACCGTCCAAGTGTATGTCGGGGTCGAGGTGTAGCTGGGTGTGGGGGTGAAGGTCGGAACGATATACCCGCATACATAAGGGATCAGTTCCACGGCCTGGATGCCTGTGATCTGATTTGTTGGGAAACCGTAAGACTTGGTATAGCTTCCCGCGATCGTGGTGGCCATGTCATCCCCGATGGTGTCGTGATTGTCGTTGTCGAACCATCTCTGAATTTGGCCGCTTCCCAGATTGATTGTCGGGGACCCTGGGGTGGTATCACAAAAAGAGAGAAGATAAGAATAGTTCCCGGTGGTGGGAACGGTGATGGTCTGGGCCTGGGCGGCTCCATTGGAATAAAAGGACTGGGCCCCGACTGGATTGGTGGGGTTCACACCGTCGTAGGTCGTTACCCCCAGGTGAGAGGAACAGCTACCAGTAAAGGTGACTGCCAGCGGATGATTTCCAGGATTGGGGTTGGCGAGATACCAGGTTTCCATCCCATCGCCGTTCAAGAAGCTTGTGTCTTGGCGGATGTTGCTGAGCTCCACCCCGTTGAAGGTTGCTCCATCGACATTGTTGACAAGGTCCCCTACCTGAACCTGTAGGATCAAGATGGAATTGGAAACGTTCGAGGAAGTTGAATTGAAGTTGAAGGTGACGGCGTTAACGCTGACGCCATTGGTTGAATATCCAGCGGAATTATCGAACGAGATGGAATTTTGATAAGTTCCACAGGTGGGAGTGGGAGTGAGGGCGAGAAGAGGGAGTGGTTCCATCAATGAAACCAGAAGAAAACCCAAAAACATATTTGGGGAATTCAGGTGTTTTCGTCTCTTCGGCTTTTTGCTTGTTAATATCAACAGAGGCTCCAGCAACACGGTTTACCAAGGTTGTACGTTTTACTTGGCTGCATAATATTTTAGGAATATGTTAATTTACCAGGCCTATTTGGATTATTTTTTTTGAAAGGAATTTAAACCCACGTTTTTTTATAAAAAGCTTATTTTTGTGCCATTTACCGAGAGTATTTTGTTTCAAATGGGTAAAGTTTCGCCAAATTATTTAATCTCGATTCACATAACCCTCAAACCGGTTAGGCATGAGGATGACATCCCAAGAACTCTTCCTAAAAGATGATGCGGAAATTGGTAATGGAGTGAAAGGAAAAAGGGGCTAGGCAAACTGAAAGCGGTATAAACGGGGGTTTTCCCACGCTTGAGAGTTTTTCTTGTTTAGAAGAATTTAAGCCATGTGGAAGAGTTTTTTAATCTTGGGAACAGTCTCGCACATGACGCAGGGGCCCCTGGAACATTGGGGGCTTCGCCCGCTTTCCAACAATTGGATTCGTGGATCCCATTGGTTGGTGCGGTAGATATGGTTTCCGCAGGGAATGAGCAGGTCCTCGGGCACGTTGAACTTGAGGAAATACTCTGATTTGGAAAAAAGATAAATGTTCCTGAGGTTGGTGGCCAGGTTCACCAAGTTGCATTGGTTGGGATCAATGTCGGTGAAGTAGAAACTTCGGCCGATGGGCTTATCGGTCGGCATCCAGTAGGCGGCAGGAATGGGGTTTTTGCCCTCAGAAATGGTGTTGAAAACGCCACGGGTGGCATATTGGAATAAAAACATGGGGAAACTCCTTCTGCTCCCCTGATATAACCATATCTTGAAGCCCTGATTTTTTTTATGATTTGTATCAACGCTTTATTTTCGACAAAACAAGATAACCTTTGATTAAGAATGGTTTCGACCTTTGGTAAAACAGCTTTTTGATAACGGGTGTGATTCCCTTGAATTCGAAGATATGGCGATTAATTAAACTCATCGTCTTTTTACAACGCACGAGACTTCCGAAGCCCGGCCTCTATCTATTGCGGGATTCCACTCGTTAAATAGACTCTTCTGGAAGAAATTTCTGGCTTTTTCGCTAAATAAAGCCCCCTTTGGGCTAAGTTCTGTAAAATATCGCCTTCCCAGTGTCCTCTAGGTCTGGGGCCATTTTTATCCCGGAACGGTGACGTGCCTCGTCGAAAGCCCCATCCCAAATACGGCGGATCTCCCGAAAAGAAGATCAATCTTCTTTTTTCCATCGTGACCGTCGCTTTCGCGGCCATATTTTGTAAACTTTTTTATCTTCAGATCCTTAATTATCCCACCTACCGGGCGCTGTCCGATTCCAACAGCCTGCGATTGATCCCGGAAAAAGCGCCCCGGGGCATCATCACCGATCGAAATGGCGAGGTCCTCGCGACCAACATTCCCACCTATTCGCTTTTTCTGGTTCCCGCCGACCTGAAGAGTTTTGAAAATACCCTGGTGCTCTTGAGCCAGATCCTGGGGGAACCCGTCCAGGACCTGGAAATTCTGGTCCAGAGCCGGAGGAGAACCCGCAAGTTCGAGCCCATTCGGTTGGAATCCCACCTGGACGATTCCATGATCGCCAAGATTTCCGAAAATCTGGTTCACCTTCCAGGCGTTTACATCCAGATGGAGCCGGAACGCTACTATCCCCACGGGAACCTGGCGTCCCACATCTTGGGATATATCGGCGAGATCAGCGAGGGAGACCTGGCCCGGATGAGGGAGGCGGGTTACCAGGTAGGGGATTGGGTCGGCAAGAAGGGGGTCGAGCGCACCTATGACAAGATTTTGCGGGGGCAGAACGGCGGGGTGGAAGTGGAAGTGGACGCCTCGGGCATCCAACGCCGCACCCTGACCTACCTCAAGCCGGTGCAGGGGCAGACGCTCATGCTGACCATCGATTGGAAGATCCAAAAGCTGGCCGAGGACTTGATGGGGGAACAGGTTGGCTCGGTCATCGTCAATAACCCCAAGACCGGGGAGATCCTGGCCATGGTGAGCAAACCCAATTTCGACCCGAATGATTTCGTGAGTGGCATTTCTTTTAAAGATTGGAATCATCTTTTACAGGACAAGGACCGGCCCCTGGAAAACCGGGCCATCCAGGGCCAGTATCCGCCCGGTTCCATTTTCAAGCTCATCACGGCCCTGGCGGCGCTGGAGGACGGCGTGGCCGATATGGAGAAGGTGTTCCTCTGCCGGGGGATTTTCTGGTACAAGACCTGGCCCTACCGCTGTTGGCGCACCTCGGGCCACGGCTGGATGAACCTTAAAAATGCCATCATCGAATCCTGCGACATCTTCTTTTACCAGTTGGGGCTCCAGGTGAAGGTCGATAAAATCTACAAGGTGGCCAAATCCTTGGGTTTGGGAAGCAAGACCCATATTGACCTGGACTCGGAAGTTTCGGGACTGGTGCCCAACCCAAGATGGAAGGAAAGCACCCAACACATGCCCTGGTTCCCGGGAAATACCATCCAGATGAGCATCGGCCAGGGATACCTGCTCACCACCCCGCTCCAGATGTTGGACGTGACCTCGGGGATCGCCATGAACGGAAAAATCTACCAACCCCACCTCCTTTACCGGGTGGTGGACCAGAAGACCGGAAGGACCATTTTTGACAAACAGCCGGAGGTCCTTCAGGAAGCGGATTTGACGCCCAAGTACCTGGATTTCATCAAGAACACCATGGAACAGGTGGTAAGTTCGGACAACGGGACGGGAAAAAAGGCCCGGCTCAAGGGGGTGAGCGTGGCCGGAAAAACCGGAACCTCGGAAAACCCGCATGGCGACAACCACGCCTGGTTTACCTCGTATGCCCCGGCGGAAGACCCGGAAGTGGCGGACATTGTATTGGTTGAAAACGGCGGGGAGGGCGGTGTGGTGGCGGCTCCCATCGCCAAGCGTCTGATGGAACAGGCCATGGGAATGGAAGTCACTCCCTGGGAAAATCCCACCCCCGTTCCAGGCGCCACACCCATGCCAGCCCCCACTGTTGTGACGGGGGTCGCGCCATGAAAAGCTACCTGAGATCCATGGATTGGGCCCTCATCAGTATGGTTTTCGCCCTTTCGGTCATCGGTTCCTTCGTGGTTTATTCCGCGACGATCCACAATGCCGACATTTCCCAACTTTGGAAAAAGCAGATTTTCTGGTTTGGCATATCGCTCTTTGTGATGTGGCTTTTTTCCCGGATTGATTACCGGTTTTGGATGGAGGCTTCTTATATTTTCTATACCATCTCCATTATCTCGCTCATCCTGGTCCTCTTCTTAGGTGACGAGACCAACGGAGCCAGGCGTTGGATCAAATTAGGGTTTTTCTCATATCAGCCATCCGAACTGGCGAAGCTTTCCATCATTCTCGTTCTGGCCCGTTATATAGGAAGCCGGATAGTGGAAATTCAGAGATTAAGACGATTTTTCTTGGTCTTGGTCATTCTCGGCTTTCCCCTGATGCTGATTCTGAAGCAACCCGACCTGGGATCGGCCCTCCTATTGGTTCCCGCCTCCCTGGTGATGATGTACGTGGGCGGTGTTCAAGGCCGGCGCCTGGGGTGGATGTTCATCCTGGGAGGGGCTTCCTTTCCCCTGATCTTTCATTTCCTGAAGGATTACCAAAAGGAGAGGCTGGAAGTCTTCATTAACCCGGCGGATGACCCGCTCGGCGCAGGTTACAACATCATCCAGTCGGTGATCGCCATCGGTTCGGGCGGGGTAGCGGGGAAGGGATACTTACAGGGAACCCAGACCCAGCTTTCCTTCATACCCGAACATCACACGGACTTCATCTTTTCGGTGGTGGGTGAGGAATGGGGTTTTGTGGGATGCCTGGTCATTTTGGCGATTTACTATTTCATGATCCAAAAGGCTGTGGATATCGCCAAGAAGGCGAGGGACCGGGAAGGTTCACTTCTTGCCCTTGGGATCGCCAGCATGTTCGCGGTTCAGGTTATCGTGAACGTGGGCATGACCCTCGGCCTTTTGCCTGTGGCCGGTTTAACCCTCCCCTTCGTCAGTTACGGGGGTTCCTCGCTGGTTTTCAGCTACGCCGCCATCGGGGTGATATTGAATATTTCCTACGCCAACCGCCGACCGGTCTTAATCGGCCGAAATGCGTAAAACCGGCAACAAAAGCAAAGAATTCACCACAGAGTTACACGGAGTAATGCAGATTAAGGCTTAAACCGGACTGAAGGCGAACAGCAAAATCATAAATTGGCCACAGATGCATGGGATTCATTGGATTTTAAATCCTTTAATTTTTTTCTTATCTGTGTGTATCCCGTGAATCTGTGGCTAATTTCTTTTAATGGATTTTACTCTGTTCACTCTGTGGTTAAAGATGAGCTGTTCGTTTGTTATACTTCCCATCGATTGGAGGGGAAATGCCGGAAAATCGTAAAAAACTCACCGCGAAAAAGGGATGGATCCTATTCATCGTTTGTTGGATCGTCAGCTTCTTAGGGATCTACGCCTTGCGCCAAATGCTGATCCCCAAGGAAGAACTGGATTGTTACGCCCGGGTCATTACCCTACAAACAGCCGTGAGCCAGTGGAACCAGGCCCATGCAGACAAGCCTGTGACCGAACTAATTGATGAGAACGCGCTGGTGCAAGCTGGATACCTAAAACCTCTAACCTACAACCATGACCGTCATTTTTATTTCGTGGGCCAAACCGCCCATGGACCCAAGGTGAAGTGTAATAAGGATGAGGATAATCCGCTCATCCTAAGACTGACGGGGGATACCCTCATTGCGGTTCTTCTATTCCTAATGTTTTGCTCATTTAGAGGTTATGTCCTGTTTTCCGACGAGAAAGAACCAGCAAAGACTTAGCTGAATGAACTTGCCAGCCGGATCGAGAAGTGCAAATTACAGCCTTAATTCAATATTTTTAACCAATTTGAGGTTTTTTTGAGAATCGCAAATTTTCTTTCCAATGAAACTCTTTGGAAAAGCATTTCAGACATCATTAAGAATGCTCATCATGTAGATGCCGCAATCGCCTACTTTGGTCAAGAAGGTTCCAAACTTCTCCCTTTGAAGAAAGGGGACCATCTTGTTGTTGACATGAGTAAAGCGACTGTGGAGGCCGGAAGCACAAATCCACGGGAAATAGAAAAGCTGTTGCGACGTGGTGTCCGGGTATTCACTCGTAGGAACCTCCATGCCAAATTAATTGTTGCTGACAAGTCTATGATTTCAGGGTCTGCAAACATTTCGAAACGGTCTCAAAAAACATTGGACGAGGCCGCAATAATAACTAGCGATCGTGTGGCGATTCAACGCGCGCGAGAGTTTATCCATCGCTTATCCACTGAACCAATTCGTCCTAAATATCTTAAGTTGTGTAAACGTTTATATAAACCACCTCGAATCATTGGTGAAAAAACTATTGGGAATCCACGGCAACAAAGAGTGAAACACGCCAAACTTTGGATTGTGTGTTTGGTGCCGGCATCCGTGCCCGCATTAGAGAAGAAACGTTATGAACGGGGGGAGATTAGGGCCAAGAAAAATATTAGGGATAAAGACCGTTCAAAAATTGATAGTTTTCACTTTTCTTTTGAGCCTAAGATGGCGATGGAACTTGAAAAAGGTGATTGGATTATTCAGGTGATTGACTACGGGAAGGATGGCATTGAAGTGTTCCCTCCCGGTATGTTTTTATTTATTGATAATTATGTTCGAGAAAAACGCAAAAAAAGAAAGCGTTGGGTATTTCATTTGGAGGTTCCCAAACGGGGTGAAACTATGACTTGGAAAGAATTTCGCCGATCTTATAAAAAAACATTTCATGTGGTTGCCCCGCTAAAGCCGCAAAGAAAACCTATTCGGGAGGTGAAAATAGCCGATGGTTTGCTTGGAATGTGGACGCCAGGAGGCCGTGTTTCTTTAGGACTTTGATTTTCGGATAAAAATGGCAAGTGTCTGAAAATAACAATTTTTATGATAAAAAGTTTGAAGGAAACTTCAAAGATAAAGGAAAGGTAATCATCATGTCCGAAGTCCTCATTGTCGGTTCAGTCGCTTATGACGGTCTCAAAACACCCTACGCCTCAACCCCCCGAACCCTGGGCGGGTCTTGTACCTATTCCTCAATGGCTTCGTCCCTCTACACCAAGACCCATATCGTGGGTGTGGTCGGAGAGGACTTCCGGGCTCAGGACATCAAATTATTAAAGTCCAAAAAAATCGGCCTGGATGGCCTGGCCAGGGCAAAGGGTAAGACCTTCTTCTGGAAGGGCTACTATAAGAAGGAAGATATGAACGTGGCCATCACGCTTAAGACCGATCTCAACGTATTTGCCCAATTTGACCCGAAAATTCCCGAAAAGGACCGTTCCATTCCATTTCTGTTCCTCGCGAATATCCATCCGGGCCTGCAGATGAACGTGATCCGACAGATGAAAAAGCCCAAATTCACCCTGCTGGACACCATGAACCTCTGGATTAACATTGCCCGAAAGGACTTGTTGAACGTCATGAAAAAGGTCGATCTGATGGTTTTGAACGACCAGGAAGTTAAGCTTTTAACTGGCATGAGCCACCTGAAGGAAGCCGCCCGTGCGGTTTTGAAGCTTGGCCCGAAGCGTGTCATCGTGAAGAAGGGTGAGCACGGAGCCATGCTGGTTGGCCCGGAAGGCACTTTCCTGGCGCCCGCCATGCCTCTAGACCGAGTGGTGGACCCCACCGGAGCGGGAGACACCTTTGCGGGCGGGTTCATTGGCTATCTGGCCAGGCGAGGCACAGTCAACCTGGAGAATCTCAAGCAAGCCATCGTGGTGGGAAGCCTGACCGCCTCCTTTACCGTGCAGGAACTGGGCGTCAAGGGCGTGGCGGGCTTGACCCTGGCGAAGGTTCGTCAAAGGGCCAAAGAATTCTATCGATTTGCCAGCCTGCCTCTCATAAAATTGTGATCCAACAACGCAATTTCAAAGCCTAAGCGCGTAAGGCGAGCCCTTCGCGCTTATGTTTTATGGGGACCCAATGGCTATTCAAACTGAATCAAAACTCATTAAAAATTTTCCTCCCTATATTTTCGCGCGCTTGACCGCCGAACGGCTGGCCGCCCGGCAAAAGGGAATCGACGTCATTGATTTCACCATGGGAAATCCGGACTCGCCCACGCCCCAACCGATCGTGGATAAGTTGATCGAAGTGGTGCGGGACAAGAAATCCCATCGTTACTCCACGTCCAAGGGAATCCCGGCTCTGTTGAAGGCTGTTTCCCGGTGGTACGACCGGAAATACGGAGTTTCCATCGACCCCAAAACCGAGGCGGTCTCCATCATCGGCTCCAAGGAAGGCCTGGCCCATTTAGGGCTCGCCGTCATGAATCGGGGAGACCAGGTTTTCGTTCCCGATCCCACCTATCCCATCCACCAATACAGCGTCATGATCGCGGGCGGGAAACTGGTCAAGATTCCACTGCTGGGCGGGGCTGAGGATTTTCTTAAGCGCCTGGAAAAGGCCACGGCGAAAAGAGGGGCCAAACCGAAAGTGTTGATCATCAATTTCCCGCATAACCCCACCACCATGTGCGTGGAAGCGGCTTTTTTCACCGAGATCGTCAAGTGGGCCAAACGCCACCAGGTGATGGTGGTGCATGACCTTGCCTATGCGGACATCGTTTTTGATGACTACAAATCGCCCAGTTTCCTGGCCACCAAAGGGGCTAAGGACGTCGGGGTGGAGACCTTCACCCTGTCCAAGTCCTACAACATGGCGGGATGGCGCATTGGTTTCTGCGCCGGCAACGCCAAAGTGATCTCCTCCCTGGCTCGCATCAAGAGCTATATGGATTATGGGATATTCACCCCCATTCAGGTGGCCGCCATTACGGCCTTGGATAGCCCCGAAGAAAACTTAAGAAAACTGGCAGCCCTTTACCAGGAACGGCGGGATGTCATGGCCGACGGGTTGAACGCCATGGGTTGGCCCGTGGAAAAACCCAGGGCCGCCATGTACCTTTGGGCTAAGATTCCGCAAAAGTTCGCCCACATGAAATCGTTCGATTTTGCCATGATGCTGTTGAAGGAAGCGGAGGCCGCCGTTTCGCCGGGAACCGGTTTCGGAAAGCTAGGCGAAGGCTATGTTCGAATCGCGTTGGTGGAAAACAAGGACCGGATCCGACAGGCCCTGAGAAACATCAAGAAGTTGTTTAGCTGAGAACTGGGGAGAAAAACACCTGTCTGTAAAAGATCAGGTCAAAAAGGAGCAAAACATGGAAGTCGCCAACCGCATGAAGCAAATCGCCCCCTCGATGACGCTGGCCATCGACGCGAAGGCCAAGAAACTTAAGGAAGAGGGCGTAGACGTCCTCAATTTCGGCGCGGGAGAACCGGATTTCAACACGCCCCAACCCATTTGCGACGCGGCCAAGAAGGCCATCGACGAGGGACACCACAAATACACCCCCGTTCCCGGTACGGTGGAATTGCGAAAAGCCATCGCCCAATATTTAGAAAAAGAATACAAGGTCAAGTACGAGCCGACCGAGATCGTCGCTTCCTGCGGGGCCAAGCATTCCCTCTATAACATTTTCATGGCCGTCATCAACCCGGGCGACGAGGTGTTGATCCCTTCGCCCTACTGGGTCAGTTATCCGGAGCAGGTCAAGCTGGCGGGGGGCGTTCCGGTTTACATCGAATGCTCCGAGGCGAATGAGTTCAAACTTTCACCTGAGGCCTTAAAGGCGAAAATCACGCCCAAGACGAAGTCCCTTGTCCTTAACTCTCCCAGTAACCCGACCGGCGCGGTAGTGGGGCGCAAGGCCATGGAAGGTATCGCGGAGCTGGTGTTGAAGCACAAACTGATCGTCGTCTCGGACGAAATTTACTCCAAGTTGATTTATGGCGAAGAACACGTCTGTTTTCCGTCCCTTTCGAAGGAAGTTGCCGCCCAGACGATTCTCGTAAATGGGATGTCCAAGACCTATGCCATGACCGGCTGGCGATTAGGGTATGCCGCTGGGCCAGCCAATATCATGAAAGCCATCGGCGACCTGCAGGGGCAGTCCACCTCCAACCCAACCGCGATTGTCCAGAAGGCGGGGGTAGCGGCGTTGGCCCTGCCCGATTCGGAGATCCAGAAGATGGTCGCGATTTTCCAAAAGCGACGGGACCTGATCGTGGAAGGCTTGAACGCCATTCCGGGGATCAAGTGCCTTAAACCCGCGGGGGCCTTCTATGTATTTCCAAACGTGAAGGGGCTTTTCAAGCCGGGACGATCCAATTCCATGGAGCTTTCTGATTTTCTCCTCGACAAGGGCAAGGTGGCCATCACGCCGGGGATCGCGTTTGGCGCCGAGGGTTACTTGCGTATGTCCTACGCCACGAGCGAGAAGGCGATTACGGAAGGTTTGAAGCGAATCAAGGAAACCATTCTTTTATGAACCGCCTAGCTCGGGAAAGCGGACGGAAGGACAGGGGGGCAGAGGCCCCTTTCGCTTGAATCCGGTTCCTTTTTCACTTACTCTATTATTCCTTTTCAGCAAAACGCCCCAAACTTTAATGGTTTTGGGGCGTTTTGCTATTTGCACCTAAAAGCAACGAGCGGAGATGACGTCATGACGGAAGGCAAGTCAATCATTCAGGTCGGCATGATCGGTTTTGGGACCGTGGGCCAGGGCGTTTACCGCCTTTTGGAGAAGAACAGGTCCGAAATCGAGGCCAAGATCGGCGCCCAGCTTCGAATCAAGAAGATCATCGACAAGGACTGGAGCCAGCCGAGGGACGTCACCGTGCCCGACGAACTCAAGGGAACCCAGTTCGACGAGATCGTCACCGATCCGGACATCGACATTATCCTCGAGCTTATCGGGGGATATGAGCCCGCCCGCACCTTCATTTTGGACGCCATGCGCCGCGGCAAGCACGTCGTGACCGCCAACAAGGCCGTTCTTTCGGTGCATTGGGACGAGATCATCCAAACCGCCCGCCAGCACAAGGTGGATATTTATTTCGAGGCCGCCGTTTGCAGCGGCACGCCCGTCATCCAGGCTATCAACGACGGATTGGCCCCCAACAACATCACTTCCATCTACGGTATCGTGAACGGAACCACTAACTTCATTCTCCAGAAAATGACGGAGGAGAAAAAGACATTCAAGGAAGCCCTCCTGATGGCCCAGAAGAAGGGCTTGGCTGAGGCTGATCCGACACTGGACATCAACGGCATGGACGCGGCCCACAAACTTTCCATACTGGCTTCCTTGGCGTTTTCCAAACGGGTCAAGATGGAAGATATCTACGTGGAAGGCATCGAAAAGATATCGGTACAGGACATTGAGTTCGCCCGGGAGGAATTCGGCAGGGTGGTGAAATTGTTCGCTATCGCCGAAGTGGATGGGGACGAGCTGGAAGTGCGGGTCCATCCGACCCTTATACCGGAGGATCATTTGCTCGCCAAGGTGGACGGGGAGTACAACGGCGTACTGGTGACCGGCGATTGGGTCGGGACCACCATGTATTACGGTCTCGGCGCGGGGCAGCGGCCCACCGCCTCGGGCGTCGTCAGCGACCTCATTTATGTGGGCCGGGCGGTGCATGACAATATCGCGGGCGAGATTTCTAACGCCTGGTTTTTGAGCGATAACCCCCAGATCAAACGCATCAAAAAAATGGGCGACATCAAATCCCGTTACTACCTGAAATTCACCGTTCTGGACCAGGTGGGTGTGCTTTCGGCCATATCCCGCATCCTGGGAGAACACCAGATTTCCATCGCCTCCGTCATCCAGAAAGAACAAAAGAAGGGCGACAAGGTGCCGGTCGTCATCGTGACCTATGAAGCTCTTGAGAAAAATGTCCAGGAGGCCCTCAAGAAGATCAATGGCCTTCCCTTCGTGCAGGAAGAGACCCTCCTGATCCGCATGGAACGCGGAGAATAAATCAGCGGTTAGCCTTTGGCTGCCAGCTATTGGCAAAAACTTAACCCCACGGCAAACCTTCCTAAAAAATGGGGGTTCAACCGGTGGCAATTCTCTTATAGAGGTCTTTCATGGCTTTTTGGCGAGGCGTCATCGAGGAATATCGGTCCTACCTTCCGGTCACGGATAAAACCCCGGTCGTCACCCTTAAAGAGGGCGACACCCCGCTGATCTTTGGGCCCCGCGTTTCCGAAAAACTGGGTAACGGACTCAAGCTTTATTTCAAGTTCGAGGGCCTCAACCCGACCGGCTCCTTCAAAGACCGGGGAATGACGCTGGCCATGTCCAAGGCCGTGGAAGAGGGCGCCAAAGTGGTGGTCTGCGCCTCCACGGGCAACACCTCGGCGGCCGCGGCCGCTTATTCGGCCCACGCGGGCCTTTCCTGCGCGGTTTTATTACCCCACGGTTCCATCGCCCTGGGAAAACTGGCCCAATCCATGATCTATGGGGCTAAGGTCATTGCCGTCGAGGGCAGCTTCGACCAGGCCCTGAAACTGACCCGTGAACTGGCCGATAAGTATCCGGTGACCATGGTTAATTCCAACAACCCCTACCGGCTTCAGGGACAAAAGACGGCGGCCTTCGAGATCATCGACACTCTGGGGGATGCTCCCGAATACCACGCGATACCTGTGGGGAACGCCGGCAACATCACGGCCTACTGGATGGGTTACCGTGAATACAAGGAAAAGGGCTTATCGAAAAGCCTGCCCAAGATGTGCGGGTTCCAGGCGGATGGGTCCGCCCCCATTGTAAGAGGGCATGTGGTGGAAGATCCGCATACCCTGGCTACGGCCATCAAGATCGGAAATCCCTATTCCTGGAAAAAAGCCGAGGAAGCCCGGGACCAATCCAAGGGATTGATCGAGGCTGTGACCGACACGGAAATTCTGGAGGCCTATCAGTTGTTGGCTTCCATGGAAGGTATTTTTTGCGAACCGGCTTCCGCCGCATCCTTGGCGGGAGTGATCAAGAAGAACAAAATGGGATATTTCATCGACGGGGAGCGTCGGATCGTCTGTACCCTGACCGGCCATGGATTGAAAGATCCGGACCGGGCGGTGGCGATGTGCGCCCAGCCCTTGGTCGTCCAGCCGGAGATGGGTGAAATACTCAAAGCCTTAAAACTTTAACCATAGAGTGAACAGAGTTACACAGAGTAAGGCGTAAAATAAGGACAAGAATTATCTTGAATCATCATGGATTTACTCTGGGTTAATCCGTGTAACTCTGTGGTGAAAGTTTTGTTTGGGGTTTAGATTTAAAAAGGAAAAAGAATATGGCACTGATCGTTCAAAAATACGGCGGCTCCTCGGTGGCGGACGCGGCCAAGATGTTGGAAGTAGCTCGTCGCGTCGCCAAGAATCGCAAGCAGGGCAACGAGGTCGTGGTCGTGGTCTCCGCTCCCGGTGATACCACGGATGAACTCATCGCCAAGGCCCAGCAAATTACCGACACGCCCGACGAGAGGGAAATGGATGTACTCTTAGCCACGGGCGAACAGCAGTCCATCGCGCTTCTTTCCATCGCTCTCAAGAGCATGAATTGCGACGCCATCTCCTTCACCGGGCCCCAGGTGGGAATCGTGACCGACGACGTCCACACCAAGGCACGCATCGTAAAGGTGGGTGATTCAAAGATCCGCGCCGCACTAAACCTGGGAAAGGTTGTGATTGTGGCCGGTTTCCAGGGGGAGAACAAAGACCACGAGATCACCACTCTGGGACGGGGGGGAAGCGACCTGACCGCGGTGGCCATCGCGGCGGCCCTAAAAGCCGACGTCTGCGAGTTCTACAAGGATGTGGACGGCGTTTTTACCGCCAATCCGAGCATTGTCAAGAACGCCCGGAAACTGGACGCCGTCAGCTACGATGAGATGCTGGAAATGGCCAGCGCGGGGGCCCAGGTCTTGAACGCCCGCTCAGTCGAGTTCGCGAAAAACTTCGGCATCAAAATCCATGTGAGGCCGACATTCAACGAAAAAGAAGGGACGATCGTCATGCAGGAAACCAAAGCGATGGAAAAAGTAGTGATCAGCGGGGTGACTTACAATAAAAACGAAGCCAAGATCACGGTCCGGGGCGTGCCCGACCGGCCAGGGATCGCCTCCATCCTGTTCTCCAAGCTGGGAACGGCGGGGGTCAATGTGGACATGATCATCCAAAACATCGGGGAAAAGGCCCATTCAGATCTTTCTTTCACGGTCGATCGGTCCGAACTTAAAAAGGCCATGAAGGTGGTCAATGACGCGGCCAAGACCCTGAAGCCGGCCGGGGTGATTTACGACGAGAATATCGCCAAGGTGTCGGTCGTGGGCGTGGGCATGCGGTCCCATTCGGGGGTCGCGGCCAAGATGTTCCAGGCCCTGGCGGAGAAGGAAGTGAACATCCTGATGATCTCCACCTCGGAGATCAAGATCTCGGTCGTCATCGACCAGAAGGACGTGGCCAAGGCGGTTTCGGCCATCCATGAGAAATTCAAGCTGGGGAAAAAACCCGCGAGTGAGCGGTAGGCTAAACGCAAGAAAGGTGGAGCTGTGAGCGAGAAAATTGTCCTCTATGACGCCCTCCTGCGGGAAGGGCCCCAGACCCAGGGCATTAATTTGTCCGTGGAGGATAAGATCGCGCTCGCCTTGGCCCTTGACGATTTGGGGCTCCATTACCTGGAAGGCGGATGGCCCGGGGCCAACCCGAAAGACACACTTTTTTTCCAGAAGGCCAAGAAACTCAAGCTCAAGGCCCGCCTGTCGGCCTTTGGCATGACCCGTCGCGCTCGCCACAAGGCCAGCGAGGATTCCAGCCTCCAGGGGCTGGTCAAGTCCGGGGTTTCCACCATCACGGTAGTGGGGAAGACCTGGGATTTTCATGTCACCCGCGCCCTGGGGATCCCCCTGCCTCAGAACCTAGAGATCGTCTTCGACTCGGTCAAATACCTGAAATCCAGGACGGATGAGGTTTTTTTTGACGCCGAACATTTCTTTGACGGATATAAACACAATCCTGAATACACGCTCAAATGCCTGGAAGCGGCCCTGCAGGGAGGCGCGGATTGCCTGGTCCTCTGCGACACGAACGGGGGTTCCCTGCCCGAAAATATTGAGGCGGTGGTCACTCGGGTTCGACAGCGTTTTCCGGAGGCGGCGCTTGGGATCCACTGTCACAACGATTCCGACCTCGCGGTCGCCAATACCATGGCAGCCCTGGAAGCGGGAGCGACTCAGGTGCAAGGATGCGTCAACGGCTACGGAGAAAGGGTGGGGAACGCCAATCTGACATCCTTGATCCCGAATTTAGTTCTCAAAAAAGGCATGACTTTATTGAGGCCGGTCCACCTGGAAAAGCTGACGGAGGTGTCCCATCGGGTCGACGAGATCCTGAACCAGAACCCTCGCCCCAGCGCCCCCTATGTGGGCAAAAACGCCTTTACGCACAAGGGCGGTATGCACATCTCGGCGGTGCGAAAGGCCACGGAAGCGTACGAGCACGTGAATCCTGATCAGGTGGGCAATCAACGCAAACTCGTCATGTCCGACCAGTCGGGAATCTCGGCCGTCCTGCACCAGGCCGGGAAAGGGCGGATCCGGATCAACAAAAACACCCCCGACGCCCAGGCCATCATCAATGAAGTCAAAAAAATGGAAAGCGAAGGCTACCAATTCGAGGGGGCCGAGGCTTCCTTCGAATTGTTGCTTAAAAAAGCGCTGGGTAAACACCGGAATTTCTTCGACCTGGTGGGCTTTCGGGTCATCGTCGAAAACCGGGGGGATGGAAAACTCATCAGCGAGGCCACCATCAAGCTGAGGGTGAATGGAGTCCTGGAAAATACGGTGGGAGAGGGCGACGGTCCGATCAATGCTCTGGATTCGGCGTTGCGTAAAGCCCTGACAAAATTTTACCCCTCCCTGAAGAATGTTCGCTTGAAGGATTTCAAGGTGCGCGTTCTGGACGCCAAGGAAGGGACCGCCGCCAAGGTAAGGGTTCTTATCGAGAGCGGCGACCAGAAGGATTCCTGGGGAACGGTCGGGGTCTCGGAAAACATCATCGAGGCTTCCTGGGAAGCCCTGGTCGATTCGATCGATTACAAGCTTCTCAAAGATGGGGCCCGGGTCAAAACCAGGCGGGCTCGTTGAAGCCAACTTTGAGCCGAGTCCAGTCCCGCCGGCCCGTCGGCATTTTCGATTCGGGCCTGGGTGGGCTGACGGTCGTCAAGGCGGTCCAGAAGCAGGTTCCCGGTGAAAACCTTGTTTACTTCGGCGACACAGCCCGCATTCCCTACGGCAGCAAGAGCAAAGACACCATCATCCATTACACCCGCCAGATCATCCGTTTCCTTGTGAAAAAAGAAAAGGTCAAGGTGCTGGTGGTGGCCTGCAACACCTCTTCGGCCTGGGCCTTGAAGGAAGTCCGCCGGGAATTCGATATTCCCATTCTGGGGGTGATCAATCCGGGCGCCCAGGCGGCTGTGGAAGTCACCCGCAACGGGCGCGTCGGGGTCATCGGAACCGAGGGCACCATCACCTCAGGCGCCTACCCGGACGCCATCCACGCCCTGAACCCGCGGGCAAAGGTTTTTACCCAAGCCTGTCCTCTTTTCGTGCCCCTCGTGGAAGAGGGCAAACTCTCCGGGTCGGTGACCGAGACGGTGGCGCGGGAATATCTGCGCCCCCTCCTGCGTTCCGGCGTGGACACGCTTTTGTTGGGATGCACCCATTACCCACTGCTCAAGCCAGTCCTCAAGAAAATCGCCGGCCCCAGGGTGCGCATTGTGGATTCGGCCGAGGAAACGGCCAAGAACCTGCGCCTGAACCTTGAATCTTACGGCGGGACAGCCTCCGGACGGGTAACCGCGACCTTTTACGTCAGCGATCTTTCCCGTAAATTCAAGGAACATGCCCAGCGGTTCTTGGGCCGGGCCATCCCTAAAGTGGAAAAGATTTTCATAGAGAAGTATTAGAAGGGCCTGGGTTGGTTGACTTTGCCTCCTTTCAATTTACAATGAGAATCAAATTCGGAGGGTCCTTATCAAACGCCTAATCCTTTTCATTTCAGCGCTTGTTCTCATGGGTGGTTTTTCCCGTTCCTGGGCCGAGGGTGAATTGGCTTCCTCGCCGACCAATTACGAGATGGTGGAAGCCCCGACGGCCTATTGCCTCATGCATGGGGGCTACGACATCGTGACTCGCGTCTATGACAACGGCGGGGTTTATGTCCGAGGAAACCTGGGTTTTAAAGACATCTTCATGGTGGGTTTTTCCGTCAACGGGGCGAATGTGATTGGCAGCGGTCAAATCCAGGTCCAGATGCCCCGCCTGGCCCTTAAATTCAAGGCCCTTGACGAGAAGTCAGCGCCTTTTTCCTTGGCCGTGGCTTGGGATGACCGGGGTTATGGCACCGAAAACGACGGGAGGTTTTATCCGGGAACCCAGAAGGGGTTTTATCTGGCCTTTAGCAAGGAATTTCCACAGGCGGGGTTTCTACAGGCCCATTGGGGCGCGAACATTTTGAGATTCAACGATTTTGACTCCAACCAGGACCTGGGGGCCTTCTTCGGAACCTCTTTCGCGGTCAGCCCAACATTGGCGTTCAACCTGGAAATGGACAAAATCCTGAATTCCTACTGGCAATTCAACGGAAACTTCCTCTTTAATGTCGATAAGCCCCTTCGCGTGGGGGTGGATTTTCGGGACATAAACAGGGGAGATTTATTTTCCCGCATCATCCGCATCCAATACACTGGGTTTTTCTGAAAACCACCCGAACCCAAAGGCTCATTCCCATGAAAATATCCGTCCTTATTTTGTTCGCGGTTATTGCCTTCGCTCTCTCTGGGTGCGCCTCCTCCAGCCATGTGGACCTGATTCCAGCGGGCAGCCGCCAACAGGCGGGTGAAATTAAAGCTCAATTCATCAGCGGCGGAAACCCGAGGATCACCCTGGCATCGCTCAAGGGCAAGGTTGTCCTCATCGATTTTTGGGCGACCTGGTGCGGACCCTGTCGAACGGAACTCCCCGACTTGGTCAAGTTATACGATCGGTACCATTCGAAAGGGCTGGAAATGATCGGGCTTTCCGTCGAGGGCCAGGATGGCCGTCCCCAGGAATATTTCGACAAGTTCATTAGCAGTTACGGAATTAATTATCCCCTGGGACTTTCGAGCCTGGACACCCTGCGCGATTACGGGATCAGCCCTATCCCGACCACCTTTTTCATCGACAAGCAGGGCAAGGTGGCCCTCTCTTTCGTGGGAACCCATTCGGGCGATGACCTCACCGCCGCAGTCGAGGCCCTTTTGAAAGAATAAGGGTAAAGCTTCTTGCCCCCCTTTTGGGGGTATAATTGAAAATTATAAGGTCTGGAGGGTCCCATGCCCGAAACCCAAGACTCCGAAATTCGTGAAGGCTTTCTCGATCTTTACCGCGAGCTTTTCGGGCATGTGCCCTTCCTGGAAACGGTCATTGAACGGCTGGTGCATGACCAAACCGTGGACCGTTCCACGCTCGAGGGCCATCTGACCCAGATGATTGATTCCCTGTCGTCAGCCCAAAAAAAATTAGCCCTGCCCCGCGGAACCAAGGCCCTCAAAAGGGGCCAGCCCGACTATTTCCGGCGCGAAATGCTGAAGGTTTCCAAGATCATCAAGGGTCAGTTGTCGGTGCTTTTAAAAACTGCCTTCCTGGTGGAGAGCCGGGAAGCGGAAGAGGATTACCTGCAAACGCTCGGCGATGTCACGGACAATATCGCGGGAGCCTTCCAACATGTGGTCCGTTCCAACGTGCTGATGCCGGTCATGCTCAATTAACCGAGCGGTTCCCGTCCATGAAACGAAATGACAAAAGGGGAAATAACTTGATCGATTCCATCAAAGAAAGGCGTGCCGAGGTCGAGGCTTTCAGCCGCTATCTCCAGGAAAAGAAGCTTAAATTGACGATCCAGCGCGAAATGATCCTCACCACGTTTCTCGACCAGCCGGGCCACATCTCCGCCGAGGAGCTTTTCCAGAAGGCCAAGCAAAAAAAGTCGAACGTGGGTTTCGCCACCGTTTACCGCACCCTGAAGCACCTGAGCCGATGCGGGCTGGCACGGGAGCTTGATTTCGGAGAGGGCCGGGTGAAATACGAGTCCGAGTTCAACCGCCAGCACCACGACCACATGATTTGCACAACCTGCGGCGTATATATTGAGTTTTTGAACCCACAAATCGAGGAATTGCAGGAACAGGTCAGCCGCAAGCATGGGTTCAAGATCCTGTCCCACCGGATGCAGCTTTACGGGCTTTGCCATAAATGCCAGAAGACGGTCAAGACCCCCTAAAAAATCAGAGCGAAAACCCAGGAAGTCATGATCCTGATTTAGAGTTTTTTGTTTTTAGTTTTCCAGGAAAGCATTAAAAAAACATTTGAATGTGAGGAGCAAACCATGGTCGATTTCCTGGTTTCGCGCGCAACACGCGACAGGCTGCAAGTGGAACTCAGAGGCCTCAAAACCGTGCGCCGGCCACAGGTGGCCCACGCCTTGGAAGAGGCGCGTGCCCATGGTGACCTGAAGGAAAACGCCGAATACGACGCGGCCAAACAGGAACAAAGCCTGCTGGAAGCGCGGATCCGCGAGCTGGAGGACAAACTTTCCCGCACCCGGCTCTTAGAGGATGAAAACATCACAGGCGAGCACGTTTCCATCGGGACCTCAGTCACGGTGAAGGACCTGAAAAGCGGGGGCCAGGAAATTTACCGCCTGGTGGGCGAGGAGGAGGCGGACATCCCCAATAACAAGATTTCCATCCGAACCCCCATCGCCCGGGGCATGATCGGCAAGAAGGTCGGGGAAAAGGTCGACATTAATGTTCCGGCGGGACTATTGAAATACGAAATCCTGAAAATTGAGGTCTCCATCGAGTAGGGCGTCTTGACCGGCCGGTTTAAGGTCCCGGCATAGCCGGGGCCTTGCCGTGTACTTGGCCGGGATGGTTTACCCGACCAAGTGGCGACCCGAAGCCCTGCCCATCTCTGCGGTGAGATGGGCCGACCCTTGACTTTAAAAAGGGGAAGCCATTAAACTTCCCGCACAATTGAATACTCTTATCAAGAGTGGCGGAGGGACAGGCCCTGCGATGCCACGGCAACCGATTCCCGGGTGAGAAATCCGGGGATGCCAGGTGCCAAATCCTGCCTCGGTGTAAAGCTTTAAAACCGGGCGAAGATGAGAGATGGAAAACCAGCCAACGAAGGCTTCCATCTCACCGGTGGAGGCCTTTTTTTATGCCGGGAAACGGCATTGACCACAGAGGCTAGCGACACAGAGTTAAGCCGAAAATCAGTTTTTTTGGACGGAATTAAAAAAATCTCTGTGACTTTGTGGTGAAAATTTTTGGTTCGTTTGGGGTTCTTGTTTGGGTTCGTTATGTTTTTAACTAGGGGAGAAACCATGAGTTACGTCAAGTCGCTTCAATGCCGGGAGTGCGGCCAGGAGTACGAAAAAACCGCCAAGTACGTCTGCGAGTTTTGTTTCGGACCCCTGGAAGCGGCCTACGACTACAGCCTGATCAAACGGGATATTTCCCGCGAGAAAATCCTCTCCCGGCCCCTGAACATTTGGCGATACCGGGAACTGCTTCCCGTTGAAGGAACCACCTACAACACGCTGGAAGAAGGCTACACCCCTCTCTTGAAGGCCGATCGATTGGGGCGGAAGCTGGGTTTGACCAACCTTTATCTCAAGAACGATTGTGCCAACCCCACCCATTCCTTCAAGGACCGGGTGGTGGCGGTCGCCTCCACCCGGGCCCTGGAACTGGGTTTCGACACCCTGGCCTGCGCCTCTACCGGCAACCTGGCCAACGCGGTGGCCGCCTACGGGGCCCGGGGTGGCCTGAAACGTTATGTGTTCATTCCCTCCAACCTGGAAAAGGGCAAGGTCATCGGGGCACTGGTTTATGACCCGAACTTGATCGGCGTGAACGGCAACTACGACGATGTGAACCGGCTCTGCAGCGAGATCGCGGGAAAATACAAATGGGCCTTCGTGAACATCAACATGAGACCCTATTACGCCGAGGGTTCCAAGACCCTGGCGTTTGAGACCTGTGAACAGCTCGGATGGAAGGCGCCCGAACAAGTGGTGGTGCCGGTGGCTTCCGGGTCGCTCCTGACCAAAATTTGGAAGGGAACCCAGGAGTTCGTGAAGGTGGGGTTGATCTCGGAGAACAAGATGAGGGTTTTCGGGGCCCAGGCGGAGGGTTGTTCCCCCGTGACCACGGCATTCAAGAACAAGACGGACACTTTCAGGCCGGTGAAACCCCACACCATCGCCAAGTCGCTCGCCATCGGCAACCCCGCCGACGGCTATTACGCCTTAAAAACCATCGCTGAATCGGGGGGGGCGGCCGAGATGGCCTCCGATCCAGAAATCATAGAGGGCATCAAACTTTTGGCCCAAACCGAGGGCATCTTCGCCGAAACCGCCGGAGGTGTCACGGTCGCCTGCCTGAAGAAGCTAGTCGAATCAGGCGAATTGGACAAGAACGCCCTGACGGTGGCCTACATTACCGGTACGGGGCTCAAGACCCAGGAAGCCGTGGCCGACCACTTGGGCGAGGTGAAGGTCATTCAACCCAACCTTGAAGCTTTTGAGGCGAGCCAGCTGGTGAAGGTCTGACGAGGGGTAACCAGTTCCGTTATCTTGCGGATGACGCCTTGTGGACCCTATAAACTGAGAAAAAAGGGCAATTAAAAACTGACTCTAATTGTGTATCAAGATTAAATTTCTCTCGCATGTGTATCCTATAACCATCCGTTTCCGACGGTGTGCAAATCAGGAAAAGGTTCGGGTTGTCCACCATATTCCTGAATAAATCCTTGATGCCGAACCGGTCCAACATAGCTCGTGTCGTAGGCGTCCGCTGAAACCAGGTCAAGGCGATGATATTGAAATGGCGGTAAGCCTCGAAATCGTCGAAAGCATTGAAAAACTCATAGGGAAAATTAGAGCCCCAGAGAGCAAACAATTGGTTGTCCTGGGGATGAAAGTTGTACATGTATGTTTTCATCTGGTTTTCGCATTCCACCCACCTGCGGTTTCGGGAGTACTCCTGTTGAAAGAAGTGAGCTGTGAATAACGACAAGAACACCAATAAGAGAACGGCTATTGGTAAGAAGAACGATTTTTTGTTGGAAACCTGGGAGTGGTTTTTCCATTTTGGGACGCAATGAAAAACGGCAAAAACGGTGAGGAAGAACAGAGCCGGAAGGTAAACACGTTCGGGGAGTTTTTCGTAACCCATCAGGAAAATCAGGACCAGGAAAGACCAGACTGCGGTCCCTGCAACGACACGAATCGACCCCCGGGGAACAAACCATAGGAAGGCCAAAAAGAAATAAAAGACGATCTGGGTTGTAGGAAACGAGATTTTCTTGGTTAGGGAATAATTGGTGGTTTTATTGAAATTGAATTTCGGAAAGTGCCCGCTCAATTTTCGCAGATTATCGGCGCTGTAAAGATCCTCATCCATAAAGTACCAGTCCTGGAAAAGGTCCAGATCGTTAGAGGTCCAGCCGACTGAATCGAAAAGAGCTTTGCTGTCCTGGTCATAAACCGGGTCCCGCACCTCGTGAAGTTCAAAATGTTGGTCGAAAAAATCAATAAAAGGCGCCCATCCAGGAGCGCGCTGATAATAGATGTGATTAAATCCAATGGTCGAAAAGGAAATCAAAGCCGTCAAAATAAGGAACCGCACTAAAGTGATGCGAGTGGGAGTCGCCTCCTTTTTCATGAAAAAGGTTCCAGCCAAAGGAAGAAAGAGGACGGCCATCAGAAAGAGTGAGGGATAACGAATTTGAACGGCCAGGGTCACCAGGAGGAAAACCAAAAAGTACGCAACAGCGGGTGGTTTCCGGTCTTTTTCTTTCCATAGGGCAGCCATCAGGAAAAAGGCGCCCAAGGCCGCCAGGGAAGCAGTCATGGTCCATTGGAGATTCGTGAAAAAATAAACTCCAATTCCGGCAAATCCAAAGAGAAACAGGATAGTCCTGGCTCCCCGATGGGCTCCCCATTGAATAGCCGCCAAAGTGGCCCAAAGGGACAGGAACTGGGTGAACACGAGAAGAAAGCTGTACCATTGGAAATGAGGAAAATAGAGATAAAAGTTTTTCAACAGAGTGCAGAGGAATATGTTTTCTCGAGCATTCAGGGCGGTGGGAGCCTGGTTTACTCCCACTCCTTTTAGTGACAATAGCACCTGGATGTCATCGTTGTATTGATAATGCGGTTGGAATAAGAGGTAAGTCAGAGATAAAAAACCCAGAGCGACCAAAAACGAAAAAAGAAAAGGTTTGTCATTGAAAAAAATGATTAATTCCCGAATGACCGAAGTATCAACTTTGGAAACTTCTTGTGTTTTGGACGAGATGGGATCCAAAAGATAACCTCTGAATGGAAATCTTGCCAATCCTGTAAATTTGCACCCGGATGATACAAAATAACCGAATACTTATACGTCAGGTATTAATTTCCTGGAAAATTATACGTGTAAAACCATTTTTGGAATTGCTTTCCTATACTAATCGCCAGAAGGCTGAATTGTTGTGGCTTTAATTAGTATTTAACCCCAATAACGTCTTTAATTGGTTGACAGCAATCCTAGCCTTTGTTTTCATGAATTCATGCAAGAGCACCAAGTCGGATATCCCAAAAGTTGGTTTCTTTATGGGATTTTGGGTTTAGCTTTATTGAACCTTCTGCTTTTTATCGACGTTCTGTTTTGGCCAAATGGCATGATACTTTCCGATTTCCACCAGGATTTAAGCGGCCATTTCGATTTATGGCGGCAATTCGCATTTGATCAACTCCGCCAGGGCCATCTTCCCCTTTGGGATCCGCACTATCTTTGTGGAATGCCTTATTTGGGCGGATTTGAATCAGCACTTTTGTACCCGCCCAATTGGCTGTGCCTTATCCTCCCATTGAATGCGGCAACCAATTGGAGTATCGCGGTTCATGTGTTTTTAGCGGGCCTATTCACCTACCTTTGGTGCTTTCATCGCGGGCTCCATCCTCTGGCTTGTTTTTTGGCAGGAGTAACCTTCATGTTCAGTGGGGCCTATTATCTCCATTTGGGCGCGGGTCATTTGCCCAACCTTTGCACCATGGTTTGGGCACCGCTGATTTTCCTGGCCGTGGATGGAATCCGGGAAGGTCATTCCCGCAAATGGATCTTTTTGGGATTGTTCGCTGTTTCCATGCAAGTCTTAGCTGGGCATCCTCAATATGTTTATTTCACCGCCATCATGGTTGTTATTTACGCGGTTTTGAACCTTAAGGGCACTCCCAATAAATGGAGGTTTTTAGCGTGGACAAGTTTTTGTTACTTAGGGGCTTCTATATTAACTGCGGCGCAATTATGGACTGGAATCGAGGCCTATTCGGAATGCAGCCGAAATGTTTCGCTTGGAATCAAAACCGCCGCTTCGTTTAGCTTTCCACCGGAAAATATCATCACATTAATCATTCCATGGTTTTTCGGGAATTTAAGCACGGCGCCCTATTGGGGTGACTATTTTTTATGGGAAGTCTCACTTTTTATCGGTATCACCTCATTTCTTCTCGCCTTCTACGGGTTGGGGGGGCCAAACCCCCAAAAAAGGAGATGGGCATTTACGATGGTGGTCCTTGCCTTTGTGTTTTCCCTGGGTGCGAATACTCCCGTATATGACTTTTTTTATAAATTTATACCCGGTTTTAATGGGCTGCGTGGAATTTGTAAATTTGATATTTTTGTAACACTTTTCTTATCCCTGCTCACCGCTTATGGAATGGACCGCCTCTTACACGAAGGAAAATCTTCTCGTCAGCTAGTATTTTCTACTCTTGGTATCGCTATGTTTTTAATAGTTCTCGGAATAGCCATAAATGTTTCCGCGGAAAATGGTGTAAATGGAATTTGGGGGGCCTTTGTCGCTATTCTTCACAAGCAAAGGTCCGCAATGGAGAATTTCAATCTTTTAACCGCAGGCTTGTGCGCTTCCAACGGCCTTTTCAAAGCTGGGTTTGTTGCTTTGATTCTTGCGATTCTTTTTTACCTCACGCAAAAAAGACGGATATTTATTTATGGTATCGTCTTAATATCAGTGTTTGAACTTTTGTTACTGTTCACCGCTTTAGCCGATCAAGGAAGGGCAGGGCTGCCTGAGACGTGAAGCCACCACGGCTCGTGTCAGATAATCCAAAACATTTCGGTTCTGAAGCCTCAACGTCTGTACCAC
>Ga0182030_10002947_pt1 | contig 36221 bp, 27 predicted proteins | sample 812S3MmetaG_FD_121299 | JGI IMG/M metagenome (GOLD analysis project Ga0182030, IMG submission 121299) | Permafrost microbial communities from Stordalen Mire, Sweden - 812S3M metaG (Illumina Assembly) | ecosystem: Environmental > Terrestrial > Soil > Wetlands > Permafrost | place: Sweden...
CCACCCTTCGCAGCATCGCAGCCGACACATCACCGCGCCACGGCGCGGTCGATGCCGCGTCCGTCCGGTCACGATGTACACCGGCGCTCACGTCGAGAGCGTGCCGCCGTGGGGCTGGTCCGGATTCGTGATCCAGGCGCGGGCCTCGGCGAGTTTGGCCACCCCTTCTGGTGTCGCCTTCCCCTTAATACCTTCGAGAAGCCGTTCATCGAGTGCAGTCAGCAGTTCTTCGGTAGATCCCATGCCGCCATGCTGCCACGACCCTCAACTATCCGGCCCCTCCCCACCCATCCCACCCATCCCACCCAGTGCGCAGCGTGGGAGTGAAACTAGGCGAATGAAGGGAACGCTGACGCAGAACGGGCAAGAGATCGAGGCCACCTCCGAGAACGTCCTGGCGGCATTGGCCGGGACGGATTTCTTCTGGCTCGACCTGGACGACTCCACCTCGGACGGCACCGTCGCCGAGCTCCTGAGCGTCCACTTCAAGTTCCACCCGCTCGCCGTGGCGGCGGCGGAGAAGTTCGGGCAACGCCCACGGTTCGACGACTACGACGACTTCGTCTACCTGGTGGCGCGAGGCGTCGACTTGCACGATACGGGGGAAGCCGAGGTCCATTTCTTCTGGACCGATCGCTATGTCGTCACCGTGCACCGGGCCGACTGCCCGTCCGTGATGGCCGTGCACAACCGGGTGGAGCAGCACCATGTGGCGACGACCAATGCCACGCCGCAAATCGTCATCGTCTACCTGATCATCAACGCGCTGGTGGACGCCTTCTTTCCGGTCCTGAACGATTTTGACGACAAGATCGACGCCCTGGAGGACGACATCCTCAAGGCACCGACGGAAGCGCAGTTGGGCGCCCTCTTCGATATGAAGCGCACTCTCATGAACATGCGCAAGGTCATTGCGCCCCAGCGGGACATGATGGCCAGCATCAACGCCGGTGTCGCGGACGTTCCCGGCATGACCGACGAGGCCGCAAAATACTTCCGCGACCTGTACGACCACTTGATCCGTCTCGCCGATCTCGTCGACAGCTACCGTGACCTCTTGAGCAGCGTCATGGACACACATCTCTCCACGGTGTCGAACCGCCTCAACGTGGTGATGAAGCAGTTGGCCATCATCGCCACCATCTTCCTGCCACTCAGTTGGCTCACCGGGTTTTTCGGGCAGAACTTTGCGTTTCTGATCAATCACATCACGGCGACCGGAACCTTCTTCATCGTCGGAATAGGCACCGAGGTCATCGCCGTCATCCTGCTCTACATGCTGTTCAAACGCCGAGGTTGGCTGGGGGGTCCGAGCGTCTGAGGGGCTCAACCGCCTCCCGCGCTTGACGCGATAGTGATCAGACGCCGAGTGGTCGACTCGGCAGGTGCGCCGGTCGCTCGGCGTCGTGGACTTCGTACTCGGTCCACCATTCCTCGCACCCGTCGGGCACGGGGAAGCCCAACTGCTTGCGCTGGTCGACCAGGTCGCGCACCGCCAATTTGCACTCGCGGAGGAGTGCGCAGATTCCGGCTTCGGAGCCCCGGCCCAGCGGCGCATTGCCCCACAGCTTCTCTTCGGTGTGCCAGGCCCGGAGACGAGCCTCGGCAATCTGGTGGGTCTGCGCGGCGATCTCCTCCCGCAGGGTCGGATCACCCTCCGCCATCACGTCGGCGGCCCGCAACCAGCCGTAATCCCGGTTGATACGCAGGAGCCCGACTTCGGCCTCGAAGAAGCCGACCACGTCGACCACGGGATCGATGGTCGTCAGGCTGGCCCCGGGGGTGAGGGCGATGCCGAGGTTCTCGCGCTGGCGATCGGCCAGCGAAATGACGCCCAGCGCACGGAGCCCGATGTTGGCCGCCTGATCAGTGGAGAAGTTGTGCTCCTCCCGGGAGATGTAGAGCGGGATGGCCAGCACCGCGATGATCCGGGACGCCCCAAGTTGGAGCGCAGCCCGGACCGGGACGTTCTGCAACACCCCGCCGTCGACATAGTCGTCGTCGGCCAGCGGCCGGGGTGGGAAGACCATGGGGACACTGGCCGAGGCGAGCGCTCCTTCGAGAACGTCGACCGGTCCGGCAGCCGGGCCCGCGACGGGTGTCATGGCGTCCTCTTCGACGATGATCCCGCCCTCGGTCACGTAGCGCAGCACCCCGGCCCGCAATGCCGTGACGGCCAGCCGCAGCTGGAGCCCGGGGCGGTCAATGAGCGTGGGGTCGACCGGATGGATGCCGGTCGGGCCACCTCTCCGCATGGCTTCGGCCAATGGCTGCAGGTTCATGACCGCGCTCCCGCTGGTCTGGAGCTTGCGCCTGGCTCGGGGCAGACGCAGCGCGGCGCCGGCGATAAGACGAACGACTCTGCGGCGGGCCCGCCGGTGCGCCTTACGCTCGGCGCGGCGCTGGGCCCGGTTCGTCAGCGGAGCCCGTTCCGCGTCGATCGCATCCCGGCCGCGCTCGTGGTCCCGGCCGCGCTCGTGGTCCCAGTCGAAACCCGCTCCGGGTGGCAGGGGAGGGCGGGTGCCCTCGGTCAGGGATTGCATGATCTCGGCACCCAGCGAGGTGCCGTGCAGCGCGCGCAGCCAAGGCTGCTCCCCGAAGACATACCTCGTGCGGGTCATGGCCAGGATGTCGTCTTCCATCTGCTGCACCCGGTGGGCGAATTCGGGCAGGGTGCGCGCCTGCGCCAGCACGACGGCGCCGATGGCGCCGGCCGAGGTGGCCGTAATGATGTCGGGGAGGATGCCTTCGGTGGCGATCAGGTACTGCAGCGCGCCCACCTCGAACGAGCCCTTGGTCCCGCCTCCGGCCAGCACGAACGCCGTGGGACCGCCGAGGGGGTCTTCGATCATCCGGAAACCTTAGCCATTCACCCGCCGGCTGCCGCGGTAACTATCTCTATGGGCGCCCCGGGTCTGACGCGGGTGGTGGACCATTCCGAGCGGGGAATGACGTCACGATCGACCGCCACCGCGACGCCCTTTGGCTCGGCCCCCTCGAGCAGGCGGGCCACGACGTCCGAGATCATGCTCCCCTCAGGCACGGTCATGGGATCACCGTTCACGCTCACGACCAGGTCATTCATCCCCCGGGGCCGTCCTCACATCCGCCCCCGCATCCGCCCCCAACGCCGCCCCCGCCCCAAACCCCGCCCCGAACAGATCCACCACGCTCGCTGCCGTCAGAGGAGCCAGCAGCATGCCGTTTCGGAAGTGCCCGCTGGCCACGGCGACCCCCGCCAGGGCGGTCCACCCGACGACCGGGGTGTTGTCGGGCGTGGCGGGGCGCAGACCGGTCCCGGACTCGAGCAGCTCGAGCTCGTCGATCCCCGGGACGACGGACCGGGCATCGCAGAGCAGCTCGTGCACCGCGCCGGCCTGGACGCCGAGATCAGTGCCACGCTCCTCCATGGTGGCCCCGACCACGAGCGTCCGGTCGGGGCGGGGGACGAGGTAGATGGAGCGTCCGTGCACCAGGGCCCGCACGGTACGGGGGAGCAGTGGCGGACCTGAGCGCCCCTCTGCCGGACCCAGGCGCAAGATGTGCCCCTTGACCGGACGGATCTCCGGCAGGCCCGCCGCGTCGAGACCGCCGATGTGGGGCGTTCCGGTCCCGGCCGCCAGGAGGACGTGGTCGGAGTCGAGGCGGCTCCCATCCGAGAGATCCACACTCGGACCGGGCTCCCCGGACCGACCGGGCTCCCCGGACCGACGAGACCCCCCGGACGCCACCGCCTCGACCGTGAGCGGCACGAACCGCACCCCCCTGCCCCGGCAGGCCTGGACCAGCGCACCCAGTAGGGCCCGGTTGTCCACGTGATGATCCCCCGGGACCTCAATCCCCCCACGCAGGGTCGGCGTCAGCGAGGGCACGAGGGCCCGGCACTCCGAGGCCGTGCGCCGGTGCGCCGTGCAGCCGAGCGAGTGCTGGTAGGCGAGGAGCTGGTCGAGGGCGGCGCGGTCCGACGCATCCAGGGCGACGGTCAGCGTGCCGGACTCGTCGTAGCCGACGTCGTGCCCGGACGCCCCCTCGAGTGAGGTGGCGAACTCTTTCCAGAGGGCCGCCCCCTCCCGCAGGAGCTCTGTGAGCGGGGCCTCGCCGAACTGGACTTCGGTGACCGGGGCCAGCATCCCGGCGGCCACCCAGGAGGCGCCGTCACGCCCGGGGTCCGGCGCCACCACCGTGACCTCATAACCGGCTTCCGCCAGCCTCCAGGCACACGAGAGCCCGATGACGCCGCCTCCCACCACGAGCACCCGAGTCGCCATGGTGCGCCAGCCTACGGACGCTCAGAGGTGGCCGGGATCGGCGAGACCGCCATGAAAAAGACTCCCGCGGAGTGGAGCAGGGGCGACCGAACGCTGTAGAGTGGGTACTGCACAACAAAGGGGATGATCATGGTTGCAAACCTGAACTCACTCGGCTTCCCGATCTTCGACGCCGACAACCACCTGTACGAGACTACCGATGCGCTGACCAAGTACCTCCCGCCGGAGTACAAGGGCGCCATCGACTACGTGGACGTCCATGGCCGGACAAAGATCGTGGTCAGAGGCCAGATCAGCGACTACATCCCCAACCCGACCTTCGACCGGGTCGGACGGCCGGGGGCCCAGGAGGAGTACTTCAAGATCGGCAACCCCGATGGCAAGTCCTACCGGGAGATCATCGGCCGGGGCATCGACTGCCCACCCGCCTTCCGTGACGCCGCGCACCGCCTGGAGCTGCTCGACGAGCAGGGCATCGACTTCGCCATCATGCTGCCCACCCTGGCCAGCCTGGTCGAGGAACGGATGCGCGACGATCCCGAGCTCTGCGCCGCCGCCATCCATGCCCTGAACCGATGGTTGCTCGAGGAATGGCCCTTCGCCTACAAGGACCGCATCTTCTCCACACCGATCATCACGCCCGGCCTGCTCGACAATGCCATCAGGGAGCTCGATTACCTGCTGGAGAACGATGTCCGGGTGATCCTCATGCGGCCGGCGCCGGCCTGGGGCTTCCAGGGCCCGCGCTCGTTCGGCCTCCCCGAGTTCGACCCCTACTGGTCCAAGGTCGAGGAGTCGGGGATCCTGGTCGTGATCCACGCCTCGGACTCCGGCTACGACCGCTACATCAACGAGTGGGAGGGCCAGAAGCGCGAAATGCAGGCCTTCGCCCAGCCGCAGCCCTTCTCGGCCACGTTGCAGCACTCCTTCCGCGACATTCAAGATGCGGTCGCGTCCCTCATCGCCCACGGGACGCTCGCACGCCATCCCAAGCTGAAGATCGCGCTCATCGAGAACGGTGCGGGCTGGGTACCAGGGCTGCTCGAGAATCTCGACCACACCTACCGGACGATGCCCCAGGCCTTCGCGGAGAAGCCATCGGACACCTACAAGCGGCACTTCTGGAGCCACCCGTTCCACGAGGAGGACCCGCGCCAACTCGTCAAGCTGCTCGGGGCCGAGAACGTCATCTTCGGCTCGGACTACCCCCATGTCGAGGGCCTGTCGAACCCGATCTCCTACGTCGAGGAGCTCAAGGGCCTACCCGAAGGGGACATCAGGAAGATCATGGGCGGCAACATGATCGATCTCCTCGGGATCAAGGTGCCCGCCGGGGTCTGACGCCAGCCCGCCGGGGTCTGACGCAGGAGAAAAAGAGAACGGGCTAGCAAAGCTCGGGGACGCCCGTGGCCACCCCCCCGTCGATCGTGGCCCGTACGAGGGTACGGGTTTGCGGCCAGTAGTCGTTGACGGCGTAGTGCTGCACGGCGTAGTTGTCCCAGAGCACGAGTAGGTTCGGTTCCCATCGGATCCGCACCTGGTATTCGGGAACTTCCGCCTGGCGGCACAAGAGCGCGAGGAGCTCGTCACTCTCCTCGGCGGGTATGCCGATGATGTTGCGCACGAAGCCACCATTGACGAACAGCGTCTTGCGTCCCGTCCGTGGGTGGCACAGCACGACGGGCTGACGCACGGGTGGCACGACGGAGCGATATTCATCCAGGTTGGCGGCGTACTTGTCGGCGTAGCTCCCGGCGCTCCAATCGTGAAGCGCCCACAGGCCCTCGACGCGCTCTTGCATGCCGGGATCGAGATTGTCGTAGGCGGCCGCCATGTCCGCGAACAGGGTGTCCCCGCCGATGGGCGGGACGTCGAGGGCACGCAACGTGGTGCCCAGCACCGGGGCTTCACGGTACGTGCCGTCGGCATGCCACATATTTTCGAGCCCGACGACAATGCCGTCACGGGTGAACGGGAGCACGTTGTCGACAACCCTTGGCAGCGCCACGATCCGGCCGCTGTTGGCAACCTGGCGTGGCAGCGAATCCTCGACCACCTCACCCCATCGGTAGGCGAAGGCACCTTGCTGCTCAAGGGTGATGTCCTGGTGGCGAAACACGAGAACTTTCCACTCCCTGAACGCGAGATCGATCTCGGCGAAGAGCTCATCGTCGAGCGGCGCACGGAGGTCGACTCCGGTGACCACGGCACCAATCGTCATCGCCAGTGGCTCAATGCCGATACGCCGGTAGTCGGGAGGAACTGATCCAGCCTCCGCCCGGTTCAGCGTGCGCACCCCGACGGGCAAGCGGTGCATGTGGACTCCTTTGCTCATGCCGGGTTACTCCACCCTGCCACGCCGCCGACCGGCGTGCCACCTCTCCGCCCCGACCCGACGGCCCGTCCCGCGCCACTGCCCGCGGCCCGTCCCGCGCCCGCGCCCGCGCCCGCGCCCGTGAGCCTTTCAAAATGGGCCCTTGTGCCCTAGTGGCGACGTTCTCTTTGGCGCCATCCTTGTCAGAGCGGTAGCGGCGAGGGGAACGCTGGGCCGTCTCGGGGGAGGGTATGTGTCGGCATGACCACTCGATGGAGCACCTCAGGATCACGTTGCCCGCCGGGGTCTGACCGTGTGCGTTATCTGAGAGTCCGTGTTAACGGAGAGTTAACTGCGATTCACACGTAGCTCCGCCGTCTATTCGACTCTTTTCCGTGTGGGTGCGGCCGAAGCAGTCGAAAGTCCTCGAAAAACCGGCAAACGACAGGCCGGCTGACTCCATATCGGCGGTGCGGCTTCGGCGTCGGCCTCTTCACATCGCCGACTCTGCGGCACCAACCCGCCCTGCAAGATGGGACTTTGTGCCCTAGCGGCCAAGTTCTTTTTGCGGTCATTGTTTGTCACAACGGGCGCGGCGTGGGGAAACGTCGGTCCGCCTCGATGGAGGGAATGTGTCGGCATGACCACTCGGCGGAGTACTTCGGAAGGGCTTACGTGACGAACCGCGCTCGCTCCCCCGAGGTGGCCATCCGCTTCTCTGAATCAGGAGTCCACTGTGCTGCATGAGTTCGACCTCTACGACCTGTTCGTACTGTGTTTCGTGCAGTTGGTCGTCTCGACCATCTTCGTCCTCAGCCCGCTCCGGTACGTGGGAACCCGGTTTCAGTGGACCGGTTCCAGGATCACCGAGGTCCTCCTTGGCGGGCTCGGTGCCGTGGCAGTTGCTGCCCTCTCCGTCTTCATCACAGCCCAACTGTGGGGTCTGCCCGCCAACAAATTGGAGACCGCCGCCTACGTATTGACGATCTTTTCAGTCATCGTCATGATCCTCCGACCCGACTGCAATGTCGTCGGACAGGTCTTCTACGCCTCCTACGCCGCCGCGGGCTTCACATTTCTTGCCTTTGCTGCCCTGGTCGCCGCCGACGCCACGCATTCGATCGCCGAGGCACTCACCTCGACCTTGCTCATCCTTCTCGACCTGGGCGCGTTCTTGGTATGGAACTCCAACATCAACTACGTGAGCGATGTCTTGTGTCGCACGCGTCATGGACGTCCCCTCCCCAAGGGGGATCCGACCTATCAGCCGATGGTGTCGATCCACATTCCGGCCCACAGTGAGCCCCCTGAGATACTGATCAACACGATTAAGTCCGTCGAGGCGATGGACTACCCGGATTTTGAGATAATCGTCATCGACAACAACACGGCGGATCCGGCCCTCTGGAAACCGGTCGAGGAGTACTGCAAGAATCGACCGCGCCTGAAGTTCGTGCACGTCGGCTCCTGGCCCGGCTTCAAGGCCGGCGCGTGCAACCTTGCCCTGCGCCAACACACGGACCCGAGGGCCGAGATCATCGCCCTCATCGACGCTGATGACATCGTCAAGCCGTACTACTTGCGCGAGACCGTCTCGTACTTCTCGGACCCTCGCCTCGGATTCATTCAGACGTGTGAAAGCAACCGGGACTACGAGGGAAGCGCCTACTACACCGCGTGTGTCGACTCCTACAAGGGCTTCTACCTGGCCGTCATGTCCTCTCGGAACGAGCGGGACACCGTCCCGTTCGTCGGCACCATGGGACTCTTCCGGCGAAGCGCACTCCTCGAGGTCGGCGGTTGGAACGAGTGGTGCATCAGTGAGGACACCGAGGCCTCGCTCCGGGTGCTCAAGAACGGCTGGTCCGGTGTCTACATACCCCGTTGCTTCGGGAGAGGCATCGTTCCCCCGACGTTTGCCGGCCTGAACACCCAGCGGCACCGGTGGTGTTTCGGCGCCATGCAGATCCTTCGGCTCCACTGGCGCAGCCTCATGCCCTGGGACCGCTCAGAGGACAACCATCTCACGGCGGCCCAGCGGAGGGACTACCTGATGGCGTCGTTAGGGTGGTTCCGAGATCTTCTGATGCTTGGCTTCGCGCTTCTCCTGCTCATCATCAGCGGCCTGCTGCTCTCGGGCGCCAAATTCGCCCTGATGCCATTGGCTGGCGACAAATCGTTGCTGCCGATGTCACTCATCATCATCGCAACCGTCTGTATGACCTGGACCCTTCGCCATTGGACGACGGTCTCCCGTCACCGTGCCGTGTTGGCCCTGCTCATCAGTCTCTCCGCCGCCTGGATAACCGCGCGGGCCTGTCTCGAAGGCATGTCCCGACGCGAGGGCGTCTTCCTGCGGACATCGAAGGTCGGGCCTGGGGAGCATCAGCTGCGCAAGGCTATCCGCTTGGTTCGTTCGGAGGCCGTGTTGGCGGTGGCGCTCTACGTGTGCGCCGCGCTGCTCGCACGCACTGCGAATCCTCCACTCTTGTTGATCTTCATCATCTGCCTCCAGGGCACCGTCTACCTGTGCGCACCGATCGCGGCGTTGTGGAACTTACGAGCACAGAGGGTCCCCGCGGTCGAATACCGTGAGCGTCACCACGAGAAGCTCGTTCGCATGGCGAAAGATCGCCGTTGGTCGGTGCGCATCGCGGCACCCATGGCCGCACTTCTTCTGGCGGCCGCGACCGGTGTCGGTTTCGCACTCCTCGCCGCCCCCAGCGACACCGCCGCCACACCGCAGCATGTCGGGGCAGGGCCCTCTAATCAGCCGTCGGCACCGTCGGCGTCGGCGCCGACCTCAAGCGGGAGGTAGGGGTCTGTCATGGAGGGCAACGGCACGGTCAAGGGCAATGGCACCGCCAACGGCAATGAGAATGGCACGGCCAACGGCAACGGCAACGGCAACGGCACAGCCAACGGCAACGGCAACGGCACGGCCAACGGCACCGGAATACGACCGGGAAAGATGGCGTATCTGGTGCTCGGTGGGGCCACCAACCCATATCTGCTGGCCCGCGTACGTTGGCCCGATGTTGCCCAGGCGATCACAGCCGGGTGTCGCAACTGGTTGGACGATCTCGGTCTGTTCGATCTCCCGTACGAAGCAGTCTCTTCTGAGGTGACCTTCGCCCAAGCCGCCGCGATCGCGTCGGATTGGGGAGCGAGCCTCCCCTCCGAAGAGACCGCCATCGAGTGCGCTCGCCCCCTCATCCGGCGCATGCCGGCCGATTGGTCAGGGTTGACGCCCGCAGAGGAACGAGCGTGGTCACTTGAATTCGTCACCACCGGGCTGAGGGCCGAGGCAATTCGCCAAAGGGCGGAGGCCGGGGACTCACGCCGTCGGGGCTCTCTACTCCCGGCGCTCCGCAAGGCACTCGGTGGGTACAAATATCCCGACGAGCTTGAATCCTCGACACCCCCGGTGCCGGCTCAGTCGTCCGAACGCCGGCTGCACACTCGGGTTCCAGCCCGAGGACGGGCCCAGATTCGCTGCGGGAACAAGACGGTGTCCGCCACCTTGGTGGATGTGAGCCAGGGCGGTGCGCGCTGGCACATCGTCGATTCCGACACCGCACTCGAAGTGGGAGTGCAGCTCGACCCTTCGTCGCTGGTGGTGGAGGGCGACGGGTCGGGGAACGAGATAAGTCTGGACGTCGGCGGGACCGTGATGTGGGGGGAAACTACAGCCTTGGGCGCGCAGTTCGGGGTTGCCTTCGAGCCGCTGAGTGCCGACGCAACGGATCGGGTCCAGCACCTTCTCCTTTCATCAGACTCCCGTCGGAGTGCCTGAGGCAGCCATGACGACCACAGACGAGGCGCCGAGCGCCCCACCCGCCACAAGATGGGGATCCAAAAAGGGTCCCGACTATCGACTGCGAGGCTTGGAGACCGCCTCAGAAAAGCCATATGAGCCCGTCGCCCGGCCGCCGCGGCGCGACAAGTCGCGACGGAGGCACCGCCGCCGGCTCTTGATCGGATGGATTCTCGCCCTGTCGCTGCTCGCCGGCGTCGCGGTCGCTCTGCGAGTCACGCTTGTCCAGCCCTTCACGGTACGCTCGTCCGCCATGGCGCCGACCCTCCAGTCCGGCGATCGCGTGGTGATGCTGAGGGCGACCCGGGCCGGGCCGATCAAACCGGGTGAGATCATCGTCGTCAATGAACCCAACCTCAGCGCGTGTGGCTCTGTCGCGAATGGCTCGAGTTACATGGTGTTGCGGGTCGTCGCGATGCCGGGCCAGACGATCTGGTCGTACGGCAAACAGATTTTCATCAATGGGAGCGTCCTCCGTGAATCGGCCTGGTACAACCATAAATATGGCCAGGTGGGATCCGCCCAGGTCCCTTTCACCACGGTGCCGGCGGGCAGCTACTACCTGATGGGGGACAACCGCTCGCAGTCGTGTGACTCACGTGCCTTCGGTGCCGTTCCCGGATCAGCCATCGTCGGGAAGGTAGTCACCGTTCTCTTGCGCGCTGGACATCCGTATATCCACCCCTTTTGAGGCGGCCCGGCGATCTGGTCGATCGCACCAGGGCGCACCGCCAGCGCGGCCGGAAAACCCGGGCCGCGTTCGTCGGTCTCGGTCTGCTGGCGTCGGTGCTCGCCGCGTGCGGGCGCGAAGAGGTGGCGCATCCCGTCTCGGTCCTGCCCCAGGTCAGTACGCCCAACGCCTGGCGGTGGGTGGCCGCATGCCCCCATGGCCCCGCCACCACGAGCGGCTGTAGGGCCTCGGGCCCGAAATTGGGTGTGGCCCAGCTCAATGGCGATGACTGGAACCTCGGGACTGGCTCGACGAACGCCGGCTCGCTGGACATGTCGTTGAACTCGGCGGGTGCGCTCACCGTACGGGGGGAGCTTTCCAGCGCACCACCTTGCGTGGAATCCACCTGCATCGCACCCAGTGCCAACACGTGGGTGCGCGGCTACCCGAATGTCCTGTACGGGATCAACCAGTGCAATGCCACCACATCTCCGCCGCTCTCCGCCCGCCTTAAACTTCCTATGGAGGTGGACGAGATCCGCTCCGATCTGATCGGCACGACCACCTATTCCGCCCGCACGCCGCGCGTGACCTACGACGTCGCCTACGACATGTGGCTGAGCAATTCGAACACCGCCTCTCCGTGCCAGACCGACGGGACGTTGGAGGTCATGGTATGGACCGACTACAACGAACGGGCCCTGCTACCGGCCAGCTTGAAGGTGGCCACGATCACCGTTCCCTATAGCGTCGATGGAACTGTCCACCCCGGGAAACAGGAGTGGTCGGTCTACGTGAACAACGTGTACGGGGGCGGGCAGACGGAGCCGTGGGGGGGAACGGTCTTTGCCGTGCTGAACAAAGGGAGCATCGTCAGATCGGGCACCGTGAGCGTGGACCTGAGCACCGTCCTGTCCGACGTCGGTGACCTCCTCCAGGACCATTATGGCTGGACGGACTTTGGACAGCAGTACTGGCTCGACACGATCCCTTTCGGAATGGAGTACGGGCCACAGAGCGGAACGATCACCGGCGCAGGCTCTTCCTACTTCTCGTTGCGGCTTTCCTCCTACTGCCTCAATGTCGGGTCGACGCTGTCGGCGGCGACCTGTGGGTAGGTCGGTCCGACCGTCGCCGGCAAGGCGAACAAGAAATGGTGGGGGAGGACGGGACCGGACCGGAGCGGACCGGACCGGAGCGGAGCGGACCGGACCGGAGCGGACCGGGTGCCCACGCCCCGGCGGGCGACCAGCGTGGCCGCCGCCCGAACCGGGCAGCGCCGGGCCGCATCCCGACGTTCGGCTTGCGTGCGGGACAGGGCGGTGGTTTAGTCACCCCAGTGATGTAGTGCACGACTCCTCCAGGAGTACCCAACCGTAAGGGGAAGCAATGCGAACGCAGATGTGCGACATGTTCGAAATCGAGTATCCGATCTTCGCCTTCACCCACTGCCGCGATGTCGCTGCTGCGGTGTCCAAAGCTGGTGGCCTCGGGGTACTGGGGGCGGTGGGCTTCAGTGCCGAACAGCTGGAGATCGAGTTGCAGTGGATGGACGAGCACGTCGACGGAAAGCCCTATGGCGTGGACACCGTCATGCCGCAGAAATCCGTGGACGTCCACGGCACGTCCCCCGAGGACCTGATCGATCAGATCAAGGGGATGATCCCCGAGCAGCACAAGGAGTTCGTGCAGGAGCTGATGGAGCGTTTCGACGTTCCGCCCATGCCGGAGGGCGAGGGGCACCACGGGGTGATCGGCTGGGCCGAGGACGTCGCCCGCTCCCACGTCGAGGTGGCGTTCTCGCATCCGATCAAGCTCATCGTCAACGCCCTTGGTTCGCCGCCCAAAGACATCATTGACCGGGCTCACGAGCAGGGCATCAAGGTGGCGGCGCTGGCCGGCAAGGCCCAGCACGCGCAGCGCCACGTCAACAACGGGGTGGACATCATCGTCGCCCAGGGCTACGAGGCGGGCGGCCACACGGGTGAGGTGGCCACCATGGTTCTCGTCCCCGAGGTGGTGGACGCCGTGGCTCCCGTGCCGGTCCTGGCTGCGGGCGGGATCGGAACGGGCCGGCAGGTCGCGGCGGCCATGGCGCTCGGGGCCCAGGGCGTGTGGACCGGCTCCCTCTGGCTCGGCACGGCCGAGAGCAGTTCCTCGCCGGAGCAGATCGAGCGCTACCTGACCGCCACGTCCTCGGACACCGTCCGCTCGAGGTGCTACACGGGCAAGCCGGCCCGCATGCTCCGGTCGGCGTGGACCGATGCATGGGAGGATCCGGAGGGCCCGGGACCGCTCGGGATGCCGTTGCAGAACATTCTCACCGCCGACGCCAACGCCCGCCTCGCGCGCAGCCGGCCGGAGCTGTTCGTCACCCCGATCGGTCAGATCGTCGGCAGCATCAAGAAGGTACAACCGGTCCGAGACGTCATGTACCAGTTGATCGAGGAGTACATTGCCACCGTCGAACAGCTCGCGGCGGGCCTCGAAGCCGCGAAAGCATAAACGGAAAGGCGACCGGGTCAGTCGAACGGGTCAGTCGAACAGATCAGTCGAACAGATCAGGCTCCGCCTTTAACAACTTCTGCAAAAGGGGCTGGAAGCTGAACCAGCCGCCCACGTGCGAGCCCACCTGCTCGTGCGTCAGCCGCGCCGCTTCCGGTGAGATCGGGATCGGCGTGCCGGCCGCTTCGGCGAGCAGCTGGGCCTGGCACGAGCGCTCCATGGTGATGAACCACCACGCCGCTTCCTCCACCGAATGGCCCACGGTGAGCAGCCCGTGATTACGCAGGATCACCGCCTTTTGGTCGCCGAGCGCGTAGGCGATGCGCTTGCCCTCGTTGACGTCGAGGACCACGCCGGTGAAGTCGTCGAAGAGCCCGTGGTCCTCAAAGAAGGCACACGAGTCCTGAGTGAGGGGATCGAGGAGGCGCCCGAGCGACGACCAAGCCTTGCCGTACAGCGAGTGGGAGTGGGCCGCGGCCATCACGTCGGGGCGGGCCGCGTGCACCTGAGAGTGGATGGCGAACGCCGCTGTGTTCAGAGGCCCGTCGCCCTCCACCACCTCTCCCCGGTCGTTGACCAGGATCAGGTCGGCCACCCGGATGAGGCCGAAGGAGAGTCCGAACGGGTTGACCCAGAAATGATCCGGGCGTTCGGGATCCCGAGCGGTGATGTGTCCCGCCACGCCCTCGTCGAAGCCGAACTTCGAGAACAGGTGGAAGGCGGCGACCAGCTGCCGCTTGCGGTGGAGGCGCTCGATTTCGGGGTCGGCGTCGACGGTTCGGGTAAACGGTGTCTCGGCCATGTGGTCCTCCTCGGATCTTCGGGCGTCCCCCTCAGTGTACGGCCGTAGTCCGGCTCGGGTCCGGTTCAGGTCCGGTTCGGGTCCGGTTTAGGCGAGGTTCGGCCGAGGTTCGGCCGAGGTTCGAACGGGAAAGGGCGCGGGATCGGGGACAGCGTCGGGGTGGCAGATGGGTGACAGCGTCAGGGTCGCAGATGGGGGACAGGCGTCAGGGCACCGGGGCGGCCGCCGCCCGTTCCCGCAATCGCTGGGCATCCTCCTCGAGCAGGATCCCCTTGGCCAGCCCCTCGTCGACGGCGCGCTCGTAGCGCTCGACGTACGCCGCGTGGTCGGGATAGAGGGCACGGAGCCTTTCGGGGGTAAAGGGCGTACTTGTTCCAGCCAGGTCAGGTACCGGACCGACGCTCGCGCCCACGTGTGTCGCCGTCGGCACGGCAAAATCCGGCAGCCGGATCCCTCCGATGGCGTTGCCGAACTCATCACGCAGAAGCTCCGGCTGACTTCCGGACGCCGGCTTCGCCGCCAGCTCGACGCGGGCCTGCTCCGGTGGGGGCACACCGTCTTTCATCCAGGACCAGAGGTGACGCAGGGCGGCGTTGGCCGCCGGATCGTACGAAAGCGTGTTGGGCGGTCCGGCGACAGCCTCAATGAGGGGCATCGAGACCACCTCGCCGAAGTCCCGTTGCCACTCGGCTTCCATCCCCTCCCCGAACCCACCATCGAGATGCGCCGTGCCGGCGACCTCCCACAGGCGATGGGTGCGGGTGTCCGGCTGGCGTACCGGCAGGTACCACAGCACCTCGGTCTCGGAGTTGAGGACCAACGCCGGGGTGGCGAGGTCGGGCCGCAAGCGGTGCGAGCCGAAGGGGAGGATGTTGATGACGGAGCGCAATTCCTCGGGTATGGAGTCGAGCGCGGGGCCCGGGCCGGCGGCCTCGATCCGCGTGCCGCCGCCGGCGTAGACGATGAGGAGGAAGCCGTCGAACCGTTGGGTGACGGGCTGTATGGCGTTGTAGTACGTCGCCAAGCGGCAGGCCGACTGTGATTCGCCGGCCGCCAGCAGCCGCTCCACCACCAGGCCGCCCATGGGGTCGACGGTGTCGGCCCCGGTGCCGGTCCCGGTGTCGGCCCCGGTGCCGGTCCCGGCGTCCGCCCCGGTGTCCGCCCCGGTGCGATCAGGCCCGATTGCATCAGCAATCTGGGTGAAGATGTCGAAGGATGCGTCGTCATGGAGGATGGACAGCGTGCCGTAGCGCTCCCGGTCCCAGCCGATCAGCCCGCGCGCTCCGGCGTCGGGGAGCCCATCGAGCCCGACCTTCTGCACCGACGCCCCCACCCAGGCGCCCCCCGACGCGATCACTTCACTCTCTGCGTCTCTCAGTCGCCCCACGAAGTCGAAACCGAGCGAGACGTTGTTCCAGTTCACGACGACGGTGCCACTGAAGCGTGCCGGATCGACCGGCCGGCGCACCAAGAAGCGCGTGCGGAACCGGCTCGGCTCGCGCGCAACGACATCCCACCGCCCATCGTGCGCGTACTCGCCCCCGGGGGCCAGGGCGTACTGCACCGCGTGCCCTTCGAGGAAGTACTCCTCTTCGACGTAGCCCTCCGGGAGGCGGCCATCACCAGCGGCGGCAAAGGGCCACCCGTGCGAACCACCGACGATCGGTCCGGTCACTCGCGCCACGGTCCGTGCTCCCCCCACAGCCGGGCAGGCTAGTCAACGCCCCCGCCCGGTGCGCGGCTCACCGGCGGCCCCGAGCCACCCCCGACTAACCTCCCCGCCCCGTGACCCCCGCCCCGGCCCCGACCCCCCACATCGACTTCGGCATCTACGTCCCGCAGGTCGCCTTCTCCTACGACGACATGCTCCTCCGGGCCCGCACCGTCGAGGAGCTCGGCTTCCACTCCCTCTGGCTCTACGACCACCTCTACGCCCCCATGCTGCCCGAGACCCCGTCGCTCGAGGGGTGGACCCTGGCCAGCTTCCTGCTCGCCCAGACCACGCGGCTCAGGCTGGGACACCTGGTCCTCTGCAACAATTTCCGCCACCCCGCACTGTTGGCCAAAATGGCGACCACCCTCGATATCTGCTCAGCCGGTCGCATGGAGCTCGGGCTGGGCAGTGGCTCGGTGGAGGAGGAACACCTCCGGACCGGGCTCCCGTGGGGCTCGTTCCCCGAGCGCTCGGAGCGTCTGGCCGAGGCCCTCCAGATCGTGACCGACATGTTCGCCCAGGAGCAGACCACGTTCGTCGGGCGCCACTACGAGATCCACGACGTGCCCAACCTCCCGCCCCCGGTCCAGCGGCCCCATCCGCCCATCCACGTGGGCGGGATCGGACCGCGGCACACCCTGCCGTTGGTGGCCCGCTACGCCGATGTGTGGAACATCCCCACGTACGGGCTGGCCGACTGGGAGGCCAGGGAGGCCGTGCTGGAGGGGGAGTGCGCCAAGATCGGGCGTGACCCGGCGACGATCCGCCGCTCGCACCAGGCCGTGCTGGTGCTCGCCCCGGACGACCGGGCCCTGGCCGAGGCCACGGAGAAGGCCGAGCGGCGCTACCGGGGGTCGACCTGGGGGCTCGAGGCCGGCGGGTACATCGGGACCCCGCCCATGATCATCGACCGCATCGCCCGGGCGGTCGCCCAGGGCATCACCTTCTTCGTCTTCTTCACCCACGACCGGGCCGACCCCCGCACCCTCGAGCTCTTCGCCGACCAGGTCATGCCGGCCTTCGCCTGAGGCCGCCGCACTCCCGGCCGGCAGGCTCGCCCGACTCCCGGTCCATCTTCCGCACCCCCTGTGGGGTCGTGTAATCTGTACCTTCCACTTCTGGGCCAGCGTTGTCCCGGTCGACCCTCCGTTCCCGACCCCGATCCGAAAGGATGCGACGCGATGGCCATCGGCCTTTACGACGCCTCGTATGAGCACGACGCCTGCGGTGTGGGCATGGTGGCCGACCTCCACGGCCGTCCCGACCATGGCATCGTCGACAAGGGGTTGACGGTCCTCGAGCGCCTGGCCCACCGTGGTGCGTCCGGGGCCGAGGTCTCCACCGGTGACGGGGCGGGCATTTTGGTCCAGGTGCCGCACCGGTTCCTGGTCGACGCGGCGGAGGCGGCCGGATTCCCCCTTCCCGACGCCGGCACCTACGCCGTCGGCGTGGCCTTTTTGCCCCGCGAGGACGACGACGCCGCCAAGGCGAAGAAGGTCATCGAGGCCCTGGCGGCCGAGGAGAAGCTGTCGGTGCTGGGCTGGCGGGTCGTGCCGGTGGACACCGACGGGCTGGGTGAGACGGCGCTGGGCGCCATGCCCGCCATGGAGCAGCTCTTCGTGGTCCCGGCGCCGGACAGCGCCGGTGGAGACGACAGCACCGCCGACCCCCTGGACCTCGAGCGACGGGCCTTCGTGCTGCGCAAGCGGGCGGAGCACGCCATCGACGGCCTGTACTTCTCCTCGCTCTCGGCGCGGACGATCGTCTACAAGGGCATGCTGACCTCCGAGCAGCTGCGCACGTTCTTCACCGACCTCGAAGACCCGCGCTTCGAATCGGGACTGGCGCTGGTGCACTCGCGCTTCTCGACGAACACGTTCCCGAGCTGGCCGCTGGCCCACCCGTACCGCTACATGGCCCACAACGGGGAGATCAACACCCTCGCGGGCAACCGCAACTGGATGCGGGCCCGCGAGGCGCTCCTCTCCACCCCCCTCATAAGTGGCGACCTCGACCGCATCTACCCGGTGTGCACGCCGGGGGCGAGCGACTCGGCCAGCTTCGACGAAGTGCTCGAGCTCTTGCACCTGACCGGGCGCTCCCTGCCGCACGCCGTCCTCATGATGATCCCCGAGGCGTGGGAGAACCACTCCACCATGGACCACGCCCGGCGGGCCTTCTACCGCTACCACGCCTCGCTCATGGAGCCCTGGGACGGCCCGGCCGCCGTGTGCTTCACCGACGGCACCGTGGTGGGGGCCGTGCTCGACCGCAACGGGCTGCGCCCGGCGCGGTACTGGGTCACCGACGACGACCTGGTGGTGCTGGCCAGCGAGGTGGGCGTGCTGGACATCGCGCCCGGACGCATCGTGCGCAAGGGGAGGCTCCAGCCCGGCCGCATGTTCCTCGTGGACACGGCCAAGGGCCGCCTGGTCGACGACGACGAGATCAAGACGGAGTTGGCCTCCGCCCACCCCTATGACCGGTGGCTGGCCGCCGACCAGGTCCGCCTGGAAGAGCTGCCCGCCCGGGCCATGCTCACCCCCCAGCACGGCCGGGTGGTGAGCCAGCAGCGCCTGTTCGGCTACACCAACGAGGAGTTACGGGTGATTCTCGGCCCCATGGCCCGCACCGGCCTCGAGCCCCTGGGCTCCATGGGCTCGGACGCGGCCATCGCCGTCCTCTCCGATCGCTCCCGGCTCCTCTACGACTACTTCACCCAGCTGTTCGCCCAGGTGACCAACCCACCCCTCGACGCCATCCGGGAGGAGCTGGTGACCTCGCTGGCGGCCACCGTCGGGCCCGAGGGCAACCTCCTCGATGCCGGCCCGGGCTCGTGCCGGCAGATCCTTCTCCCGCTGCCGGTCATCGACCGCGACGACCTGGCCAAGCTCATGTACGTCAACGAGCACGGTGAGACCCCGGGCTTCAAGGCCTTCGCCATCGACGGACTGTTCGAGGTGGGCCGGGCCGGCCGGGCCGGCGAGCCCACGGCGGCCGGTGGCGAGGCATTGGCGCGGGCGCTGGCCGACGTGCGCCGGCGGGTCTCCGAGGCCATCGCGGCGGGGGCCAACATCATCGTCCTCTCCGATCGCAATTCCACCGAGGAGTGGGCGCCCATCCCCTCGCTGCTGCTCACCTCGGCCGTGCACCACCACCTCGTGCGTGAGAAGACCCGCACCCAGGTCGGCCTGGTGATCGAGACCGGCGACGCCCGCGAGGTCCACCACATGGCCCTGCTCATCGGCTTCGGGGCGGCCGCGGTCAACCCGTACCTGGCGCTCGACACCATCGACGACATGATCGGCGAGGGGCTGCTCGAGGGCGTCTCGCCCCGGCAGGCGCGGCGCAACTACATGAAGGCGGCCTGCAAGGGCGTGCTCAAGGTCATGTCCAAAATGGGCATCTCGACGGTGGCCTCCTACACCGGGGCCCAGGTCTTCGAGGCCATCGGCCTCGACCGCGCCCTGATCGACGAGTACTTCACCGGAACGGCCAGCCGCATCGGGGGCATCGGCCTCTCGGTCCTGGCCGCCGAGGTAGCCGCCCGGCACGCCATGGCGTACGAGAGCAGGCCGACGGAGCGGGCCCACCGCGAGCTCGAGGTGGGAGGGGAGTACCAGTGGCGGCGTGAGGGGGAGTACCACCTGTTCAACCCCAAGACCGTCTTCAAGCTCCAGCACGCCACCCGCTCCAAGCAGTACGCCATCTTCAAGGAGTACACGGCGGCCGTCGACGACCAGGCCGAGAAGCTGGCCACCCTGCGGGGCCTCCTGCGCCTCCGCACCGGCGCCGGTTCACTCTCCTCGTCTCAATCTGAAGTAGAGGTTGACACTGACTCTCTGGTTGAAGGTAAGGGTCTGGAAGGGGGAGAGGGATACGAGGACGTCGCAAACCGGACCAACGCCGGTATCGCTCCCGAGACTTCTTTTTCGACCGGTACCACATCTGGTACGCATCAAAAAACATCTCCCGGCGCTCACTCTCCCGGCGCTCGCACCCCCGGCACCCCTGGCACCCCCGGCACCCCCCTCCCCGGCGGCCGCGGCCCCATCCCCATCGAGGAGGTGGAGCCGATCGGGGCCATCATGAAGCGCTTCTCCACCGGGGCCATGTCCTACGGCTCCATCTCCGCCGAGGCACACGAGAACCTGGCCATCGCCATGAACCGGATCGGGGGCCGCTCGAACACCGGTGAGGGCGGCGAGGACGCCGAGCGCTACACCCCCGACGCCAACGGCGACCTGCGCCGGAGCTCCATCAAGCAGGTGGCCTCCGGCCGGTTCGGCGTGACGGGCGAGTACCTGGTCAACGCGGACGACATCCAGATCAAAATCTCCCAGGGCGCCAAGCCGGGGGAGGGCGGCCAGCTCCCCGGTAAGAAGGTGCACCCGTGGATCGCCCGTACCCGCAACTCGACACCCGGAGTGGAGCTGATTTCGCCGCCGCCGCACCACGACATCTACTCCATTGAGGACATCGCCCAGCTCATCCACGACCTCAAGTCGGCCAACCCCGCCGCCCGCGTCCACGTGAAGCTGGTAGCCGAGGTCGGCGTGGGCACGGTGGCGGCCGGGGTGGCCAAGGCCCACTCCGACGTCGTGCTCATCTCAGGCCACGACGGGGGGACGGGCGCGGCACCGCTCACCTCGCTCAAGCACGCCGGCATCCCGTGGGAGATCGGCCTGGCCGAGACCCAGCAGACCCTGCTGGCCAACGGGCTGCGCGACCGGATCGTGGTCCAGGTCGACGGGCAGCTCAAGACCGGGCGCGACGTGGTCATCGGGGCGCTCCTGGGTGCCGAGGAGTTCGGCTTCGCCTCGGCGCCGCTGGTGGTCTCCGGCTGCATCATGATGCGGGTCTGCCACCTCGATACGTGTCCCGTCGGCATCGCCACCCAGACCCCCGCCCTGCGCGCCAAGTTCAACGGCAAGCCCGAGTTCGTCGAGACGTTCTTCGAATACATCGCCGAGGAGGTGCGCGAACTGCTGGCCTCGCTGGGCCTGCGCACCCTGGAGGAGGCGGTGGGACGCGTCGACCTCCTCGATGCGGACATGGCGATCGCGCACTGGAAGGCGGCGGGGCTCGACCTGAGCTCGGTGCTGGCCGTGCCCGACGTGCCCGACGACATGGCACGACACCAGACCCGCCTGCAGGACCACGGGCTGGAGAAGGCCCTCGATCATCAGTTCATGGACGAGTGTGCCGCCTCGTTGAGGGATGGCACACCCGTCTCGGTGACCCTGCCCATATCGAATGTCGACCGCACTGTCGGGACCCTGCTGGGCTCGGAGATCAGCCGGCGCTTCGGCGCGGCCGGGCTGCCCGACGACACCATCTCGCTGACCTTCACCGGCTCGGCCGGGCAGAGCTTCGGGGCCTTCGTGCCCCGCGGCGTGACCATGCGCCTCTACGGCGACGCCAACGACTACTTCGGCAAGGGGCTCTCCGGCGGCCGGCTCATCGTCCGGCCCCCGCGCGAGGCCGTCTTCGCGGCGGAGGAGCAGATAATCGCCGGCAACGTGATCCTCTACGGGGCCACGGGCGGCGAGGTGTTCATCCGCGGCCAGGTGGGGGAGCGCTTCTGCGTGCGCAACTCGGGCGCGGTGGCCGTGGTCGAAGGGGTGGGCGACCACGGGTGCGAGTACATGACCGGCGGCCGGGTGGTCGTCCTCGGGCCGACCGGGCGCAACTTCGCCGCCGGCATGTCGGGCGGCATCGCCTACATCTACGACCCCGAGCGCACCTTCGGGCAGCGGGTCAACCTCGACCTGGCCGACGTCGAGACGCTCGACGGCGAGGACAGCTTCATCGTGCGCAATCTCATCGAGCGCCACGCAGTGGAGACCGATTCCGCCGTGGCGGCCCGCATCCTCGAGCGCTGGGACCTCGAGCGACGCGAGTTCGTCAAGGTCGTCCCGCGGGACTACCGGCGCATCATGGAGGCCGCCCGCCAGGCGGAGGCCGAGGGACGCCCGGTGGACGAGGCGATCATGGAGGCAGCCGCGCGTGGGTAAGTGTCATGGGTAAGCCGACCGGTTTCATGGAGTTCGGGCGCTCGCTGCCGCGCCGTCGCCCGGTCTCGGTGCGCCTGCGCGACTGGCGCGAGGTCTACGAGCCCTTCAGCGCCGAGCAGACCCAGCAGCAGGGCGCCCGCTGCATGGACTGCGGCATCCCCTTCTGCCACGAGGGCTGCCCGCTCGGCAACCTCATCCCCGAATGGAACGACCTCGTCTACAAGGACGACTGGTCCGACGCCATCGAGCGCCTGCACGCCACCAACAATTTCCCCGAGTTCACCGGGCGGCTCTGCCCCGCCCCTTGTGAGGCTGCCTGCGTCCTCGGCATCAACGAGGACCCGGTGACGATCGAGCGCATCGAGTACGAGATTGTCGAGCGGGCCTTCTCCGAGGGATGGGTCACCCCGCAGATCGCGGCGGTGCGGACGGGGCGCTCGGTCGCCGTCGTCGGCTCGGGCCCGGCGGGCCTGGCCGCGGCGCAGCAGCTGGCCCGCGCCGGCCACGACGTGACGGTGTTCGAGCGGGCCGAGAAGCCCGGTGGCCTCCTGCGCTACGGCATCCCGGAGTTCAAAATGGAGAAGGCGGTCCTCGACCGGCGCCTAGCCCAGATGGAGGCCGAGGGCGTCACGTTCGTGTGCGCCACGTCGATCGGCGGATCGGCCGCGCCGGGAGGAGAAGGCAGTCCTCTCGGGCCCGGTGGCGCCGACGGTCCGGTCGAGCCCGGCCAGGAGCGTGGCCTGGGCACCGCCTGCGCGCCGAACGTGACCGTGCGGGCGGCGGCCGACGTCCGGGCCGAGTTCGACGCGGTGGTACTGGCCGGCGGGGCGACCCTGCCCCGCGATCTGCCCGTGCCGGGGCGGGAGCTCGAGGGCGTGCATCTGGCCATGGAGTATCTCAAGCCCTCGAACCTGGTCCGCGAGGGCGCGCTGACCGCCTCGCCGATCTCGGCCCGGGGCAAGCGCGTCGTCATCATCGGCGGCGGCGACACCGGGGCCGACTGCCTGGGCACAGCGCACCGCCAGGGTGCGGCCTCGGTGCACCAGTTCGAAATCCTGGCCGAGCCCCCCCAGAACCGTTCCGACGAGAACCCGTGGCCGCTGTGGCCGCTCATCCTGCGGACGTCGTCGGCCCACGAGGAGGGCGGCGAGCGCGTGTTCTCCGTCACCACGACCGAGCTCGTCGACGCTGGCACCGGAGCGGTGCGGGCCCTGCGCGGGCACGAGGTGGAGACCCTCTTCGAAAACGGGCGTCCGGTGTTCTCGAAGGTGGTGGGGACCGAGTTCGAGCTGGAGTGCGAGCTGGTGCTCTTGGCCATGGGCTTCGTGGGCACCGAGCGCCGGGGCGTGGTGGGCGAGCTCGGGCTCGAGGTGGACGGCCGTGGCGCCGTGGCGGCGGACGCCGGGTGGGCCACCAACGTCGACGGCGTCTTCGTCTGCGGCGACCAGACCCGGGGTCAGAGCCTGATCGTGTGGGCCATCGCCGAGGGCCGCTCCGCCGCCGCGGCGGTGGACCGCTGGCTCATGGGGGACACCTCGCTGCCCTCTCCGATCGTGCCGGGACAGCTCGCGCTGCGCTGACTCGAACAGCAAAGAGGGCGTGAGGCCGACGACCCGCGGCTACCATTCCATCTGGCGTGGTCAGTAGGTGGCCCGACAGGGGCAGGGGGGAACGATGGAATTCGGGATCTTCACGAACATGTATTACCCGAAACATTGGCGCGACGGGCGGGTGCGCACCGAGCACGAAACGCTGAAGAACGAGCTGGAATACATAGAGATCGCCGATCGAGCCGGCTTCAAGTACGCGTGGTCGGCCGAACACCACTTCCTCGACGAGTATTCGCATCTGTCGGCTTCGGAGAGCTTCATGGCGTACGCGATCGCCCGTACCAGCCGGATCCACGTCGGCTCGGCCATCATGAACATCACCCGCGACGTCAACCATCCGGCCCGATGCGCCGAGCGCGCCGCCATGCTCGACCATCTGAGTGAAGGACGCTTCGAGTTCGGTACCGGTCGCGGGTCCTCGTCGACCGAGGTGTACGGATTCGGCATCCCCTCCATGGAACGGACCCGTGAATTGTGGGACGAGTCGCTCCCGCAGATCGTTCGTATGTGGCGCGAGGAGCAATACTCCTACGAGGGCGACAGCTTCTCCATGCCGCCCCGGCGGGTGCTGCCGAAGCCGTACACGGATCCCCACCCGCCGATCTGGGTCGCCGCAGGCTCGCCGGGTACGTTCGAAAAGGCGGCCCGTCTCGGCATCGGTGTCCTGTGCTTCACGCTGGGGACGCCCGACACGTTGGCCCCCCTCATTGAGACCTACAAGAAGAACATCGAGAAGGCCGAGCCGGTCGGCGACTACGTCAACAACAACATCATGGTGACAGGCGACATGCTCTGTCTCGACGACGGTGACAGAGCGCGACGAATATTTGCGGCCAACAAGTCGAACTACCACACCGGTCTGGTTTTCAAGTACCTCGACTCTTTTCCTCGCCCGCCCGGCATGCCGGTCTGGCCCGAACTGCCGCCTGAACCGACCGAAGCAGAGCTGAAGGCGGGAACCAACGCCGCCGCCAGCTGTGTCGGCGACCCCGACGAGATCTCGCGCACCATCCAGCGGTTCATCGACGTGGGAGCCGATCAGCTCACGTTCTCATCGACCGTCTGCGATTACGACTTCGATGTGCTCCGTGAGTCCTACGACTTGTTTGGCAAGCACCTCGTGCCTCGGTTCGACACCGATCCCGTACACTCAACGACGCGCCAGCGTGAAGCCCAAGTCGGGGCGTCCTACGGCACACGTTGAGCCGTCGCAGGGCGTAAAGGCGTCACTTCCGCCACTAGCGGTTTAGGTACCAGTGCCGCACCACGGCAGGGAACCACTCGTCTTTTCCCGGGTAGCGGGAAACGGAGAATCGGCTGATCGTCTGCTGGCCGCCCTCGTGGTCGCCGTAGAGCAAGTCGATGATCAGCGGGCTTTCATTTCCGATCGCCTCTTCAACACGCTGACGGTCCGGGTCGTTGGGCGTCCTAATTGCGGCTTGCCAGAAACTGAGATCGCCCGGCGGTGAGTACATATCCCGCGTTTGTGGACGAAAGCTGGCGGGATCGGGACGAATCTGCATTGCTGTCGCCCGCATTTCTTCGAGCGAAGCCTGCGGACTGATGCGTTCTCCGGCCTCTATCCTCCAACCGTGCAGAATGGCGATACCCGAGCCCACGTTCTGGAGCGACATCGCCATGTAGATCACGCCATCGTTCTCCTCCAGAACGGCGCGCCCCGGTGGTAGGGCAGCCCAATAGCCGTCTCCCCAGTTGATCTTCTGAACTGTCTCGTGAGGGCGCGATGCGAAGAGCACCGGCCGCAAACCAATTTGAAGGGCCCGCTCGGCATTTCGAGCTGACCGGTTGGCCGAACGGATAGAAGCAAAGGTCGCGGCAGCGAGAACGAGCGTGCCCACAGCTGTACCCCACGACGCCCAGTCGGTTCCGACCATCACGTTGTCAGCCTACGGTCGCCTTCAACGCGCCACCTGCGCCGCAAGACTCTCAGGTCGGCCAGCTGGCACCCCCCGGGTGGGGGCGACGGCGCAACAGCTACGTGGTGTCGGGCGGTGTTCTGGCTGCGACGGCTTGTCAAACGCTCGCTGGCGACTGCGCTAGCTTTTGCGCCAGTCGATCTCGCGTCGGGGGCGTCCGATGGAGAAAATCGCACAGGGGGGCGAGTTTGACCGAGAACCACCGGGATGACGAATTTCATCCTCCGACCAGCGACGATCCGTTCTGGACGGAGACCTGCTGGTTCACCTTCACCGTGCCCGAGCGCCGGCTGTCCGGGCAGCTCTACCCGTTCTTTCGGCCCAACCAGGGCGTACTCGCGGCCGGGGCCTTCTTCTGGGACCACACCGGGCACACGCCGGCTGACGCCCTGCACGCCCGCCAGTTCTGGCATCTGCCGCTGCCCGACCAGCCCCTGACCGACATCGCGCTGCCCAACGGCATCACCTACCGGTGCCTGGAGCCACTGCAGCGCTACGCAGTGACGTACGACGACCCGGACGCCACCGCAGGTGGGACCGACCCGGGCAGTGCCATCCACGTCGAGCTCGAGTTCACCGCCATCGCGCCCCCCAACTATCTCGGCGAGTCCCACCTCGACCAGCCGGGACGGTACGTCGGCACGATCGTCCTCGACGGCGAGGAGATTCCGGTCGACGCCTACGGATTTCGCGACCGCTCGTGGGGCCCGCGGACGCAATTCGGTCGCGGCATCCACAACGGGGCATCCAAGTCCGGTGGCTACAGCTACGCCACGTCGTCGCCCAACGACGCATTCCACGCCATCACCATGGACTTCGGCACCGGCGCGCTCGCCATCCACGGCTATATCATCCGGGACGGGGAGCGGTCCAAGGTGAAGTCGGGCACCCGGCGCGTGCTCGAGCGTGATGCCCGCACCGCCTACCCGCTCCGGGTCGCCCTGGACCTGGTTGACGAATCCGGTCGCGAGCTGCACGCCGAAGGCGAGTGCCGCAACGGCCTGGGGCTGTTCCTCAACCCCAACCTCTACACCGTCAACTGCCTGACCGAGTGGACGTTCGACGGCATCACGGCATTCGGCGAGGACCACGACAACTGGAGTGCGACGGGCATCAAGGAGTTCCTGCGGGGACGACAATCGGGAGAGACGACCACATGACAGAGCTGTATCCGAACGAAACGGGGGCGATATGACCGTGCGGGACCCATCGAACACCGGTCGTCCGAAGACATCGACCCGGGACTACGACAAGCTGCGCGCGCAACTCGAAGCCTGGCTCGACGTGCGAGTGCCCGGGGCAACGGTCTCGGCACTCGTCGTGCCGGCGAGCAACGGCATGTCGTCGGAGACGGTGCTCTTCGATCTCACCGTGCCGGGGGAGGCCGCGCCACGCGAGCTGGTGGCGCGCATCGCTCCCGATCCCGCGGCGGACCCGGTTTTCATGGTCTACGACATGGAGCGCCAGTTCAAGACCATGCGGATGGTGGCCGAGCATACCGAGGTCCCCGTCCCCAGGGTCCTCTGGCTGGAGACGGCCACCGACGCCATCGGGGTGCCCTTCTTCGTCATGGAGCGGATCCATGGCATCGTCCCGCCCGACCTGATGCCGTACCCGTACGGCGACAACTGGTTCTTCGACGCCGATGTGAAGGACCAGCAACGCCTCGAGCGTCAGGCGGTCGAGGCGCTCGCCGCACTGCACGAGCTGACGGCTGACGGTCCAGCCGGGTTCCTGGCTGCGCCCGACGACGGCGAGAGCCATCTCCGGCACCACATACAGGAACAGCGGGCCTACTACGACTGGGTGGCGGCGGACGGCGTGCGCTCCCCGCTGATCGAGGACACCTTCGAATGGCTCGAGGAGCACTGGCCCGACAACGAGAACGACGCCGTCTTCAGTTGGGGTGACGCCCGCGTGGGCAACATGATGTTCGCGGACTTCACTCCGGTGGCCGTTCTCGACTGGGAGATGGCCGCCGTGGGACCGCGGGAGATCGACATCGGATGGATGATCTACATGCACCGGGCCTTCCAGGACATGGTGGAGACCTTCGGGTTGCCGGGGATGCCGCACATCTTGCAGCGCGAGACGGTCGCCGCCATCTACGAGGAGGCTTCGGGCTACACGCCGAAGCATCTCGACTTCTACACGACCTATGCCGCGCTGCGGTACGGCATCGTGATGTTCCGCATCACGCGGCGCTCCATCCGCTTCGGTGAGGCCGTGATGCCCGAGAACCCGGACGAGGCCATCATGCACCATGTCCAGTTGCGCCAGATGCTCGACGGGGTCTACTGGGACGCCGTCCGGGGTCCTGACCAGGCGTGAGCCCGGGGCTCGCGCCTCCTGAGCTTGTCTTCCGACCTCTGGACCGGTCGGATCTTCCCCTGCTCGCCGAGTGGCTGGGGCGCCCGCACGTGGCGCGGTGGTGGCGCGAACCCTCCGACCTCGCGGCCGTCGAGGCCGCGTACGGTCCGCTGATCGACGGTTCCGACCCGACCGAAGGGTTCATCGCCGTCCGTGCGGGGCAGGGGCAGGGGCAGGGCCCGCCTCTCGCCTTCCTCCAGCGCTACCGCCTCGACGACAATCCGCAATGGCAGCGGGCCATCGCCCTCGCGCTCGCCGAAGGTGGGGGTGCGGGCGGGGGCCCCGACGCGGCCAGGAGCGAGCAGATCGGCACCGGTGCGGGCATCGACTACCTCATCGGCGACCCGACGATGACCGGGCGCGGCCTGGGTCGTCAGATGATCGACGCCTTCGTGGATCTCACCTGGGTTCGCTACCCCGACATCACCGTGGTCGTCGTCGCCGTGGACCAGAGCAACGAGGCCTCGTGGCGCGCCCTGGAGGGAGCGGCCTTTCGGCGTACGTGGGCCGGGGTGCTCGACTCCGACGACCCCAGCGATCAAGGCCCCCACTACCTCTACGCGGGACGCCGACCCCCACGGTGAGGTGGGCGCCAAGGCGCGGCGCCCACATTCAGCGCCGACGTTCAGCCCCGCCCGGACGCCAGCCGCTGCACCCGGTCGGCCGAAGGCGCCCGCACGAAGGCGACGGCCCGGTGCACACCGAGGCCCTCCAGCCGTTCGAGCGTCTGCGGGCGCAGGTCCGAGGAGACGGTGACGACGAAGGCGGACGGATCGCGACCCGCCGTGATCGCTGCAGCCCGCGCCGTCTCGAGGAGGTGGGCCAGTCCGGGACCACCGGGCAGATTCACCCCATCGGCCACCCGGCCGGCCAAAGCGGCCATCTTGGGCCCGAAGCCGCCGAGAATGATCGGCGGTGGGGGCTCGGGGCGTAGGAACCCGCCGACACCACCCACGTGGCCCGACCACACCGCCCGCAGCGTCGCCACGGCAGCCTCGACCTCCGCGCGTCGCACCGCGTCGCCTGGCACCGGCCGGTCGAACGCCCGCTGCTCGGCCGCGTACGGCGTGCCGGGGCCGCCACCGGCACCGAGGCCGAGCAGCAGCCGGCCCTCGCTGACCTCCTGCAGGGTGGCGGCCATCACGCCCAAGGTTCCGGCGGGGCGGTTCGCCACGTTGAGGACCATCGGGCCGATGGCGATCCGGGGCACCGTGGCGGCGATCGCCGTCAACGTCGTCCAGGCCTCGAGCACCCGGCCCTCCCCGTGGACGGACCCCGCCAGGTGGTCGTAGAGCCACACCCCGTCGAAACCCTCGCCCTCAGCCGCCGTGGCGGCCTCCCGCACGTCGGCCCACGTGGCCCCGAAGGGATCGAACAACAGGTCGGCCTTCACCGCCGGTTCGCCGACTCAGGCGGGCGAACTGAACGGCGGTGCCGCGGGCGGCGGCGTCGACGGCGGGATCGCGTCCCCGCTGGCGTGCCTACCTCTGGCCTGCCGTCCCCCCAGTGGCCCATTTGCTCCTCCGAAGAACTGGAGGCCGGGCGTGACCAGGTTGCGGTGAGTGAGCAGGACGGTGGCAGCGACGAGACCGACGTAGAGCGCATCGATGAGATCGCGCAACGCCGGCGTGCGACCGCCGAAAGACCCGAACACGCCGGGCCCGCCCAGCGCGAACAGCAGGTACACGGAGAGGATGGTGACGACGAGGAGGATCAGGACGGACAGGAACGCGACGCCCGATACGTAGCTCTGGGCCACCCGGCGCGACGGGCTGGCCGGATCGGATCCGACCAGAGCCACCCCGCGCCGCAGATGGATCCGCAACAGGGCGCCGCTCAAAAGAGTGATCAGGCCGCCGATGACCACGGCGCGGGCGATGGCGTTGCCGATTCCCGAGCCGTGGTGTCCGACGAGATCCACCACGGAGAACACGACCACGATCGAACCGATGATCGTGGTCACCAGCGTGACGAACGAAACGGCGAAGAAGTACACCGACTGGGGGCGGTGTCCGGTTGGATCGGGTTCGGCCCGGTTCGCCACCACAATGATGATGAAGAGGCCGATGATCGCCGCGCCGATGAAGAGGGCGAGAATCTCGACGACGATGCTGGCGATCGGGAGGAGGCTGGTGCTCGACGACACCGACGAGAACGAGGTCGAGGTCGAGGTCGAAGTGCCGCCCGAGAGCACTGTGCCGACCGGCGGCGCACTGAGAAGGGCGTGCAACGCGTTGATCATGGTTCCCCCTGCTTTCCCGCGGTTTCCGACACTCCATCGGCCGCGCCGACGTTGCATCGTACCGCACTGCCAGCCTCACAGAGCCTGTCTTCGTAGGGCCAAAGGTCACCTTCGAGCCAGACGGAAACTGAACGGCTCAGTCGCCCGACAGCAACTCGGGGAGCATGTGCATGTCGTCGAAGACGATGGCCGGGCCGATGGCAAGCCGCGCCGCGTTCGTCACACCCCCGGCGAAGGCAAAGACGGTCATCTCCGCCGCCAGGCCCGCCGTCACCCCCGCCACGCTGTCTTCCACCACGGCGCAGCGGCCGGGACCGACCCCCATCTTCTCGGCGGCATAGACGAAGACGTCGGGGGCGGGCTTTCCGTTCGCCACCTCGTCGACGCTGAACAGGCGCTCCCCGAAGACGTCGAGGAGGCCCGTGAGGCCGAGCAAGAAGCGGATCTTCTCCTGGCACCCGCTCGACGCCACGCACATCGGGATCGTGATCTGGCGCACGACCTCCGCCACTCCCGGCACCGGAAGGAGCTCGCACGTGAACACCTCTTCGTAGCGCGCCTCGAACTCCGTCTCCCAGTCCACCGGCCGGCCCAAGTGGTCCTCGACCACTTGGCGCATGTAGGTCTCCGAGCGCCCGACGAACCGCTCCACGATCTCCGTCTCGGTAAGCGGCCACCCGAGCCCGAGGAGGATCTCGGCCTCGGTCCGCACGGCCAGGCGCTCGCTGTCCACGAGCACCCCGTCGCAGTCGAAGATCACCAGGTCGAATCGCCCCACCTTCGGGAGCCTATAGAGGAAACCCCCCGCGTTCATCGGCGCGGACGGACTCGCGTGACCGGGCAGTTTCCGTAGGGTCAAAAGTCACTTTCTCACCCAGAAAGTAGGGATTTCCGGTGTCGTTCGGATACCCTCGCGACGATGACGTGGTTGAGTCTGGTGACCGCGGTGACGCTCGTGGCGGGGTTCACCGGCATGGCGATGTTGAGCATGCTGGGCGCGTCGCTGCGCACCCAACCCGGGGCCACCAGGCCCGCCGCGAACCGGCGGATGCTGAACGTGGGCGGATCGTTCTGCGCGGCGGCCATCGTCCTCCCGTTCCTCGCGGCCGGATGGCGGGCAGCGCTCTTCTTCGGCGTGGGCTGGGTCGCCCTCGGCATACTGGTCGCCGCCATGTTCGCCTCCCGCGTCCCGACGCGGCTTCTGGCCACCCTGCTCTTCCTCTCGGCCGCCCTCTTCGCCGTCGTCGCCCTTCCGCCGCACATGGGGACCTTCGACGTCGTCGGTGCCTTCGTCGTCGCCGGCCTGATCCTGGCCAAGCTGACCCGCATGGCGACGCGCGGCCTCACCGGGTACTAATCCCCAAACGCCCGCGTCCTCACTGTTCGGCTCGCGCCGCCCGCGCCGGGGTGCTCACTGCTCGGCCAGAATGGCGGCGATTTCGGCCAGGGGGTTCCGCACGACCGGTCCGGTCACCTCGACCACCGCCCGGTCGATCCTGCCGTTGAACGTGAAGGGCGCCTCGTACCCTTCGCCGACCGCGGGACCCCATTCATAGCCACAGGTGAGACCCACCCCCGTCCCGTTGAAGGCGGCCGGCGTGAAGCGCGCGATCACCCCTTCGACCACCACGTCCCCGTCCACAAGGAGACGGGCCGGACCGCCGAGACCGTCATCTTTGGTGAACTCGAAGGCCACCTGGTGCGAGCCCGATCCGAGCGCCTGCGGACTCCGCAACACGTCGCGGGCCTTGCCGTAGAGGTTGTGCACGTAGACCAGATGGCCCTCCATGAAGTGCAGCGACCAGCCGCCGAGGACCGAGCCGACGGCCAGCAGCACGCCGTTGGGGACCGCACCGTCGGTCACCGTCACATCGACCCGCACCGCATGGGAGCGGTTCTGCACCGGCACGGCGACCGGCTCGGGGACCACCGACCCACCCTGGAAGTAGCGGAACACGGCGCGTTCGCGCCGGTGGTCGGGCTTCTTGTTGATGAGCGCCCACAGCGGCCGGTTGTCGAGCGGCAGCACGTCGTTGCGCGCCGCCTCCTCCCACCAGAGGGCGACCATAGCCGCCAGGCGCTCCGGCTCTGCGCCGGCCAGATCGTCGGTCTCCGAGAGGTCCTCGGCCACGTGGTAGAGCTCCCATATGTCCTCGTCGAACGGCGCGTTCGGATTGAGACCGTCGTCGTAGACCGGGCCGACCGGATGGAACGTCACCGCCTTCCACCCGTCGTGATAGATGGCGCGCGAGCCGAACATCTCGAAGTGCTGGGTCGTGTGCGCGCCCGGCATCCCCGCACCCCCCGCGCCGAGCAGGGGCGCGAAGCTGATGCCGTCGAGGTGCGACTGCGCCACCCCCTCAATGTGCGACGGTGCCGTGATACCCGCCAGCTCGAGCACGGTCGGCAGGACGTCGACCGCATGGGCGAACTGATGGCGGATGCCGCCGGACTCGCCCGCGAACCGGGCCGGCCAGCTCACAATGCACGGATCGGCCACCCCCCCTTCGTGCACCTCGCGCTTCCAGCGCTTGAACGGCGTGTTCCCCGCCATCGTCCAGCCCCACGGGTAGTTGTTGTGGGCGGTGGGGCCGCCGATCTCGTCGATCCTCTCGTGCATCTCGCGCACCGACGCCGGATCGAGGTTCTCGAGCCGGATGTCGTTGATGGACCCTTGCGACCCTCCTTCGGAGCTGGCCCCGTTGTCCGAGACCAGCACGACCACTGTGTTGTCCAGATCGCCCGTGTCGCGCAGGAAGGAGAAGACCCGGCCGAGCTGCGCGTCGGTGTACGAGAGAAAGCCGGCGAAGCACTCCATGAACCGGGCGGCCAGCGTGCGCTCGACGACACTGACGTCCTTCCAGACCGGGACCCACGGTGGGCGGGGCGAGAGACGGGTGCCGGCCGGGAGGACGCCCGACTCCAACTGGCGCGCGAAGGCGCGGTCGCGCCACTCGTCCCACCCCGAGTCGAAGGCTCCCTTGTAACGGTCGATCCACTCGGGCGGGGCATGATGCGGGGAGTGGCACGCCCCGGTGCACAGGTAGAGGAAGAAGGGTCGTTCGGCATCGACGGCGCGCAGATCGCCCACGAACTGAATGGACCGGTCGGCCAGGTCCGCGCTCAGGTGATACCCCTCCTCAATGCGGCGGGGCGGGCTCACCGAGTGGTTGTCGTGGAAGAGGGCGGGGACGAACTGGTGTGTCTCGCCGCCGTGGAAGCCGTACCAGCGGTCGAACCCGCGGGCCAAAGGCCAGGTGGCCCGCGAGGATGCCATGTCGGTCTCGTTCTCGGGGCTCAGGTGCCATTTGCCGACGGCGTACGTGGCGTAGCCCGCCTGGCGCAGGATCTCCGAGAGGTAGCCGTTCTCGCGGGGAGGCTTGCCCCAGTAGCCGGGGTAGCCCACGGCCAGGTCGGCCACCCGGCCCATCCCGCTGCGGTGGTGGTTCCGCCCGGTCAGCAGGCAGGCCCGGGACGGCGAGCACAGCGCGGTGGTGTGGAAGTTGGCCAGGCGCACGCCCGAGGCCGCCAACCCGTCGATCACCGGGGTGTCGATAGGGGAGCCGTAACAGCCGAGCTGCCCGAACCCCACGTCGTCGAGGACGACGAGCACCACGTTGGGCGCACCCGCCGGTGGCGTCGTCTCCGGTGGCCACCACGGCTCGGAATCGCGCCAGTCCCGGCCGATCCGACCGTGGAATTCCCTCTCCTGTGCCATGCCTGCTCCTCGGGTTCGTCGGCCACTCATCGGATCGAGCCGATCGGGGCTGCTCGGGCCGATCGGAGGTGCAGCATGCCATTGCACGCCGGACGGTGCGGGAATCCGCCGCCCGCCCCGGCCCTACGCTACGGGCATGCCCACATGCGACCTCGGCGCCGTCACCGTCTACTTCGAACAAGCGGGGACGGGGGAGCGGCTCCTCCTCATCTCGGGAACCGGGGGTGACCTGCGGAACCCACCTCGCATTTTCGACACGCCACTCGGCCCCCGTTTTGAGATCCTGGCCTATGACCAACGCGGGCTGGGGCAGACCAGCATCCCCGAGGGGCCGTACACCATGGCCGACTACGGCGATGATGGCGCCGCCCTCTTGGCGGCGCGTGGCTGGGACAGCTGCCTCGTCATGGGTATCTCCTTCGGCGGCATGGTGGCCCAGGAGCTCGCCATCCGACATCCCGAGTGTGTGCGGCGGCTGGTGCTGGCCTGCACCTCGTCGGGCGGCGCGGGCGGGGCGTCCATCCCCTTCGACGAACTGGCCCAGCTCGAGGGCGAGGCGCGGGTGCAACGCCAGATCGAAATGATGGACACGCGCTGGGACGCGGCCCGACGCGCCGAACGCGCGGCCGAGTACAAGGTGATGCTGGAGGCCATGAGCGGCCACCTGCGGTTGGGTCAGCAGTCCCCCGAGGCGGCGCGGGGCGCCGCTCTCCAGCTCGAGGCCCGGCGCCACCACGACACGTGGGACCGGTTGGCGACCATCGCCTGCCCGACCCTGGTCTGCGGCGGACGTTACGACGGCATCGCCCCTCCGGAGAACAGCGCGCGCTGGCTTCGCAGATCCCCGGCACCGAGCTGGCCCTCTTCGACGGCGGGCACGGGTTCCTGTGGCAGGACCCGGCGGCGTTCCCGCGTATCTTGGGCTTCTTGGAGGAGAGTGCGGCGGGTGACAACGAGACCACGACGACGAGCCAGGTGAGGTTATGACCATCGACCCGACCAGCACTCCGCAATGGCAGGCCCTCGTCGCCCACTTCGGCGCCATGGAGGACCTCCACCTGCGCCAGCTCTTTGCCACCGACCCCGAACGGACGGTGCGACTGACGGCCGAGGCGGGCGACCTGGTGGTGGACTACTCCAAGCAAAGAGTTACCGCCGAGACGCTCTCCCTCCTGTTCGATCTGGCCCGGGCGACCGGCGTCGAGGCCCGGCGCGACGCCATGTTCGCCGGCGTGCGCATCAACGCCACCGAGGACCGGGCCGTGCTGCACGTGGCGCTGCGCATGCCCGAGGACGAGATGTTGACCGTCGACGGACAGAACGTGGTGGCCGACGTGCACGCCGTGTTGCGCCGCATGGGCGACCTGTCCGATCGCATCCGGGACGGACGGTGGGTGGGTGCGACGGGGCAACGGATCCGCGCCGTGATCAACATCGGCATCGGCGGGTCCGACCTCGGACCGGACATGGCGACCGAAGCGCTGGCCGACTACGCCACGCCCGACCTGATCAGCCGCTTCGTCTCCAACGTGGACCCGGTCGACCTGTACGCGGCCACCCATGACCTGGACCCGGCCACGACGCTGTTCGTGATCAGCTCCAAGACCTTCACGACGCTCGAGACGCTGACCAATGCGGCGGCGGCCCGCGAGTGGCTCCTCAACGGGCTGGCTGACGCGGCCGGGGCGGGCGGGACTGTCGCTCCCGATGCCGTGGCCAAGCACTTCATCGCCGTGTCGACCAACGCCAAGGCCGTCGCAGAGTTCGGCATCGACACCGCCAACATGCTCGAGTTCTGGGACTGGGTCGGCGGACGCTACTCCTTCGACTCCGCCATCGGCTTCTCCCTCATGGTGGCCATCGGGAAGGATGCCTTCGCCGACATGCTGGCCGGCTTCCACACCATCGACGAGCACTTCCGCACGACACCCGTGGACCAGAACGTGCCATTTCTTTTGGGGCTGATCAACGTCTGGTACAACAACTTCTTCGGCGCCCAGACCCATGCCGTGCTGCCCTACAGCCACCGCCTGGCCCGTTTCCCGGCCTACCTGCAACAGCTGACCATGGAGTCGAACGGCAAGTCCGTGCGCCTGGACGGGAGCGCCGTCGTGGGCCAGACCGGCGAAATTTTCTGGGGCGCTCCGGGCACCAACGGCCAGCACGCCTTCTACCAACTCATCCACCAGGGCACCAAGCTGATCCCGGCCGACTTCATCGCGTTCGCGGAGGCCACG
>Ga0182030_10002948_pt1 | contig 36219 bp, 25 predicted proteins | sample 812S3MmetaG_FD_121299 | JGI IMG/M metagenome (GOLD analysis project Ga0182030, IMG submission 121299) | Permafrost microbial communities from Stordalen Mire, Sweden - 812S3M metaG (Illumina Assembly) | ecosystem: Environmental > Terrestrial > Soil > Wetlands > Permafrost | place: Sweden...
ACATACCCACAGCAGACCCAAAAGCAGCAGCAGGAAGCTGCTTGATTTGAAGGACAAAGGCAGGCGCGATCACACCTTAACTTCGGCGATCCCTGGTCCCACGTCCGGGGTCCACTTCAGTTCTCATTGCGAGATAACCCCTTGCTATTGATTTTCTCCAGCCCCGCAGCGGGCTTTGCGCTCCTCAATCTCCGCCTTGATCTTCCCCCAAAAAAATGGACAGGGTTAAGCTGCTTTTAGTTCCATGTCGATCGGGCTGATATAGCCGATTGCCGAGTGACGGCGGGTTCGATTGTAGACCGGCGGCCCGCCATACCGTCTCAGGCTTCGCCCAACCGGCAATAATGATCGGGATTCACTGCGTGGCGGTGGTCGCTGCCTGGAACGCGGCAAACAATCATGACTTTATCGCCGTCCACTGTCCTGGGCAACTGATCGGACCGACAAGAGTCCCGGACGCTTGTCCGCCGCGAACGTGACCGACGAAATCGAATTTGAACGCAAGGACAACTGCGCTTCCCCTGACAGCACCAGCCCGCGAAACTTGCCCTGTCGCGCCGCCGCCGCTTATCACGCCATTGCTGACCGAAGTCGTAAGCGTCCACGCCGGAAGGCAACTGGGTGTTGCCGACACCGCCCATGTGCCGTCGGCCGGTCCCGAACGGGGCCCGACTGAAGCTCGCTGTGTCGCGTGAGATTTTGCGCGCGGCTCCGGAGACGCCCCTTCCGCCGCCCGAAACCGACTTGTTTGTCTTCCCAATCGTGCCGCCGGTCGAGCCAGCCTGGGCGAATACGGGAGCGTCCACTAGCCGCGGCGCGAGCACTCCGAGCGATCCGACGACTGTTAGTATCCTTGATAACTTTCCCATATCAGTCACTAAAAAGCGGCAATTCCATCATTCCTACAATATTTCATCGAAAGTCCAACACCTAATTCGCCGAGCCAACCCGTTGCGCGCCGTCGGCGCAAACCGACGCAATGATACGACACCCCTTGCCTCGTTTGCGGCAACCGGACAAAGCGTCCTCCTTAGCTTTCTGAATATCAGCACGCGCAACCATGGCCCAGCTGGATTCCGAGTAGGCAAAAACACCGCATTCCGTTCCGAAAAAGCTGATCTCGGTCGAGCACTGTGACGCGTCGCCACAGGACGCCCGGGCGCTGGCCACAGCAGCTTTCCGCGTATCCAGCGACCAAGCCATACCCCATTTGCTGCTCCCCTTAGAATAAACGATGGAGCCCCACGGCTTCAGGCCGCTGATGTCGCGTAGACGACGCAGCAGACCTTGCGTGACTTCGCCCGTCGAGGCGAGTTTGTTGGCCTGCTCAAATTCGCGAACAGCCTGATGCGTGGCTGCGCTGGTCGGCCCATCGAACGGGCCTGGATCAAAGTTGAGCTCGTAGAGCCGCTCCCGAACTTCATGGAGCGATGCGGGATCGCTGAGCTGGACCTTGTCGTTGGGTTGCTCGACAGTCGCGGATTCGAGCGCAGCCGTCTTTTGGTTTTGCAGATTGATTGTCGCAATATCTGCAAAGACACCTTTCGGGTAGCGGTTGAGATAGGCCTGGAAAAGCTCGGGGTTCTTGTCGTTCTTGATCGATTCCCAGAACGCGAGTTCAAGCCTTGCATCATCGAGCGGTTTGGTTGCGTCCGCCGTGGTCTTGTCCGGTGCGGGTACCAGCGCCACGTCGTCGCCACCCAACGAGCCATAGATAAACGGTTCCTGCTTGTTGTTGGTGACTTTCAGGACATCGTCGCGGGTATAGCCAAAGGCCTTGCGCAGGTCGAGACCCGGTCTGGGCAGATATTTGACGAGTGCTGCAGTGAAGGGGCTGTTCTTGCTGTCGCCGTCAGATGCGGTCGATCCGGCCTTCGCGGCGAAGGCAATCAGCGTGTTCGGACTTTCGGGCTCGACCTTGGCCAAGCCGCGTCCGATGGCACGCGAGCCGATCGTGCGCTTCATGGTCTTGTTGAAGGGGTTGTCGCGGCACGCATCCAGGATGACGAGCCGCAGTTGTTTCGCGGGCTCGATGACCGTCAAAATGCGATCGAGTGGAATGGCCTCGTCAAATGCGTCGATGTCGCGTTCGAGCACCGCGTCGACTGGGATCACATAGTTAGTACCGTCAATTTCAATGCCGTGTCCCGCGAAGTAAACGATGGCGACATCGGCGTCGCGAACGGTATCGGAGAAATCGCGCAGAGCACGGCGCATCTCGGTCGCATTGAGATCGCGTTTGAGTTCAACGCCGTCGAAGCCCGCGTTTTTGAGGGTTTCCGACATCGCGCTGGAGTCGTTGCCTGGATTGGCAAGTCGGCTTACGTTTTGATAGGCGGAATTTCCCATCACCAGCGCTACCCGCTTCTCGGCGAACGCCGGCGGGCTCAACAGCCAGATCGAGCAGACAGTCAACAAAATCGTCGAAACAGAGCGCATCAGCAAATTCCAAACCGGCGGAAAACCGCCCTCGAATTGCAAGCCAACGAGCATGGATAGCCGAACTGAGATGTCTTTCCGTGAGCAAAATCACTATTGCCGCAAGCATTTCGGACTATTGGCCACCCTACTGCCGCGTGACATTGAACGTGCGGCCGCCACCCCAAGTCGTGGTCACCGAAGCGCTGTTTCCGTCTTTCGCCAAGGTTATTCGGTCGGTCGAGCCAGCGGTCGCAAAAACGGTTTTTACTATTCCCCCCGAACAGGACCAATGGCCCTTGTTACCGCTGATGCTCTGCTCCACGGTCCCATCCTGACTGAATGTCATTGTCGTCACGCCGAGATACCATCTCCAGCTCCCGACGATCCGGCTGCAGCCAGCGCCTGATGATGTCTCCTGCGAATTAGTGGCAGGTCGCTTCGAACGGGGCGTCGCGCGTGGCTTGTCCGACTCCGCGCCCCCAGATATGGATTTGTCCTGCTTGCCAATTGTGCCGCCAGTGCTACCGGCCTGGGCGAGCACCGAAGATACATTTGCGAATGCCAAATGCGATAGGGCCAGCAAGGCAATTCCAATCGACGCGCGCCACCTCATATTGTCCCCCAGACTTCGTGGCGGCATCGTACTGGTCAAATAGGTTTACTGGAAGGCCCCGTTGATGTCCGGTTGGGGTCCATCGCGTCACTTTGGCTGTGAGCCGGTCACCTCCGGTTTGCACCTGACATATCGCTGCGGCGCGGAAGCTATGTGCCATCGGAAGTCGCCGCCCCTTATTCACTCTGTCGGCGCGGGCGAGCACAGACTGTGGAATAACGAGGTTTCGAGCGATGCAGAAATTACCAGGAGGCCTCCCATTTGGTGGTGTAGCCGTTTGATTCTGTTGCTTCGCCCGTTGCACTGTTGCCGGTTCGCGATCCAGTGTAGCTGCCGGAAACCGCACCAAATGCGGGATCGTCATGGCGCTGCATTTTTATGGAGGTATTTGTGAGGGCGGTCACGGCAAATTTCGTAACGTAACCATGATTCCAGGTCCCCTCATAGCTGCTCCCGCCAACATTACGCAATGTAACGGAATAGGTCAGCCCAAAAGCATGCTCTTTCAGCTGAATGATTTTTGGCGGAGATTCCCCTTTATTTTTCTCTCGGTTTGCGGGCTGACTATTCCCTGCGTGCGGGTGGGAAGATCGTTGTTCTTCGCCACCAGATATGGATTTGTCCTGCTTGCCGATGGTACCGCCAGTGCTGCCGGCCTGAGCAAGCGCCGAAGATACATTTGCGGAAACCAAATGCGATAGGACGAGCAAGGCAATTCCAAACGACGCGCGCCACCTCATACTTCCCCCCCAGACTCGTGGCGGCATCGTACCGGTCAAATCGGGGGATCGGAAGCCCTCGTGGATGTCCGGTTGGTGTCAAACTCGGGAGTCGCCACGAGGCGACTTTCAAGTTGAACGTGGTCGGGCGATCGATCTCACTTGCGTAATGGCGACGCCCGAGATGGCGAGCAGCGCGCCGATGACCACATTCGGGGTGATGCGGTCGCCGAGGAACACCACGCTCGAAATCAGGGCGAAGACCGGAAGCAGCAGGGCGAACGGCGCCACGCGGGCCATGGTGCAACGGGCGATCAGCCAGAACCAAAGGCCGAACCCGGCGATTCCTCCGATGAAAACGGTGTAGGCGAGCGCCATCCAGCCGCGTTCGTCCGCCGTGACGAGGGTCGCCAGTTGTCCATGTTCAAGCAACAGCGACATCAGCATCACCTGCGGTACCGTGAAAAGCGACGACCACCCCGTCAGCATCAAGGGATCGAAGGGGCCGTGGCGCTTGGTCAGGACGTTGGCGACCGCGAACGCGAAGGCTGCCCCGACCACCAGCAGGATCGGCAGAGCATTCGCGGACAGACCCGGCCCGGCTGCCAGCACGACCACGCCGCCGAAGGCAAGCAACACACCGGCTGATGTCATCAGGGACGGCCGCTCCGCAAGCAGCGGCCAGGCCAACAGCACGGTGAAGGGTGTATTGAGTTGATAGGCGACCGCAGACATGCTGCCTGAACCGAGCCCGAGCCCCACATAGAACAGCCCGAAATTCAGTCCGCCAAGGAACACCGAGATCACGGCGACGGGGCCGAACTCCCGAGGTGTCGGCCTTCTGACGAACGGAATGAGCAGCACCGCGATGGCGGCGAAGCGCAATCCGAGGAAGAAGAGCGGCGGAAACTCGACCAGTCCGACTTTGATGGCGACGAACTGATAGCCCCAGAGCAGAGGCACCAGCACCGCGCAGGCGATCTGAATGAAAGACATGGCAGCTTCCTTTTGAGACCAACCGCCTTTTAAGACCAATCGGTCCAGATATGGACACGGCGTACCCGGCGCGCGTCCGTGGGTTCAACTACCTGATGAAGCAGTCGAGCAGAGCGTCAGCGGTGGCTTGTGTCGTGGTCCGTGCCGGAGACGTCTTGCCGATCACCCGCAACCCCTCGACGAAGCAGACCAGTATTCGCGCAGCACTTGCAGGCTCGACACGCTCCGCCAACTCGCCCGCCGCCTTTGCCCGCGAAAACGCAGCTGCCACCCTCTCCTCCATGGCCTTGAAAAAGCCGGCGATGCGACGATCGACTTCCGCATCGCGGCCAGCCAGTTCCATGGCTGTCGCCGCCAGCAGGCAGCCACGCCGACCCCTGGCATCGCTGGTACGGTCGACGTAGCCCGCAAGGTAGCTCCTCAAACCGTCGACCGGCGCGTTGCGCGGACCCAGTTCGACATCCATCCGCGCCAGCGCGTCGGCAATATAGCGATCAAGCGCCCGCAGGAAGAGCGCGTGCTTGTCGCCGAAAGCGGCGTAAAGGCTGCCACGCGAAAGCCTCGTCGCCCGAAGCAGGTCCGGAAGGGCCGTGGCATGATAGCCGCGCGACCAGAACACACCCATCGCCCGTTCGACTGCGGCTTCGGTGTCGAAACCACGGGGCCGGCCACGCCGCAACTGGGTCAGGGTCTGGTCCGTCATCGGCGATATCTAGACCGATCGGTCTTGAAATGCAAGTGACGGAGAAATGCAAGTGGCGGAGAAATGCACGGCTCAAACCGGTTACAGCCTGTCAGGGTTGCGGCTGAATGGGTGCTTACCTGGGGAGTCGGACATGCCGACAGCGGCTAGGGACCTCAGCTGCCGGGGTGTTGCAGAAGTTGGATTTCGGGGCCGTCAGGGGCGGTTATGACCCTGAGCGGTCTTCTTGCCACATCAGGGCGAACTCGCAGACCGCATCCGTGTCGTCAAGTCTTGTCCTTGGCTCTGGCGAGCCACAACGTGAGGTCCCAAGCGCCGTAGATGCCGGCGAACAGCAAGAGCGTGATCGCCCCAGCGACGGCGTAGGGCGCGAAAGATTTTTCGGCAATCAATCCGGCCGCGCCGGCTATCATGCTCGCATTGCCGAACGCCGGCGCGACCGAAAACAGAGTCCAATCGAGCCAATCAAGCGAGGCGTAATCGACCTTGCGCTGCATAAGAACAACGTGAATTTGATAGACGAGGCCAGTGAGCCCGCACAGGCCGAGAATGATCGCTAGCGGCCACGAGGACGGCCACGGGAACAGCACGACCATGCACTCGAACAACACGCCGCTGAAACGAACGAGCGTCGGTGTCAAAAAGGCGTGGGTGCCATAAACCGCGCGCGATGTAGACATGCCGGAGCCGACCGTGATGGCGACGAAAAGCAACCCGATCATAGTCGCGGCGGCTGTTCCGGCCATCATGATGAAGCTGTCCAAGCCGTGGAGCATTCGGAGTCCTGAAGCCGGAAGCTGCGCCTTTAGCGGGCGATACGCAGAACACACCGTTACCACACCCTGTCCGCGGTATTCGCGAAACATTGATGCCTTCAGGCAATGTCTCGGCGAGCGGCGGAATGTCTGCCGACGTCACGAACCGGGACCTCTCGCGATGTCCGCACTTCGATCGCCGTCAGGAGAAAGGCAGACACCAGGTAAACAGCCCAGTTTGGTCGAGATTGACCCAGTGCGGACGCTTCTCCCTGATCGAGACCTATCCGGCTGTCGCCACGCCCAAATTATTCAGATCGGTCCCGCCCCTGTCTTGCCTCGAATGGCCATCGCGCGCTTGAATAATTGTTCGGCGTCGGCATAGCGACGCTGATCCTTGTAGAGACCGGCCAGGTTCTCCAGAACATCCGCGAGATCCGGATGGTTCGGACCGAGCGTCTTCTCGAAGGTGGCCACCGACTGCTTGAAAAGCCGCTCGGCATCGGCGTTGCGCCCTTGACGCGCGTAAAGCGCGGCTAAATTGTTCAGCGCCTGCGCGACGTCGGGATGGTCGGGTCCGAACGCCTTCTCGGTCACCGCCATCGATCGCTTGAGCAGCCGCTCGGCATCGGCGTAACGATGCCGATGGATGTAGGCATCGGCCAGGTTGTTCATCAACACCGTGGCTTCGGGATCATCGGGGCCGTGCGCCTTCTCGAGGACGGCCAGCCCCCGCTTGAACAGCGGCTCAGCCTCGTCGTACCGACCCTGGTTGCTGTAGACAGCGGCGAGGTTGCTCAACGCCAGCACGATAGACGGATCGTCGGGACCGAGCTTTTCGCGAATGGCGATCGACCGCTTGAGGAGCGGCTCCGCTTCGGCGTAACGCTCTTCCGCGCGGTAGAGTTCGCCCAGATTGTTCAGCACGGTTGCGACTTCCGCATGATCCTGACCGAGCGTCTTCTCCCTGATAGCCAGTGAGCGCTTGTACAGCTGCTCGGCAACGGCGTATTGACCCAGATTGTAGTGGATCGTGCCGAGGTCATTGAGCGGCATCGCGACGTTGGCATCATCGGGACCAAACTCCTTCTCGCGAAGGGCCAGAGACTTCTGAGCCAATGGCAGCGCTTCCGTGTACTTCCCAGCCCGATAAAGTTCCTTCATCTGCTGGCTGAGGGTGCTCGCCTCATCCTCTCCCGCGTAGGATGGCGCGCCGAGCGACAGGCTCAGGGCGAGCGCAGTGACCGCAACACGGATCGATGCTTTCAGGGCGTTCATCGCGCATTCCTTCCCCACGGTTCTTCGGGATGTACGCGCTTTTTGTGCTTTCAGAGGCCGGACAGGTTCAATGCAGGCGGAGTAAACAGCGCAGCATTTACGCCACGCGACCGCTCCTGGACCCACAGCGGCCATGCCGATCGGAACCGGGGCAGCCGATTTTTGCCCGGATCGGTGAGCACCGCAACATTTCGATTCGTCGCCGATCTGGTCTAAATTGGCACCCTCGGCTTCGTCATGACGGGCGTCGGCGCCACGGCACGAAAGGTTTCAGCGATGCGATTTGGAGTGATATGGCTCGCGGCCGTCGCGATGCTTTCGGCGGTGCCCTGTCATGCGTTCGATCAGCGCGATCTGAAGAATTGCGATCAGAGCGCGGACTGGGACCGCAAGGTTGCGGGCTGCACCAGACTGCTGGCCGAGCCGCGGTTTCCTCCGGCTTCGCTCTCCACCATCTATGCCGCGCGCGGCACCGGATGGGCCGCCAAGAACGACTTCGCGCGGGCGATCGTCGATTTCGACGAGTCGCTGCGGTTGAATCCAAAAAATTCGGTAGCCCTGATCAACCGCGGGGCGGCATGGCTGCTCAGGGGTGAAACCGACAAGGCCATCGCCGACCTCGATGCGGCCGTCAGCCTCGATCCCCAGAACCCGGCGATCTTTTCCTCCCGCGGCGCGCTGTGGCGGCAATTGCGTGAGTTCAACAAGTCGATTGCGGATCTCAACGAAGCCATCCGCCTCGAGCCCAAGCAATCGCAGGCCTACAACAACCGGGCGCTGACCTGGAAAGATGCCGGCGACTATGATCGCGCCATTGCCGACCTGAACGACGCGATCCGCCTCAACCCCGCCGACGAGAAGGCCTATGGCAACCGCGGCAATTTGTGGCGCCTGAAGGGCGACCTGGTCCAGGCGCTTGCCGATCTCGACACCCAGATCCGCCTGCACCCCAAGGATTCCATCGGCTATACGCTGCGTGGCGACACCTATCGCTACAAGGGCGATCTGGACCGTGCGCTCGCCGACTACAACGAGGCGCTCCAAATCGAACCCGAGGCCATTTCCATCTTCACCGGCCGCGGCCTGACCTACGAGAAAGCCGGAGACCTGGCCCGCGCCCGCGAGGAGTTCAAAAGGGCGCTGGCATCGACGGACCAGTTGCGGATGGACAGCAACAAGGCCGCGCTGGAAACCGCGCGCAGCCGGCTCGCCGCCTATGATTCCGGCGACGCCCAGCCGACGATCCCCGCCGCCCCGGCCCGGGTCACCTCGGAAACATCGATTCCGACGCCGGTGGTCTCCGCGCCGATCCTGACCAAGCCGGTCGCGGCGCCGGCCTTGCAAGCCGCCGCACCCCAGGGCCGCCGCATCGCGCTGGTGATCGGCAATTCCGCCTACAAATCCGTGCCGGCGCTGGCCAATCCGCAGAAGGATGCCGCCGCCATGGCGACCTCGCTGCGCAACATCGGCTTCGAAACCGTCACGCTGGCCGTCGACGCCACGCGCGAGAAACTGATCGATGCCTTGCGCGCCTTCGCCGACGAAGCCGAAAAGGCCGACTGGGCCATGGTGTATTACGCCGGCCACGGTATCGAGGTGAACGGCGAGAATTATCTGATACCAACCGACGCCAGGCTCGCCACCGATCGCGACGTGCAGTTCGAGGCGATCCCGCTGGATCAGGTGATGGCCTCGCTGGAAGGCGCCAGGAAGCTGAAGCTGGTGCTGCTAGACGCCTGCCGCGACAATCCGTTCGCGCCGCAGATGCGGAGGACGGCGGCCCCGGCCGCCGTGGCGGCCACCTCGACCGCGGGAGGCAGTGCCGGCTCGCGCTCGATCGGGCACGGCCTCGGCGAAGTGAAGGTGCAGGGCGCATCATTGGTGGTGTTTGCCGCCAAGCACGGCGAGACCGCCCTCGACGGCGAAGGCGGCAATTCGCCGTTCGCGGTGGCGATGGTGCAGCGCATCGCCACGCCGGGCGTGGAGATCAACAAGATCTTCCGGCTGGTGCGCGACGATGTCATGGAAGCGACCGCCGGCCGTCAGGAGCCGTACACCTATGGCTCGCTGCCGGGCAAGGAGGACTTCTTCTTCGTGGCTGGCAGGTAGAACATTTCAGGCCAATGCGGCTTCCGGCTGCCGGAGACCAGACGGATCGATGACCGCCGCATCGAGCAGAGCAGATCGTCGGGCGGATTGAAGCCCACCGGGACGCGCAATGCGCGGCCCGATGCGGCGTAACCCGCCATCTCCCGACACGACAGGTCGTGCATCCATTACAAACTAACAAATCGCGGTCCGCCGTTCTCTGAAGCGGCCGGATACGGCTTTCGCCTTCGCCGTAACAGCTGCGGCGGAGGCGTCGCCTCCATCCCGCCCTGCGGACGTACAGGCGGCCGGAAAGTTCGCCGCATCGCTGGCCGATGAGCCGGCGGATGATCCACGGGCGGTCTATTCTCGATTTCCACGATCAACGAACATCAGCTTTGGAATGAATCGATTGGGGTGCCGTCGCCCTGGGCGCTTGAGCCAGATCAAGTGCACGCCGCCATCCGGGTGCGATCATCGACGCAGACATTGCATTTTGCAAAAAAAGGACAGGGTCATGGCCGTAAACGTCTCCATCAACGGGTTCGGACGCATCGGGCGGCTGGTGCTGCGCGCCATCGCGGAGTCCGGGCGCGACGATATTGTGCCGGTGGCGATCAACGATCTCGGCAGCGTCGAGGCCAATGCACATCTTCTGCGCTACGACACGGTGCACGGCCGCTTTCCGGGCGAGGTCGAAATCGCCGATGGCGGCTTGATCATCCGCTGCCATGGCCGGTCCTGGGGACCGATCAAGGTGACGGCGGAGAAGGATCCGACCAAGCTGTCCTATCAGGGCGTCGATGTGGCACTGGAATGCACGGGTCACTTCACCAAGCGCGAGCAGGCTTCGTTGCTGCTTCAGGCCGGTGCGCGCAAGGTGCTGGTGTCCGCTCCGGCCGACGGCGCCGACGCGACCATCGTCTATGGCGTCAATCACGAGGTGCTGACGCGCGAATCGAGGATCGTTTCCAACGCCTCCTGCACGACCAACTGCCTGGCGCCGGTGGTGAAGGTGCTGAACGACAATTTCCGCATCCTGCGCGGCTACATGGTGACGATCCACTCCTATACCGGCGATCAGCACACCATCGACACGCTGCACAAGGATCTACATCGCGCCCGCGCGGCGGCGGCCAACATCATCCCGACCAGCACGGGGGCGGCCAAGGCGGTGGGGCTCGTGCTGCCGGAGCTGAAAGGCAAGCTGGACGGCACCGCCATCCGCGTGCCGACACCGAACGTCTCGATGGTGTCGCTCGATGTCGTGCTGGAGCGCCAGACCGACAAGGAAGGCATCAACGCAGCGATGAAGGCGGCGAGCGTAGGGGCGCTGAAAGGCATCCTCGATTACAACACGGCCCCGCTGGTCAGCTCCGACTTCAACCACGTTCCGGCGTCGGCGATTTTCGACGCCTCGCAGACCGCCGTGGTCGACGGCGGGCTCTACCGCGTGATGGCGTGGTACGACAATGAATGGGGCTTCTCCAACCGCATGCTGGATACGGCCGCGCTGCTGGGCCGGCTGTGATGGCTGCGCCATTCCGGACGCTCGACGCGCTTTCGGCCGCGGGCAAGCGGGTGCTGCTCCGCGCCGACCTCAACGTACCCGTGCAGGACGGCAGTATCGCCGACCTGACGCGCATTGAACGGCTCTCGCCGACCATCCGCGAATTGTCGTCGAAGGGCGCGCGCGTCATCGTGCTCAGCCATTTCGACCGCCCGAAGGGCAAGCGCGTGGCGTCGATGTCGCTGGCGCCGATGGCGGCGGCGCTCGGCAAGGTGCTTGGTCGACCGGTGCGTTTCGTCGCCGATTGCATCGGTCCGGCGGCGGAGCAGGCGATCGCGGCGCTCGCCGATGGCGACATCGCGGTGCTGGAGAATACCCGGTTCTATCCCGGCGAGGAGAACAACGATCCCGGCTTTGCGCGGCAGCTCGCGGCGCTGGGCGACGTCTTCGTCAATGATGCGTTCTCGGTCTCCCACCGCGCCCATGCCAGCACCGAAGGCATCGCCCATCTGCTGCCAAGCTATGCCGGGCGGCTGATGCAGGCGGAGCTGGAGGCGCTCGGCGCCGCGCTGACCACGCCGCAGCATCCTGCGGCGGCGATCATCGGCGGGGCCAAGATCTCGACCAAGCTCGAGCTGCTCGGCAATCTCGTCGGCCGCGTCGACGTGCTGGTGATCGGCGGCGCCATGGCCAACACCTTCCTCGCCGCCGAGGGCAAAGAGGTCGGTCGCTCGCTGCAGGAGACGGCGCTGCAGCCGGCCGCGCGCGCGATCCTGGCGCAGGCGGCGGCGGCCGGCTGCACGGTCATGCTGCCGATCGACGCCGTCACGGCGCCGGATCTGACAGCGGCGGCCGAGGCGCGGATCGTCGACATCGACGCTGTTGCGCCGGACGCGATGATCTTGGATATCGGGCCGCGCACCGTCGCGGCGCTGCGGGCAGAGATCGCCCGGCTGAAGACGCTGGTGTGGAACGGGCCGCTCGGCGCCTTCGAGACCCCGCCGTTCGACGCCGGCACCAACGCCTTCGCGCATGCGGTGGCGGCGGCGACGCGTTCCGGCGCGCTGCTCAGCGTGGCCGGCGGCGGCGACACGGTCTCGGCGCTCCGCCATGCCGGGGTGCTCGACCAGATCAGCTACGTCTCCACCGCCGGCGGGGCGTTTCTGGAATGGCTGGAAGGCAAGATTCTGCCGGGAGTGGCCGCGCTCGCCGCGTCCGATCCTGATCCGGCGCGAGATGTTGCATAGGATCCTTTCGATCCGGGATCGAGGTCTGAAGCTTGCCGGCGGACGACATCGATCTGTCTCAAGGGGGATGAACGAGCAGGTCGCCTGCTTCCCAGGCGTCGATGTGATCCAGCCCGTAGCCTGTAGGGTTGGAGCCCATCGGGACCGCGCAACGCGCGGCCCGGTGACAGGGTCCGGCGTAACCCGCCATCCTGTGGCACGACAAGTCGTGCATCGCCTGCAAATCAGCAAATCGTGGCCCGTCGTTCCCTGAAGTGGCGGGTTACGGCTTCGCCTCCAACCCGCCCTACGATCTGCGCGCGGCTCGGTGCAGCACCCCCACCCTCCCCTAACGCGCCGGCCATTGCGGCGGGTGGCTGCCGAGCGGCATCGCCGGGCGCGCCCAGGACGCCGGGGTTTTTGAAAGGGTGCCCGAATGGCTGACGGCGCGCAGCGGGCCGAATCCGGAAGCGGTTTCCTCGATGAAGTCCTGCACTGCGTCGCCGCCGAGATCCGCGGTCGCAAGACCGCCCGCGACGCGGCCGAGATTCCACAGCCATCGCCCGGTCTGCGCCAGCGAGATCCGGACATGCCAGCTGCCGCCTTCGCGCGATTGCCGCGTCCGCGCCATCATCGCGCCGAACGCCATCAGGTAGCCGGAGGCGTGGTCGAGCATCTGCGCCGGCAATTCCTTCGGCCCGTCGACGCCGGCGGCCTCACCTTCGGCGTGATTAAAACCGGTCGCGGTCTGCACCAGCGAGTCAAAACCGCGCCGTTCCGCCCACGGCCCGGCATGGCCATAGGCCGACAGCGAGACATAGACGATGCCGGGGCTGACGGTGGCCGCGTCCTGCGGCGAAAAGCCGAGGCCAGCGAGCGCGCGCGGGCGATAGCCTTGCGAGAAAATATCGGCATCCGCCAAAAGCTGGGGCAGGCGCTCCCTGCCCTGCTCGCTCCTGAGCTCGACAAAGCTGGTCAGCTTGCCGCGACCGGTATCGATGGTCAGCCAGGGAATCGCCGGCAGATCGGGGCCGGAGATCAGCAACACATCGGCGCCATGCGCCGCCAGCGTACGCCCCGCCACGGGGCCGGCGATCACCCGCGACAGATCCAGCACGCGCAAGCCGGCCAGCGGGCGGTCGCCCGCTGGCCAGGGTTTTGGGGCGGCCTCGCCGATTTTTTCGATCGAGATCACCGGCAGCGCGGCAAGCGCCCGGGCCTGCGGCAGCTCGGACCATTCGGCATAGGAGCGCATCATCGCAACCACGCCGCCGCCGGCATAGGCCGCGGTCTCAAAGGCCTCGCCGTCCCACTGCTTGAGTGCGGCCTGAACCGCCTCGCGGTCCGGCCCGCAGTTCAACACCCTGCAGACGGCGTCGCGGTGGTGCGCAAAATTGGTGTGCAGCCGCACGAAGCGCTGGTCGCGGGTCTTGTAGATTCCGGCGATGGCGTCCCAGGCCGGCGGAGGCTTCTTGCCATCGACCCGCAGATAACGCTCGGAGCGGCATTCGACCACGGCATGACGCATGTCGACCGCGACGCCCTGGCTTTGGCCGCTGCGCAACTGCCAGATCTGCGCGGCGGCCAGCGCGGTTGCGGCGATGCCGGCCTGGGCCGCGGCGGCGACGCGAAACGACGACGGCAGTTGCGGTTCCTGCCCGGTCAAGGTGACGGCATCGAGCGCGGCAGGCTCGCCGCCGGCCAGCGTCCACAGATCGGCGAGAATTTCGCGAGGGGTTTGCATGGCTGTTCCCTACTTCCTGCCTTGGAGGTTTGCGGACGCCGGCCCCGGCGTGTGCACGCCACCGCGGTGTGGCCGGCATCTTCACGTGTCGCGACATTGCAGGCTCGGCGCCCTTGGCCTTATCGACGATCCGGCAGGTTGAGTTTTTTTGCTCTTCGAGGGCCTGCCTTGGTACGATTGTTCATCGTGCCCGCATGGTCTGGCTTGCGGCGGATAGCCGAAAAAGGGCTGCGGCCCTCACCTCCGGTCGAAGCTCAGGGGTCCCGCGCCTCGCGCAAGGACGAAGAGGGCACCGCCGGCGAGCCCGATGTCCTTCCAAAAATGGATGAACTGGCCCCAGCGCGCGGTGGCGTCGCCGGCGATCGACCAGTAGGGATGGCCGATCGCCGCGGCAGAGAGATTGAAGAGCAGCAGCAGCAGGGCGAATTCGCGGGTGCGGAAGCCGAGCACCAGCGCCACCCCGCCCGCGACCTCGATGGTCGCCGCCAGCATCGCCCACACCTGCACCGAACCGGGCAGGCCCGCCATGAAATGAGTGAGCAGCGTCAGATCCCACCAGTGATTGATCCCCGACATCAGATAGAGCGATCCGATGCAGAGCCGGCCCAGCAACAGGATCAGCGGCTCGCTACGCAGAACCACGGAATCGATGACCCGCAACGCCATGACCGCTCACCTCGAACTTACGCTTGGTCAAGCCTTTTAGTGCACGCAGAAAGCCCGGGCAATCGCTTCGCCATAATTTGAATAGCCCGATCAAATTGGCCTTCGTGGTAGACGACGGCCGACCGGTCGCCGCGGGCGCGATTCCCGGGAAGCTCATCTCGGCCAAATCGAAATCATCGACAAACACGTCGATCACCCGAACAGGATTGCGTCCGGGGCACGATGGCGGGTGCGGTGGAGGGAACCTAAAGCAAGACTTTCGCAAGATTGCCAAGATCGCCATTTCTAATGGTTCGCCGCCATCCGCCGCCTGCTTCAAGGGGCCAACCGGGAGTCTGCCATGTCCGTCGTCGATGCAAGGCCCACCGTCGAAGCACCGGACGATGATCCCTATCTCTGGCTCGAAGAGAGGGAAAGCCCGCGGGCGCTGGCCTGGGTCGATGCGCAGAATTCGGCAACGATGGAGCGGTTCTTTGACAGCCGCTGCGCCGGCGACCGCGACGCGCTGAAACTCGTGTTCGACCGGCCGGACAACATTCCGTTTCCGAACCGGCGCGGCACAAGGCTGTTCAATCCCTGGCAGGATGCCGAACATCCGCGCGGACTGTGGCGGACGACATCGCTCGAAAGCTTTCGAAGCGCCGACCCGGAATGGGATGTGCTGATCGATCTTGACACCCTCGCAGCCAGCGAAGGCGAGGACTGGGTATGGCGCGGCGGGCTGTCGCTGCCGGGACAGCATGACCGGGCCATCGTTCATCTGTCGCGTGGCGGCAAGGATGCGGTGGTGTTGCGCGAGTTCGATCTCACGACCCGAAAATTCGTCGCCGATGGTTTCAATCTGCCCGAGGCCAGAAGTCAGGTGGCCTGGCTCGATCGCGACACGCTGCTGTTGATGTCGCCGCTCGGACCCGACATGGCCACCCGCACCGGCCTGCCGCGCACGGTGAGGCTTTGGCGGCGCGGACATGATCCGATCGCGGCTCCCGTGATTTTCGAAACCGGGCACGATCATCTGGGGATCTGGGCCGGGCCCCACCGGGATGCGGCAACGGAACGGATATGGTTTGTGGAAAAACCCGGTCTGATCGATACCCATTATTGGATCGGCGACCGCACCGGCGCCAAGGTCAAGCTCGAGGTTCCCGCGGACGCCAGCCTATGGATGCACCGCGACTGGCTTGCCGTGAAGCTGCGGACGGCCTGGTCGGTCGGCGGCCAGAGCTTCGAGCCTGACAGCGGCATCGGCATCTCCCTCGCGGCATTTCTGGATGGCGACCGTCATTTTGCAAGATTGTTCGAGCCTGAAAAACGCCGCGTGCTGCAGACGCTGTTCTGGTGCCGCGGCCGGCTGGTGTTGTCCGTTCTGGACAATCTCAAGCCGGTGTTCGAAGTCCTGACCCCGACCAGCAGCGCCTGGACTCGCGAGACCCTCACGGGTCTGCCGGAGACGGGCTCCGCCAACGTCTGGCCCTTCGATACCGAACCGGACGAAAGCAATGGCGATCTGCTGGCGGTTGCGCACGATTCCCTGACGCCGCCGTCCCTGTTCCTGATGGCGCCCAAGGCGCCGCCGATTTTGCTGAAGCAGGCGCCGCACGCCTTCGATCCGGCCGGGCTTGCGATCACGCGGCATGAGGCGGTCTCATCCGATGGCGTCCGCATCCCCTATGTGCAAACCGGACCGGCCGGCGAAACCGGCAACGCGCCGGTGCATCTCTACGGTTATGGCGGGTTCGGAATCTCGATGCCGCCGTTCTACAACGCCTCGCTCGGCAAGCTCTGGCTCGAACGCGGCGGCACCTGCGTGATCGCGCATTTGCGCGGCGGGGCAGAGTTCGGGAAGGACTGGCATGATTCGGGACGCCGCCAGGGAAAACGGCTTTCGCATGACGATTTCGCCGCGGTCGCCGCCGACCTGGTCGCGCGCGGCGTGACACGGCCGCAGCGCATCGCCGCCGAAGGCGGATCGAACGGCGGCCTGCTGATCGCCAACATGCTGACCCGCTATCCCCAGCGTTTCGGTGCGCTGCTCTGCGCCGTGCCGGTGATCGACCTGCGCCGCAGCAAGCAGCTGCTGGTGGGCAATATCGGGATTGACGAATATGGCGACCCCGACAAACCGGAAGACTGGGAGTTTTTATCCGAAATCTCGGCTTATCACGTTGCGGCGCCCGCAAAACCCTATCCGCCGATCCTGCTCACGACCAGCCGGGCGGATGACCGCGTTCATCCCGCCCATGCGCGAAAGATGGCAGCCAAGCTGCAGGCCATGGGCTACGACGCCTGCTTCTACGAGCCCGCCACCGGCGGTCACAGCGCCGGCAAGGACCACAGCGAACGCGCCAGTCTCGCCGCACTCGGCTGCAGTTTCCTGCGCCGCTCGATCGGCTGGGACGTGGATGATGCCGGTCCGGGCTAATAGAAGCGGGATGAGTTGAGGTCGACTTGCAGCGGTGATGACCCTCTGCGCCCTCGCCCTGCTTGCGGGGAGAGACTCGCGGACAGGCCCCCCGGCGCTTCGCGATAGCCGAAGCTTCGCTTCGGCGTTCTGCGCTAAGAACGGCCGCCGAAAAGGCGGCCTATGATCTCCCCGCACGCGAGAGGTGCTCATCGCTTGTGCCGTCTCAACTTAAAGCCATCAAGCTTAGCGCGCCACGGCGCGCGCGGCGTCGATCCGCCGCCTCAGCTCCGCGACACCGACGGCGCCGTAGACGACTTGCTTGCCGATCACATAGCCCGGCGTGCCGGTGATGCCGACGGCGCTGGCAAGCTGCACATCCTCCTTGAAGGTCGAGACGATCTCGTCGCTCGCCATGTCCTGCTCGAGGCGGGTCATATCGAGCCCCTGGTTCCTGGCCGCGGCGATCGCCTTCTCCTTGTCCGCAGGTCCCGCGCCGCCGAGCAGCGCCTGATGGAAGGCGACGTATTTCTCTCCGCCGGCGTCCTGCATGCGCACCGCGACCGCGACACGCGCCGCATCCAGCGAGCCCGGTCCGAGGATCGGCAGTTCCTTGAGCACGACCTTCAATTTCGGATCGTCCTTCAGCAGCGCGAGCAGATCGGGGAGTGCCCGCTTGCAGAAGCCGCAACTGTAATCGAAGAACTCGACAAGCGTGACGTCGCCGTCGGGATTGCCGAGCGTCACCTGGTGCGGCGAGGAAAAAAGCGCCGCCGCGTTGCCGGCGATGGCGGCGCTGTGATCGGCCAGGACATTGGCGGCTGCGCCAGGCGAGGCAGCCGCCGCCGCCGCGGGTCGATGCTTGAGGATCTCCGCCAGGACTTGCGCGATCGCTTCCGGATGTTTCAGGAAATAGCCCTTGGCGATTTCGCCGATCTCATCGGGATGCGACGCAAGATACTCCTTGATGATTTTTCCGATCTCTTCGCTCGGATCCTGCGCCGATGAGGGATGCGGTGCCAGCACGATCAGGCCGCCGGCGATCGCCGATGCCAGCCGGATTGCGAATTTTCTTTTCATCTCTCTCTCCATCGATCGCCGGAACGCTTGTTGACGAGACATGATCATCGGAAACGCCCTCCCATCGGCGGCCCGAACCGGCCGGGTCCGCCAAAGCGCGGCGGGCCGTAGGGACCGCCGGGCCCGAAACGCCCCACCGGAATGCAGAACCCGCGCGGCGTTCGCACCATGCCCATCGGACAAGGCGGCGGGCCCCGCGGCACGCATTCTCCATCGCCGAGCCGGACCGTGCCGCGTGGACATGTGGGCGAAGGAGGAGAACGCGGCTTGACGCAGTCACCGTCGCGATCGCGGATCATGCCGTTGCGGCAGGCGCCGGGAGCAGTGCCGGGCACCAGCGGGATCAGCGGAGCCACCGGTGTCGGCGCAAGGCCGGTCCGGCACGATTTCCTGTCGTCGCCGACAAATCGGTCGTTGCAGCACGATCCATCGGGCATCCTGGTGTAGCCCGTGGCGCATCCGGCGAGCGGTATCAGCTTTTCGCAACTGCCGCGGTGGGCCGGATCGACCGGCCCGGCGCAGCACACGCCCGCGGTCGTGACGTGCGAGGGCACGCAACACTGGCCACCGACCGTCGGAACCTTGCCCGCTGCGCAACACATCGGCGGCGTGCCCGGGACGATGACGAGCTTGCCGCACTGGCTGTTGTTGGGGCCGCTCGGCGTCTGTCCGGCCGGACAACACACGCCGGTCGAGGTCGCCTGGCCGGCCAGGCAACAGGATTTTCCGATCGGCACGTAGCCCTTCCCGCAGCCGGAGGTCGGCGGCGTTGTCGGCGTCGGACAGGTGCCGTTGACCAGCGGCGTGCTGCAGCAGGCAGGCGCTCCGCCGGCGCCAATATAGACCTGTCCGCTGTTGCAGCAGAAATTGCTCGGCGGAATCGGAGCCTGCCCCGCCTGACAGCTTGAATTCGAGCAGGCGCCGTTGGCCGAGATTTGCGCCGGGCTGCAACATGCGCCGCCGATCAGGACATTTGGTCTTGCACAGCTGGCGCACTCCTGCGTGCCGCCGCGACGCACCTGACCGGGCTCGCAGCTGCCGGGCGGAGTGGTCGGCGGAGGTGGTGGAGGTTTGTTCGGCGGATTGGCGGCGCCGGGCGGCGAGCTGCCGGTCGGCGGCGGCGCGCCGCCCGGTGGCAGCCCGCCGGTACGGAGACTGGCGCTCTGCGCCGGAGAGCACTGCCGCGCGATCGCAATATCGCCCATGTGTCCGCGCGCCGCCGCGTCAGGCGCGAGGTCCGGAACGCCGTCGAAATAGTCGATGAAGTAGCTGTCGAGCGGCGGCTCGCCCTCGCGATGAACGGCCCAGGTGCCGTTGCCCTGCAGGCCGTTGACATCGAGTGCGCCCGATTTTGCGAGCTGCGCGGCCAGGGCGTCATCTGCCGGATGACGCAGATCCTCCCCCGTCGTCCACATGAAGCCGCCGCAGCTCCGCACCACGAGGTTGCCGAGGCGGTCGTAATTGTAGCCGATCGCGACGCCGCCATTGCCGTTGCGGAAGCGCTGCGGAAAACCGATCGCGTAGGGATCGGGCTGTTGTTGCCAGATGCGCTGGCCAGCCGGCATCGTCGCGGTCACGGCATAGCGCAGCACCCGGCCGATTCCGCCCACCGCCAGAGCCTCGAAGTCGAAAGCGCCGGTCGGCGCCGCGCGGTCGGCGAGGTACATCCGTCCCTGCTCGTCAAAGGTGATCTTTGAGATTTCGGTCGGGCCCGCGGCCGGCGGCACAACCAGTTCGATCACCGCGTCATTGCCGAACCCGCCATCCGGACCTAAGCCGACCGACCAGATCTGCAGGCCGTCCGCGACCGCGTAGTACAGCCGGTGCTGGTAGACGGCGAGCCCGAAGATCCGCCGCTCCGCCGCCGCATAGTTCCATGTCGCCGGCTGCGTGCTGTCGAAGCGCGGGCTGGTGACGTCGATCGCCGGTTGCGGATTCCACGGCACCGGCGGCAATCCCTGGGCCCCGCGTCCGGTCACGCCATGGTCGTAACTGCCGAGGTCGCCACCATTCATCGAAAGATGGTGGATCATTCCACTCTCGCGATCGGCGACATACAGCGAGGGCGAATCCGGATTGAAGGCAAGGCCGCCAAGCGCGGCGCCGGAATTTCCCCTGCCATTGAGCGTGACATTGGTCAGCAAGCTCACCTTGCCGGTCAGTCCGTCGATCTTCCAGATCGATCCCGGGCCACCCCGTGGACCCGGGCCGCCCTGCGGACCCGGGCCGGCGTGCGGGCCCCACAGACCGGGCATGAACACGGCCTTCGGCGCGCCGACCGGAATGTGTTCGGCTTGGCCGTCCGATCCCGGCGCGACGATCGGCAATCCATAGGCCGAACTTGCCGCGGCGTAGATGTTGGGGTGGGAAGCATCGTCGATCGCGACGCCGAACACCTGTCCGATCGATGCGGCGGGAAAGCTGAACAGCTTTGGCGCGCCCACGAGCTGCGCCTTGGTCGGACCGCCCATGTCCTGCAGATCGACAATGCGCAGCGACGGGCCGTTGAGATCGATGAACGTCTTGCTGTTCGGATCGACGCCAGCGGCGATCTGCACCGGCTGCAGGGTGCCGGAGAAGCCGGTCACTGCGGCGTTGCCGGCGATATAGACCGGGGTCGAAGTCTGCTGAGCCGCCAGCTCAGAGGCAGCGAGCAAGATGGGCACTGACAAAAAAGCCGCCGCGCCCCAACATCGAATTCGGCGAAGAGCCACGCTTTGGATCGGCAGATGCTGTTTGCCCGCCAATCCCATCGCAGCCTACTGGGTGGCTCGGTTCGGCATGCAGGTCCCGTTGGCTGGATTGGGTACCATACCGTCCCCGCAGCACTGCCCGCACGCCGCAACGTTGTTTGGATCGCAACAGACGCCATCCGGCGTCATCACTTCTGCGGATTGGGTGCAAGGCGCCACGCATTTATTGTTGTTGACGCGGATCTGGCCGGCGACGGGGCACGGCACGCCGGTGAGCGGTACCGGGCAGATCGAGTGCGACGGATTGAGATTGTTGCCGCCCGGATATTTGGGCTGCCCCCAATCCGGTGGAACGGCCGGCAGGCCGGTGGCGTCGCAGATGCAGACATAGGCCAGCGGACCCGATGGCTGCAGAGGGTGGGTACCCTGCGAGGGGTCGTTGTTGCGATCTTTGGCCGTGGGACACTGGCAGGTCGCGTACCACCAGCTGGAGTTGCCGTTTGGATCGTATTCCTGCACGTTCACCAGCGTCATGGGGCTGGGGCAGACGCAATACTGACCGGGACTGCAGGTGGTGAGCGGCCCGGTGTCGATGCCGGTGACAACAATCCAGCTTCCGTCGGGCTCCTGCTGTTCCTGAACCGGGAAATAGCCCTGGCCGGGGCCTCCGGTGTTGTACTGAAGGATATTCTGGCAGGTCGATTGGACGGAGGGGTCGACTTGAAAATTGGCGCATTCCGCCGGCGGCGTGCAGTTGGCCTGAACAGGCGGAGGCTGCTGGCAGGTCTGGCATGGATCACCGAGACCGACGAGTTGCGAGAGGCCGCAGATCAATCCCTGGATACACTGGACTGCCTCGCCGGGGAGTTGGCCGATACCCTGGTACAGCGAGCAGGCGCAGGTCGCAAAGTCGATCGGATTGAAAGGGCCCAACGCGGCCTGAATATCCTGTGACAATCCGGGTAGCCAGGAATTGACATCGTTGACTGCGTTGCAGACCTGGTTGGCGAGGCTTGGGTCGGCCTCGAACGCGGCCGTCAACCCGGTTGTGACAAACGACGATTCCGCGAAAGCCGTCTGGCATTGCGGGGAGTCCAGCGCGCTCGCTGTATTGGTGACCGCATTGACGACGTCGGAAAGACAATCCGCCCTCGCCCGGGCGGAAAAGACAAACGCCACAAGGGCAAATATTGCCGCGCTGAAAGCCACGCAGCGCGCCAGCGAGAAGAGCGGCCCGCCCACATCATCTGCAATGCGCTCGCCTGCCGCCATGAGACAGCCGTGAGATTGGTGTTTTCTCGACGTATCGCGCTGGACCCTCGAATGCTACATGCGCCAGCGGCCGCCTGCAACGCGAAAAGCCGAGCACGGAGGTCAGGAACTGTCCGGATCGGATTGCCCGCGCCATTTTGAAACACCATGGGCACCGGCTCTGCAACGCACCACGCCGCAGCGCGGCGAAGACGCGCGTGAACACGGTGATGGCGGCCTACGCCGCGTCCGGCGCATGTTGCGGACCGGAGCCATCCCCGCGCACCTCCGCACGGTCGCATCAGGGCGCGCCGCGCTGCCTGCTGCCGACGCCGAGCGATCCGTAGCGTCGGTTGAACGACATATCGGGGAACCGATGGTTCCCGATATTGCGTTGAAACAAAATCGACGCTCGTCCGTATATATGCAGAGACGCCAATGCCTTAAAACGAAGAAACACAATGTGCGAGAAGTGCGTCGAGATCGACAAGACAATTGAACGGTATCGCCGGATACTGCTTTCGATAGGCGATCAAGTCACGGTCGATCGTACCAGGGAGCTGATCGCGGACCTGGAGGCTCAGAAGGTCGCGTATCACCCCGCGCAACCTGAGCCATCGGACTGATTGCAAGGAACGGGAAGCGGACCGTCGTCACTCCGCCGGCAAGGTCAATGCCGCGTCGCGCCGCCGGCGAGGTTGCTCGGCCCGGCGCCGATGCCGACGCAAAGGGCGACCAGGGTCTACGGCATCGCCGCCATCGCCAACAGCGCCGTCAACAACGCCGGCGGCATGATGACAATGCCAAGCTTCAGAAACTGCCACGCGGTAACCGCCTCGCCTTCGCGTCGCAGCGCGATCAACCAGAGGATGGTCGCGAGCGAACCGGTCACCGAAAGATTGGGCCCGAGGTCCACCCCGATCAGCAGTCCGCCGGTGACCTGAAGCGGGACCTCGGCATTCTGGCTGACGGTGGCGGCGACCAGACCAGTCGGCAGGTTATTGAGCAGATTTGACGCGAAGGCGACGATGGCGCCTGCGCCGACCGCGGTTTCCCGCGGCGATGCCGCGGCGGCGTCATGCAGCATGCGCGCCAACACGCGCAGGATGCCGGTCTGCTCGACCCCCTCGACCAGGATGAACAGTCCGGCGACCAGCGGCAGCACGCCCCAGGCGACGTCCCGCAAGACCGGAAATGGCGACTGCCGGCCTATCAAGAGCACGACGACGGTCACTGCGGCCCCCGCGGCGAATGTCGGCAGGCCAAGCTGCCGATCGAGCGCCGAGGCCGCAAGCAGCGCCGCCGCCGTCAGGCCGATTCCGATCGCGACGCATTTGCCGCCGAGGGACAGCGGCTTCGTTGCCAGGTCTTCGGCAATTTTTTGATCCAATGCCTTGCGTTGGGTAGAGCGCAGCGCCGCGTAGGTGACCAGGATCGAGACCATCGATGGAAACAGAAACTGGTACAGCCACTGACCGAGCGGTGGCATGTGCGCGCCGAAAATCACCAGGTTTGCGGGGTTGGATATCGGCAGTACGAAACTCGCGGCGTTGGCGATGAACGCGCAGACGAACAAATAGGGCAATGGCTCGACGCGAGCGGCCGTCGCCGCGGCGTAGACGGCCGGTGTCAGCACCACCGCGGTGGCATCGTTCGACAGCAACACGGTCACCACCGTGCCGACGGCATACACGACGAGAAACAGCCGCCGCGCCGAGCCCTTCGCGTAGCGGACGGCGTGCGTCGCCAGCCAATCGAACAGGCCTTCCTGGCGCGCCACTTCCGAAAGCAGCATCATGCCGACGAGAAACAAGTAGACGTCGGTCCCCTTCCCCGCCGCCGCGAGCGCGTCACGCCACGGAAGCAATCCGAACCCCACCAGCATTGCCGCCCCGACGGCGGCCCAGACATATTCCGGCATCCGAAACGGGCGGACGATGACGCCGAGTGTCGCGAAACCGGCGATGCCACAGATGATGCCGTTGTTGTCCACCTGTGCGGATGCTCCGATTTAAAGGAGAGACGTGAAGCTTCTGCGGGCGAGTTTCATCGTCGGGTGGAGCGTGGTCACGCCGCCGGTGCCGGGAGCAGCGGCGCGCTGCCCTGGTCGGGCTTGGCCAGGCATGCCGGCTTGAGAGACGACGAAAACCAGAGCCAGATCATGATCGATCCGACCGCAAAACTCCCCAAAATGAGAAACGCCGCCGGATAGCCGAGCTTTTGAGCGATCCATCCGCCGATGGCCGGACTGAGCGAAGCGCCGACGCCCTGTACAGTCATGACCGCCCCCTGTCCGACGTTGACACGGCCGGTCCCATTCAGAATGTGGGCCACCAGGCAAGGGACCGCGACGCTCTGCAGGCCCGCGCCGATGCCATCGAGCGCCTGCACCGGGAAGACTCCCCAGCCCTTGATGATCGAGGCGGCAACGAGCCCGCGGACCGGCAGCGCCAAAAACGAAATCAAGAGCACCAGCCAGAGGCCCTCTTTCCTTGCCATCCGCATTGCGACCAGTGACGCCAGCACCATCACGGCCTGCGCCACCACGATGGTCATCGCGACGAAACCCGCGGCATCGCCATGGCGTTCGGACACCACGGCAAGGCCGTACATCGGCAGCATGGCACCGTTGCCGAGGTGAAACAAGGCAAGCGCCGCGGCCAGGATCAGCAGCGGCTTGCATTCGAGCAGCACCTTCCAGGCGCCGATCTTTTCCTCTTCGCCCTCATCCGTCATGCCGCGGGCGACGCGGTCGTCGATGGCGGTCTTCGGTATCAAGAGGACCGAGACGATCGACAGAACCCCGAATACCGCCGCCAGGATGAACACCGCGACGAAGCCGAACTTCCACCCCAGCAAGCCTGACAGCCCGGCTCCGACCATGTTGCCGGCGTGGTTGAAGGCCTGATTGCGGCCGTTCTGGCCGTTGAAGCCGGCCTGGCGCACCATGCCGAGCGTGATGCCTGTCACCGCGGGGCCGATCGCGGCGCCCGCGATCGCGGTCGCCACCTGTGAAGCCGCGACAGTCCAGAAACTCTGCGAATAAAGAATGATCGCGGAGGCAACCACGGTGAAAATGCCGGGGACGATGACATAGGCTCGCTTGTGCGTGGTCTCGTCGATCAGCGCCCCGGCCGGCGTCGTCATGATCATGCCGGCGATGCCGCCGATGGTCATCACCGTGCCGATCAGACCGCTTTCCCACCCGTGCGCGAGCAGAAACACCCCGAGAAAGGGGCCGATTCCGGCCTGCATGTCGGCCATGAAAAAGTTCAGCGACTGCAGCGGCCAGATGCCTTTCGATGGTTCGGCTGGTGGTTGGGCCAAATGGCACTCCGATCGTTCCCGTAGACCGACTGCAGGAAAAGCTGGCTTCAGAATTTCGATATCAAGGTGATTCCGGCGACCATCAGCGCCGCGCCTGCCAGACGCCCGGCGCTGAGATCGTGCACTTCCATCCCGAACAGTCCGTACCGATCGATCACCAGCGACATTAGGATGTTCGCCGTAATGGTCAGGCCGGCGAAGGCGCCGGCGCCGACCTTGCCGACGAAAAGCAGGCCGGCGATCACGGCAAACGCACCGACCAGACCTCCGAGAGGCGCCCACCACGGCATCGATTCGAGGCCCCTGGCGCTGGGAAGCGGCGTGGGAAGACAAAGCACCAGACAAGCCAGCAGAGCCACGATCGGCAGGAACGAGATCAGGCTCGCAAGCCACGGGTTCTCCAGCGAGCCCCGCAGCGCGTTGTTCATCGGCGGCCCCCACGCCTGGAGGGCGCCGGCGATCAGGATAATCGGGTAAAGCCAGGCTGCGCTGATGTTCTGCATCTCGCTGTCCCGGATCACTCGACGGCGGTTGGCAGGATCGCAGCGCTGCGGTGCTTGCTGCGCAATGGCCGGTCACCCCTTCCGTCCACGTCGCCAAATTGAAGCCATGTCAGCATCGCGTAACTCGATCAATTCGTAAAATTCAGCTGAGAACTCGCGAAAAGGCGAGGAAGTTCCCGCGACGCGGGCCTGAAACTTCACGTGGATGCCCGAGCGCGCCGCCCCGGGGAAGTCGCAGCTAGGCTTTCAGTCCACCGAGACCTGACCGGGAGAGGAAAAGCGATCCGCCATAAAGTTCCGCCAGTTCGCGCGTGATCGGCAGGCCGTAGCCGGGAACGCCTGTCCGCCGCTGCCGCAACTGCCGGTGCGACCAGCCCTTCGGTTCCGCCCATTGCGAGGGCCCACGGGACTGAACTGCAATCCGAAGTTGTCATCAACGGAATCGAGAGTGACGACTCAAATCGCGCCAGCTGATGTGCGGGCTGCAAGCGATGGCGCTGCGGTCTCAACGATGACTACGGGCGCCGAGTTTACCGCTCTGCTGAAACAAGCTTCGGCGGCGAAGATTCTCGAGGAAACAATCCTCCGCCGGCGCAAGCCACGTTGACATAGGTCAATCCGGCTTGTGTTTTGAGCTGCCACTCTTGATATGCGGCCTGCATGCTCTGCCCGTCTTCCAAGTGGCGGCGATAGCATCGGATCAATCGAGCGGTCGCTGAGCGACAGTGCCGATCACCCGCAATTCCAGATCGGTCCGATAGGTGTCCGCGTCCAGCACGGACCATAGCTGCCGCCATTATAGTGGCCGCCGCCGCTAAAGCCGGGGCGGCCGAAATAGTGCCAGTTGTCATCATACCCGTAATAGCGGGGGACCGGGTCAATATACCACGGGCGTCGGTCGCGGCGCACCATACCCGGCACAGCGCCTTTCTGGGCATAGAGCGGAAGGCTGTTGTTCGGCGGCTGATGATAGCCCGGCAGGAAGCCGTAGCCATGCCAGATTGGCGCCGCCCGCTTATGAATGGGCGCCGCCGCCGTGACCACCGGCAGCAGCGACAGAACGACAGCAATGAACAGACAAACGAGGCGCGACATCGGCGCACCATAGACAGTCGGCTGCGGGATGGCCATTCAAATCCGGGTGCAAGGTTGTTCGCTCGGCCAATGCAGAGCCGACAGCGGAGGGGCGTGTCGGTTGCAGGTCGATTCCGGTGGTTTGACAGCCGGGCCGTCACCTCCGGCCTGGCCCTGGCTTTCGGACAAGCCGGAACGGCGAACGACCGACACGATGGGCCTGATGCGCAGCGCGATCAGACGATGCCCAGCCGCTGAAAATGAGTCACGGATCAGCTTTGGCTCGCCCGCGGCAACACGATCCTGAACTCCGTGAAAGCTCCGGACTCCGTCTCGACATCGATGCTGCCGCCGTGTTGTTTGACGATGATGTCGTGGCTCATCGACAGGCCAAGCCCGGTACCTTCGCCGGAGGGCTTGGTCGTGAAAAACGGATTGAATATTTTCCCTTTGACCTCTTCGGGAATGCCGGTCCCGTTGTCGCGAATGCGGATTTCGACCTTGTCTCCGAGGTTCTTCGTGGTCGCGCAAAGCATCGGCTCGAAGCCGTCACCGGCTTCCGCTTTTCGTTTCGTCGTGGCGTAGAACCCGTTCGATATCAGGTTGAGCAGCACCCGCGTGATCTCCTGCGGATAGAGATCAGCCATGCCGACGGACGGATCGAGATCGCGCAGCAACGTGATGTTGAAACCCGCCTTCTCTGTCCGGGCGCCGTGATAAGCCAGATTCAGGCTTTCATCGACGATCGCGTTGATGTCCGCAGGACGATGCTCGCCGCTGCCTTCACGGGAGTGCTGCAGCATGTTTTTCACGATGGAGTCGGCGCGCTTGCCATGCTGAACGACCTTTTCCAGGTTGCCCTTCAGCATCCGCGCCAGTTCGTCCAGTTCCTCCCGCGTTGCGGTGTCGAGCGGCGTCTTCGTCAGCACATCGTTCATCTCCCCGACCAGTTCGGCCGAAAGCGCTGCGAAATTATTGACGAAGTTCAGCGGATTCTTGATCTCATGGGCGATGCCGGCGGTGAGCTGGCCGAGCGAAGCCAGCTTTTCGGTCTGGATCAGACGATCCTGCGCGGTGCGGAGGTCATCGAGCGACGCGGCAAGTTGTTCGGTGCGCGTCTGCACCTGGTCGAACAACCGAACGTTCTCTATAGCGATCACGGCCTGGTCGGCAAAGGTCTGCACCAGTTCGATCTGCTTTTCACCGAACGGCCGGATTTCGCGGCGCGACAGGATAAAGATGCCGATCGCATCTCCACCGCGCAGCAGCGGAACGTACAACCTGGTCCGCGCTGGATTGGTATCGTCCAGAAAAGCATAGGTAGGATCAGCCAACACGTCGTGGATGTGCAATGTCTTGCCGGCAGACAACGCTCGTCCCGCCGGGCCGGCACTGCCGGCCTCGAACGAGATACTCTCAAGATATTGTTTTTTCCCCGGCGGCAGCCCTGAATTCGCGGTCAGGACGAAGCGGCCTTGCCGCGGCTGCCAGATGGTTCCCTCGTCCGAGTTGCACAGCCGCAACGCCGATTCGACCAGGGTATCCAGCACGGCCTGCAGATCGAACGCCGAGCGGCTGATGACCTTGAGCACGTCGGCGGTCGCGGTCTGCTGTTGCAGGGATTCGCTGAGATCGTCGGTGCGCTCGCGCAGTTCGCTGAGCAGGCGGGCATTTTCGATGGCGATCACGGCCTGACTGGCAAAGCCTGCCACCAGATCGATCTGCTTGTCGGAAAACGATTGAACGGCTTGCCGAAAAATCGCGATCACGCCGACAAGGCTGTCTTGTTTCAACATCGGCACCAGCAGAACCGTCCTGGCGCCGCCGAGTTCGACAAGCTCCACGATCGACGGGAAACCGGTCAGGAAGGCCGGCTCCTGCGTGACATCGACGACATGAACAAGTTGCCGGGTCGAGACCAGCCGCCCCAACGGATCGATCGGCGGCGGGTAGATGACCGGATTGCGTGAAAAGCTTGCGGCGAACGCCGGCGGCAGATTGAACACCGACGCACAACGCAAGCCGCCGTCTTCCTGGAGAACAAACAAGTTGCCGAATTGGGCATCGCAGATGCCGGTCGCGCTGGCCAGGATGGTCTGGAACACGGGATCGAGTTCACCGCGCGAACGACTGATGACCTGCAGCACCTCGGAAGTCGCGGTCTGGTGCCGCAGCGATTCCTGCAAGTCGGCCGTCTTGGTCTGGACCTCGTCGAACAGACGGGCGTTTTCGATGGCGATCATGGCCTGGTCGGCAAAGGTTTGCACAAGATCGATCTGGCTCGTGGTGAACGGGCCGGGCTCGGGCCGGGTCAGCACCAGCACGCCTTCGACCTTGTCGTCCCTGAGCATCGGCACACCCAGCGTCGCGCGAATTCTGTTCAGCGAACTCGCGGGCATTGCTATGTCCGGGTCCGCGAGGACATCGGCAATGGCTTCGACCTTTCCCGATCCGATCACGCGCGACGTGGCTGAACCGCGGCCCGCCCTTGGCGGATTCGCCGCCCAATATTGCCGGAATTCGGGGGTGGTGCTGGACGCCGCCTTCAGCGGAAAGACATCGCCTTCGCGAAGGAAGATCGAGCCCCGATTGGCACCACTCAACGCGACGGCGGACTTTATCAGCGTTTCGAGAACGGTTTGGAGATCGAAGGTCGAGCGACTGATGACCTTGAGCACGTCGGCGGTGGCGGCCTGCTGCGCAATCGACTCCTCGAGCCTGCGCCGGAGATCAACGATGACCTGCTGGGGATGGTCGGCAATGCTATCCGTCACAATTGCCTATTCCAAGATATCCGGGAAGACGCCGGGCGGCGCCTCGATTCCGCTCCCCAGATATCAAAGCATGACGGCCGGACTACAGCTAGGGGGTTGCCGGCTTCAATCGGCCAAAATACACGGGAGGGGGCAGACTGCGAAATACTCGCCCCGATCACCGCTCTTCGCGGTTTCCCCGATGACGGTGAGCCGCACAACAAAATCCACGCTATCTGGAGGACGAAGTTAAGCAACCCCGCGCGGAAAACGCCTGGGACGGCCAGGACTAGCTCTTCGGGGTAAACAGCTGGCACCAGCCGCTCGGGCTGATGTCGCCCTGAACGAATTTGCACGCGTTCGGAGGCTGGAAATTGACGCAGCCGTTGCAGTGCTGATCGGCCTTCGGCGTGCCCTGATATTTGGCGTCCGCCTGGCTGATCTTCTGCTGCGCCGCCGCCGGCGCGACCGCCGCGGCGATGGCCGCCGCGCCGAGCGCAAGCGCGGCGCCGGAAAGCGCCACACGGCGTGAGACGCGTTGGCAATCGTTGCCGTCGTCATTCATGATCGACTCCCGTTAGGCTTTCGCTGTCCGCGTTCGATGCCCGTGGTGGCGCAGGCATTGGGCGGGACAATGACAATCCTGTTCGCGCTTCACCGGTGCCCGTATTCCGTGAAAACGTAATCCCTTTTCTGCACGATGGTGTGGCATGCCGCCCCGCACTTGGCATCGTTGGCCTGCGGCGGCTCATCGGTCAAATTGCCCGGCCTGAACACATCGGACGCGGTGTCGTACTCGAACTCGGCATATCCCCATCCGCCGCTGTCGGCGAACCTCTTGCTGTCCTTCACCATGAAATCGACGTCATGCTGCGTGCCCGGCACCATGGGCTGACCCGGGTAGGCCTCTTGTTTCTTCGGGATCCAGTGGATTTTCGCCATCCTGGCGCCGTCCGGGAACGGCTTGCCGTTGCCGGGCACGCCCGCCCTGAAGGCGTCGATCATGACGGAATTCCCCATGATCACGGCGATCTTGCCTCCGTTCTCGCTGATGGCGATGACGGGCCAGTCTTCGTATCCTCTGAACTCAGCGAAGGCGAGCCCGCCAGGGACTTGCAGAGCGTACTTGTCCTGGGCGGAAATGGCGCTGCCGCCCACGACGGCGACGGCCGCGGCAATGATAAAAATCGACGAGAATGCAGTTCTCTTCATGACTCTCTCCCGCGATTGGCGTTTATCGCTGAACCGGCAGTGGTTGAACGGACCCGACCACGCATATGCGATACAGTTTAAAGTTGGCTCGAATGTTAGCTGGTACCTAAAAAGCCGAACGTCACCTGCCGGCCGTGAAAGTTGCGCTACTATTTCACGCGAAATTCTCACAATCCATGGGGCCCGCAGACAATTGAGCAAGATTGCACTAATCGAATAGAGCGCTCGCCGATGTTCGCCAAACTTGCCGACATTGGTAGCCCAGCTATGCTGGTGTTGCAGCGTCTGACGTTTTCTCGCTTCGCGTGGAGCAATTGATGAGCGACGGCTGGGATGAATCCTCCAGCGCTTGGATCAGGGCGATGGGCGATCGGGGTGATTTTGCGCGCGAGCACGTTCTTGATCCTGTAATGTTGGAGCGAGCAACGGCGCGAAATTTCGAGAGCGCCCTTGATGTTGGCTGCGGCGAGGGCCGCTTCTGCCGCCTATTGCGGGCCAACCACATCCCTGTCGTTGGAATTGATCCAACCGAGGCACTGCTGGCGCAGGCGCGGCTGCTCGACCCAATGGGCCAGTACCAAAGCGCAGGAGCAGAGAATTTGCCCTTTGCCGCCGCGAGCTTTGACCTCGTTGTCAGCTATTTGACCCTCATCGATATCCCGGACTTTCGGTCGGGACTAAGCGAGATGGTCCGGGTCTTGAGACCCGGCGGCAGCCTTTTGATCGCGAACATCAATAGCTTCATCAGCTCGTGTCCGAACGGATGGGTCAAGGATCAGGGCGGACGCTACCTCCATTATCCGGTCGATAGATATACGGAGGAGTTTGCCGAGTGGGTGGAATGGTCGGGCATCCGGATCAGGAACTGGCATCGCCCCTTTGCTGCATACATGAAGGAACTGCTGGGACACGGGCTGAGTCTGAGCTTTTTCGACGAACCTCAACCGCGTTCAGGCGATGCCGAGCGGCAGGCACTGCATCGACGCGCCCCTTGGTTTCTGGTCATGGAGTGGCGGCGTGCCGGAGTATCGTAATGATCCCGCTCGGATTATTGCCCACGCTGATTTTGACACGTTGATCCCATACTTTGCTGCCGGCGCGTCGCCCTTCTTTGGCGCGCCTACAACCCGGCTCGGCAGGTATCTTCGAGGCGTCCGGGGCACCGGAGCGGTGGGGGCCGGAAACAACGCGCAGATCGTTGTGCGTCGACGGCGACAGCGCTGGCTTACTGCGGGCTCAACCCCGCTTTCCGGTCGGCTTCTGCTTCAGCTTCCCGGTCGCGGGACTTTTCCGGCTCGCTGCTTTTTGCTTTTTGGATTTTTTGATCGCGTCGGCCTGACTGCGATAGGCCTGCGCCAAGCTGGAAAAATTCAGAGCGGTCTCGACGTCATCGATCACCGCGCGCGCCAGGCGCTCGACCTTGATGGCCTGCCGACGAAAGAATTTGGCTTCCTTGACCATGGATTTGCCCTCGGATGGCAAGGGCGCATCGCGCCCAGCACCGTAAAGCGGGATCGGCCGGTTTGTTCCATCGCCGGGAATGTGATCGGAACCTCTGACCGCCTGGCGGCGGCGACGGCGCTGAGGCGTCGACCCCTTCCCGCGCGGGGTCAGGCACGCCAGCGGCTCACCGTTCCAATCTCGCGCCGACGCGGGACTTTCAAGCTTCGTCTCGACGAGCGATCGGCTTGCCTTCGGCGACCAGCCAATCGACGAAGTTTTTGAGCGGCGCGGACTTGTCGGCGTCGAACGGCACCAGCGCCACATATCCGGTTCGCGGCACCTTGATGCCGGGCAGCGGAGCGATCAGGCGGCCCGCGACAAGGTCCGCCTCGAGCAGCGGGAAAGGACCGATCCCGACACCGAGACCGTCGATGATCGCATGCAGGGTGACGTGGAAATGATCGAACAGCTGCCGGCGCTGCCCCGCCATATGCGACAGCCCCGCGGTTTCCAGCCAGTCGATCCAGTCGCCAGGCCGGGTTTCCGTGGCGAGCAGGATGTGACCCGCGACATCGGCAGGCTGATGGATCGGGTGGCGCGCGAACAGCGCCGGGCTCATGATTAGCGTATCGACATCGTCAAGCACGTAGGTCGCCCGGTGCTGCGGCCAGGCGTTTTCCTTTGCCGAACCGCGCCGCACCGCGACATCGAAACCGCCTCTCAGCTCCTCGTGCACGGTCGAGACGGTCGTGACCGAGACTTCGACATGGGGATGATCGCCATGAAAGCGCTCCAGCCGCGGGATCAGCCAGCGGGTCGCGAAGCTTGTCGGCGCGCTCACCCGCAGGATGCGGCGGGCGCCGGGCTTGCCGCAGGCTTCGGCCGCGGCGGTCAGCCGATCAAAGGAGAGACTGACCTCCGCGGCAAAGACGCGGGCAATCGGCGTTGCAACCATGCGACGTCCGGAGCGCACGAACAGGCGCTGGCCAAGCCAGGTTTCCAGCACCCCGATCTGCCGACTGACGGCGCCGTGGGTCAGACCGAGCTCCGCCGCCGCCGCCGCGTAGCTGCCGGTCCGGGCGGCAATTTCAAAGACGCGAAGCGCGTTGAGGGGTGGGAGGCGGCGCATCGGAACCGTGAGAAAAGCTAGCGGGTATCGCTAGCTATATCAGTCTATTCGCTAAAAACTCACGGGTCTAGATTGCGTGCCAGGAGAAGCGCATGCAGATCGCCGGCACAACGGACTTCGTTCAAGAGACCCCCCAGGGCGTGCCGGGCCAGCGCCGCAACCTGGTCGCCGCCTGTCTCGCGCACGTGCTGCATGATGGCTACACCGACCTGCTCTATGCGCTGTTGCCGGTATGGCAGACGCAGTTCGGCCTTTCCTACGCCGGCCTCGCGGCCGTCCGGGCCCTCTACTACGGAACGATGAGCGGCTTGCAGATACCTGGCGACACGATGATCAAACGGTTCAGCGCGCGAACGGCCCTGGTTCTGTCGACGCTCATCGCCGCGATCGGATTTTTGACGATGGCGTTGCCGCTTGGGTTTGCCGGCCTTTGCGTCGGCCTCGTGCTGGCCGGCGTGGGATCGAGCGTCCAGCATCCCCGCGCCGCCCTTCTGGTGACGAATACGTTTGGAAGGGCGGCGCGAGGGCCGCTTGGAATCTACAATTTTTCCGGCGACCTCGGAAAGGCGACCCTGCCGGCCATCGTCGCCGTGCTGTTGCCGGTGCTGGCCTGGCGGGAGGTGATCGGCCTGATGGGGCTTGTGGGGCTCGCGGTCGCGTTCAGCCTGTTCCGGCTGATTCCAGAGCGGCAAGCCTTGGGCGTGGCTCCGGACCCGAAGCGCGCCATCCCGGGCAGAGGGGTTTCGAGCTTCGCGCTGCTGATGTCGATCGGCGCCCTCGATACCGCGGCGCGAATGGGGTATCTGCTGTTCCTTCCCTTCCTCATCCATGCTCTCGGCGGCACATCAGCCAGCGTCGGGCTCGGCCTGGCGCTGCTGTTCATGGGCGGCGCCCTGGGCAAGGCCACCTGCAACTGGCTCGGCCAGCGCCTTGGCGTGATCGGCGGCGTAATCGCGACGGAATTGGCAACCGCGCTCCTGATCACCGCGACCCTGCTGTTGCCGCTCACGCCGATGCTTGCGCTGCTGCCCGTGCTCGGCATCGTTCTCAACGGGACGTCTTCGCTGCTCTACGGCACGGTGCCGGAGCTGGCCCCCGCGGGCGATACCGGGCGAGCATTCGCCTTCTTCTACACCAGCGTCAGCGGCTCCAGCGGTCTCGCGCCGATCGCCTACGGCGTGTTTGCCGACCATTCCAGCCAGACATTCGGCATTTTGGCGGCGGCGCTTACCGCGACGCTGATCGCGCCGCTGGCCCTGGCGCTTCGTCCCGCATTGTCGGTGCTGCCACGAGCCGGTCGGCGATAGAGCGCTCATCCCGCTCAGCTTGATTGCGGGTTGCGTGATCGGCTTCATCGCCGCGCGGCATGGCAAAATGGACGGCATGGATAGGATGCCGGTTGGCGCATCCCCGAAAGACGGCGATTTGGGCCCGCACTTAACCTCAACTTTGCACTTTTTCGCAAAGCTGCCGTGGAAAGTCCCTCGGAAAGGCCTCACTTCGATGTTCCATCAGATCTATAGCAGCCGAGCCCAGCAAGATTTTGGCGTGCGGACCTCAAGAAGCTGCTGACGCAATCGCGCTTGAACAACGACCGCGAGAATGTCACGGGGATCCTTGTCTATCACGACGATGCATTTTTGCAGGTGCTCGAAGGTGATGAAACGTCTGTACGCAAGATTTTCAAGCGGATCGAGAAGGATCCTCGTCACGCAGGATTGGCGACCCTGAGAAGTCAAAAGTCGTTCGGCGAACGACGTATTTTTGGTGAGTGGTCGATGGGATTCGCAGACGCAGCAAACAATGCGCATGTTCTAAGGGGTTTCGTCGATCTGACGCTCGCTCAGGACCTGCGGGCCCTGAGCGAGACGCAAGCGATGGAACTTCTTTCTTCGTGCAGCCATATCCCCCGCTACCAAGCCGTTTAATCGTCACGTCCATCGGCGAGCCAACGGTAAATACCGGTGCCGTATAATTACGGATACTAACTTGACGCCGAATGACCTGTTTTTCGTCGGTTGTTGTGGGATCTCGACCCCTCTGCCAGCGTTGCGCCCACGGCCAGAGCGCGCTTGGGAGCCGTCGTGTTCGGGACGGTGCGCAGCGTGCTCAGGCGATGCGAAGCATCGTCCGGTCGCGCTGCCGAGCCGGTGATCGGGCGCGCATTCGCGCGACCCGTTGGCAGAGCCGGGGTCCACCAGGCTTGCGCTGACACCTTGGGCCCGGGCTTTGCGGCGCCGCACCACGCCGCAATGGCAGCGCGTTGCGCTGCGTCCGGGGCACGATGCGCCCTCAGTGAAAATCCCGCGAGGGCGGCAGGATGCGGACGTTGCGGGGATGGCGGAGTTTCTGCGCCGGATCGTCGGGGTGCTGGCGGCGGTCGTCGTGCAGCGGTTCGATCAGCGCCGGACCGGCCGGCACCGGGTGCTTGCGGACGGGCGCATCATTGGCGAGATTGACCAGGTCGCGCGAGCGGTCGAACAATCGCTCGGCCACCAGATGCGTGACCTGTTCCGGGCTGCTCTGGATATGGCCCTCGACCATGATGAGGCGCGCGCCCATCACCTCCTTGCGGAAGCGTTCCATCACCTTCGGCCACACCACGATATTGGCGATGCCGGTTTCGTCCTCCAG
>Ga0182030_10002949_pt1 | contig 36216 bp, 35 predicted proteins | sample 812S3MmetaG_FD_121299 | JGI IMG/M metagenome (GOLD analysis project Ga0182030, IMG submission 121299) | Permafrost microbial communities from Stordalen Mire, Sweden - 812S3M metaG (Illumina Assembly) | ecosystem: Environmental > Terrestrial > Soil > Wetlands > Permafrost | place: Sweden...
AGGCCCGCGGTGGCGAGCGCGGAGCCCAAGAATCCCGTCGATTCCGCCACCGGATTTCCCTTGGTCTTGGCGTCGCCCGCATAGACGCGTACCACCACGCGCTTCATGGTCGTGATGCTGGTATCGAAATATCGCGTGTCGTAATGCCAGGTTCGATTGGCGAAGTTCACCTCGCCGGTGTCGGTGTTCTGCCCGAACTTGTTCAAGTTCAAACGCACTTCGGTGAGACGGTTGAGCGCGATCCATTGCGCGAGCGTTTTATCGCGCAGGTAGCCGCTGGTGCGCGCGGTGCTGCTCACGGTCATCATGAGCGCCGCGAGACCCAGGGCGACGACCATCAGTGCCACCAGGACCTCGACCAGCGTGAACCCGCCGGGACGCGCACCCGGCCCCGGGCGACGCGCGCCGTGCCGGTGCGCGCCCTGCCGAATCGTACGCTGCCGGGGCTGCCGGCGATTCAAGTGGGCTTCTCGGTTTGATCCGAGCTCACGCGGCTGAGTTTGCCCAGGGCGTCGCCGTCCACCGAGGCTCTTGCCGTCGTGCCATCCCGCATCAGCGTCAGGCGAAACGGCGTTCCTTCGCCGCTCGCCGCGATGGCGAGTTGCGGCCCGGGCGCCGCTGCATCGCTCGACAGGTTCCGATCGATGGGTTTGATCACGACGACCTGGGAATCGAGCTTCAGTTGAAAGCTCACTCCCTTCGGCAGATCGCGATGGCGGAATTCGTGTTCGTTGTCGAAGCTGACCCACCGATCGCGCCGCGGGTCATAGATGACGAACTCATAGGAGGCAGGCTCGATTCGCAAGCCGAAGTCCCGCCCCTCCAGCAGCGCGCGCTCGTGCAGCAGTCCCATCAGTCCCTCGATGCGCCGGCTCTCTTCGTCGAGCTGGGCGTCCCGGCCGGTGGTGTGGACCGACAGGATCGCGAGGGAGATCACGATGGCCATGATGACGACCACCACCAGGATTTCGACGAGCGTGAAGCCCTTGCTCCGCATACTTGAGGCTGCGGCCAATCGGCGCGCCTATTTCTGGTCGAGGGTCGTGGTGCTGATGTCCGCGTCGTAGCCTTCGCCGCCCTGCTTGCCGTCGCGCCCGAACGTCATGATTTCATAGTCCCGGCCGTCGGCTCCCGGACTGACATATTGATAGGGGTTGTTCCACGGGTCTTTCGGCAGAGAGCCCAGGTAGCCGCCCGAGCGGTAATTGGTGATCGAGGGATCGGCCGGCTGCTTGACCAGGGCCTGCAATCCCTGCTCGGTGGTGGGATATTTGAAGTTGTCCAGGCGGTAGAGGTCCAAGGCCGTCTGAATCGCCCGAATGTCGCTCTGCGCGCGCGTTACGCGAGCCTTGTCGACATTCTCCAGAATTTTTGGCACCACGAGCGCACCGAGCACTGCGAGAATGACGACCACGACCATGATTTCGATAAGAGTAAAACCGCGTTGGGCGTAGCGCATAGTGACCTCGACTATTCTCATGATGATACCAAAATAAGGGACCAACGATGCCTCGTGACGCCGCAAACCGCTTTTCGCAGATCGCCGCCGCACTACAGTGGGATCGCGGCCGCTTCATTTGGTTGCTCATGATTTTACTGCTGCTCGATGCGGTGTTGGGTCTGGGCGACAGTGCAAGCTTGCTTTTGAGATACGATCGCAGCGCGATTGCCGCGGGCGGATGGTGGCGGTTGCTTACAGCCCACATCGTGCACCTGGACCTGCATCATCTGCTGTTGAACGAGCTCGGCCTCATTCTGATGTGGTCGCTGTTTGCGCAGGACTATGATGCGGTCGAATGGTGCGTGATCGTATCGGCCGGCGCACTGGCCATCAGTTCTGGGCTGTGGTGGCTGAGTCCGCGCGTCGCCTGGTATGTGGGCGCTTCCGGAGTGCTGCACTCGGTGATGGCGGCGGGCGCGGCCAAGCATCTTGCCGAGCGCGCCTGGGATCGCTGGATACTGCTCGCCGGTTTGGCGCTCAAACTGGCATGGGAGCAGTGGGCCGGACAGGAGCAGCCCTCCGTCGTCGTCGATGCGCATCTGTATGGGGCGCTGAGCGGATTCGCGGTCGGCGCTGCACTGTCCGCCCGGATCGTTATAATCCGCCGTCGTTCATCGCTCTAAAGGCCGCCATGTCACTTGCGTTTGTCTTTCCGGGTCAAGGTTCGCAGTCCCTCGGCATGATGGCCTCGCTGGCGGCGGTATCGCCCGTGATCGAAGCGACCTTTGCGGAGGCCTCGTCGGTGTTGGGCTACGATCTGTGGCAGCGATGCCAGCAAGGACCGCTGGATGCGCTGAATTCGACCGAGTGCACCCAGCCGGCCATGCTGACTTCCGGCTTCGCGACCTATCGCCTGTGGCGCGAGCGCGGCGGTCCGGCGCCGGCTTTGATGGCGGGACACAGCCTGGGCGAATTCACGGCTCTCGTGGCCGCAGGAGCACTGGATTTCAAGACCGCGGTCGATTTGGTCCGCTACCGCGGCGAATTGATGCAGGCCGCCGTGCCGCCGGGTCAGGGCGCCATGGCGGCGATCCTCGGGCTCGAGGACATGGACGTCGAAGAAGCCTGCCGCGAGGCATCGCAGGGCGAGGTCGTGGAGGCCGTCAATTTCAATGCGCCGGGCCAGGTGGTGATCGCCGGCAATGCGGCTGCGGTTGCGCGCGCCATCGACATCGCCGCAGCCAAGGGCGCCCGCCGCGCCCTGGCGCTGCCCATCAGCGTGCCCGCGCACAGTTCGCTCATGCAACCGGCGGCCGAGCAGCTGCGGATTCGGCTCGAGGCTACCGCCTTTGCTCCGATTTCAGGCATCGCCGTGTACGGCGCCGATGTCAAAACGCATGGCAGCGCCGAAGCCATCCGCGCCGCGCTGGTGAAGCAGCTGTATACCCCGGTGTACTGGGCTGCCACCGTGCGCACGATCATTTCGGCGGGCGCGACCGGCATCATCGAATGCGGTCCCGGAAAGGTATTGACCGGCCTGAACCGGCGGGTGGACAAGAACCGGGACTTGAAAATGACGGCGCTCGAGGATCCGCAAATGCTGGATGATGCGCTGGCGATGTGGAAAGTCTAGCGGGGAATCGCATATGCTGAACGGAGAAATTGCCTTGGTGACGGGTGCTACGCGCGGGATCGGCGCCGCCGTCGCCGCGCGCCTCGCGCAAGACGGGGCTACGGTCATCGGCACCGCCACGACGCCCGAGGGGGCGGCCCGCATCGGCGAGCATCTGGCGGCGCACGGGGGCCGCGGCGCGGTGCTCGACGTGGGGAAGCAGGAGTCGATCGACTCGCTCCTCGCCGACATCGAGGCCAAGGAAGGGGCGGTTGGAATTCTCTGCAATAATGCCGGGATCACGCGCGACACCCTGCTGCTGCGCATGAAACAGGAGGATTGGGACAGCGTGCTCGACACCAATCTGGCATCGGTATTCCGGCTGTCGAAGGCGGTCCTGCGGGGCATGATGAAGGCGCGCAAGGGCCGCATCGTCAGCATCACGTCGGTCGTGGGTTTGACCGGCAATGCCGGGCAGACCAACTACGCCGCCGCCAAGGCCGGCATCGTCGGCTTCACCAAATCGCTGGCCCGGGAGGTGGGCTCGCGCGGCATCACGGTGAACGCGATCGCCCCGGGTTTCATCGACACCGACATGACGCGGGCGCTGGCCGAGGCGCAGCGCAGCGCCTTGACGGCCCAAATACCCTTGGGAAGACTGGGCCAGCCCGCGGATATCGGCGCGGCCGTGGCCTTTCTGTGTTCTCCTGACGCGGCCTACATCACGGGAGAGACCTTGAACGTGAACGGCGGCATGTACATGGCTTGAGTGCTTTGGGACCGCAATTGCGGGGGTTTGTCAATATGAGCGGGGGAGGGCGGAGGTCAAATGTATGTTCAAGGTAGCCGCCGTCGCCGTGTTCACATAAAATACGCGCCCGTCGATTCCCGAAGGCTGGTCGCGGGCTTTTGTTTAGTTCCGTGCATAAATCGCAATTCCGAGAGGACACCATAACGATGAGTACTGTTGAGCAGCAGGTTAAGAAGATCGTGGCCGAACAGCTGGGCGTGAAAGAAGAAGAAGTCACCAATGACGCCTCGTTCGTCGACGATCTAGGTGCAGACTCGCTGGATACGGTTGAACTGGTAATGGCGCTCGAGGAAGAATTCGAGACCGAAATTCCCGACGAAGACGCCGAGAAAATCACCACGGTTCAGCAGGCGATCGACTACATCAATTCGCACAAGGGCAAGGCTTAGACCCCATTGGGCGATTCGCCTTTGAGCAAACGACGCGTCGTAGTCACGGGTCTTGGAGTCGTCTCGCCGGTGGGCAACGACGTCTCGAGCGCGTGGGCATCGATCCTGGCGGGCCGCAGCGGCATCGCTCCGATAGCGCGTTTCGATACCACCAATTTCCCCACGCATTTCGGCGGCGAGATCCGGCAGTTGAATCTCGAACCCTATATGACCGCGAAGGACGCGCGCCGCATGGATGCCTTCATGCAGTACGGAGTCGTGGCGGGCATGCAGGCCATGCGCGATTCGGGGTTGGTGGTGACGGAAGCCAATTCCGACCGCATCGGCGTGCTGATGGGCTCGGGGATGGGCGGTCTCGAATCGATCGAGCAGACCTACGACAAATATCTGGAAACGCATTCTCCCAAGAGAGTATCGCCGTTTTTCATCCCGGCCAGCATCATCAATCTGGTGAGCGGCCATCTGTCGATTGCATTCAATCTGACCGGCCCGAATCTTGCCGTTGCAACGGCCTGTACGACGTCGACCCACGCTCTCGGGCTCGCCATGCGGCTCATTCAATACGGCGAGGCCGATGCCATGCTGGCCGGGGGCGCGGAGATGTCCACCTGCGTGACGGGAATGAGCGGCTTCGCCCAGGCAAAGGCCCTGTCGCAACGCAATGACGATCCGCAGGGCGCGAGCCGGCCCTGGGACAAGGATCGCGACGGCTTCGTCATGGGAGACGGCGCCGGCGCGATGATGCTGGAAGAATACGAGCACGCAAAGGCGCGCGGCGCCAACATCTATGCTGAGCTCGTCGGATTCGGCATGAGCGGCGACGCGTTCCACGTGACGGCGCCGCCGGAGAACGGCGAGGGCGCACGCAAGGCGATGGCGAAGGCGCTCGCCGATGCGCAATTGAATCCGGACCAGGTGCAGTACGTCAACGCGCATGCCACCTCCACCGAATTGGGGGATCGCGCGGAGACGCTGGCCATTCGACGCGCGTTCGGCCCGGCGGCCGACAAGCTCGCGGTCAGCTCCACCAAATCGATGACGGGACATTTGCTGGGCGCGGCCGGCGCCGTCGAAGCCATCATTTCCGTTCTTGCCCTGCGCGACCAGGTCGCGCCTCCCACCATCAATCTGCATCAACCCGGCGAGGGCTGCGACCTGGACTACGTCCCCAACACGGCCCGCCGAATGCCGCTGGAATACGCTCTTTCCAATTCGTTTGGGTTCGGTGGCACCAACGGTTCGCTCGTTTTCCGCCGACCTTGAGCCGCTGACCCTCATCGATGAGTTCCCGGCGAGCTACCCGGGGCTTCTCGAGAGCGGCGCCGGCATGGCGGCGGCGGGCAGCGGCAGCCGTTTCGACATTCTCCCCATGGCTTGCGGCGAGTGCCTGCGGCTCGGCTCGAATGGCACCCTCGAGGGGCCCCATGCGGGAAAGCGCGGTTTTCTCGGCGCCCTCGACCAATGGTGGGCCGCTCTGCGCGTTCCGCAGAGCGCATCGCCGCTGCCTTTTACCGGCGGCTGGCTCCTATACCTGAGCTATGAGCTGGCGTCGGAAATCGAGCCGCGGCTGCGCCTGCCGCGCAGCGCCGATGCCGTCGTCGCCATGGCCGTTCGGGCGCCTGCCGCCTGGGTCCGCGACCGGGCGACCGGGCAGGCTTGGCTCACCGCGGAACCGGGTTTCGAATCCTTGCTGGAAGAATTCACGGAGCGGGTGGAGATGGGGCGCGGCCAGCCGCCGCGAGAATCGCGGCCTGGACACGGCGCCGGGTTCGTCGTCGAGGAAGACGATCCCGCTATATTTCTCGGCGCGGTACGGCAGGCTCTCGAGTACATCGCCGCCGGCGACGTCTACCAGACCAATTTATCGCGCGGCTGGAGGGCCGGGGCAAACCCGCCGGCAAGCCCGGTCGCCGTGTATCGTCGCCTGCGGGCGACGAATCCCAGCCCCTTCGCGGCCCTGCTGCGCCAGGGAGATTTTGCGCTTCTGAGTTCTTCGCCCGAACGGCTGGTGTCCATTCGCGGCAACACCGTCTCCACCCGTCCCATCGCCGGTACGAGGCCGAGGGGCGCCACGCCGGAACGGGACGCCGCGCTCGTGCGATCGCTGTTGGACAACGAGAAGGAGCGTGCCGAGCACGTGATGCTCATCGACCTGGAACGCAATGATCTGGGACGCGTCTGCGCCGCAGGATCCGTGCGGGTCGATGAATACATGAGCGTCGAGACCTACGCGCACGTGCACCACATCGTCTCGAACGTCAGCGGGCGATTGCGCAGCGAAGTCACGCCCGTCGATGTGATTCGCGCTCTTTTTCCCGGCGGCACCATCACCGGCTGCCCCAAGGTCCGCTGCATGGAAATCATTGCCGAGCTCGAAGGCGTCGGGCGCGGCGCCTACACCGGATCGATCGGGTACCTGAACCGCGACGGCAGCTGCGATCTCAATATCCTGATCCGCACCATCACCGCGCAGGGCGGCGCCTTCAGCTTCCGCGCCGGAGCCGGAATCGTCGCCGATTCGAATCCGGCACAGGAACTGGCGGAGACCCGCGCCAAAGCCGAAGGCCTGTTGCGGGCGCTGGTGCCGCCGCCGTGAACACCTGGATCAACGGGCGCCGGAACAACCGTCTCGATTGCCGCGATCGCGGACTGCAATACGGCGACGGCCTTTTCGAAACCATGCGCGTCCGGCGCGGCAGCGTGCGCTTCCTCGACCATCATCTCGACCGCCTTTACCGCGGCTGCCGGCAGCTAGGAATCGCGGCTCCGGAGCGCTCCGCGCTGCGCCGCGAAGTCGAGCGCGCAGCGGCGCTTCGCACCCAAGCCGTACTGAAGCTGATCGTGACGCGGGGCCGGGGCGCGCGCGGCTACCGGGCGACGGGCCTCGAACGCTGCACCCGCATCCTCGCCCTGCATCCTTTGCCCCCGTCGGTATCGGCCGACGCGGCGGTGCCCGTGCGCGTACGGCTGTGCGCAACCCCGCTCGGGACGAATCCCCGGCTGGCCGGCCTCAAGACCCTGAACCGGCTCGAGTCCGTGCTCGCGCGCAGCGAATGGCGGGACGCCCGCATCTGGGAGGGATTGATGCGCGATGTGGATCAGACCATCGTCTGCGGTACGATGTCGAACTTGTTTATCAGGCGCGGATCCCTCTTGATGACGCCGGTGCTCGATCGTTGCGGGGTGGCCGGCGTGATGCGCCGCTGGATATGCGAGACGGCCGCGGACCTCGAACTGCGGAGCACGGAGCGGCGCATCCGCTGGCGGGATTTGACCGAGGCCGACGAGGTGTTCATGAGCAACGCCATCGTGGGAATCAGATCCGTCGGATCGATCGAGCAGGGCACTGAGCGGCTGCGGCTGCCGGGGTTCGCGACGGCGGATCTGCTGCGTGCCCGCCTGGAATCGCTATGAGCCGCGCCTGGCGCAGCGGACTCGTCGTTGGGCTGTTGGTGCTCGCCGCAGCCGGCGCCGCGTTCGTCCGGCTCGCCGTGCGCAGCCTCGATGAACCCGTACGGCTCGCCGCTCCGGTGCGGTTCAACGTGGTACCGGGCGCGAGTTTCGCCCGCGTCGCGGTGGGATTGGCCTCGCAGGGCGTCATCGCCGACCCGCGCGCATGGATTTTGTACGCGCGATGGTCCGGGCTGGCGTCCTCCGTCAAAGCGGGAGAATACGAAATTCCGCCGGGGATTACGCCGCGCGAACTGCTGACGAAAATGGTGAACGGCCAGGTGCTGCTGCATTCCCTTACCATCGTCGACGGCTGGCGGGTGCAGGATATGCTGGCTGCGTTGCGGCGCAATCCCGACGTCAAGTCCACGATGGGCGACGAAGCGTCCGACTTGATGCAAAAGCTCGGATTCCCCGGCGTCGATCCGGAGGGGCAATTCCTGCCGGAGACCTATCGCTTCGTGTCCGGCACCACCGACATCGAGCTGTTGCGCCAGGCGCATGCCGCCCTCGCCAAGGAACTAGACTCAGCGTGGGCGGACCGCGATCCGGCGCTGCCGCTGCACGATCCGTATGAATTGCTGATCATGTCCTCCATCGTCGAGAAGGAGAGCGGCTTGCCGCAGGAGCTCAAACTGATCGCCGGACTCTACCTGCACCGCCTCAGCGTCGGCATGCGCCTGCAGGCCGATCCCACGGTGATCTACGGCATGGGCAACCGCTACGACGGCGACATTCGAACGGCGGACCTGCGGACCGACGGGCCTTACAACACCTACACGCGCACCGGCTTGCCGCCGACCCCGATCGCCTTGGCGGGCGCCGCGGTCATACGCGCGACCGCACATCCGGACAAGACCGATGCGATTTACTTCGTCGCCTCGGTCAAGGACGACGGCAGCCATGTGTTCTCCTCCACGCTGGAAGCGCACAACGCCGCCGTGGCGGCCTATGTCGCCCATCAGCGGCAAAAGACGAGCGCCGAGGGGGTTCGATGACGGTCAATCCCGGACGCTTCCTGACCATCGAAGGGATCGAGGGCGTCGGCAAGAGCACGCAGGTGGCGCGCCTCTCCGCGGCCTTGACGGCGCGCGGCATCGCCCATGCCGTGACCCGTGAACCCGGAGGAACGCCGCTGGCCGAGCGGATCCGCGACATCGTGCTCCATGCGCGCGACGAAACCATGCCGCCTGCGGCGGAACTGCTGCTCATGTTCGCGGCGCGCGCGGTGCATCTGGCCAATCTCATTGAACCTGACTTGCGGGCCGGGCGATGGGTGGTCTGCGACCGCTTCACGGATGCCACGTATGCGTATCAAGGAGGAGGGCGCGGCATGGACATGCACGTCATCCAGCGTCTGGAGACGATGGTGCAAGGGGAGCGCCGGCCCGACCTCACCGTACTGCTCGATGCTCCGGTGGAACAGGCGCTCGAGCGCGCGCGCCGGCGAAACGCCGGAGCCGCCGCAGATCGCTTCGAAAGCGAGCGCGTGGAATTCTTCGAGCGCGTGCGCGCGGCGTATGGCGCGCGCGCGGCGGCGAGCCCGGGCCGGATCGCGGTGATCGACGCAAGCCAATCGGCCGATCGCGTGGCCGCGCGGATTCTCGAGCTGCTCGAGGAGCGCTCGTGGATTTCCTGAGCGCCGATTCCCTGCCGTGGCTGCACGGTGCGCAGGCGCGCCTGCGCGCCGCGCTCGCTGCGCAGCGGTTGCCGCACTCGCTATTGCTGCTGTCGAATCCCGGCCTCGGCGCCGGGCAACTGGCGAATTGGATCGCTGCCCTGGCGCTGTGCGAGTCGCGCGGCGACCGCCCGTGCGGGGTCTGCGCCTCCTGCCAATTGCTGCGGGCGGACAGCCATCCGGATTCGCATTGGGTGCGCCTCGAGGATGACGCTCAGCAGATCAAGGTCGATCAGGTGCGCGGTCTCATCGAATCGCTGGGGCTCAAGAGCTATCGCGGGGGCTACAAAGTCGGGGTCATCGAGGGCGCCGAATCGCTCAACGCCAACGGCGCCAACGCCTTCTTGAAAACCCTGGAAGAACCCACCGCGGATACCGTGCTCATCATGATCGCGCGTCCCAGCCACCGCCTGCCGCCGACCATCGCCAGCCGCTGCCTGCGGCTGACCCTGCGCGCTCCCGATGCCGCGGTGGCTGCCGCGTGGCTGGATGAGCACGCGGCGGCGGCCGGCACCAGCACGGGCACCGGCACCGGCACGGGCACGGGCGCGCAGCAGCCGTCGGCCGGGTCTTGGAACGCTGCCCTGACGCTCGCCGGCGGGGCGCCCCTGTTGGCGATGGAATTTGCCGCGCTGGGCATCTCGGAGCTCGATGCCGATATGAACGAGTCGCTGCGGCAATTGGCGGGCGGTTCGGTGGACGTGAGCTTGTTGGCGGAGCGTTGGAACAGAACCGATCCGGCACTGCGTATCACTTGGCTTGAGAACTGGATCACACGCAGCGTACATGCGCGCCTCGGAGGCGCCTCTTCGAGTCAAAGTGCGGAACCGGTCGGCTTGCCTGCCGCTTTACTTAAGGCCAAGATAAGGGCTCTATTCGAGCTGCTGGATGCCGCCCGTGAATTCAGGCGCCTCGCCTCGACCGGCGTGAATCAACAATTGGCATTGGAGGCCTTGCTGCTCGGCGGTCGGACCGCGCTCGCGAACTAAGGTCATGTGGGAATGGTAGGAATTGCGAAGTCCAAGTAATAAACCAGGTTTGTTGACGCTCACGATCAAGGACAAGAGCGCGCTGTATCTCGCCTATATGCCTTTCGTCAAGAACGGCGGCTTGTTCATTCCCACGAACAGCAACTACCGCCTGGGCGACGAAGTGTTCATGCTGTTGAATCTCATGGGCGAGGAGGAGAAGCTGCCCGTCGCCGGCCGCGTGATCTGGATGACGCCGAAGGGCGCCCAGGGCAAGCGCACCGCGGGCATCGGCGTGCAGTTCAGCGATCAGGATCGCGGCAACACGCAGAAGAAAATCGAGAATTATCTCGCCGGCGCCTTGGGCGGAGACAAGCCGACGCACACCATGTAGACCGCGTCTAGCGGCTTGTCGGCGGCGCCTGCGGCTGCGGCGATTGTTGCGGCGTCTGCGCCTGATCCTGCGGCACCATGTCGATGTACACCGACTGCGGCGGCGGGGGCGGCGGCACGGGGCGGGGCGCGATCAGCCATTTGATGAAATAGGCCGTCAAGGCGATGAAGAGAATTCCGAAAAATATCGCCAACCCGCGGTACTCGACCCACACGGGCGCAATTCGGTATTGCGGTATCGCCTCGGGCGCCGGATAGCCGGTCGAGTCCTCTCCGCGAAACGATCTAGGCACGATGCAGTTCAACCTCCGTGCGAGCGGGCGGCCTCGGTCGCGGCGAGCCCACCCTTCAGGACATAGGCCTCGAATCCGCGTTCGCTCAGGATGTAGGCGGCGGCGGAGCTGCGGCGGCCCGTGTCGCAGCAGACGATGTACTGGGTATTCTTGTCCAGGGCATTCAACTTCAGCCGGATGAAATACAGCGGTATGTTGACCGCGCCGTCGATGCGAAAGTTCTGGAATTCGCTGGGCAGGCGCACATCCAGCCACTTGCCGCCCTCGGCGACGATTTCCTTGGCCTTGTCGTAATCGACCCACTGCAATAAGGGCTCGTTGAGCAGGGTCTGGAAATCCTGCTTGCCGAGGCGCATCAGCGTCCCGTCCATGGACATGGTCACCGTCGCATTGCGTTTGGCCTCGGCAATCAAGGCCTCTTCGCCGAAGCTGTCGCCGGGGCCGAGTTCGGCGAGCTTGATGCCTTCCTTGTTGAGCGGAGTCTCGCGGGTCACGACGCATTTTCCCGCGACGACCACGTAGAAATAATCGCCCTCGGTCCCCTGCTTGATGACTATATCGCCCGAGCGGTAGTTGATGCGCTGCATGCGCATGAAAATCGCCTGAATATTCGCCGGCGGGATGCGGTGGAAGGCCTTCGTCTGCAGCAGCGTGGTCATCCAGTCGCCGGTGACGTCCATGCCGTCGCCGCGAAGCTCCGCAACTTCGTACTGCCCGGTTTGATCCCAGGTCAACAGCACGTCGAGCAGATCGCTGTCGATCACGATGTACTCGATGTCGTTCGAGGCGCGGGCGGTGAACTTGCGGGGCAGACCCGGGGCAAGGGCGGCGCGCGCCTCGGGGCTTCCCGCGCGTATCGTTCCGACTATCTTGTCGTCCGAGCGCAATTCGACGGTGCCGGCGACGAGGTAAAAGGTGCGCTTGTCCGTGTCGCCCTCTTTGAACAGCAGGCGCCCGCCGGCCAATTCCCGGATATGGGTCTTGCGGGCGAGGGCGTGCAGATTCTCGGCCTTCAGGCCGTCGAGAGGCGAGAAAGTCCTGAGTATTGCGAGATCGAGAGGTCGTTCATCCATCGAAATTCGCTGACCGCTATGGTTTCAACCCTATGATTTTGGCTGCGAATGCTACCATATGCGGAGGGTTCAACGATCCCTAGTGGGTCACACGCCAGCCCGGATCCGGCCGGAAACGCTCGCCATACCGCTGGGCGAGTTCCTCCAGGCGAGCGATGACGGTGGGAATTCCCCTTGCTCTCGCATATTGCAGCGGGCCGCCGCGAAAAGGCGCGAATCCGGTCGCAAATATGACCCCCGCATCCAGCAAATCCGCGTCCGTGACGATCCCCTCGCGCAGGCAGGCAACCGCTTCGTTGAGCATGGGCAGGATCAGCCGGTCCTCGAGGTCGGGCGGGACGGCGAATTGCGGCGAGATCGTCCGTACCGGCTTGCCGTCCGTCCACACGTAAAATCCCTCCCCGTTCTTTCGGCCTAATTTATTCTGCTCCACCAGCTTGACCAGGATATCGGGCACGCGCCGCTGGAATGCGTCCGCCAGAACCCGTCCCACATGGAGCGAGACGTCGAGGCCCACCATGTCGGTCAATTCGATCGGTCCCATGGGCATGCCGAAATCCTTCCCGACACGATCGATCACCGCCGCGGGGATGCCGCTTTCGAGGGCGAACAGGGCTTCGTTGACATAGGGCGTCAAAATCCGGTTCACCACGAAACCGGGGGCGCTCTTGCACGGCAGCGGCAGCTTGTCGAGCTTTCGGACGAACTTGAGCGCCTTCTGCACGATGAGCGGCCCGGTATCGGGGCCCTCGACGACCTCCACCAGCTGCAGCTGCGAAACCGGATTGAAGAAATGAATGCCGACGAGGCGGGTGGGATCCTTGAGCTGCTCGCACAGGGTTTCGATGCGGATGCTCGAGGTATTGGTGGCCAGGATGGCGTTCGCCTTGAGCCGGGGCTCGATCTGCGCATAGAGGTCGCGTTTGGCTTGCGCATTCTCGACGATGGCTTCGATCACGACGTCGGCGTCGCCGACTCCGTCGCCGCTCACATCCATGCGCAGCCGCGCCAGCGCATCGGCCGCGGCGGAGCCCTTGAGCCGCTTGTCGAACAGGGCTTTCGCGCGTTCCATCGCCGGTTGAATCAATTCGGCGGAACGATCCTGCAGCGTGACCGTCATGCCGCGCAGCGCCGCCCAGGCGGCGATGTCTCCACCCATGACGCCCGCGCCGACGACGTGGACCCGGGAAAAATCGGCGTCCGATTTCCCCCCCAGGCTTTTCAGCCGATCCTGCAGCAGAAACACCCGCACGAGATTGCGCGAAGTGTCCGTGCACATGAGGTCGCTGATCGAACGCGCCTCGGCGTCGTAGCTTTCATCGCCGGCCGCGCCGTATTGCCGCCACAGATCGACGATGGCATAAGGTGCCGGATACTGATCGCGCCGGACGCGAGCCTTCAGGGCCGAGACCGTCTGCCGGGCGACGAAGGGGCGCACGGGATTCAGGTTCAATAGCTTCTCGACGAAAGGCGCAGTTGACTTCGGCGGCGCCCGCAGCAGATATGCCTTGGCTCGATCGAGAAGCAGCGGCTTCGGCACCAGTTCGTCGAGCAAACCGACTTCGAGCGCGCGCGCGCCCTTGTAAGGCTTGCCCTTCAGCATCAGATCAAAGGCCGGACGCACGCCGACGAGCCGTACGCTTCGAACCGTGCCGCCGAATCCCGGGTGAATGCCGAGAAGCACCTCGGGAAAGCCCAGCGACAGCGAGGGGTCGTCGGCCCCGATCCGATACGTACAGGCGAGAGCGAGCTCCAAGCCGCCCCCCAGCGCAAACCCGTGCAGGGCGGCGATGCTGGGACAGGGCAGCTCTTCGAGCCGCTTCAGGACGGTCTGGCCGGCGCGCACCAGCTCGAAGCCTTGTTCGGGCGTGCGAATGTCCAAGAATTCCTTGATGTCGGCTCCCGCAATGAAGCCGCCGGGCTTTGCCGAGCGAACCACCACTCCGGCGGGACGCAGGCGGGCAATCTCTTCGAGCTGCGAGGCGAGATCGCGCAGCACCCCGGCCGAGAGGACATTGGTCGAAGTGCCGGGGGTGTCGCAGACCAGCCAGGCGATGCCGTCCGCATCGACGTCCAGCGACCAGGTGCCGGAGGCTGCCATCAAGCGGCTTGATCGATGCGCTGGTGGATCGTGAAATCGCACACCAGCGGGAGATGGTCGGAGAACCGAACGTCCGGGATCTCGAAGCGGTTCACTTCGATCTGCGCGCTGTGCAGGATGAAATCGAGTTCCTTGCGCGGGCTTTTGCTCGGATAGGAGGGCAGGCCCTGCAGGTTGGCGCTGGTCAATCCGGCGGCCTGCGTGAACAGATACAGTTCGTGTTCGCCCCAGTAGGTATTGAAATCACCGGCGACGATCACGGGTTTCTCGGCCTTGCGGACCAGATCGTACAGATACCGCAGCTGATATTGGCGGTGCCGGAATTTCAGGGACAGGTGAACCAGGAAAATCGCCACATCGTCGAGCTCCAGCTCGATGATCAGGCGCTTGATGCCGGTGTCGAAATAATGAAACCGCTCGCCCCGCACCCGAGGTGCCGCCAGAAAGGCGTTGGCCTGCTTGCGGACGATGGGCACCCTGTGGTTCACGGACGACACGCCGTACTTGCACTCGAACGTCGAGTAATGGCCGAGGGAGCGGGCGATGAAGTCCGCCTGGTTGACCATTCCGGTACGAATCGAGCCGGTATCAACCTCGATCAGGCCGACTACGTCCGGATCCTGGCGCTTGATGAAATCGGTGATCTGGGACAGAACCTGCGGATTGGAGCGAAGATAGCCGGCACCCGGCACGGGAAAGTGGAAGGCGGGCCCGGTTCCGGTGGCATATCGTATATTGTAAATCAGCAATCGCACCCGGCCCATTGTATCGGCGCCGGGTGCTTCGCGCATGACCATCGTCGGGCTACACTAGGGCCATGCCATCGCGAGTCAATCCCATCCGCTTGTTCGTGACCCATGCCTGGATGGAGAACGACGACTACATCAGGGTCTTCGAGTATCTCGAGGCCTCGGGTACTTTTTACTATCAGAATTCGAGCCAGCCGCAGTCGAAGCGGCCGTTGGACAAGGAATCGCAGCGCGAGGAGTTGCGCCGCCAGATCGCCCCCTGCGAAGTCATCGTGGTGCTCCCGGCGGTGTACCAGATCGCCCCCGAGCTGGTGCTGTTCCAGATGAATTTCGCCAAGTCCGCCGATCGGCCGATCGTGGCCATGGAGAATTTCGGGTCCACGGAACCGCTCCCCAAGGCCATCAAGGATCTGGCTGACGAAGTGAGTGCATGGAACGAACGCAGCCTGATCGATGCCCTGCGGCGGCAGGCGCGCCATGAAGAAACCACACGCTGGGACACCATCGAGTTCAAGCTCGACTGAGCATCGAGGGCCGCGCCGCGGCTAGTTGTTGGCGATGAGCACGGGAACTTCGTAGTCGGAGGGGCTGCAGTCGACGCCGCGCAACTGCACGATGCCCGCCGGCCGGCTCGAGGCCACATGGAACTGGCACATGAGTCCGAAGATCTCGACGATGAGCGCGGCGCATTCGTCCGCTTCCTGGTTCGACATCTTGCGCACCGAGGCAGCCACTGCATCCTCGCCCCTCAGGGGCTGCACTCCGCGAAGGCAGCGCATCACCTGACCGAACGATTCGCGGACTTCGCTCGGCAATTGGTCCTCGGGGAGGGAATTCAGGTGGCGCCGATAGGCGCAGATCAAGCGCTGCTTGATCGGGGTGGAGCGAACCAGCTCGAGAGTGGCGAAGTGAAAACATTCCCAAGCACTGATCATGGACGCCTCATTTACATAACAAAGGCCGAAACCTTAAAGTGGTTTCGAGGACGGCACCTCTTATGGAGTCTTGTTAAATCAAGACTCTGCAATCGGAATATACAAGACAATCGCAGAAACGCAATGTGGAATTTGTCAACTTTTCGACTGAATCCACAAACACGCCATTTCTCCGGCTTTTGGGGGCGATTTTGTGCATGTTCTAGAAATACACTTATATATACAACGTAAGTAGCTGAATTATAGATCAGTGTGCAGCGCCCGCGGCATCCGCCGGCAGGTTTCCCTTGACGGGCCGCGCCAGCCAGATGAGGCCGATCAACAATAGAAACAGCACCGTCGATGCCCAGAATAAATCGTTGGCGGCGAGCAGATGCGACTCGACGTCGATACTGCGGTTGATGACCGCGCCTGCCTGCTGAAAAGACAAGCCCCCGCTCTCGAGCGTCTGCACGTAACTGCGGGTCGCGCCGCTCGCGCCGCTCACGTATTCCGTGAGCTGCGCATGATGCAGGATCGCGCGGTGGTCCCACAGCGTGGTCGCGATGGAGGTGCCGAAACTGCCGGAGAGAATGCGCGCGAAGTTCGACAATCCGGAGGCGGCGGGCACCCGATCGGGCTTGAGTCCCGACAGAATCAGGCTCACCAGGGGCACGAAGAAGAATGCCATCGCGGCGCCTTGCACGATGATGGGCACCACCAGAAAACCGAAATCGGCCTGGGTGTTGTATCGGGTGCGCATATACAGCGACAGCGCGAAAATCAGAAACGCCGCGGTGGCGAGCGAGCGCGGATCGACCTTGGCCACCCAGCGTCCGACGAAGGGCGACAGCAGCAGCGCCAGGATTCCGACGGGCGCCGTGAGCATGCCGGCTTCGGTCGCGGTATAGCCCATGTACTGCTGCAGCCACAGCGGCAGGACGACCACATTGCCGAAGAAGACTCCGTAGCCCAATGCGAATGCCAATGTGCCGGTCCAGAAATTGCGGCGTTTGAACAGCCGCAAGTCGACGATGGGATACGGATTGTCGACCAGCTCCCAGACGATGAACAGGCAGAAAACGACGGCTGCAACGACGGCGAGCGCGACGATGGTGCCGGAGTGGAACCAATCGAGCTCCTGGCCCTTGTCGAGCATGATCTGCAGCGCGCCGACCCAGACGATGAGCAGCGCCAGGCCGATGCCGTCGATGGGCAGCTTGCGGCGCGCCGTTTCGCGCTTGGAATAAATGCTCCACGTCGCGGCGGCGGCGAACACGCCCACCGGAATGTTGATATAAAAAATCCACGGCCACGAAATATTGTCGGTGATCCAGCCGCCGAGCAGCGGGCCCATCACCGGAGCCACCAAGGTGGTCATTGCCCAGATGGCGAGAGCAGTACCGGCCTTTGCCTTGGTGAAGCTCGACAGCAGCAATGCCTGGGACAGCGGGATCATGGGACCGGCCACCGCGCCCTGAAGAACGCGGAATGCGATCAGCTCGTTCAGCGACGTGGACAGCCCGCAGAACAGCGAGGCGATCGAAAAGAGCACGATCGACGCGGTGAAAAGCCGCACGGCGCCGAAGCGCTGGCTCAGCCAGCCGGTGAGCGGCACGGCAATCGCATTGGCGACGCCGAAGGAGGTGATCACCCAGGTGGCCTGGGTGGTAGAGACGCCGAGATCGCCGCCGATCGAGGAAAGCGATACGTTCGCGATCGACGTATCCAGCACATTCATGAAGGTGGCCAGAGCCAGAGACACGGTGCCGAGAATCTTCGCGGCACCGGTCAGAGGCGATGGTTCAGGGTAGCTCACTGGCTGTCAATTCGCGCGAGGAGTGGTCGGCGCCGATCAGCATGTAGACGCCGGGAACCACGAACAGCGTGAACAGCGTGCCGATCGCGAGACCGGTGGAGATGACCAGGCCGATGGCGAAGCGCGACGCGGCTCCGGCGCCGCTCGCGAAGACCAGAGGCAGAACGCCGAGCACCATGGCCGCCGTGGTCATCAGGATGGGGCGAAGACGCGCGCTGGTCGCCGCCAGGATGGCGCTGCGCTTGGATTTGCCGGTCTCCTGTTCCTTGTTGGCCACCTCGACGATCAAGATGCCGTGCTTGCTGATCAGGCCCATCAACGTCACGAGTCCGACCTGCGTGTAGATGTTGAGGCTGGCATCGCCGATCCCGATCGCAATGAAGATCAACGCGCCGGCGATCGACAGCGGTACGGAGATCAGAATGACCAGCGGGTCGCGGAAGCTCTCGAACAGAGCGGCGAGCGCGAGGAACACGACGATGATGGCGAATCCGAACGTGGTCATGATGCCGCCGGATTCCTGCACGAACTGCCGCGCCTGTCCGCCGTAATCCACGGTATAGCCCTGCGGCAGGGTGCGCGCGGCGAGATCCTGGAGGTACTTCAACGCATCGTCGAGCGACACGCCGGGCGACATGACTCCCGAGAGGGTCGCCGCATTCAGCTGCTGAAAGTGGTTGAGCGTCTCCGGAACGGTTTCCGAGCGGATCGTCGCGATCGTCGACAGCGGAACGGGTGTACCGCCGATCATGGCGATGGGGTAGTCCAGCAACTGATCGACGTTCAGCCGCGATACGCGCTCGACCTGCGGAATGACCTTGTAGGAGCGCGTGTCCATGCTGAAGTAATTCACGTAGCCGCCGCCCAGCAGCGCACCGAGCGCGGTCCCCACCTGGTTCATCGTGAGGCCGAGCTGCGCGGATTTGTCGCGGTCGATTTCGATCACCGACTGCGGCTGGTCGTATTTCAGGTCGGTGTCGAAGAACATGAACATGCCGCTCTTCAGAGCCGCCCCGAGGAACTCCGTGGACACCTCGTTCAGCCGCGCCGCGGGCTCCGTCGTCTTGATGGCAAATTGGATCGGCAGGCCGAAGGCCCCCGGCAGCGAGGGCGGCTGGAACACGGCGATCTTCTGCCCGGCGATCGCGCCGACCTTGCTTTGCAGGAGCTGCTGAATCTGCGTCGTGCCCATTTTCCGCTTGTCGCGCGGCGGAAGGGCGAGGCCGGTCAGCGACAGCCCCGGCGCATCGATCTGAAACACGTGATCGGGCTTCAGCGATTTGATCACCAGGTCGTAGGTCGCGGCATCGTATTGAGCCTTGCGCTGCAGGGTCGCGTTCGGCGGCGACGTCGACTGCATGAGCACGAAGCCCTGGTCTTCCTGCGGCGCCAGCTCGCTCTTCGAACTGCGGTACAGCAGCACGATGCACCCTAAAACGACCACCACCAGCACCGCCGTGACCGGCGTGTATCGCAGGCTCCGCTCCAGCTTCTTCAGATACCAATCTCGCAGGGCGTCGAAGCGCTTGTCGATGAATTTGACGAGCCGCGCCTCCCAGCCGGCGCCGTCCGCGCGATGCGGCTTGAGCAGGCGCGAACACATCATCGGCGACAGCGTGAGCGCGATCACCGCCGACACCGTGACAGCGGCCGCCAGGGTGAACGCGAACTCGATGAACAATGCTCCGGTCAGGCCGCCCTGAAATACGATGGGCACGAACACGGCGAGCAGCACGGCCGTCATCGCCACGATCGGTCCCGCGAGTTCCCGCGCAGCGAGCGCGGCGGCCGCGACGGGCGTCATGCCTCCCTCGAGATGGCGGTTCACGTTCTCGACCACGATGATGGCATCATCGACGACCAGGCCGATCGCCAGAACCAGCGCGAGCAGGGTCAGCAGATTGATCGTGAACCCCAATGCCAGCATGATCGAGAAGGTGCCGATGAGCGACAAAGGAATGGCCACCACCGGTATGAGCACCGAGCGCGGCGAGCCCAGGAACGCGAAGATCACCAGCATGACGATGACCAGGGCCTCGACCAGGGTGATCGCCACTTCGTGGATCGAACTGTTCACGAAGTCGGTCGAATCGTAGATGATGGTGCCGTTCAAGCCCTGCGGCAGCTGCGAATGGATTTCCGGGAACGCCGCCTTGACGCCGTTGATGACGGTCAGCAGATTCGCGTTCGGCGCAATCTGGATGCCGATGAACACGCCGTTGCGTCCGTCGAAGGCCACCCGCGCCTCGTAGCTGTCCGCTCCCAGCGAGACCTGGGCCACGTCGCTCAACCTGACATTGGTGCCGTCGACCTGCTTGATGACCAACGAGCGGAATTCGCTCAAGCTGTGCAGGCTGGTGGTGGAGGTCAGGGTCACCTGCACCATCTGCCCCTTGGTGTTGCCGACGGCGGATATGAAGTCGTTGTTGAGGAGCGCGGTCGACACATCGGCGGCCGTCAGTCCGTAGGCGGACAATTTCTGCGGATCGAGCCAGGCACGCAGCGAGAAGTATTGCGCTCCGAGCAGTTCCGCGGTCTGCACGCCCTCGACCGCCTGCAGCTTCGGCTGTACCACGCGCTGCAGATAATCGGTGATTTGATTGGGCGCAAGCGTCGGGCTCGAGAAGCCCATGTACATGGCATCGGTGGTCTGGCCGACTTTGACGCTGATCGCGGGTTGCTGCGAGCCCACTGGCAGCTGGTTGAGGACCGAATTGACCTTGATGTTGATCTCGGCGGCGGCTTTCGACGTGTCGTAGTTCTGGCGCAGATTGACCGTGATGGTGCTCACGCCGCTCTGGCTGGTCGACGTCATGTAATCGATGCCGTTCGCCTGCGCCACGGCCGCTTCGATCGGCGTGGTGATGAATCCGGCGATGGCGTCGGGATCGGCTCCCGGGTAGACGGTGCTGATGGTGACGATCCCGTTTTCGGTTTTCGGGTACGCGAGCACCTGCAGCGAATAGTACGAGCGCAGTCCGACGACCAGGATCGCGAGGCTCACCACGCTCGAAAGAACGGGGCGGCGGATGAACAGATCGGTGAAGTTCACGATGGTTCCCGCGCCTACTCGTTGGGCGGCGTCGGCTTGACGTCGTTCGCCGGCGTGATGCTGTTGTTGACCACGACGGCCGCGCCATTGCGCAGCTTCATCTGCCCCCCGGTGACGACCACCTCTCCGGCCGCGAGTCCGCTCAGCACGGCGACCTGATCGCCGCGGGTGGCGCCCAACTGGATGAAGCGCTGCTGCACCACCGAGCGGGGTTTGCCGTTGGGATCGGCCGGGCCCTTCTGCACGATGAACACCGTGTCGCCGTAGGGATTGTAGGTGATGGCCGCCTGCGGCAGCGTCACGCGCTCGGCGGCGTCGCCGTTGTCGATTTCTACTTTTGCGTACATGCCGGGCAGCAGCCGCCGATCCGGGTTGCCGAATGACGCGCGCACCTGCACGTTGCGGCTCGCGGTATCAACCTTGGAGTTGATGGAGGTGATCGTGCCCGTGAACTTCGCATCCGGGTAGGTGTCCACCGTGGCGTTCGCCGTCTGCCCGACCTTCAAATGCGCCAATGCCTGCTGGGGAACGTAGAAATCGATCAAGATGGGATCGAGAGCCTGAAGGGTGACGACCGTGGCGCCGGCGGTCAGATACTGGCCTTCGTCGATCTGGCGAATGCCGAGTTTGCCGGCGAACGGCGCCTTGACGATCTTCTCGTCGATGAGTTCCCGCTGGGCCGCGACTTGCGCTTTCGCGGACTTGAGCGTCGACACATCGGTATCGAGCACGGCCTGGCTGATGGCTTGCGCGGCGAATTGTTCCTGATCGCGCTTGTAGGTTTGTTCGGCGAGTTCGGCGGCGGCCTGGAGCTGTTCGAGCTTCGCCGGATCATCGTTGGCCCGCAGTTTCAGCAGCACCGTGCCGGCGGCGACGTCGCTGCCCGATTCGAAGCGAATCTGGTCGACCACGCCGGACGCCTGCGCCGCGAGGTCCGCGCCGCGCACCGCGCGCAAACTGCCGATGGCCTGCGTACGCGCCTGCCAACTCGTGTTGGCCGCGGTCGTCGTGGAGACGGTCTGAGGCGCCGTGGCCGCGGCGCCCATGTACTGCTTGGTCATCTTGCCCTTGAAACCCTGCCAGGCAAATATCAGCCCCAGTATCGCCGCGACCGCGACGATCAATATGATGAACGGCTTGATCATCGCCTTGGGCGGGGCATTTCCACGGCCGCCGCTTGATTCCGAATCCATGGTGCTCACAATTGCCCCTTACAGCAGTCAGTTGAATTGGCGGCGACGTCCGCGCGGTTCCACCAACCGCCGCCGAGTGCCTGGAACAGTGCCGCGGTGTCCGCATAGCGCAGCGCCCGCGCCTTGACGAGTGCGACCGCCGCTATTTGATAGGTCTGCTCCGCGGTCAGCACCTGCAGGTAGCTGGCGCCGCCGCTCTTGTACTGCGCCTGGACCATCCCCAAGCTGTCCGCGGCCGCGCGTTCCGCGCTGGTTTCGGCAGCGAGCGCGTCGGCGTCGGCCTGCAAGGCGTAGAGCGTGTTCGACACGTTTTGAAACGCGGTGATGACCGTGGCCTTGTAGTTGGCGGCGGCTTCCTGCGCGGCGGCCGCCGCGGCGCGGCGCTGGTGCAGCAATTGCCCGCCTCTGAAAATGGGCTGGGTGAGCGAGCCGATCAAGCTCCAGACGTTCGATGCCGGCGAGAACAAATTGCCGAACGTCGCGGCGTCCTGCCCGTAGCTGCCGGTCAGCGTGATCTGCGGCAGCATGTTGGCCGTGGCGATTCCAACCTGTGCGGTGGCCTCGTGCAGCAGGGCGGAGTACTCGCGCACATCCGGGCGCTGCTCGACGAACTTCGAGGGCAGGCTCACCGGCAGATCCTGCGGTATCTTCAGCGAGTCCAGCGCGAACTCGCTGCCGGTGTAAGCGGCCGGCAGCGCGCCGATGAAGGCGGCCAGCTGATTCCGCTGCTGGGCCAGCTGGCTGCGCAGGGGCGGCAAGGTCGCGAGCGTACCCTGCAAAGTCGCCTGTTGCTGCAGCACGTCCGCGCGCGATGCGCCGCCCGCGGTAAAGCGATGCTGCGTGATGTCGAGCTGTTTTTCCTGCGAATGCGCGATGTCCTCCGAGGCTGCCAGCTGGGCGCGCAGCGATGCTTCGTTGATGACGCCGGCGACGATGTTCGAGGTCAGGGTGAGATAGCTCGCTTCGAGGGCGAATTGCTGGTATTCCGCCTGCGCCTGCAGCGCTTCGACCTGGCGCCTGGTTCCGCCGAACGCATCGAGGGTATACGACACATTCACCGAAGCGGTCTGCAGATTGTAGAAATAGGAAGCCGGAAATCCCGGTATGCCGAAGGCGGCGCCGGAAGCTTTCTGGCGCTCGCTTTCGAGCGTACCGGAGACGCTCGGATAGTAGGCGCCGCGCCCGGCGGCGACGGTTTCATTCGCCTGCCGCAGCGCTGCCTGCGCCGACTCGAGAGTCGGGCTGTTCTTCAAAGCGCGTTCGATCAGCGCGTTCAGTTCGGCCGACTGAAACAGCGTCCACCACTGGCCGGGAATATCCATGCCGTCGACGAAGCGCTGCGCCTGGCCACCCTCGCCAGGCACCGCAGGAGTTGCCGCGGGCAGCGCGCCCGCCGGCACGAAACCAGTGGTATGCGGCGGCTCGGGGGATTTGAAATTCGGCCCGACCGCGCAGCTCGCCAGCAGCACCGCGGCCGCGGACGACAGGGCAGCTGCGACGATGCGGGAGGAGATCGGTCGAAGATGGAATTGATTCATGGGATGGTTGCTGCCGTAATGGGGCGATCGGCGCGCGGCGCGGCGCCGAACAAAAAAATGTCGATTGCCTGATCGATGTGCGGAGTGAAATCGATTCGCGCCATGGCTTCTGCGCTCCCGAACAGAAGGCACTCGTGCAATTCCGCGCAGATCATCTGCAGGAACAGGACGGCGGCTCGATCCGGATCGGCGAGGCTCAGCGTGCCGCGCGCGACCTGGCCGCGGAAATAATCGGCAATGGCGCCGTCCCAGCGCTGCCGGCTGCTCTCGCGCATTTTAGCGGCGAGTTCGGGAAAGCGCTGCGCCTCCGTGGCGACGATGCGGAACAGGGCCGCCGAGTCCGGATCGCGCACGCGGCCGGCGATGGTGCGGGCAATCACGGTCAGCGCTTCCCTGGGGTCGAGGCGGTCGAGTTCAGCGGTCGCCAGGACGCTTTGCATGTCGCGGTCCACCAGCCGGGTGATGACCGCCGCCAACAGGTCGGCCTTGTTCCTGAAGCGTTCATAGATGGTCCGGGTCGACACGCGGGCTTCAGCCGCCACTTTGTCGATGCTGGCAAGTCCATAGCCCTCGCGCAGGAATACCCGGGTCGCCGCCGCTATCAATGCTGCGGTGCGGGATGATTCCGTCCCACGGCGTGGCCGTCCTAGCTTGGGTAATTGCGGAATTGGGGCACCCGTGAACTCAGGCATGATTAAAAAATGACATGCGTCGTTTTCCTATGCAAGAACTATTTACGAATTGGTAGTTCATTGTTAAAATATATTCTAGTTAATGGTTAGTATGCAAATGAATAACGCCGATTCTCAATTCGACAAGCTGGAGGCCAACCTGCGGGCCTTGGGCGGCCGTATGCCGGACGTGCCATTCAATGAGATTCTGTTGTCGCGGTTGCTGCTGCACCTGGGGCGCGAGATGGCCTCGACCCTGGAGCAGAAAATTCGGCCCTTCGGGCTGGCTGAGGCGGAATTCCGCGTACTGACCACCTTGTTTTCGCAACCCGACGGAGTGGCCCACCCGGGCGATCTGTGTTCCCGCGCGGATCAGAGTCCGGCGAACATGTCCCGTATCTGCGATGCGCTGGTCGGCCGCGATCTGATCACGCGCGTGCTCAGCGACCAGGATCGGCGGCGCATGGTTCTGCGCATCACGGAGCAGGGCGAGGAATTGGTGCGCGAGCTGCTGCCGAAAATGTTCCAGTCTTTGCGCGGGATGCTGGCCGAGTTCCCGGACATCGAGCAGCGTCAGTTGATATCGCAGCTGAAGCGCCTGCATACGAACCTGGAAGCGGCGCATAAAGAGGACGTGCCGGAGTGAAGCGCGTACGAGCCTGGCGGTCGATCGCGCTCGCAGCAGCTCTCGCCGGCGCCGGCTGCGCCGGTTTGCCGGCGAAACAGCGGCCCGTGCAGCTGCCGAGTGCAGCGCCCCTCGACGGTTTCGACGCCGCCGGCGGCGGCGTCTGGCCCGCAAAAGAATGGTGGAAGCGCTACCAGGATCCGACGCTCGACCGCTTGATCGACATGGCGGTCGCGTCCTCGCCGACTCTGGCAACCGCGGGCGCCCGCTACACCTCGGCGCGCCAGTCGGTGCGCATCGCGGGTGCGGCCTCGGGCGCGCGCGTCGATGCCGACGCCGACATCGATAGGCAGCGGCTCAGCGACAACGGTTTGTTCCCGCCGCAATTGCTCGGTTTCACCTGGTACAACCAGGCCGACCTGGGACTGCAGGCGAGCTACACCTTCGACTGGTGGGGCAAGCAGCGCGATGCCGTCGAGGCCGCGATGGACCAGGCGCATGCGGCGCGGGCGGATCGCAGCGCGGCCGCGCTGATGCTGGCGAGTTCCGTGGCGGATGCGTATTTCGGCTGGCAGGGGGATGAAGGCCGCATCGCGCTGGCCCGCGAACGCGCCGCCGCCATAGAGCAGGAGGGCCGCATAGTCGGCTCGCGCGTCAAGGCTGATCTCGATGCCGCGGAGAATTTGAACAGCGCCGATCTGGCCGTCGCATCCGCGCGCGAACAGATCGCGGCTTTGCAAGGCTCCGCGAAACTGCGCGTGGTCGCGCTGGCCGCCTTGGTCGGGCGCCCGATCGCCGAATTGCCGCCGCTGCAGGCGAAGCCCTTGCCGGAGGTTCCCGCGAACCTGCCGGATAACGTCAAAATCGATTTGATTTCGCGGCGCGCGGACATCACCGCAAGCCGCTGGCGCGTGGAAGCCGCGGAGCGAAATCTGGATTCGGCGCGCGCCGAGTTCTTCCCGGACGTGACCATCAACGCGCTGCTCGGCCTGTCGAGCATCGACGTCGGCAAGCTGATGGAATACAGCAGCCGGGTTCCGCAGGCAAGCGCGGCGATTCATCTGCCCCTGTTCGACGCCGGCCGGCTCAAGGCGCGCTACGGCGCCACGCAGGCGGCGATCGATTCCGCGGTCGCGAGCTATCAGGAGACCTTGGTCGGCGCCGCGCGCGATGTGGCGATGCAGGCGTCGACGCGCGCGCAGATCGCGGCACAGCGGACGCAGCGGCTGCTCGAGGTCGATGCCGCGGGCCGGCTGCAATCGAGCGCGGCTGCGCGCGTGCGGCAGGGAATCACCGATTCGAGAGCTGAATTATCCGCCACGGAAGCCGTGCTCAATCAGCGCGACGCGCTGCTGCAGTTGGATTCCGCCGCGCTGTCCGCCGACATCGCCCTGCAGCGCGCGCTCGGCGGCGGCTACGAAAGTCCACAAGAAGTTGCGAATTCCCACACGACTGCCTCGACGATGACACCATGAATGCAAACGTAGAAAACGCAGCGCCGGCGCCCGCCGCCAGCAACGGCAAACGCAGCAAAATATTGATCCTCATCGCGGTGATATTCATCGTGCTGGGCCTGCTGTGGGCGGCGTACTGGGTGCTGGTGCTGTCGAAGCGCGAGCAGACCGACGATGCCTATGTGAACGGCAATAAAGTGGTGATCTCGGCGCAGATTTCCGGCACCGTCATCGCCGTGCTGGCGGATGACACGCAGCTGGTCAAGGCGGGCCAGGTGCTGGTGCGGCTCGACCCCGTCGATGCGGAGGTCGGACTGAGCCGCAGTGCCAGCGCGCTGGCGCAGACGGTGCGGCAGGTGCGTCAGCAGAAGTCCACCGCCGGCGAATACGACTCGGCCATCGAAACGCGCAAGCTGGAGCTGGCGCGGGCGGAGGCCGACCTCGCCAAACGCGAACCGCTGCTCGCCGACCATGCCATCGCGCCGGAAGAGGTGAGGCATGCGCGCGAAAGCGTCGGCTTGGCGCGCGCCGCCTTGACCCAAGCCATACGGCAATCCAGTGCGTCGCATGCCCTGGTCGACGGCACGGACGTGGAGGACAACCCCGCAGTGCTGCAGGCCAAGGCGGCATATCGGGACGCGTGGATCGCCGCACAGCGCAACGCCGTCATCGCGCCGGTGACCGGCTATGTGGCCGAGCGCAGCGTGCAGCTGGGCCAGCACATACAGGCCGGGCAGGCGTTGATGACCGTGATTCCGCTGAACTCCCTGTGGGTGGATGCAAATTTCAAGGAAGTGCAGCTGCGCCATCTGCGGATCGGCCAGCCCGCACAGGTGCGCAGCGACTTGTACGGCGGCGCCTATATTTTCCACGGGCACGTCAAGGGCATGGCGGCCGGAACCGGCGCCGCGTTCTCGCTGCTGCCGGCGCAGAATGCGTCGGGCAATTGGATCAAAGTCGTGCAGCGCGTACCGGTGCGCATCCAGATCGACGATGAGGATCTGAAGAGATCGCCGCTGCGCGTGGGCTTGTCCGCGACCGTGACGGTGGACACGACCAAGCGCGACGGACCGGTCCTGGCGCTGGACGCCACCGATACTCCCGTCGGCGACACCCAGGTTTATTCGCAGGATCTCGACAAGGCCAACGCCGAAGCCGACGCCGTCGTTCGCCGCAATCTCGAGTCCGCCCGCTAGCCTCCAAGCTGGCCATGGCCGAGTCCGCACCGCCCGCCGCGGCGTTCGAGTATCCGCCGCTGCGCGGCGGCAAGCTGTTGTTCTTGACGGCGGCCATCGCCACGGCGTCGTTCATGGAAATCCTCGACATGACCATCGTCAATGTCTCCGTGCCCGCGATTTCGGGCAGCCTCGGGGTGAGTACCTCGGAGGGGACCTGGGCGATCAGCTCCTACATGCTCGCCGCAGCCATCATGCAGCCGCTCACCGGCTGGATCGGCCGGCGCTTCGGCGAAGTCAGAACCTTCGTCACGTCGATATTGCTGTTCATGTGCTTCTCGGCGATCTGCGGCCTCGCCACCAGCCTGCCCATGCTGGTCGCCGCACGCCTCATCCAGGGCTTGGTATCGGGGCCGATGATGTCGGTGGCGCAGGCCATCCTGCTGCGCAACTATCCCATCGAGCGGCGCGGCATGGCCATCGCCCTGTGGTCGATGGTGATCATCATCGCGCCGATCTGCGGTCCCATCATCGGCGGCTGGATCACCGATAATTTATCGTGGCCTTGGCTGTTCTACATCAACCTGCCGGTCGGGGCGTTCGCCGCGGCGGCCAGCTGGTCCATCCTGCGCAACCGCGAATCGAAGAAGACCAAGCTTCCCATCGACGTGGTCGGGCTCACGCTGCTGGTCGTCGGCGTCGGCAGCCTGCAGTTCATGCTGGACAACGGCAACGAGAAGGACTGGTTCAATTCGCCGGTGATCGTCATGGCCGGGGTCGTGTCCCTGGTCAGCGTCGCGTTCCTCATCCCATGGGAGCTCACCGACAAGCATCCGGTCATCGACCTGCATTTGTTCAGCCGGCGAAATTTCCGCGTCGGCACCCTGGTCATCGGCGTGGCTTATTTTGCGCTGTCCGGCGTCAACATCATTTTCCCCCTGTGGCTGCAAACCACGGTCGGCTACACCGCCACCTGGGCCGGATTGGCGGTGGCGCCGGTGGGCCTGCTGGCCTTGGTGGCGGCGCCCATCGTCGGCCGCAATATGAACCGCCTGAATCTGCGGCTGGCGGCCAGCTTCGCGTTCTGCGTGTTCGGATTCGCGATTTTCTGGACGGCGACGCTCAACGACACCGCGAGCTTCGGCCAATTTGCGACGCCGCGATTTCTGCAGGGACTCGGCATTGCGTTTTTCTTCCTGCCGCTGAATCAGATACTGCTCTCCGGAGTCCCGCCGAGCGATCTGGCCTCGGCCTCGGGCCTGAGCAATTTCGTGCGCACCCTGTCGGGCAGCATCGCCACCGCGCTGACCGTATTGATGTGGAATCGGCGGACGGATTATCACCATGCGGTGCTGACCGAAAATATCCGCGCGTCAGCCGGCGCATGGACCGACTACCAGGCGCGGCTCGGCGGCCACGGGATCGCCGGCACGGGGGCCTTCGAATATGTCGATCATGTCATCTCCAATCAAGCGATGACCCTGGGGGTCAACGACGTATTCCACCTGCTGGCGTGGATGTACCTGCTGCTGATCCCGTTCGTCTGGTTCGCCAAGCCGCCGTTCACGGCGAGGGGATCGGACGCGGCGCACTGATCAACGCGTGCGATACCGTGTAGGATCGAGGGCTATGAATTCGCCCTATATCGTCGCAGTCGGCGGGACTCTGCGGCCCAATTCTTCGACCGAGCGGGCCATGCGTCACGTGCTCGCCGCCGCGCAGCGCGCCGGCGCCCGCGTCAAGCTCATCAGCGGACCCTCGCTGCAATTGCCGCTTTACCAGCCGGACAATTCCGAGCGCAGCGACGCAGCGCGGGATTTGGTGGCCGAACTTGCATTGGCCGATGGAATCGTCCTAGGATCGCCGGGCTATCACGGCAGCATCTCAGGCGTCATCAAGAACGCGCTGGACTATGCGGAGGATTTGCGGACGGATGTCCGGCCTTATTTCAGCGGCCGCGCCGTCGGTTGCATTGCGACTGCGGGAGGATGGCCGGGGGCCGTGAATACCCTGGGCGCCCTGCGCGAGATCGTACACGCGCTGCGCGGCTGGCCGACGCCGCTCGGCGCCGCAATCAATTCGGCTGAGAACGTGTTCGACGAGGAAGGCGTGTGTCGGGTACCGCGCGTTGCGCAGATGCTCGACATGATCGCCGGCGAAGTCATGAGTTTTGCCGCACGCTGACGGAGGGATGAGATTGAAAACGACGAGCAAGGCCTTGGGGATATTATCGACGGCTCTGATCGGATTCGCTGCGGCTGCGGCTGCGCCTGCGCCCGGGCCTGCGGCTGCGGCGGCTGCCGCCGCTCCGGCCGATCTGGTGCTGCTCCATGGCAAGATCCACACCGAGGACGGGAACCGCAGCGTCGTCGCCGCCCTGGCCGTGCGCGGCAACAGCATCGTGGCGGTCGGAACGGACGAGGAGATCCATGCCTTCGTCGGTCCCCGCACCCGCAGCATCGATCTCGCCGGCGCTGTGGTCCTGCCCGGCATCATCGATGCGCATACTCATCCGGCGCAAGGCTCCCAGGACCTGGGCAAGTGCAGCCTCGAGGACAAGGCACTGACACCGGCCGAGGTGAAGGCGCGCGTCGCAAAATGCCTCAAAGAGCAGCCCGGCGACGCGACGCAATGGTTCGAGGTCGTGTCGGTCAACCCCTCCGGCCTGACGCTGAGCTTGGCCGATCTGGATTCGATTCTGGCGTCCCGGCCCATGATCTTCAGCGGATCCGACGGCCACACCGCCTGGGCGAACTCGGCCGTCCTTGCTCTCGCGCGCATAACGGCCGCGACCCAGGATCCCGCGGGCGGTCGCATCGAACGGGACGCCGCCGGCAAGCCCACCGGAACTCTGCGCGACACCGCCGCCGAAATCGCCTATGCGGCGAAACCTTCCTTGGGTCTCGACCATGAAGCGCTTCAACTCGACAAGGCGCTCGGCATGATGCGGGCCACCGGCATCACCTCGGTGCAGGATGCCGCGGTGGATGACGGCATGATGCAGATCTACAAACGGCTGTACGACACGCACCGGTTGAACATGCGGGTACGCGGTGCGTACTATCTCAAGAACTTGCGCGAGCCGGCGGCCGTGCTGATCGACCGCGCCGTCAAATTTCGCGCGAAATGGGCCGTCGATCCCGATTACCTGCGCGCCGATGCGGTAAAAATATTCACCGACGGAGTCATCGAATATCCGTCCCAGACCGCCGCACTGCTCGAACCCTATCTCGATGGAAACGGTCATCCGACGTCGAATCGCGGTCCTTCCTATTTCACCCAGGAGGGCCTCGATCAAATCGTCAGCGCGGCGGACGCCGCCGGCCTGACGGTGCACATACACGCCATCGGCGACCGGGGGGTTCGATCGGCCCTCGATGCCATCGCCGATGCCAGGCACCGCAACGGTGCCCGGGACAATCGCGATCAGATCGCCCACTTGGAGCTGGTGCAGCCGGCCGACTTCCCGCGCTTCAAGCAGCTCAACGTCATCGCGAACTTTCAGCTGCAGTGGGCCATACGCGATTTCTATGTCGAGAATGCGACCATCAAATACCTGGGGCCCGAACGCTCGCGCCATCTGTATCCGGCGCGATCGTTGCGCGACGCCGGCGCGCTGATCGCCGGCGGCAGCGACTGGAGCGTCAGCAGTTTCGATGCATTCGAAGCGATGGAGCACGCCATTACGCGGGCCGAGGGCCGGGGGAAACCGGCGCTCCTGCCATCGGAAAGTTTGACCTTGCAGGACATGGTCGACGCCTACACCATCAATGCCGCCTTCGCGCTGAAGCAGGAACGCACGACGGGCAGCCTGGAGCCCGGAAAACGCGGCGATTTCATCGTGCTCGATCGGGACATCTTCGCGCTCGACCCCTTTGACCTGCATCTCACGCGGGTGACGTCGACTTACCTCGATGGGCGGCAGGTCTACGCTCGGACGGCGAAGTAGCCGTCGCGGCGACGCGCCGGAGCGTCGCGCTCGATCTGCTGGAGCTCCAAGGCATTGTTCCAGGCGGCATGGTCGGCCGTATTGTCGAAAATGCACCAGACCGAGCTGCCCGAGGCGGCATGCGTCCGGAGCTGCTCGTGCAGCGAGTTCAGGTACCGGCTCGAGTACGGCGAATAGTACATGCGCGGCGAGCCGTGCAAGCGGTAGTACACGAGCCCGCAGTCGCCGGATGCCTGCGCCGCCGCATCGACGATCGGCGGATCGGCCGCCGCCCGGCCGATTGAAAGATCGCGCAGGAGGGCATCGACGCTGGGTGCGAACCAGCTGGCATGGCGCGGTTCGCACACGATGTTCGCCGGGCTTTCCCGCCGGATCAGCGTAAAGAATTCCGCGGCGATCGCGGCGTCGAATTCCAAGCTGGGCGGGAGCTGCACCAGCAAAACCTCGAGTTTGTGCCCAAGGCCGGCGACGGCGCCGAGGAAATCGCCCAGTTCCCGGCTGCAGGCACGCAGGCGCAGGGTGTGGGATATGATTTTGGGCACCTTCGCGGAGAATCGAAACTCGGTGGGCACCGATCCGGCCCATCGCTCAAAAGTCGAGCGGCGATGAGGACGATAGAACGATGAGTTGATCTCGACCGCGTTGAATCGGCGGCTGTACCGTTCGAGGTGGGTGCCGCTGCCGCCGAGCGTGGTTTGGTGATCCTTGGGGATTGCCCAACCCGCGATTCCTATTCTCGCTTTCGCCTGCATGGCGCAATTACGGGCCATTTCCCGGCGCCATTCTGTAGGACCTGGCCGCGACGGCGCGTCACACTCGGCCGCCAATGTTCCCAAGGGTCAGTGTCATCGTTAGAGTCAGGGCTGGGCCGAAGTCCCGCGCAAGCACTGCCGAAAACGCCCATCGACTCGGCGAGCGTACCAATCGGTGGTCAGGTGCCGTCTGATTTTCGGGCTGTGCAGCTCGATCCGCGGCACGAGGGCGCGCGGCAGGGGTTCTTTGGCCGTCTGCTCGGCCAGCGAGAATGTCCGCAGGTACAGGGCGGACCGCTCAAAGTCCCGGCTCCTGCCCTGCTCGAGCGCGGAATGTATTGCGCTCTCGCTCAGGTTGAGCCGGCGCGCCAGAGCCCTCGCCGCGAGTTCGGTGCTCCCGGGATCTTTCGAGCCCGCGCCGTGGGGCATCAATGCGCCGTCGGGGATGAGACTGATGCCCGACGCCGTGCCGAGCGCGTTCTGAAATGCGGCGTTGCGGCTTGCATATTGGCCTGCGTTGAAGTCGGCGAAGCGAAAGAGATATTGATCGTAGGGCGCCGAGTACCGGAGCAGGTGGCCGATCCCGAAATAGAGGCTTCCGCGGCGCGTAAACAGCTCGTCGGCGACACTGGCCTTGATCGGATAAGGATACGGGACGGCGGCCGCATATTGTTCGGCGAACGCAACGTTGACCTGCATCGGCCCGCGGGTTCTGATGGGATTCTTTTCCTCGAAAAGGGTGCGGCCCATCGGCACCGCGGCGATGAAGTCCTCGAAGATGTCGCTGAGATCCTTCTCGGTGCGTGCGCCGTCGATGCGCTCGCCGTAGGTGCGCCCGGTGGGCGACTTCAATTGCAGCGCGCCATGCACGATGAGTTTCGGCACGCCGGCGCGCGCGGCGCGCGTATCGATTTCGCGCCAGGCGATGGCCGGCAGATCCGGCACCACGGGGTTCACCCTGAATCCCGATTCCTGCTCGATCACCGCCGCGACGGCGCAAACATTGTCGCGGCTCACGTCGATGGACTGCACCGTGAACCCTGAATACAGGTCTGCCGCCCAGCCGGCGCGGTCGGCGACGTTGCGCGGAATCGATCTTTCGATGAGAGCGCGTGCTTCGGCTGGAGTCGGGGAAGGCGGTGCCGGCGGAGGAGGGGAGCTTGCGCAGGCGGCCAGCAGTGCGACCGCCATCACCGCAATCGAAAAGTCGGCGCGGCGTTTCACCGCATATTTCCGTAAGACACGCCTTACATTCGCTATCGATGAAATGGAATGGATCGACGCCCAGAATGCGAGCAAAGTTTCCCCGGCATTGGAATCGAGCGGCTAAAGCTCGCATTAAACAACATACTACAAGGAATACAAATCATGGGTCGCGGAATTCTGCTTTGGCTTCTGGGTGTTCCCCTTCCGATCATTCTCCTGCTCGCGATGTGTTCGCACAACTGATCCAACGGGAGAAAACAATGGAACAAACACTCGACCCGCGCGCAGATCATGCGAACGCGGGAACTTCGGCATCCCCGGGAAAATCCGCGGCATCGTGGCCCGCCATCATCGCCGGCGCATTCGTTGCGGCGGCGTTGACCTTGGTCCTGATCGCGCTCGGCTCCGGGTTGGGCTTCGCTTCTATTTCTCCGTGGGCGGGACACGGAATGTCGGCGGCCAAGTTCGCGGCAACGACGGCCATCTGGCTGATAGTCACCCAGTGGCTGTCGTCCGCGGTGGGCGGATATATCGCGGGCCGGCTTCGAACCCGGTGGATAGGCACTCATCCTCATGAGGTGTTTTTCCGCGATACCGCGCACGGGCTGGTGACTTGGGCCGTCGCGACGGTATTGATGGCGATTACGCTCGGGGCAACGCTGTTCTCGGCGATGGGCGCCGGCTTGCATGCGGCCTCGGGCGTCGCTGCGGCGGGCGTGGCATCGGCGGCCGCGGTACCCGGTCCAGGCGCCATGGCTCCGGGGTCGATGGGTCCGGGAGCGAATGCCGGCGCCTACGGATTCGACAAGCTGTTCCGTGCGGCGGATCCTTCGGGCAATTCGGGGGCGGCTTCAATGCAAGCGGATCCTCGGGCGGAAGCCGGCCATATTCTGGCTCACTCGGCCGCCGCCGGAAATGTGTCGGACGAGGACCGGGCGTACCTCGCGCAGCTCGTCGCGTCGCGCACCGGCCTGTCGCCGGCCGACGCTCAGAAGCGGGTCGATGACTTCGTCGCGAGCGCCATGGATACGGAAGCGAAGGCCAGGGCGGCAGCCGATACCGCGCGGAAGGACGCGTCGCGAGCGGCCATCTTCACGGCACTGTCGATGTTGATCGGTGCGTTCATCGCCAGCGTGTCGGCGGCTCTCGGCGGCCGGCTGAGGGATGAGCATCTCTAGCAGGAGCGGGCGGCGCCTGGCATCGGAAGGATGCCAGGCGCCGGGATGCCCTGATCGACGGGCGTTTACTTGGTGCTGACGCCTGCGTCCGCGGCAATTCCCTTGATCGCCTTCATATGCGACTGCAACGTGGGCAGAGTGGAACTCGCAAAGGCCTTTGCATCGGCATCCTGACCCGAGGCAATTTCCTTCTTGAACAGCGCAATCGTTTCCCGGTGCGCCTTCACCTGGCTCTTGATGTACGACTTATCGAAGGTATCGCCCGACAGGACGTCGAGTTTCGCCTTGGTCGCCATCTGACCGATGCTCGAGCTGGTCGGCAGCGTCACACTTTTGGATGCAGCGAGGCTCTTCAGCTTGTCATTGGCTGCCGAGTGATCCTTGACCATCGTTGCGCCGAAGTCTTTCACCGCCTGTGAATTGCCTTTGTTCTGCGCAATGGTTCCTGCCTCGACCTCGAAAATTCCGCCTTCCGCGGCATTTTTGTAAAAAGAGGAATCCGGATTCGAATCGGCGAACACCATCATTGGTGCGGCCGCTAATATGAGTGATGCCACTACGCGCTTCATTCTTAACTCCTTGACATTGGGGGGCGCCTTTTCGGCGGGTTCGTATCGACGCGAATTGTTGCTTGCAGGGCAATCTCTTCGAAAGGGAGCGAAGCCGCGACCTGTGGTAGGAAAAGAACCACAGTCGCCGCTGCCGGTGGCGTCCTACGAGCGATGAGGCGGTCCGGGCGGCGCAAATCGCGCGCATGGCGCTTAAGCTCACGCACCTTGGACAGAGTGAGTCCTATGTTGAGCAAGTCACATGCTTGAAAAACTACCCGAAAGCCTCGGTCACGCACTACAGGGCCAGAGGTCCGGAATCGAGCAGATTCTCCTGCGCCACCTGATGAGTGCGAGAGAGGTTCCTTATTTCAAGGTCAACAGCAGCGCCTTCGAGAACATGGGCGCCATCCCGGTCCAGTACACGGCGGATGGCGAGGGCCTATCGCCGCCCATCGCGTGGCAGGGCGTACCCGAGGCTACCGCCCGCGTCGTTTTGATCGTCGAGGACGCCGACTCGCCGACGCCGCATCCGTTGGTCCATGCCATCGTGGTCGCGGGCGGCGGCGACGGTTCGATCGGCAGCGGTGAACTGCCCAGCGGGAATGGCGAGGGTGCCCACGCCGTCGTCGGGCTCAATTCCTATCTGCAGCATCGATGGCTGCCGCCCGATCCGCCCCCCGGTCATGGAGTGCATCGCTACGTATTTCAGCTGTTCGCTCTGCGCGACGAAATGAAATTTTCGCAGAGCCTGGGGCGCCGCGAGCTGGCCGAGGCGGTCCTTGCGAGCGCCATAGGCGCGGGTTGCCTCATCGGAACCTATGAGCGGATCAAAACCCAAGACGTGCGCGCCAGCGCTATGAGCGCCGGCGACGAGGTCCCGGCATCCGCCACGCCCGCCTAGGCGGCTACGCCCCGCCGGCGTGCGCCGCGGAGGGAGTCGCCGCTACGACGCTGAAGGACTCGAATTGAAGATCGATGCTCGATCCGGATTCCTGGTGCGGCACGCATGTGGTGTGATCGACGATGTTCCGAGCCGTGAACATCGGCAGTACGCTGTTCCGGAATTGCTCGACGAGTTCGCAGTCGCCCACGCGAATGTCGCGAGGGGAGCGATCCGTCACTGAAACGGCGCGCCAGCTGCCCGCGACCGCCGGGCTGCCGGGAGTGCCGGGAGTGCCGGG
>Ga0182030_10002951_pt1 | contig 36204 bp, 33 predicted proteins | sample 812S3MmetaG_FD_121299 | JGI IMG/M metagenome (GOLD analysis project Ga0182030, IMG submission 121299) | Permafrost microbial communities from Stordalen Mire, Sweden - 812S3M metaG (Illumina Assembly) | ecosystem: Environmental > Terrestrial > Soil > Wetlands > Permafrost | place: Sweden...
CCAGCCACAACAAATTGTTGCATGATTTTCCGGATCGGGCGACTTCGCGGAATATTTCAGCTATTTATCTGAATCAACCGGTTTATCGCCAGCTTGGTTTGGTTACTGCCATTTTGCCGGGCAAACACAACGTCGGAATTTTATATTCAAACCAGTCAACTGAGCTTGAAGACGTGCGGCAAGTATTGAACGAGCATCACTTGAAGGTGCAGGAACAGAAGGTTGACCAAACTCATTCTCTGGCGGATTCGTTGCAAGAAATTCTGCTGGGGCGCAGCGAGATGTTGCTCGCAATACCGGATGCCGCTGTCTATAACGATTCATCCATTCGTAATATCCTGCTGGCGACTTACCGCAGGGGCATTCCCCTGATCGGATATTCTTCGGGCTATGTCAAAGCCGGTGCCCTGTGCGCGGTGTACAGTACCCCGGCACAAATTGCCGCGCAGGCTGCCAGACTGATTATTAAATTCAATGAGACTCATAAATTACCAGCTCCGCAGTATCCGCGGGAGTTTAAAGTGATGGTTAACGCGCAGGTTGCCGATTCGCTGGGTTTACAAGTCAAAAGTGCGTCTGTACTGCATGACGAAATCGATAGCGATACCAAGGATGCGCAATGAAGCCTATCGGTATTGAAAAACAGGTTTTACTGGTGGCTTTGACACCCGTGCTGATGATGACAATGTTGCTGTCGAGCTATTTTATTTTCTCGCGTTTTGACGATTTGGATGAAGCGCTGATTGAACGCTCGCAAATGTTGGTAAGTCAAATTGCTTCATCCAGCGAGTATGCGGTTTTCTCTGATAATAGGGATTTATTGCAGCAAGGTGTCGATGCCGTGCTAATTCAGAGGGATGTTAGCAAGGTGGAAGTGTTGGATGCATCGCTTAAACCGTTTGTGATAAGAACGCGTGACGGGCTCGGGCAATTTGAAACGCTGTTGGCAAAAGTCAATGCGTCTTCCCCTTTGTATCAGGATGCCGATGTCTTGATTTTGTATGCGCCTATCACCACCACACAAATCAGGCTGAATGATTTTGATTTTGACAATGGGGTAAAAGCGGAGCAGCTCAAATTACTGGGTGCAGTCATTATCGAAATCAGCAAACATCGCCTTATTACGAAGAGGCACCAAATTATTTCTCTGAGTTTGATGCTAACGCTGTTGATTTTTACGGTATCGATAATACTGGCGTTATGGGCCGCCCGCAGGATTTCATATCCTATCACTGCAATGAGCCAGGTGCTGCACAGTTTTGGGGAAGGGAATCTGGATAGCCGGGTTCAGGTGCATCCAAAGGTGCCAGAGTTGTCTATGCTCTCCAACGGTTTCAACGAGATGGCGCAAAAGTTACAACATCATCAGGAAATTTTGGAAAAAACGGTTGCGGAGAGAACGTCTGCCTTGGTTGCCAGCGAACAGGAATACCGCACGCTGATTGAAAATACGCCCGACACAATTGCCCGATATGATCGCGAGTGCCGCCGTATCTATGTTAATCCGGCATTTATTGCTTTGGCCGGGAGCAGAGTTGCAAGTCTGTTGGGCAAAAGGCCTTCCGAGAGTATTGGCGGCCCCAACACCGAAATTTACGAGTCCAAAATTAAAGAGGTTTTCGCTACCGGCAAGAATATCCTGTTTGAACTTCATTGGCTTGGTGCAGAAGGCAAACAGATAAGCAGCCATATAGGACTAAGTGCAGAGCGGGATTTGTCGGGGAATATTGTCTCTGTGCTGGGGGTGGGCCATGATATTACCGAACTGAATGAAACCAGAACCGAACTCCAGCGCAAAGAGTTGGCCAAATCGCGCTTTCTTGCGGCTGCGGGGCACGACTTGAGGCAACCGCTGGCGGCAGCCAATTTGTACATTGATGCGCTTAAATTTACCAACCCGACGGAAAAACAAAATGTGATCATTGGCCGGTTGGATCAGGCAATGTCCAATTTTAACGGTTTGCTCGATGCTTTGCTGAATGTATCCAAACTGGATGGCGGCATGATCAAACCTGAATACACAGATGTTCCTGTTGCCGAAATATTCGAGTGGATTGAACAGAGTTTTGCTCCTGCCGCCAACAAAAAACAAATTCGCTTCATTTTGCATTTTCCGATGAAGCAGGCGATTTCCGTTCGCACTGATATCGGCTTGCTCAAATCAGTGTTGATGAATCTGATTTCCAATGCCATCAAATTTACTTCAAAGGGCGGCGTTCTGGTGTGCGCCAGACACCGGGGACACCGACTTCTGTTTCAAGTATGGGATACCGGTATAGGAATATCTGATGAACATATAAAACATATCTTCGATGAGTTTTATCAAGTTGATAATCCGCAACGGGACAGAACGCAGGGACTGGGTTTGGGGCTATACATCGTCAAACGCTCTTTAGGGCTTTTTGACGGGGATATCGCTTGCTATTCCAGGGTGGGAAAGGGAGCAGTGTTTGAGTTCCTCTTGCCTTTGACCGACAATTTATCCGATGAGCTTCCACGAACCGGCTCTGAAGCGTTGCTTGACGAAGCTGTACAAATTGAATTTGTCCGCGGCAAGCGTTTTGTGGTGGTGGAAGATGATAATTTAGTTGCGGATGCTTTGGGCGGGGTGCTGAAATCGATGGGCGGTACTGTGGGAATCTTCTCCACAGCGGAAGAGGCTGTGCGCTATACCCATGCAGCACCTGTCGACATCTTCATCGTTGATTACATGCTGGGGGGGACTCTCAACGGAATACAGTTGTTAAATGAGATTCGTCAAAATTCGGACAAACCTGTCAAAGCCGTCATTGTCTCGGGCGACACATCGACTGCATTTGCCCGCGAAATCGAAAAGTGTGAATGGCCCGTTTTACATAAACCCGTCAACGTATCCAAATTAATCAGTATTCTTGCGCGGGCGTAAAGAAACTGCCGGCAATTTAACCGGCAAGAAAGTTGGGCTGGTTTATGCTAACGGCACAATTGGACTATTGGGGGTGTGTTGCCAATTCTATATAGTCTGTTTAGCCTATGGTGTAATGCAGGAAAGTCAGGTAGTCTGAACCAACACAGAGTTAAAGTGTGGTGCTGCACTGCCAAAGTTGACTTGTTTTTGATCGTAAATATTCAAAGGAAAGAACTGCGTGGATTCAATTGATATAGATACTTGCCGACTGTTTGCTCAAGGCAAACAATTTGTTGTGGTGGAAGATGACGAATTAGTTTCTCAATCCTTGCAGGACTTGCTTGAAAACATGGGGGGGAGGGTTAAATGCTTTGATAATGCGGAATACGCTTTGCATCATCCCAATATTGAAAAAGCCGATTGCTACATAGTTGATTACATGCTTCCGGGCGATGTTGATGGCACCAATTTTTTACTTAACCTGCGCCAAAAACTGCACAAACCGGTTTGTGCAGTCATGATGTCCGGCTACACGTCATCATATTTTATGCGCAAGGCGGCTCTCTTTGAATGGCCTGTGTTGCTTAAACCTGTCAATACTTTTGAATTGATTTCCAAGCTCAGTGAGCAATACCGTAATTTAATGTTAAACAAGGAAACTCATTGAGAGGAAATTGCTTAATTATTGAACAGAGAAAAATACTGTATATCCTGATTAATGGTTTCGATGCAACGGGAAAGTTATCCATATAGTTATCCACAGAATTTGTGAATAACTTTAATGTCAGGGAATGTAGTAACTTTTCAAGTTGAAATTGTGCAGGGGCGATTTAATCGCCCCTTTGAATGGAAATGCAAAAAGAAAGGGCATTCTTAAAGAATGCCCCAAATAGGAGGAGATACAAAGATGCATAAAAGAACAAAGCGGTACTGAATTCTTTTATACAATACTGATCATGCAATTGTTATGCCAGAATAGAAAAAAGAGTACGTATTAAAATTGTGCTTGAATTATAAGAAAAAAATATTGTTAATAAGCATTCAGCCATTGCTTGTCGCCCATGATTGTTAGTTTTATGCACCAAAATTGTCAATTACATCAGGCTATGACCAAAGCATTAAGTTGAAAATATACTTCTGGCTTCTTGGCCTCTGAAAGGCTTGAAAACTGGACAGGTTCGTTCGGAATGTTATGAGATACCGAGATTAAGCAAGCAAAATCGGTTGTTGGTCTGAAATGCCGGAGATGTTAGAATGCGTGCCGCTTTTGTAGCATCCCATAAAATAGTTGAGCATCGCAGTTCAGCTTCAAATTTGGATTTTGGGAACCTATTAATTACACAGTTTGGAGAGAAGCATGGCCGTAGAACGTACCCTTTCAATTATTAAACCCGATGCAGTAGCAAAAAATGTTATCGGTCAAATCTATTCCCGTTTTGAAAATGCGGGTCTTAAAATTGTTGCCGCACGTATGGTGCAACTGTCGCGCGCCGAAGCGGAAGGCTTTTATGCAGTGCATCGTGCGCGTCCCTTTTTTAATGACCTGGTTACTTTCATGATTTCTGGTCCGGTAATCATTCAGGCACTTGAAGGTGAAGGCGCAATTCTGAAAAATCGTGATCTGATGGGCGCAACTGATCCAAAAAAGGCCGAAAAAGGTACCATCCGTGCAGACTTTGCTGACAGTATTGATGCCAATGCCGTTCACGGTTCGGATGCGGCTGAAACAGCTGCTGTTGAGATCGCTTACTTTTTCCCCTCGCTGAACATCTATTCACGTTAATGACGGAAAATCTCCTTAACTTTGATGCAGTTCAGATGGCCGATTGGTTTGCGGAACAAGGTGAAAAGCCGTTCCGCGCCAAGCAAGTGTTGCGCTGGCTGCATAAGGCAGGAGAGTCCGATTTCGATGCAATGAGCGACTTGGCGCAATCGCTACGCGCCAAACTAAAGCTAACCGCGCGCGTGCAATCGCCCCAAGTGATGCGCGAAGAAACTGCATCAGACGGAACGCACAAGTGGTTGTTGGATGTCGGCACCGGCAATGCGGTGGAGACAGTGTTTATTCCGGAAACGGATCGGGGTACGCTGTGCATTTCCACACAAGCCGGATGCGCGCTTGATTGCGCGTTTTGCTCAACCGGCAAGCAAGGTTTTAACCGCAATCTGTCAGTGGCAGAAATTATCGGCCAGTTGTGGTGGGCGAATCGCGAGCTTGGCAAAACCCCCGAGGGAAACTGGCCCATCACCAATGTAGTGATGATGGGTATGGGCGAGCCGTTGCTGAATTTTGACAATACGGTAAGTGCCTTGCGTTTGATGCTGGATGACAACGCCTACGGTTTGTCACGCCGGCGTGTGACGGTTTCCACTTCCGGTATTGTGCCGGCAATGGACAGGCTGCGGGACGAATGCCCCGTGGCTTTGGCGGTGTCTCTGCACGCGCCAAATGATGCGCTGCGTAATGTGCTGGTTCCGGTGAACCAAAAATACCCGTTGCGTGAACTTATGGCGGCCTGTCAGCGTTATTTGGAAAAAGCGCCGCGCGATTTCGTTACTTTTGAATATGTGATGTTGGCAGGCGTGAATGATAGTGAGCAACAGGCACGCGAACTCATTGCGCTGGTGCGCGATGTGCCGTGCAAATTTAACCTCATTCCATTTAATCCGTTTCCGCAAGCGCCGTATCAGCGTTCTGACATGCCATCGGTTTTGCGTTTTCGCGATGTGTTGATGCAGGCCAATATTGTGACAACCATCCGTAAAGTCCGCGGTGATGACATTGCGGCAGCATGCGGGCAACTGGCAGGCAAGGTTCAGGATAAAACAAAGAGAACGCATCGTTTGACGGAGGTAACTCAGTGAGGATTTTGGGAATTGCGTTGATTGTTTTTTGCTTGGCCGGATGTGCCTCCAGAGGCAGCGGGTTACCACCCGAACGGGCTTTGGCCAGCGCCAAAATACATACCGAGCTGGCGGCGGCTTATTTCGAGCGCAAACAATACTCGATTGCCTTGCAAGAAGTCGAAACTGCATTGAAAGCGAATTCCGATTATGCTCCCGCCTTCAATGTGCGGGGACTGATTCATTTGACACTGCGCGAGGATCAACTGGCTGAGGAAGATTTTCGACATGGTTTGAAGTTGGATAGTACCGACTCCATCACACACAATAACTACGGTTGGTTTTTGTGCCAGAGGGGAAGGGAAATTGAGGCGATCCCCCAATTTCTTGAAGCAGTAAAAAATCCGCTGTATGCCACGCCTGAACAAGCCCTTGTAAATGCGGGTGTGTGCTCGACAAAAATAGGAAAATTAGCCGATGCGGAAGAATATTATCAACGCGCTTTGGTGAGGGCTCCAAATTTGCCCGATGCCTTATATGGAATGGCCGATGTGAATTTTGTCAAACATGATTTTGCGGGTGCAAAATCATATTTTCTGAAATTTTCCCAATTGGTAACAGAGTTGACCCCTGTTCAACTTTGGCTGGCTGTTCGTATAGAAAGAAAAATAGGTGATCGAAATTCGGAACAGAGTTATGCTTTACAATTGCAGAAACGCTTTCCCGATTCGCGCGAAACACAATTATTACTTCATGGTGAATGATGGATACACTACCAAACGATGATATAGCTGTTTCCGTCACCGACACTGCTTTGCCGGTTAGCGCCGGGAAAATGTTAAGAGAGGCTCGTATCCTTCAAGGATTGAGCGTTACTGATGTTGCCGGACGAATAAAATTTGCACCTCGCCAAGTTGAAGCGCTTGAGGCAGATGATTTTGAAAAGCTTCCGGAGCTGACATTTGTGCGGGGGTTTGTGCGCAGTTATGCGAGATTGTTGCACCTTGATGAAACAGTTTTGCTTAACGCTTTACCATCAACAACCAAGCAGCCCGTTCCTTTAAAAAGCACGGCCGAAGTGCCGTTTCCGACGCCACAATCAGCCCGCAGCATAAATGTTGTATGGCTTTCAGCAGCATTGGGTTTGGCTGTAATATTAGGACTCGGGGTCTTGTTCTTCCATGATAGGCCGGCAAAAAAACCGGACGAATCCAAACCGGTTGTTGCTGTGCCGTTAGCGGTGCAGGATTCTGCTGTATCGGCTGTCCAGATTGCCAGTTCTGTAGCTGCGGCTTCTGAAGTTGCTGAAGAAGTCATTGTCAATGAGGCACCCTCTGTTGTCATCGCTCCCAAAGTAAAAGTTGCATCAAAAGGTTCGAACAAATCGCCGATTCATCTGGTGTTCAATACTGAATCGTGGGTCGAGTTAAAAGACAAATACGGTAAGACGTTGCTCAAACAAGTAAATGCACCGGGTACCGAGCAATGGATCGATGGACAAGCGCCTTTTTCTTTGGTGATTGGAAATGCCAGCGGTGTGCGTCTGTATTACGAGGGCGATGAAGTTGAACTCAAGGAGTTTACCGAAGTTGAAGTTGCCCGTTTGATTTTGGAATAAAGCATGAGTCATGCTCCCATTCGGCGCTGCAAAACGCAGCAGGTGATTGTCGGCGGTATCGCCATCGGCGGCGGTTCCCCTGTCGTTGTTCAATCCATGACCAATACCGACACCGTCGATGCGGAAGGTACTGCGCGACAGGTTTTCGAGTTGGCGCATGCCGGTTCTGAACTGGTTCGTATCACTGTTAATACTTCCGAAGCCGCTGTGCAAGTGCCACGCATCCGCAAGATGCTGGATGATATGGGATGTGATGTTCCCTTAATCGGCGACTTTCACTACAACGGTCATCGTTTGCTTACGGAATACCCGGAATGCGCTCAGGCTTTGGCAAAGTATCGGATCAATCCCGGTAATGTGGGCAAAAATCGCAAGGGCGAAGACCAGTTTGCCACGATGATTGCAGTGGCGAAAGAATATGACAAACCCGTGCGCATTGGTGTCAACTGGGGAAGTCTGGATCAAGACCTTGTTGTGCGTTTGATGGATGAGAACGCCAAGCTGGCGCAGCCCAAAGAGGTGGCAGAGGTGACGCGTGAGGCATTGATCGTGTCGGCACTTGATTCCGCCAGACGCGCAGAAGAGATCGGCTTGCCGCATAACCGCATTGTCCTATCCTGCAAAGTAAGCGAAGTGCAAGACTTAATCGCGGTGTACCGCGAGCTGTCCACACGTAGCGACTACCCGTTGCATTTAGGTTTGACCGAAGCGGGCATGGGCTCAAAGGGAATCGTTGCTTCTACTGCCGCACTGGCTGTGCTATTGCAGCAAGGTATCGGCGACACTATCCGTATTTCTCTCACACCGGAGCCGGGTGGTGCCCGCACGCAGGAGGTGGTGGTGGCACAAGAGATATTGCAGACCATGGGTTTGCGGTCTTTCGCGCCTATGGTTACCGCTTGCCCCGGTTGCGGTCGTACTACCAGCACGGTATTTCAGGAACTGGCACAAAGCATTCAGCTTTATTTGCGTCAGTCAATGCCACTGTGGCGCGAACAATATACCGGCGTGGAAGAAATGATCGTTGCCGTGATGGGGTGCATTGTCAATGGTCCCGGCGAAAGCAAACTCGCCAACATTGGTATCAGCTTGCCCGGCACAGGAGAAAATCCGGCAGCGCCCGTGTATGTGGATGGCGAGAAAACTGTCACCCTGCGTGGTGACAACATCGCCGCCGAGTTTACGCAGATTGTGGATGATTACGTGGCGAAAAAATATGCCAAGCGTGAAGCGGGCGATAAGCCCTCCAAGCGGATAGAGATCAAGGCAATTTAACTCGGTACTCGTTAGAGCGGTATTTTTGTGCCCACTCCAACATAGTGGTCAACCATTTATCACTACGACTCACGGCCCGCAAAACTACACCGATCCACAATTAATTCAAATTTAGCCTATTCGATTTTATGCCTTCACGAATTAACAAATCAGCTTTGACCGATAGCCAACGCAATTTTAAAAAAAGGCAAAAGGCTAAGGCTATTCAGTTGTTTAAATCAGGTGATACGGCTGGTGCGCTTGAAATAATTGAACAAATTAACAAAGATTTTGGTGTGTCACCTGATATAGCTAATTTATTGGCTGATATTAAAGCCGGTAAGGTGATTAATTCAAAAAGATCAAATGTTGATGCTGAAATAATTTATTCGACCATTGAGGATTTATATATATTTTTGGAAAAGTTTAGGCACGGTATTGAAGTGGCAAATGCAAAGCCTGATATTTCGCTTGAAAAGAAACTTCAAACCATAAATGAGTTGACCGATAATTCAATTAATACTGTTTATCATTTTGGCGATACGATTCAACAAATCCTGGCGAATAAAATAGCTGAAAAACCAATAGTATTTTCACAAGCCGAAGCTGATAAAGCTTTTGCAAATTTAAAAGCTTCATTTTTAGAATTCGAAAACGAAAAGGTAATAAGAAATCCCGACAAATAATCCTAGGGCTTTTCAATCGGTCCTTTTTGCAATATCGCATTTCTACACAGCATTTTTTATCAGCACATCTTTAAATCCTGACGAATATCTTCGCCAAGTTCTATATATATCTAGTACGTTTGGCATATTGACTGCGCAATATATGTGCGTTTATTGTTACGTCAATTCATGGTTTTACCATCCATTTTGCTGATGTAAGAACAACTAAACCTAGATTAAGTGCATTACAAATTGGTACCTCTAAAGGAACACTATGAATAAATATAATAAACAAATCTCATATTTTTCAGCTAATTGGACGTTGAAGAGGCGTTTTGCACTTGCAATTGGAACCGTCGTTGTTGTCATGCTCATATCAATGTACGGCGTCCGCCTTCTGGGAAAAGCAGCGACGTTTCATTTCCTTGAGCGAAATCACATGGAGTTGGCACTGCGCATGGACGCGGCACTTGCCAGTGTGGAACATGAAGCGAACAACGCAAGTACAACCCGCATTGAAACCATTACTGAACAGTTAAACGAGGCGCGCAAACTGGCCATTCAGGCCGACAATGAAATATTCTGGTTTGAACAGCAACTTTTTCGGGCCTTGGGTTTCGGTCCACTGATTGATTTGCCTGAAAAAGACATTGTGGATGTGGATCGCATGCTCTCCACTATAGGCGCATTCCCGTTGCACACGGGGCCTTTGCCAAAAGAGTTGTCTATCAAGTTGCGTCCTGATATGGACGCCGTGATGTCGAATTCAAAACTTTTTGCACCCCTGACCGCAAATGCGGCATCGTTCATCAAAGTCGTTGTTTCAGAGCTTTCCTTGATCTGTTCCGTAGTCCTAATCATCACTGTTATCAGCTTGAGGCAACGCACCTTGCAGCCTCTCGCAATGGCGATTTCTGCGTCAGAGCGAGTGGCAGGTGGAGACTTGAGGGAAACAATCACAGTTTCAGGAAAAGATGAAGTTTCTCAACTGCTGGGATCTTTGGCAACCATGCAAGGAAAGTTGAGAGATGTAGCGGGTCGGATTAATAACACGGCAGAAAATCTAGTAAGTGCAGCAAATCTACTTTCAGCGAATGCCCAGCAGGTATCAAGCAGCACGGACGAACAGAGCAATGCGGCATCTTCCATGTCTGCTGCTGTTGAACAGATGGCTGTAAGCATCAGCCATGTAAGTAACAATGCGGCAAACGCCGAGCGTGTAACCAATGATTCCCATGAGTATTCAACTAAAGGGGCTGAAATTATCAGCAAAGCAGTGACTGAAATTGGAAATATTGCAACTGCAGTCACAAACTCATCCTCCATGATTGCCGATTTGGAGCGCCGTTCTGTAGAAATACAAGGAATCGCAAGAGTGATCAATGAAATCGCAGATCAGACAAATCTATTGGCACTTAATGCGGCAATTGAAGCTGCAAGAGCGGGTGAGCAAGGGAGAGGTTTTGCTGTGGTCGCAGATGAAGTTCGTAAATTGGCAGAGCGCACAGCTAGCTCTACACGAGAAATATCGGCTATGTTGGCAAGCATACAAGAGTGCACACGTGCAGCAGTTTCCAGTATGGCTCAAGGTGTCTCAATGGTAAGCACCGGATCGGATTTGGCAAATCAGGCTGGGGAGTCAATAGTACAGATAAGAGAAAATGCTATTCGCGTTGTCACCGAAGTTAACGATATTAGTGTCGCAATTCGTGAGCAGCGGGCGGCTAGTGAAGATATTGCCAGAAGTGTAGAACATATCGCCCAGATGGCAGAAGGAAATAGTGCCGCCTCTCATGAAACAGCATCTGCTGCCCGTGGCTTAAATGATTTGGCGATCGTCTTAAAGAGTGACGCAAGTTGGTTTCGGGTTTAGGAGTGGCTAAGAAACCGGAAGCATATTGAACATAAGTTCGAATTTCTTGTGGGGTGGTGCAATTTATAGACTCTGTAATCACGGGATCCGATAGTAAATTATAAGGTAGCGATATATGGGAATATATGCTCAGACATTAAAAAATATTGCCTCAGAGGATTTCGTGCGACTTAAAGATGAACACCTACGATTACGCAATTCCATCGATATCATTCGCAGTACCTGTATCAATTTGGAAAATCAGCTCTGTTGCCAAAATTGTAACCGTGAGCAAATCGCCACATGCAAAGGTCGACTAACATCTTTCAGCTATAACCTCATTAGTATTTCCGAAAGTCATTTTGATTTCGAAGAATCCATTATGTTACCCAGGGCCGGTATCTCAAACAAAAAGGAAGCGTTTCATAATCATCAGCAATCACATCAAAATATCCTGAAGGAGATGAGAGAGACGCTTAAAGAGTGTGCTTTACTCGATTCTCACGGTCGTACAGATGAATGTTACAGGCTACTCTACAAAAGAGCATCAAAACTATATGAAGAGCATGGCCGATTATTTGACTTATCGTGAAAATTTAATCGAGAAAATATCGCTAATATTTTATTGGTTGAAGGTGAGCAAAACGTGCCAAATGCGCTAAGATGCTAGCTGAAGGGACGCTACGAGTTGATGTTCGGCTTACTGGCGGTAGTATGAAGTTACACTAGGCTGATTGAGACAAGCTGTTTTCTGTATAATACCAATTATGGAAATATCAGATGCTTGGGATAATGCCCCGAGTTCGCAAAGAAAATACACTCGATACCTTGCACGCTGGAAAGTGATGCTCGTGTTTGATAACGCGGATAATAAACCAAACTTCAAAACCCTGGTTCACGACCTGTCCTTGACTGGGTTATCAGTACAGTACCATTCAGAAGTTAAGGCGCATACCATCCTGACTTTGCTATTGTCACTCCCGCCACTAGCATTAGCAGGTATTCCTAGAAAGCTCATCAAGCTGAAGGCGGAGGTAACATCATCAATACCATTCCGGGGTGGTTTCCGCCTCGGAATGAGTTTCATCCAAGATGCCGAACTGGACACATTGCGGCAACGTCTTGAAATGTATATTGTTTCAGAAGATAACCTCTATTCTGACCCGGAGGCTGATGAGTTTCCGAAATTGAATCTATGAGTGTACTAATAACTATCCTTGAGTAGAACGGTAACCAATATTCTTTAGCGAATTAATTGTATCGACCCGTCCGCAGTAAAAATAAAGCACTGTATTACCCTATTGTCGAAGAGCTGCAAACGGGCAAATCGGCTTCTGCATTAGCCTCTTTCCTGTTAAAATCGTGCCTTTGTTAATCCAAAGGTGTTGGCTAGCGACGGTTGCTACGCTTGCACCAGCCACATTCAGCATTCAATGAGTAATACAACTTTACAAGCCGTGCGCGGCATGAACGATATTTTGCCGGATGAGGCGCAGTTGTGGCTGTGGTTTGAGGACACAGTACGCGATTGGCTTGAGGCTTACGGCTACCGCAACATCCGCATGCCTTTAGTGGAGCCGACGGCGCTGTTTAAACGCGCCATCGGAGAAGTTACCGATATCGTCGAAAAAGAAATGTACAGTTTCGCGGATAGTCTTAATGGCGATGAGCTAACGCTGCGCCCGGAAGGAACAGCTTCGTGCGTGCGCGCGGTATTGCAGCACAATTTGCTGTATAACGCGCCGCAGCGGCTTTACTACACCGGACAAATGTTTCGCCACGAGCGCCCGCAAAAGGGGCGCTATCGTCAGTTTCACCAGATCGGTGTTGAATCATTGGGTTTCGCTGGACCGGATATTGATGCCGAACAGATTGTGATGTGCGCGAGGCTGTGGAAAAAATTGGGTATTCGCGATGTGGCCTTGCAGATTAATTCGCTGGGTGATGTGGCTTCGCGCCAACGCCATCGCGACAAGCTGATCGCGTATTTTGAGCTGCACAAAGAGGTACTGGATGCCGATGCACAGCGGCGCTTGTATAGCAACCCTCTGCGCATACTCGATACCAAAAATCCGGCGATGCAGGCAGTGGTGAGTGCAGCACCGCAACTGATGCATGAGTTGGACGAGGAAGCAATCAAACATTTTGAAGGCGTGCAGGCGATTTTGAAACTGCATGGTATTGCGTATGAAATCAATCCCCGTTTGGTGCGGGGATTGGATTATTATAACCGTACCGTGTTTGAGTGGGTCACTACGCGTCTTGGTGCTCAGGGCACGATCTGCGCCGGAGGCCGCTACGACGGCCTGATCGAACAAATTGGAGGCAAACCTGCCCCTGCCTGTGGTTTTGCGATGGGTGTGGAGCGCCTGCTGGCCTTGTTGCAGGAAGATGGTATGCAGAATCCTTCCGCGCCGTTGGATGTGTACGTGGTGCATCAGGGGGAACAGGCACAAAATATGGCTTGGCGCGTTGCTGAAGATTTGCGTGATGGCGGATTGCGCGTGCTTTTGCACTGTGGTGGCGGCAGTTTTAAATCGCAAATGAAAAAAGCCGATGGCAGCGCGGCGATATACGCGGTTGTCATTGGTGATGATGAAGTGGCGGCGAATGCCGTCATGCTTAAACCATTGCGAGGAGGAGAGCAGCAACGTATCCCTCTGAATGATTTGCAGCAAAAGATTCGTGAACTTAACTTGTCTAAATAGGAAAGAAAATGTCAACACTTGATTTGCAGGAACAAGAGCAGGTAGATGCGCTAAAAAGTTGGTGGGGTGAAAACGGTAAGTGGGTGATCGGGGCTGTTGTGGTCGCCCTGCTTGGTTTTTCCGGAGTGCAGTTCTGGAAAAATCACCAGGCGCAGCAAGCAGGTGAAGCGGCCAAATTATTTTCCGAAGTGATAAGGCAAACACAGAGTAATGATGCCAAGCGTGTAAATGATGCTGTCGCTGCTTTGGTTGACAAGTTTGGCAGCAGTGCTTACGCGCCGCGCGCGCAATTCGTTGCTGTGCAAGCCAATTTGCAAGTTAAAGATGTAGCGCGAGCCAAGACACAATTGCAATGGATTATTGAACATGCAGCCGAAACAAATTTGCAGGATACAGCACGTTTGAAATTAGCCAGTATTTTGCTCGACGAGAAGAAACTTGATGAGGCGATAACGCTGCTTAATGCAACACATCCGGACGCATTCTCCGGCTTGTATGCCGATCTGAAAGGGGATGTGTTGAGCGCACAAGGCAAGACCGAAGAAGCCAAAGCCGCTTATACACAGGCACTCGCAAAAATTGAACCCAAAAGCATGTACCGTAATCTAGTGCAGTTAAAACTGGACGGTCTCGGGGATTCTAAATGAAGTTTAGACGTTACATTGTCGCGCTGTTCATGCTCGTCATTGTGACGGGATGTGCATCCGACAAGACTGGACTAAAACCGGCGCTGTTGGTAAATTTTAACCCGACGGCCAAGTTTGATATTCGCTGGCAGCACACTGTCGGTTTTTTAAGACCCAGGTGTCTTTATCATGATCAAAGCATATGTGTGCACCAGAAAGTAAGGACGGTAAATATCAACATCCTGCAACCGGCCGTTACAGCAGAATCGGTTATAGCCGCGAATGTGATAGGCGAAATTCAGTGTTTTGATTTGGGCACGGGAAAGTCTCGCTGGGATATCAATAACGGTTTTACGATTTCAGGTGGAGTTGGCGCGGGTAGTGGAGTGGTTGTAGTGGGCGGAGATAAAGGCGAAGTTGCTGTCTATGAAGAAGCTACCGGCAAACTCCGTTGGCAAAGCAAAGTCTCCAGTGAGGTGCTCAGTTCCCCCAGGATTTCAGATGGGGTTGTGGTCGTACGTACCGAAGATGGGCGCATCGTCGGATTGGATTTGAAAGATGGCAAGCGGCTATGGTTATACGAACGGGCAACACCTGCATTGGTTGCACGGGGTAACGCGGAGGTGACAATTCGGAACGGAATTGTATATGCCGGTTTCGCAGCGGGGAAACTTTCCGCGATCGGCTTGCATAACGGAGTCATCGTTTGGGAGTCATCAGTATCACAACCCCATGGCAATACTGAATTGGAGCGTATTAGCGATATCATCAGTCCACCGGTTGTGGCTGATAGCCAAGTGTGTGCCGTCGCATTTCAGGGGCGTCTGGGCTGTTTTGATCCGGATCAGGGGGGGGCGTTGTGGAGTCGCGATGTTTCCAGTGATAAAGGTCTGAGTATCTCGCGGAAATATCTGTTCTTAAGCGACACTTCGGACACTATTCTGGGACTGGATAAGCTGAGCGGAAGTACCTACTGGAAAAATGATCAACTTGCCGTACGCAAAATTACCGCGCCTCTCGCATTGGAAAATTATTTGCTGGTGGCCGACTTTGAAGGATATGTACATGCCTTGAATCGTGATGACGGCAGTTTTGTCGCGCGCATAAGCACGGATGGCAGTGCAATCCGTTCCAGACCCGTGGTAGCGGGGGACGGCTTTGTAGTACAAACCAGCAATGGCAGTTTGTACTCAATCGTCATTCACTAATACGGACATATCATGTTACCCACACTGGTTTTGGTAGGTCGCCCCAATGTGGGAAAGTCCACTCTTTTCAATCGTCTCACGCGCACGCGTGATGCACTTGTTGCCGATATACCCGGCCTGACCCGGGATCGTCATTATGGTCGCGGTCGCGTGGGTGAGAGGCCGTTTTTGGTAGTTGATACCGGCGGTCTGGAGCCGGTCGCCAAAGACGGCATCATGCACGAAATGGCAAAGCAGACACGCCAGGCGATTGATGAAGCCGATCTGGTGTTATTTCTTGTGGATGGTCGCGATGGCCTTACCCCGCAAGACAGAATCATCGCCACGCAACTGCGTAAAACCGGACGTCCTTTGCTGCTGCTGGTCAACAAGGCTGAGGGAATGCAGCGCGCGCGTATCACCGCCGATTTTTTTGAACTGGGATTGGGTGAGCCTCTGCCAATTTCATCCGCACATGGTGACAATGTCAGCGAGATGATCGAGCTGGCTCTGGATGAATTACCCGCCCGGGAAGCCGAGCCGGAAGAGAAGGCCGATCATCCCAAGCTGGCTATTGTCGGGCGCCCTAACGTGGGCAAATCGACACTGGTAAATGCCATTCTGGGGGAAGAGCGCGTTATTGCGTTTGATCAACCCGGAACGACCCGTGACAGTATCTATATCGATTTTGAACGTGGCGGTAAATCCTACACAATTATTGACACGGCCGGAGTGCGTCGTCGCGGCAAGATCGATGAAGCGATTGAAAAATTCTCGGTGGTAAAAACGCTACAGGCCATTGAAGATGCCAATGTCGTCGTGTTGGTGGTAGATGCCAGTGACTCGATCACGGAACAAGATGCTCATTTGGCCGACTTCGTATTGCAAGCCGGGCGAGCACTCGTTTTGGCTGTCAATAAATGGGATGGATTGGATGAATACAAACGCGATACTGCAAAACGCGATATTGACCGCAAACTCCATTTCCTGGATTTCGCCAAACATCATTTTATTTCAGCCTTGAGCGGAAGCGGCGTGGATGCGGTGCTCAAATCGGTGAACGAAGCCTATGCGGCCGCAATGGCGAAACTTGCCACGCCGCAACTAACACGCGTGCTGCTTGCTGCGGTGGAAAAGCAACAACCGCCACGCGGCAGCATCTTCCGGCCCAAGATGCGTTATGCCCATCAGGGAGGTAGCAATCCGCCGCTCATTATTGTGCATGGCAGTGCCTTGGATAAAGTGCCGGAAAGTTATAGACGCTATCTGGAAAAATGCTTCTGCGATGCCTTTAAGCTGAAGGGGACTCCGCTGAGAATCGAATTTAAAGCGGGTAAAAATCCGTTTGCAGAAAAGAAACCACGGGCGCTCACTGAAAGTGAGCAGCGTGCAGCCCATCGCGCGCGTATTCGCGGGCGCAGGCTTTATGGTTAGTGTGAAAAGTTCCTCTGATAAACTATTACGGAATAATTTTGCAAAAATTTAAATATATATCTGAATACTTATTTATAATTCACTAACAAATTTCTAATCACAACGCACGCGAACTTAAGCAGCGATCAATTAATCAGACTTTAAAATGGAGAACTTTAAACATGAGCATTGAAATCGATATTGACGCAATGTGTAAATCTACAATAGGAAAAGAACTGACCCCCGCCGAGGGACGCATATTAGGTTCTATTATGGGAGTCAAGCGGCTTAAAGATAAAGAAATGCTTTGTAAGGAAGGCGATGCAGCGGGTACCCTGTTTATCCTGATCGAAGGAAAACTCGATTTGTTCAGTGATAAGGAAGGAAAAGAGTCAGTGATTTACACAATGCACAAAGGCGAATGTGCCGGAACTCGTGCGTTTATTGACCGCACTAGTCGCAAGGCAACACTGGTTGCAAATGGTGATGCCACCGTCTATACCTTGGAACCGGATGCTTTTGAAACGCTTATTGAGGGCAATCCACGTCTCATCTATAAAGTAATGAGCGCATTGTTCCGAAATACTCACACAAACCTGATCCGTATGAATAACGAAGCCAGGCAGTTGTCGAATTACATTAACAAGACGCAAGGAAGGTACTGAAATAAAATTTGGCACGCTGGCTTAGTTCATCGCGCTTTGTAGGCTTCCCAAGCGGGCCATTTATAAACGGAATGATCCGATTGAGTTGGTAAGCTCACCGGCAAGTACTTCCAATTTTTGGGCCGCATCAGCCGCTCTGCCGGTAGTCGTGTTGTTTTCTTCGACCATTATTGCAATCTTCTCGATGTTTCGTGCAACGTCATTGCTTGCACCAGTTTGTTCCTTGATTGAGTTTGAGATTTCGTTGACAACTTCCGTGACATGCTTTGCTTCTGATTCAATTTCGACTATGGATGTTCCAGCTTGTTGAGTGAGTATCAAGCCAAGTTTTACCTGCTCAACACTGGCAACCATGGTTTGCACTGCATTTGTTGTGTCTTCCTGAATTTTCTTGATGGTGACGGAAATTTCCTGCGTTGACATTGTCGTGCGTTCGGCCAGTTTGCGGACTTCATCGGCTACAACCGCGAACCCGCGTCCTTGTTCGCCTGCACGTGCAGCTTCAATCGCCGCATTAAGAGCCAGCAGATTAGTTTGTTCGGCAATTTCTTTGATGATGTTAACAACGGCTGAAATCTCGTTTGATCGATGTTCGAGATTGCTGATCGTCACTGACGAAGCCTCGACTGACGCGGCAATCTTTTCCATTTCTGAAGCTGCATTGTGAATGATGGCGCCCCCTTTTTGTGACAAATTTTCCGAGTGGATGGCAAATGAATGCGCATTGCCGATGTTGCCGGCGATATGACTGATGCTGAGCGTCATCTGTTCAATATCTGCCGCAGCATTAACAGTTGCGGTGTTCTGTTGAATTGACGAATCGGCAACACTTTGGGAAGCCTGAGCCAACTCGCGCGCAGAGACGCCGACCTGGAAAGAAATATTTTGAATGCTGGAAACCATTTTTCCCAATTGGTCACGCATTTTTTTCATGGCGGCCAAGAGGCTAGAGTTGTCACCCGGTGCGGTGTGAATTTCTACGCTGAGATTTCCAGCGGCAATTTGATGAACGATGTTGCTGGCATAGAACACTTCGCCCCCGAGAGAGTTGATTATGGCTTTTGTTACAACAATTGCAGTAATGGCAGAAACCAATAATACCAACAATGACAATCCGATATTTATTGATTTGAGACTTGAGGCAAGTGAGAAGGTTTCATCACCCAGAATATTCATTTTGGATGATTGGAAATCCATAAGTTTTCCAATGGCCGACACATACGCCTCGAGTTTGGATTGCAGTGTACCGGTAAGAAAATGATCCGCATCCGATTTGTTTCCGGCTTTGACCAGAGCCAGATATTGCTTTCGACTCTCGGTGTAATCGATACGCGCTTTCTTGAGGGCATCAAGGTTCTGCCTTCCTCCTTCTGAACTTATTGATTTATCCAGAAAATCGAGTTTATCGGAGATTATTTTGCTGTTGGACACCATCTCATCGGTGATGCGCTTGCTCTCGGTTGCATCTACAACCAACAAAAGGAGCAATGAGTTTGACCAGTTGCGCAGAACATATGTTCTTATGTCTGAAGCAGCGGAAACTTTGGGATAGGCATCTTCGGTGACTGCGGAAACATGTTCGCTTACACTGTTACTTCTTTGAAATGTGATCACCGTCATAACAGAGATCAATCCAATGATAATACTGAAACCGGATAACAGCAGGGTGCGGATTGTTGTTTTTGGAAACATACTGCTTCTCCTAACGGCTCATGTACAGGGTTCTCATGCTGATTAAAGGACAGATCAAATCGTTAGCAAATTATAATTTTACATCTTACAAATTGTTATCGGCTTGAAATTATATTTCTTGATAATATTACCATCTCTACCCGGCGTTAAACGGCCATTTGACGCAAGAGGGGCAACTCCGTTAAAGTAAGCCCGCTATCGTTGATTTTACATCAACGCCTGCAAGGGCAAACCCGTCGAAAGGCGGGGACGCAAAACTTCCGGGCTAAGGGACAAACTCCTAGTCGACAACAGTCGAGTGCCAGCGGGGTCGCCAGGTAATCTACTTGCCATCGTACTTGTCTTCCCGGCGCTTAAAGTTTGTTCGATATCTTTTGCCGTGCTGAGGCTATAACGATTAACAAAGGAATATTTGGGAACAGAATGTAATGCGGATTAAGTAAACTAACTCAACAATTATTTTGGAGGGTTTTATGATCAACTGGTTTTTGTCTTTAAGTATCCGCTGGAAGCTCCAGTTCGGCTTTTTTATAGTTACCATGGTGACTACCATATACAACCGGATACTCGCCTCGCATGAGCTGGGGAAAATGGTCGATATTGCCAGCTCAAATGTTGTCAATGCTCAAGTCATTAGCCAACTGGAAGCGAATCATAGCGCATATATCTTCAATTCATTCTGGGAGTCGGGATTAGAGTTCGCACTCCAGTTCTTTCTGATCGGATTGGTCGCCGGTGTGTTCGTCAGACCGATCCAATCTCTGTGCAGTTCGCTCAAAGCTGTCGTAAATGGCGATTTAACCAAAGAAGTGAAAATTAATTCCCAAGATGAGATCGGCATGTTAGAGGAGAGCTTCAACGAGGTGCTGAACAAACTCAACCACATTATGCGCGAGGTTGATGCCAGCGGTAAGGAGATGGAACAGTCCGCATTCCAGATTGCAAAAATTTCGCACGAGATTGCCGATGTTGGACGTAATGAGCAAAGTCGCTCGGATGATGTAAGTAGTGCCACCAATCAGTTGCAACAAGTTTCAGAGAGCGTTCAGACATTGGCAACCGGTGCCACGGAGCGGGCCAAGCAAACAGAGGAACGAGCGCGCGAAGGAATTCGCATGGTGCAAAAGAATATTTCCGAAATGCAGGGAACCGCCCTGGAGGTACATCAGGCAGTCCATAAAATTTCAGAACTTGAGCAATCAACCGAAAAAATTCGCGTGATCATCACAACGATTCAGACTATCGCAAAACAAACTAATTTGCTGGCGCTGAATGCCGCTATCGAAGCTGCAAGAGCTGGTGAGCAAGGAAAAGGTTTTGCTGTTGTAGCCGATGAGGTACGCAAGCTGGCTGATCGTACTACTCGTTCGGCCGAAGAGGTCACCGAAATAATCGGGCAATTGGGCGGGAAAGTTCAGCAGGTTACCGATTCCATGAATGCGGTAGTGATCAGAGTGAATGAAAACCAGCAAGTAGCAGGCGAAACCGCATCGGTGATTGAACATATGGCAGGCGAGGTCGCCGAGACAGCGAGTGCAAATGAAGGGATTTCCGCAGCAAGTGGTGAGCAAATAAGGAATGTAAATTTGCTGCAAGCGACATTGGCCGAGTTGTTTGCCACGCTGCGTGAAAGTTCTGCCAAAGTGGAAACCACTGCTGCAATTAGCGAGAGTCTTCACAAAGTAACCGGGAAACTTAACCAGTTAATGTCAGGGTTTGTTTTTGATAACGAGAATTACATTGTACAGAAGCAACATGAGAAACGCACTTACCCTCGCGCCGAAAACAGGTTACTGGTGCATGCAACTCAAAGTGGCAATTCTTTTGAATGCTCCAGTCTCGACTTCAGTCTGACCGGAATGCGTTTAGAGTCGGGCAAACCGTTGGATGATGCAGAATATGTGGAATTAAAAGTGTGCTTGCCGCAGAATGATCTGAATCAGTATGAGTCGCAAGAGCCGCTCAATTTGCGGGGCAGAATTAGTTGGCAGCGTTTGGTGAATGGCAGAAATCAGTGTGGCATAGCTTTTGAGGGCATGACGGAAGAGGCGATTCGTAAACTGCGTGATGGTTTCAAATATTTTAACAAGACTCCGGAATTCAGCCCGGTTGCAAGATGACTACGCATCCTGATTTTATTATGTTTTTTGCCTGTAATATCAAAAGGCTGATAGAATAACTGCACAGTCAATGCTTAAGCCTAATAACTTACTGCTGAAGGCATTATGTCATCGGATCACGAAATTCAGGTTGGCAACACGACTTCGCCAAATTCGTACCCTCCAACGGGCGCTACAAACTCAATTCAAAATCATCCTTCTTCTACAAACAACAATCTGATAATAGGGTTGGAGGAAGCAATCGATCAGACTGGATCCTATATTTATATAAAGGATATTGCAGGCCGATATGTCTATGTAAACAACAAAGTTAGAAAGTTCTTCAATGAATCATTAGACGGCATCGTTGGAAAAGACGACAGCCACTTTTTCAATTCTCATTATGCAAATAATTTGCGAAAAGATGATTTACGGGTTCTTGCTAACGGAGAAACAATCGAAAAAGAAGAAACCCTCGGACTCAAATTAACCGATGCAAAGCAAATATTTTGGGTTATTAAAAAACCAATAAAAAATAACGACGGGCAGGTCATTGGCTTATGCGGGGTTTCAACTGACATTACAGAACGCAAAAGAGCCGAGGAACTGTTTCGTTCAACAAGCGAAGAATTAAAGGAATCTCAGTCAATCGCCGGTTTGGGAACATATGTTTTATATATGGGCACAGGAGTATGGAAAAGTTCGCCAGTGCTGGATCGGCTATTCGGTATTGACGAGAGTTATCAGCGGACTATAAAGGGTTGGGAATCCATCATCTATATCGACGACAGAACAATGATGCATGACTATTTATTGTCTGAAGTTATCGGTAATCGAGTAAAGTTTGATAAGGAATACCGGATAGTGCGTGTCAACGATAACGCTATTCGCTGGATGCACGGCTTGGGCAAACTTGATTTTGATGAGAATGGAATGCCGGTAAAAATGCAGGGTACCATTCAAGATATTTCGGAACGAAAACTTGCCGATGAGGCGTTGCGGAAAAGTGAAGAACTTTACCGAAAAACGTTCCAGACCAGTCTTGATGCGATAAGCATTACTCGAATGACCGATGGTGCGTATATTAATGTCAATGAATCATTTTTGAAAACCATGGGTTTTGAACGGCATGAAGTTGTCGGCCATTCGTCTTTAGACTTAAATATATGGGTCGATAATTCTGATCGCAACCGTTTGATGGAGATGCTGCAACGAAATTCAGTTTGCCAGAATATTGAGTCTCGATTTAGATGTAAAAGTGGGAAAGTTATTTGGGGGTTAATGTCAGCATCCCAAATTCTTGTTGATAATGATCCTTGCCTTCTTGCACTAACCCGAGATATTTCTGAACGCAAGCAAGCCGAAGAAAGCCTTCGCATTACGGCCAGTGTATTTGGCATTAGTCAGGAAGCCGTAATAATCACCGATACTGACAACAACATAATTGACGTCAACCCTGCCTTCACCCGAATCACGGGATACAGTCGTGAAGATGTGATCGGCAAGAATCCGAAACTACTTGGTTCAGGTAAACACGATAAGGAATTTTACGAAGAGTTATGGAAGTCCGTGCAAGAAAATGGTTTATGGCGAGGTGAAATTTGGAACCGACGCAAGTCAGGCGAGATTTACCCGGAGATGCTTTCAATTTCTGTACTATGCGATAGTGGAGGGAAAGTATTGAGGTATGTTGCCGTGTTTTCAGACATCAGCAACCTTAAAAAACACGAGGCAGAGCTGGTTCGTGTAGCCCATTTTGACGCGCTGACAAGTATTCCAAATCGAGTCCTGCTTGCCGACCGCATGAAGCAAGCTATTTCTCAGACTTCGCGGGACCAAAACATAATGGCAGTCTGTTATCTTGATCTGGATGGATTTAAGCCCATCAACGACACTTTGGGGCATCAGGCAGGAGATGAAGTGTTAATTGAAATTGCCACGCGGATTAGTAAAACTATCCGTGGCGGCGATACAGTCGCGCGTCTGGGAGGAGACGAATTTGTTGTGCTGTTATTGGGGTTGTCCAGGGGGGAAGAATGCGTTGTTACTCTTGAGCGGCTGCTTGTGGCAATAGCTGAACCGTTTATAGTAAAAAATAAATCAGTCTCAGTCAGTGCAAGCATCGGGGTCAGCATCTATCCTTTGGATGAAGAGGATCCGGATACACTACTTCGTCATGCTGATCAGGCTATGTATGTAGCCAAGCAGTCGGGTAGAAACCGCTTCCATATTTATGATGTCGCCCTCGATAAACGGGCAAGGGATCAAAACGAGTTTCTCAAGAGTATCCGCCGGGCGCTTGAATTCAACCAGTTTGAGTTGCACTACCAACCCAAGGTCAATCTGCGAACCAAAGAATTGGTTGGAGTAGAAGCACTAATACGTTGGCGCCACCCTGAAAGAGGATTGCTCGCCCCGGCAGCATTTTTACGTCATGTCGAAAATACTGATCTTGACATACAAATAGGCGAATGGGTCACGGCAAATGCACTTGCACAGATGCATCGTTGGCGCAGCATTGGATTGGACATTGAGGTAAGTATCAATATCTCGGGCTATCACATGGAGTCCTCAGGCTTTGTGGAAAAGTTGCAGCAACAACTTGCGATTTATCCAGACTTGCCATTGAGCAAACTCCAAATAGAAGTATTGGAAACGGTCGCACTCAATGACATCGCCGTTGTTCAGAAAATTATTGAGTCTTGCCGCAAATTTGGAGTTGGATTTGCTCTGGATGATTTTGGCACTGGCTATTCCTCTCTTTCATACCTGAGTGCCTTGCCCGTTGATACGCTCAAGATAGATCAGTCTTTTGTGCGGGATATGCTGGATGACAAAGGCGATATGGCTATCGTTCACGGCATTATTGCATTAGCCAAGGCATTTGAGCGACAAACCGTAGCCGAGGGTATTGAGAACGAAAAGCACTACCAGGCTTTACTCGGGATGGGGTGCGACATTGGGCAGGGTTACGGCATCGCTCTACCAATGCCTGCGGACGATTTGGCTGCATGGCAAGATAGATTCAGTCAAGAAATTTGTGTAATTCAGACTCCATAACTTATGCGCACGTATAAGAGTTAATGATGTAACAACAGCACTTGGTAATTACACTTAACACACGGCAGTTTGCATTTCTTTTGATATGCCGGAAGCGATTTGAGTCTTTATATTTTTATTTTCGCGGGCTAGTTCGATCAGTTCTTCAAGCGTTTTGTGTGACCCAATATCGGAAACCAAGCCGTATGACAAAGTTAGCTCCCAGCCTTTTTGTTTAAACTTTCTCTCTGCTGCCCCGCAGATTCTACGGGCAACTCGGTGGCTTAATTGTTCATCCATATCCGGTAGCAGAACATAAAACTCATCACTGATAAAACGGGAAACTATATCGTTGATTTTTGTGGCCTCCTGCAAAACGACAGCCAACTGCTTTAGTACATCATCCCCGCTCTGGAGTCCAAATTTATGGTTAAAGACTTTGAAAAGTTCAATGTCGAAAAATAACAAAGTATAGGGGCTACCACTACTCTCACTTCGCAACTGCATTTCTTCTAGGCTTTTCGTTAACTCGAAACGATTAGTCAGTCCGGTCAGGGGGTCTTTTCTGGCCGATTCCCTGTCTTTCCATAATTTTACGATGACACGCGCAATAATAGTAAATGTTACAGCACGTGTAATAATATTCATCAATACCGCACCGATCGGGAAATTTGGCCAGGTTACTGCAGCTTCTGCGGTGCTCCAAGCGACTGCACAAACAATTGCCACAAAGGAAAGGGAGAATGTTTCAGCGGAAGATTGAGACTGAATCGCCGCGAAACGTGCTGTTTGAATTACAGGTAAGCAATAAAGCACATCCAGAGAGTAATAACTGGATGCCATATAATAATTCAATACGGTGATAAAAAGTACCTCTACTAGTATCAATAAAGATCGGAACAGCATTTCACATTTCCCCGTGTATCTTAGACGTTAATATTGCCTAGTTTCAAAGTTTGCAACTTTACCAGCTTCATTGTAGCCGGGAAGAATAAATTACTTGAATATTTGGACCAGGCAAAACAAGCATTAGCCATGTGGGGAACTTGTTAGTTTGGGGAACCTGCACCACAGAGACCGTCAGGTCGAATTCTTTTGATATAATGCACCCTTTGCAGAGGACGGTCTTCATGCGCATTATTCAAAAAGCACTCACCTTCGACGATGTCTTGCTGGTTCCGGCACATTCATCCATCTTGCCACGTGACGTAAGTTTGTCCACCAAGCTGACACGCAATATTACACTGAACATACCTTTGTTGTCGGCAGCGATGGACACCGTGACAGAGTCGCGTTTGGCGATTGCGCTGGCCCAAGAAGGTGGTATCGGTATTGTTCATAAGAATATGACAGCCCAGGCCCAGGCCGATAAAATTTCCAAGGTAAAACGTTTTGAAAGTGGCGTGGTAAAAGATCCTGTCACGGTTTCACCGGATATGACGGTGCGTGAAGTACTGAGTTTGACCAAAAAATTCAAAATTTCCGGCTTGCCCGTTGTTAAGGGACATCAATTGGTCGGTATCGTGACCAATCGTGATTTGCGTTTTGAAACTATGCTGGATCAACCTGTGGGCGACATTATGACCCCTCGTGATCGTCTCATTACCGTTAAAGAAAACGCGCATTTGGAAGAGGCCCGCAGTTTGATGCACAAGCATCGTATCGAACGTGTATTGGTAATTAATGATGCATTCGAGTTGCGCGGGTTGATGACTGTAAAAGACATTCTGAAATCCAACGAACATCCCAATGCCTGCAAGGACGATCAGGGGCGTTTGCGAGTAGGTGCGGCGGTAGGAGTAGGCGAGGGCACTGAAGAGCGCGTCACCCTATTGGCTGAGGCCGGCGTGGATGTAATTGTGGTTGACACAGCGCACGGTCATTCGCAAGGCGTATTGGATCGTGTGCAATGGGTTAAAAAGAATTTTCCCAAGATTGAAGTAATCGGTGGCAACATTGCTACCGGTGCTGCGGCACATGCCTTGGTCGATCATGGCGCGGACGGCGTTAAGGTCGGTATCGGTCCGGGCTCCATTTGCACCACTCGTATTGTTGCCGGTGTAGGTGTTCCACAAATTACAGCGATTCAAAATGTTGCTGACGCCTTGCGCGGTACGGGGGTTCCTCTGATCGCGGACGGTGGCGTACGTTTCTCAGGCGATATATCCAAAGCGATTGCCGCTGGTGCGCATGTTGTGATGTTGGGCGGACTTTTCGCTGGTACAGAAGAAGCGCCGGGCGAGATCGAATTGTTCCAGGGGCGTTCGTATAAGTCCTATCGAGGCATGGGGAGTTTGGGGGCAATGCAACAAGGCTCCAGCGACCGTTATTTCCAGGACAACGAAGGTAATCAGGACAAACTGGTGCCGGAAGGTGTTGAAGGCCGCGTGCCTTACAAGGGCAGCGTACTAGCGGTCATCCACCAATTGATGGGCGGTTTGCGCGCAAGCATGGGTTATCTGGGTTGCGAAACAATCGAAGCCATGCATGATCGTGCCGAATTCGTTCAGATTACCGCTGCCGGAATTCGTGAATCTCATGTTCATGATGTGCAGATCACTAAAGAAGCGCCTAATTATCACGTTGATTAGTCGTAGGGTGGGCACCTTTCAGTGCCCACGCTGAACATCGGCCACATGGGCACAGAAACGTGCCCACCCCACAAAATATTTTAATATTTACACTAAAAATGCATAAAAAAATCCTTATTCTCGATTTCGGTTCTCAATACTCGCAGTTAATCGCTCGTCGTGTACGTGAAGCTCACGTTTATTGCGAATTGCATCCATGGGATATGCCGGAAGCGGACATTAAGACATTTGCACCCTCCGGGATTATCCTTTCCGGCGGGCCGAATTCGGTTTACGAAGATGAAACACCGAAAGCACCTCAAGCAGTGTTTGAGTTGGGTGTACCAGTGCTGGGTATTTGCTACGGCATGCAGACGATGGCAGCGCAGCTCGGTGGCGCGGTCGAGAGCGGTAAGGTTCGTGAGTTCGGTTATGCCGAGATTCGCGCGCAAGGTCATTCCAAGTTGTTCAACGGAATTCAAGACAAAAGTAATGCACAAGGTCATGGCCTGCTGGATGTTTGGATGAGCCACGGGGATAAAGTTACCAAGTTGCCGCAAGGATTTTCGGTTATCGCATCTAACGAAGCTACACCTATTGCAGCGATGGCCGATGAATCACGCCGATTCTACGCGGTGCAGTTCCATCCCGAAGTCACCCACACGCATCAGGGCAAAGCCTTGCTGGGACGTTTTGTACATGATGTTTGCGGATGCGGACAAGATTGGAACATGCCGGATTACATTTGCGAAGCGGTGGAGAAAATCCGTGCACAAGTGGGCGCAGAGGAAGTTATTCTCGGACTTTCCGGAGGCGTTGATTCATCTGTGGCTGCGGCATTGCTGCATCGCGCTATCGGCGATCAACTGACTTGTGTTTTTGTGGATAACGGACTGTTGCGATTGAACGAAGCAGAACAGGTGATGGACACTTTTGCCAAGAATCTAGGGGTGAAGGTCATTCATGTCGATGCCAGCGCAGAGTTTATGAAACACCTTAAAGGCGTTTCCGATCCGGAACAAAAACGTAAAATTATTGGACGTGAATTCGTGGAAGTATTCCAACGTGAATCCGCCAAACTGAAACAAGCCAAGTGGTTGGCCCAAGGTACGATCTATCCCGATGTGATCGAATCTGCCGGCGCCAAAACCAAAAAAGCACACACCATCAAATCGCATCACAATGTTGGCGGTTTGCCCGACTCGATGCATCTTAAATTACTGGAGCCATTGCGCGAATTGTTCAAAGATGAAGTGCGCGAATTGGGCGTGGCACTTGGATTGCCAGCCGACATGGTATATCGTCATCCGTTCCCCGGCCCCGGTTTGGGCGTGCGCATTCTAGGTGAAGTAAAGCACGAATACGCCGAGTTGCTGCGCCGCGCCGATGCCATCTTCATCGAAGAATTGCGCAACACTCACGATGCTTCCGGCAAGAGCTGGTATGACCTGACTTCGCAAGCCTTCGCCGTATTCCTGCCGGTAAAGAGCGTTGGCGTAATGGGTGACGGTCGCACTTATGAATGGGTAGTAGCTTTACGTGCCGTGCAGACGCAGGATTTTATGACCGCACATTGGGCCGAATTGCCGCATGCGCTGCTGGGTAAAGTTTCCAACCGCATTATTAATGAAGTACGCGGCATCAACCGCGTGGTTTATGATATTTCAGGTAAACCGCCCGCGACCATTGAGTGGGAATAAATTAGGCTTGTATAAATCAAAGTTAATCAATATGATTAACTTTGATTTTGGGAGGCAAAATGAACACTAAAGTACTCACTGCACACATACCCATTCCGCTGGCCGAGAAGGTGGATCAGATTGCAGCCAGAATGGAGCGCTCACGCGGATGGATAGTGAAGCAAGCTCTGTCGGCATGGGTTGACCAAGAAGAAGAGCGTCGTCGCTTGACCATTGAAGCAATGGCAGAAGTTGAGGCAGGGCAAGTAATTAACCATCAATCTGTTCAAGCATGGGCAGCAAGTCTCGGCACCGATAAGCCTCTACCGACGCCTCGCTAATGGAGATAACATGGACGACCAAAGCACTGTCCGACTTGGTCAGGTTGTATGGATTTCTTTCCCCGCTTAATTAAGCAGGCAGCTATATCAACGGTTCAATCCTTAACAGGTGCTCCAGAAAAGCTACTTGCTCAGCCTCGTATCGGAGAAAGACTGGAAGAGTTTGATCTGCGTGAGGTAAGACGAATTTTGGTGGGACACTACGAAATGCGCTATGAAATTCAACATTCCACAATCTACGTTCTGCGACTCTGGCACACGCGGGAAGAACGTTAGCCCCCTGTATTATTGCTGGCATCAAACGAGTCTGAAAATCATCTAGCCGACCTTATTGATTCAAGAGTGAATCCAGCATGTACAAACTTAATAAACTTTTTCCTAATGCTATTGAGCCCCTCGCAAACATCCTAGGTCGTGAGCAGCTCGCCCAAAATCTGCCTCGGCTTGAAGCGATATATGAATCTACCGAGCAAGCATGGGAGAGTAACTTAAAAAGGTTCAAAGGAAAACCAGTGAAGTATCTGTTGATCGCGGAGGCTGCACCTTGGTCTACTACTGAAACACCACAATATTTTTATAATAAGTTGAATGGAGCTTGGGCAGGCCGAATCCTTAAAACTTTTTTTGGTGATCACAGACCAGTGAACGATGAGGACGCGTGGGATCAACTGGCAGAAAAGGGCTTTCTCTTGATAGACAATCTACCTTTTGCACTGAAATACAATACGAATATACGTATGGAGCCGGACTATCTGGATTTGATGGAAGCAAGTAAAGCCCATTTCTTTCAAAAACTAAATCACCCCGATATTGTGTGGGGGGGCGTCACAAGAATCGCATTAGCGTTTAAGTGGAACGGTCGAAGGATGATTAATGTCTATGCCGATACTTACGCAGATGGTCAACCGATACTTTCTGATGACATAATCGCTGCTGATAAAAGTGGTTATACAAATTCACAACGCTTACGCGAAATTTGGAAGTTGTCTGATCCAAAATAATTAAGGATGTATGGCGATTGAAGTTAACTTGACGTCAAGATTATTAATGTCAACGTAAATTAATGGAGAGGCAGACTCGACTGAAATTAATTACCTCTATTACCTCTCAACCGCAATATATATTTCCACTCCACCCAATCCTGTCTCCGGATTAAAAGGCTCCTCGTAAAGTTCAAAATTAGGCTTCTCGACTACCTGAACGCCGGAACGGGGAATCCAATCGTGCAAAATGAGTTCCCAGGTTTTCTTGATGGTGGAGATGTGATCGCGGTGTAGGAAGACTGCATAGTATTGTTCTGAAATGCGCATTTTACCCATTGCTTCAGGCAGAGCAGAAAAACTATCTACTTCGACTCCGGTCAAGTATTCAAATCCGCTTGCAGTGGAGCCGCATCCCGCGCCGTAGACTACGTTGCCAATTTGACCGTTAATTTTTCCCAACGCACGAAACTGCTGCCACTGTTTGGGAATAGTCTCAAAGGCTGTAGCAAAGATATGGTGCTGCCGTAACCCTGCAAGCAGCATCGCGCGTCGTGTTGCGTAATGATCCGGTTCGATTTTGTTCATTCGACTATTTTCTTCTGACTTTGTGGTTTGACAGGTGTAGCAAGCAATTTCTTTCCCTGTGCGGTGAACTTCCACCAAGGGATGGATTCGCCGGTTTGCAAATAATGCTGTGCCGCCAAAAAAGTATAGAGCACGCAAGGGTCGTGGCGATGCCCCATGCTGCCGGACAAGGCCAGATAAGTTTGCAGCGGGTCACGCGTTGCTAATTGCTTTGCATTGAGAATGCCGATTGAGCGCAAATCGGATGCTATCGACTTACCAATATTCGGGATATCTTCCAGCTTGTCTGAAATTTCTGTGCCGATCATGCGCATTTTTCACTCTTCGTCGTATGCTCTTTGTAATCCTGCGATATCAATTTTCTTCATCTGTAGCATTGCCTGCATTACTCTACCGGCTTTCTGCGGATCAGGGTCGCTTAGTAACTTGCCAAGTGCTGTTGGTACGATCTGCCACGACACGCCGAACTTATCTGTCAACCAGGCACATTGGCTTTCCTGCCCGCCTGCGCAGAGCTTTGCCCAATACTCATCTACCTCTGCCTGCGTCTCGCAACTTACGACGAATGAGATAGCGGGATTGAATTTAAATACCGGCCCACCATTTAGCGCGATGAACTCTTGACCGTTGATCTGGAAACTCGCGGTCATTACCATACCGGCAGGTTGAGGGGCACCTTCAGCGTAACGATTGACGTTCAAGACTTTAGAATTTTTGAATATGGAAATGTAAAAATTCATAGCCTCTTCGGCTTGATGATCGAACCACAGAAATGGGGTAATCTTTTGCATGATGAGTCCTCCTGTTTTAGAAGAGATGGCTAACTCATGGAAACTTTTTTCAGCCCCTCCAAACCTTCCTCGAAATCCTTTCCGATCATTTTGTCCATGTCGACAAATATGCTGAATATTCGAGGGATGAAAGCTGTCGGGCCGTCCATCACCCAAACTACTTTTGTTCCTTCAGGAACGGCTTGCAGGGCAAAAGATGCTTTATTGTGACCTTCGAATGGTGTGATGAAATCCAGTTTTGTAACGACTAATGTTGGAAATATAGATTCGATAATCTCCATTCTGCCACTGCCCACATTTTTATTGCCATTCCATTCATAGATAGCTCCTTTGCCGCTGGGTGAGCCACCATAGGTTTTTTGCATATTCAAGTCTTTAATTTCCCAAGGTGACCAATTTTTCCAATTCCGGAAATCATTAAGGTGTGGGAATATTTTGTCTGGTGAGGCCGGGATAATCGCGGAGCGTACTACGCGAAAAGTCTTTGGCTTGAGCGCGGCTAAAATCAGAATGACTGCGACGACGGCCAAGATAAGGATGAGGATAAGTTTAAGCATGACTTTCTCCTTCACATGTTCTTAGGGTGTGACTATCTTAATCAAATTTTTCAGGAAGTAAATGAGCCGGCAAAAAATATTCAGTTCGTAGCACAAATGATATTTCCCCTGTACCAACAGGGGAAAGCCAAATCAATTTGACTACGCAGACTCTAGCCGCAAAGTCCACAAATCATCAGCAAGATTCGCATCGGTGAGATAGGCGTAAGGCATGGTGAAGTGTCCCTTTATTCCCCAGCCTTTTCCCCATGAGTTGCGCACGATAAATCGTTGCGTTTTGTCATTATAGCCGACAGCAACCACTGCGTGCCCGCCCAAAAGTCTTTCTTTTGAAGTTGGCATTTGGAGTTCCCCTGTCTCTGCCACGTCTTCATTTTCAAACCCGGAGTACACCGAAAAACCAAATACGAACGGATATCCCGCTGCGAGGCAACCTTTCATCTGGCTGAGAATTTGAGGTACGCGCTGATACTGCACCGCCTTGTATTTGACTGCATCTTGATAGCATTTTGCAGTTGGTTTGTCGGTGAACTTTTCAATTACATAAGGCCATTCCGTTTCCGGACAATCACCCTGGGTAGCTATGCTTTTGATGCCATCGCGAATTTGTGCGCCTGAATCAGAGGCTACGGAGTTTTCCATTACACGTTCATTGTAGTAAATGAATAGGCGTGAAGGAATGAAATCAGGTGTCAATTCTTGCTTGATACGCTCGGCCTGAATGGCAGCGCTTATTGCGTTGGCGGTGCAACTGCCTAATGTGCCCTGATCATATACAGGAGGGCATTGGGCACGCAGATCGATCTTGGTTGGCAGTTTGGAGAAACTAATCCGGGTGGCGAACAACTGATCTCGGTGATCAGGTACATCGGGTATCCAACCGTAGTGGCGTTGATTTTTGGATATTTTTGTCATGGACTTCTCCTTACGTATGTGCCATCAATATGGGCACTTTCTTAAACGCTGTGCTTATAGCATTGTTAGAAATGAATATAAGTTGTCTGGCACACGTATTTTTCGGGAGATAGCGCTTGAATTTAAGTAAATTGATTTATTCATTTAAGTATAGGCATAAAAAGCCGATAATGACTTGGCAAAGCTAGGTTGCGTTGAGAAAATATTGTTAGGAAAAAGGAGTTAATATGTCAGTTAAGATAAAATTACTTATTGCAGTTCTTTTGTCTCAGCTTGCTATCGCGGTCTCTGCTATCACGTTTGGTAACAGCATCATGGGATGGGGGACGTGTTTTGCAATCGCGGTATTTTCGCTTTCAGTTATTTATTTGCTTTCTGTGACCTTGTTGTTTAATCCTCTCATTGAGTTAAGCAATACTATTCTTGCTGTCAAAATTGAAGGCAATCTGTCTTTGCGTGCTGCCACTGATGGAGTTGCAAGTGGCAGCGCAAAGAATATTAATGAATTGTTGGAAAATTTTCAGAGCATTATTGGAAAAGTTATTTTCAATTCCAACCAAGTGGGCACTTCCGCCCAGTCTTTGGAAAGCATGGCAATCCAGGTAGACGCAGGGTCAAGCTCCCAACGGGAAGCTGCAGAGGCAGCCAGCCAGGCTATAGAGGAGATGACTGCCAATATTAAGAATATAGAAGAAAATGCTAATCTGGCGGCAAGTAATGCCGGTGAATCACGTGAGCTTTCAAGTGATGGTGCGCAGAAAGCCCAACTTGCAGCCAGCGAAATCGAGCGCATCGCGGATGCTTTCGAAGATTCCGCAGCTTCGATTAAACATCTAGGCGAACGTACACAGCTTATCAATGGTATTGCGAGTTCAATTAGTAAAATAGCCGATCAAACCAACCTGCTGGCACTCAATGCAGCTATCGAAGCAGCAAGAGCAGGGGAGGCAGGAAGAGGTTTTGCGGTGGTCGCAGACGAGGTGCGCAAGCTGGCAGAACATACTTCGTCTGCTACCAAGGAAATATCATCTGTGATATCGAGCATTCAAGAAGATACTCAATCTTCAATCAGCAAAGTGCAATCGGGTACTGCATTAGCTCATAAAGGTGCAGAATTGGCCAGCAAGGTTGCGGAAACGCTTAATCATATTAATCGAAGTTCACAAACGGTTTTGGATAACTCAGCGTCAATTGCCCACTCAATTTCAGAGGAAACCTTCGCAAGTACTCTGGTTGGAAAAAAAGTGCAAAGTATTCTGGACTTGGTCGAGTCAAATTCTAGCGTTGTACAAAAAGTATTGGAACAGTCTACTCACCTCAGTCATTTAGCCGTTAACCTAAAGGAAATTGAGACTGTTTATAAATTAGGCGAGTCAGGCATTAAAGGCTTGGAAACTCATGGGTTGACTCCTGCAATAGTTCAAGCTGCGGCGCGTGATATAGAAAAAACGTTGGAAAATGCTATCTCCTCTAATCGCATCAGTGAAAGCGATTTATTCGATGACAAATATGAACCAATCCCCAATGTTGATCCTCCAAAATACCACACCCGCTTTGATAAGCTTACTGATGATATTTTTCCGGCGATACAGGAAGCTATCTTGGCCCGTCATCCGGAATTCGTATACGCGGGAGCGGTTGACCGGAATGGTTATTTTCCGACACATAATAAAAAGTTTTCAGCCCCCCTTACAGGAGACAAGAAAATTGATATCCTTAATTCACGCAGCAAAAGAATATTTAACGACCCCGTTGGTAAACGTTGTGGAAATCACAATTTGCCGTTCCTTCTCCAGACATACCGCCGCGATACAGGGGAAGTGATGCACGATGTATCAACACCTATCTATGTCAGGGGAAAGCAGTGGGGTGGATTCAGAATCGGTTATAAGGCTTAGAAGTTAATAGCTCAACCGCATCACACTTTGTAGTTGTTGAATAGCAGAGGCCGTCTACTACAAGAATATTGGAGGTTATCATGGGTGACTTGTTCAACAAACAATGCAAACCTTGCGATGGAGATACGCAACATCTGACTCAGGAAGAAATTAGTGTTCTGTTGAATCAACTCGATAGTTGGACGCAAAGTGATCAAATAATCTCAAAAGTTTTCGAGTTCAATAACCATTACCAGACTATTGCTTTTGTTAACGCGCTGGCTTGGATATCCCACCGTGAAGATCATCATCCGGATATGAAAGTAGGCTATAACAAGTGCTGCATTGAATACACTACTCATTCGGTTGGAGGTCTGTCGGAAAATGACTTCATTTGTGCTGCCAAAGTTGATAGTTTGCTCAAGATATGATTTTGTCCGAACAGATTTGGGTAGATTTCAAAATCTGTTGAACATAGGTTATGCTATGCTCTCTATGCTTTGACATGCATCCGTTGTTGGGTGAAATAAAAGTATCAGAACACATATAGGTTTGATTCGTCAGGGGAGTTTGAAATTTAACAGGGGAGGATTGGGAATGGCTGATGTGAAAGAAATAGAGCTGCAACATACAGAACTCGTTAGCATATTTAACAAATTAAACCAGGCTGTAAAAAACAACGAGTCACGTCAACAGATTTACAAAATTATTGATGACATCATCGCTTACACTCATGTGCATTTTTCTAAAGAAGAAGAGTTCATGGTTCAAACTGGTTTTCCCGAGATAGAGCAGCACAGGAAGATGCACCAAGAACTGCTGGATGAAGCGAAGCAGCTCAAAGGGAAGTTTGACTACGTCGATGATGAGCAATTTATGGATTGGCTCAACCACTGGCCGTTTAACAGGGTGCTGGCACATATTCAATATGCCGATAAGCAGTTTGAAAATCATATGAGTCAGAGCTTGGGCGAACCGATTATAGGTAATAATGTAGTGCCGATAAACAGTTCGAAAATTAAATGACTGAGGGGCAGACCAAAGTTTTAAGTGCTATTACTTGCTTTGCCACCACGGGATAAAGTTCTTGTTATGATTTAGTCATTGGGAGCAATCTTCAAGACGCTTGGGATTTATTCACATCGTTACGAAAGGATATGACGAGTTAATACTTGACAGTATTAGTGTGATAATGGTGGTGTTTGTTTGCACCTAACGCGCAGCTTCACCCTGTGTAATGTTGAGGTTTATAACCGCATTCTGCAGGGTAATTCTTTTAGACACCGCAATCATGAGTGCGCTGTAGAAAAACTCAAAATCGTGAAAATATACTCATGAAAACCAATATGTTACCATC
>Ga0182030_10002954_pt1 | contig 36201 bp, 26 predicted proteins | sample 812S3MmetaG_FD_121299 | JGI IMG/M metagenome (GOLD analysis project Ga0182030, IMG submission 121299) | Permafrost microbial communities from Stordalen Mire, Sweden - 812S3M metaG (Illumina Assembly) | ecosystem: Environmental > Terrestrial > Soil > Wetlands > Permafrost | place: Sweden...
GCGGCTTTTTAATTTCCGTGAATTGCCACCGAGTCGCCACGCGGTGGTTTGGCTGGTAGGGCTGAGCGCTCCCGCGGGGACGGAAAATCCGTACAGCGAGTTCGAATCGCTCTCGCTCCGCCAGCTCACCCAAGGCCGTACGTTCTCCGGGCGAACTCGTTGGCAATTAAGCCCAGTAGCTGTAGCCATTTCTAATTTGAGCTCTGGACCCGCAAACCGGCAGAACCGCCCTGTCATTCTCCGAAAGGCCTGATTCTCTCCGAACCTCAGGACTCCACCCATTTGGTACGGTTCTCGAAGTTCGATCGCTCCGAGTTACTTATGAGCCTCAGCGGAAAATGGTTCGGCCGTTTCTCTCGGATAACCGAGAGCCTCCGACCTCCAAATGCATTGCGGGCTTTGCAATGCGTGACCTTCATCGATTGGTCGAGCCGCGTCCGCTTTTGGCGCCCAAAACGGACTTCGTTGAATTGATTCGGCTTGAATGCGGGGGAGTGCGCGGCGTCCTTATCGGATGAAACAATCCACCTTGAAATGGTTATCTCGCCGCTTCGCGATCCCAAGTACTGGACTTCGTAACGTCATCTCAAGCCGCTTGGCCTTCAGATTTGCCCAACAAATAGCCGTCGGACCACTCCTGGCGGCAAGTCTGCGGAATATGTTGAGCCCCGACTATTTGAGCTTCATGCTTGGCCTTGCAGCCTCGGCCTTGGAGCTCTCCATCTTCAGGTCTCCAATGAGTTTCTCGATCGAGGCGAGATCGCTTTCGAACTCGTTGGGATCAGGAACCGCGACGGTTGCGGCAGCCGGATTGTCGTGACTGTACGTATTCGCCTTGCTCATGCCCTCATGGAATCTGACCGCGAGCGCGTCGGAGAGGTGGACCATCCGGAGTTTTTGCGTCTCGATCCGGTCGACACCTCGTCGGATCACGTCGCAGAAAATGTATTCCTCAACGAGACGCTCATAAGTATCTCGCAGGCGACCATACAGGTTCTTGATCGCGATTTCGTAATCGGCCGGACTTGCAGCGTGAGACTTCTTGATCGGTGCGAAGTCGTTACGGATTCGCGCGAGCCGTTTGTTGACATTCAATCCCCTCCACACGACTCCGGCTGGATCGACCTTGCCGGCATTGTTGGCGTCAGCGAACAGGGCGATTGTCTCGGTCGTGACTCCGAGCGTGTCAGCTTCTCTGCACAAATCGTTGAAGAAAACCAGGTCGTGCGTAAAGACAACGACTTGACGTGTCTTAGCTTCGTTTGCGAGTCGGTCGGCGACCTTCAGACCGCGGTCGCGGTCGAGGGATGACACTGGATCGTCGACGACAATCGGACCGTTGCCCTCGGTGATCGCAACCTCCGTCAGGAAGGCGGCGAGGGCCAGCGCGCGCTGTTCGCCCTCACTTAAGATGTCCGATGTCAACTTCGTCAGCGGGGTGCCGGGTGTGGTTTGGAACGCGGCCTTGGTCTGATCACTCTTACGGGTCAGGCCGACCTTGAGATGGGTGATGTCCAGTGCCTTTCGCTCAATTTCGTATCGATCCATGACGACCTTGGTCAGATGGACGTCGACAAGGTCGTTTGCCTTCTTGGTGATCCCGCTCGTTTGCACCTCGGCGAGAGCGAGGAGGTAGAGCGCGTCCAGTTTCAGCAGGTCGCGGCGCTTGATTACCGTTTCGCGAGCGGCTGCGAAAATCTTGCGGTCGGCAAGCTCCGCTTGCTCAGCCGCCAGTATCGCACGCTGTCCCACCTCGTCCGCGCTCGCCAACGCCGTCGCTTCTTGAGACAGAAGCTGCGACAGTACGGTCAATGCCGCCTCGGGGGAAATCAACGGCGAAAGAGCTGGCACCGTGGCCTCGGTCCCCTGCAGAGTCGTAATCGCGGTAGCGTGTCGTGCCGCCACGTCGCTCTGGAAGACGGTGACAGCCTCGGCCAATTCGGCGTCTCGCTTGCGAATCTGCTCCAAACGGGTCGGCCAGTCCTTCGATGTAAACGTCGCGAGCTTGGGTAGGGCGATGATCGCTGAGGTAACCCTCGCTTCGGCTTGATCCGCGGCGGTTGCGAGTGCACCACCAACAAATGCCTGGAACCGCGCCAATCGTTCGGAAGCAGCGGAGCCGAGCGGCTGATGGCAGAGCAGGCAGCTCTCTTCGACGTCGCCATAGTTAAGAACAGGGAATTCGCGTGCGGGATAAGCGTCGGCAATCGAATAATCCCGTGCTGCGAGCCACAGGCGTCGCCATGTTTCCCCGCCGACGCCTGGCAGCGGCTCGGCCGAGAACAGCGCGCCGGCATCCAGCCCCGCGGCTTTCCGCGCCTCCTCGGCCTGTTGGGCGAGGCTGTGATACTCCTGTAACTTCGCATCGCTCAAAGCTTGAGCGAAGCTGTCGCATTCCTTTCCCAAGCCCTGCACCCACGCCGACAGGGCGGCCAGGTCGGCGGCCGATGCCGTCGTCGCCGTCAGCAGGCGTATAAGTTCAGCGAGCCGGACTTGATCATCTTTCGAGAACTTCGCTATTTCATCGATCTGTACGTCGGTCGTTTTGTTGGATAGCCCCGAATAAAACGTTTGAGCCTTGGTCGCGCGCTGCAATTCGAACGCGACCATGACGAGGGCGACCTGGTCCGTAGCCGGCTTACGCTCGGCGTCCAGCTTGCTCTTCAGCGTGATGCATAATGCGTTGAGCTTGTGTGGCAGGGCGAGGCCGAAAGGCAGAAATTGAATCTGATTGCCGCCATCCACGTAGAGCTCCGCTGCGCTGCTATCAAAGACCGCGACCTGCAGGAGGGCTTCCGAGGCGGGCCCACCAGCCTTCCATGGCACAATGACCTCTCCAGCCGCTGTCTCGATGACAATTTCAGCTTCCTGCGGTCCCGCGCTCGATCCATAAACATCGGCTAGGACCTTCAACTTGGCCGGATTGTCGGAACGTGTACGACAGGCCGTGCGAAATATACGCACGAAGCCGCTCTTTCCGCTGCCGTTTCGGCCATAGATTACGGTCAAGCCTTTGACGGCGAACGTCAGCGCCGCCGATTGCATAAGCCGATTGACGTTCGTGACATTACGAATGGTTTTGATCTGAAGTGACGCCCCGGCGGTGACCGCCGAAAGATGCGCCTTCGCCAAGGCAATTGGCGCAGCTGGCTTTGGTGAAATCGAAAAACCAGCACTTTCTTTGATTAGGCTGAGCAGGTCATCGTGATCCTGCGCGCCGATTGCTGCGCCGCTCGCAAGTCTTCGAAGCGCATCTTGTCGCCAAGGAGTCAGCTTTGATGTTGACCATTCGAGAATATCTTCAACCGCCCCCAAGAGAAGTTCCCCAATCCAAAGTTGTATGATTACTGTTCGCAATTAACACGGTTGAAAAATAGAAAAACTAGGGCCGCTGTACAGAAGGCTAAGAACTCAACGTTCGGGCACGCGCGATCGCCTTCAGAAGCCTCTCCCGAGATGGAGCGGCAAGTCTCTCAACCTGCATCAGCCGCGCGTAGACCAATGGCGGGTCTTCCTCGTCGAGCACATCGGGATGGGAGAGCACGAAATCCGCGAGTTCGGCGATAGAGATTTCTGCCAGACTGCGGCGATGCTCTGGACCATTTGGCCTGCGGAATGGCACGCGTGTCACGACAGTGCCCAACTTCCAAAGGAACGTACCGGTGCTCTCCTCGGTGCGTTCCAGCGTGCGCAAATGCTGGGCTATCTGCTCGCGAATGCGTGCGCCGGTGCGGAGCCAGCCGTGCGCCCTCGCCACGCGTTGCGCCAACACATCGTCGCGCACGGGCGCTTCCGCCTCCATGACGGCATCGACCATGGCCTGCAGGGTCGGCCGGTAGGAATATTCAAAGAAGCAGTCCGGATCGGCCTTGATCCCGGACAGGTCCGCCATAGTGAAGCTTACGAGGGTAACCTCGGACACGGCTACGGCCAACGAAGCGAGCTTTCGCTTGGCTATTTCGTCTTGCGGGAGCGTTACGATTTCATCGGGCTCATTATCCTCGGTGAGTTCTTCGTCAGGCGGGGACTGAAATACGTTATCGTTGCTGAGGATATGGTCATCCGCTTCGACCGCAAATCCCTCCAAACCCGTCGCAAACGCCTGCACCGGCGCAGCCGGTATTGCCGAGGCGGTTTGGCTCGCCGTCAGCGCTTCGTTGAGTGTGGCGTGCAGCCGCTCAATCGCCTCTTCGGCGTTAAACCACCAGTCCGTTGACCACACCCGCAGGATATTCCAGCCGAGCCCCCGCAGCACCTGCTCGCGGACCTTGTCGCGATCCCGGGCCGTCGCCGAACTATGGTAGGTCGCACCGTCGCACTCGACGCCCGCAAGGTACAGGCCGGCTTGGCCCGGGTGGCGGATGCCGAGGTCGATGCGATAGCCGGAAACGCCGACCTGCGGGACAACCTGCCAGCCGCGTCGTTCCAACTGGGCGGCGACAGCCTCCTCGAACGGCGATTCCATTTCTCCTTGCGAGCCGATGTCCTGCGCCGGCAGCGCGATGGCGCCGCGCGCCGCATAATCGAGGAATGCCTTGAGATGGCGAACGCCAATCGCCTTGGTGCGATCCAGATCGATGTCGTCGGCGCGGATGCCGGAGAAAACTTTCAACTCGCGGCGGGCGCGGGTCACCGCGACGTTGAGGCGTCGCTCGCCGCCGTCCCTGTTTATGGCGCCGAAGGTCATCGGCAGCTTGCCGGCGGCATCGCGGCAGAAGGTGATCGAAAAATAGATCACATCCCGCTCGTCGCCCTGGATGTTCTCAAGATTCTTGACGATCACCGGTTCGATCCGATCATCCGCGAAGAACCACTCAAGCGCCGGGTTGTCGCGCCGGGCGTCATCGAGGAAATCCTGGATCAGGGTCTGCTGTTGGACGTTGAAGGTAATAACGCCGATCGTCGGCCTCTGCGACTCCGGCAACGCCAGCCAAGTCTCCAGCTTGCCGCGGATGTCGGCCGCAATGGCGCGGGCTTCCTCGCGATTGGTACGGCTCTTGCCACGGTCATAGACACCGGTGGGCAGGAACGTGAGCGAAACAGCCTCGTCCTGCGTCACCGGGCTCGGAAACGTAATCAGGTTGTTGTCGTAGTAATGCCAGTTCGAGAACGCGATCAGCGATTCATGGCGGCTGCGGTAATGCCAGCGCAGGCGGCGCGTCGGCAGGCCTGATGCCGTGGCCTCGTCAAGAATACTTTCGAGGTCGCGATCGAATTCGGGAACATCGTCGCCGTCGCTGTCGTTGCGGCCAAAGAAATTGGTCGGCGGCAACTGTTTAGGATCGCCAACAATGATAGTTTGGTGTCCGCGAGCGATGGCGCCGACCGCGTCCCAAGTCGCGATCTGCGAGGCTTCATCGAATATGACAACGTCGAACAGAGCCTGATGCGTCGGAAGATATTGCGCGATCGATAGAGGTGACATCAGCACGCAAGGCGCGAGCTTGCCAAAGCTCTCCGGCATTGCGCCGATCATGTCGCGAATGGAACGGCTGGGCCGCTGCAAACCCATTTGATGTCGGAGGATGCCTAGTTCGGACTGCCGTGGGACTGTGTCGGATGACGGCAAGCCATGAACGAGCGAGCTGATTACCTTATCTGTCGCATGGGCGCGCACGAGATCATCAACTTCCCTGAAGTCTGCGATCGCGTGTTCGTGCTCGAAGCGCCGGAAATTGCGCAGTTCGCGACTGGTGTCTATCGCCAAAGGCAGCCACCATCGCGCATAGCCGAGGCGGAAGGCGCGAACCGCATCTTCGGGTAGCACCGCGCCGTCCTCCAGATCCATGACGAGCGGTGCGAGACCTTTGGTGATTGCGCGTGCGCGAATTGCACACCATGATGACCAATCTCGGAATAGATTGCGCGACTGATCAAGCTCATTCATCTGCCGATCGAGGCGGCTCAGGAAATCGTCGCTATCGCGATCGGCGAGTGAATGACCGGCAAGCGTTTCGAATTCGCCGATTGCATTTTGCAAGACCTTGTATTGAGCAAGATATTCAGTTGCAGCGGCGATTTGGGGGCGATTGACGTGTCCTTTAAGGCCCGCGGCGATGCTGGCCGCAACGCTTTGCACGTCGCCAGCGAACTCTCCAAGCTGGACTAGCGACGTGCGCAGGCGCTCGGCGGTCTGCAAATGCTGGGTCAGTGCCTGGCAATCCGTATCAAGTCCAGCAAATGCGAGCGGTGCACCCGCAATTGCATTGTGTTCGATGGTGCGGTGAGTGGCCTGCAGTTTACGGAGGAGCGCGAGGTCCGTCGCTGGGTTCGCGGCCCTCACATTGGCGTAGGAACCGAGCAATCGTCGAATGCGTCGGGCGGAAAGCCAGGATTTCGGCCAGATCGCCGCGCTGGCTTCGCGCCAGTCTCGATCGAGATCGTCGACTGGGATGCGCGGTATGACGTCTGGTGCGTAGCGAGCCGAGAGACCCGCCTCGCTGTTGCGATACGTGGCAATTGCCTTTTCAAGATCGCTGACGGCACGCGTAAGCGCCGCAAAGTCCTTGTGAAGGATTATGGTGTGGTCCGCGCCCGATGTGGCGATAACGTCCCGCGCCAGATCGGCGAAATATCCCAATCCCTCGGCGCTCGAGTCCTCGGTGCCGGCCAGACCAAGCCGAGCGCTCAGAGTGGTCAATGCAGCTTTGGCGGCAGAGGCAGCGCGACCAAGCGTGCGCGCCGCCGATAACAGCTCTCCCTGCCACGCATTCGTCCATTCCTCGACATGGACCAGTCGTAGCACCGGGCGAACTTTGACCGCCGCGTAAGTCATGCCGAGCCGGCCGGCGAGTTGCTCAAGTTCTCCATAGCCGGCCGCGTCATGCACGTCCAACTGCGACCAAACAAGTGCTGGCGCGCGATCCTGGTGGCCCAGCGTGGCGATGCCCATCGCGACGTAGGGCGACAATCCGTTTGCCGCCGGATCATGCAACGCTGCGACGTAAGCATTTAGCTCGTCGCGACGGACTTGAAGGCGCTCGTTCAATTTAATCCATTGTGGCGCATTCGAATTTCCGCGCTTCTCCCACGACTGCTTCAACTGGCCGAAGAAATGCTTGCGGTCGGCTTTGCTCGAATGAAGTTCGAGGCAATGGTCGCCGAGACCGTGCTCGCGCAAGCGACGATAGACTACGTCGAGCGCTGCGGTCTTTTCTGCGACGAAGAGAACCGTCTTCCGCGCGGCGAGGCATGTCGAAATCATGTTGGCAATGGTCTGACTCTTGCCAGTACCGGGTGGCCCGACAATTACGAAGTCGCGGCCCTGCGCCGCAGCAAGACAAGCGGCTATCTGCGAGGAATCGGCCGGCAGCGGCATGATGATGTCAGCGGATGAATAGTGGCGATCAATGTCATTTTCATCCGGAAACGGCTTATCGGCGCCCTCGAAGGCGCGCTCAGGGTTATCGATCAGGTGCTTAACGACGCGATTTCGTTGCAGGGCGTCGGTCCGATCCGTAAGATCCTTCCACATCAGATATTTAGCGAATGAGAACGTCGACAGCGCAATGTCGTCAGACACTTCGAAGCCAGGCATATCCCGCACCGACCGGCGCATATGCTCCATCACCTGCAGCACATCGATGCCCTTTCCGTCTTGCGGCAGACCGTCGCGAAAATCCGGCAGGTTGACGTCAAATTCTCGTTTCACAAACTGCAGCAGAGTGGCATTCAGCCGCGGCTCGTCTTCATGAAACTTAAGCCGGAAGCGGTCGGACACGCCTGAACGCTCTAGCTTGACAGGCAGCAACAGGATGGGCGCGCGGTAGATACGTTCGTCGGCGGGAGTCTTCTTCCATTTCAGCATCCCGATAGCCAGGTAGAGCGTGTTCGTGCCACCTTCGGTGATGTCGCTCTTGGCTTGGCGGTACAGCTCCGTCAGCCTAGCGAACAGCTCTTTCGAGTCAAGCATGGACGAGAGTTCGTCCCGAAGGAGCGCGCCGGCAGCGAAGCCTCGGTGAAGGTCTTGTCCCCGTCGGTCGCGGTGAAGTTCCGCGTCGCGTTCGCCTAGAGGGTTTTGCTCAGGCAGCGATATAATCTTGATAGCGGCATCGTCAGCAAGTCGGTCCTCTAGGAACGCGACGTCGGGACAGAGGAACGAAACTACCCGCTTGCTGTCGGAAAAATTCAACAGCCGATTGCGCAGCGAGAGGTCGAGCAGCCGGGTCTGCCAGCGTTCTATGCGACCGGCTGCCGTGGTTGGCTTTTGGTCGGTGATATCCGCCGGCATTGGAAAGCCTGGTTCCGCCGGAAGGGGGAGTTCCGATGGCTCGTCAATGTAGGATTGGTCGGCGGACTGGGTGCCTTCGTGGGAAGCCAGCGGCATAATGCCCGCAGAGCGCGACCGCGCAATGTCGATACCGGAAACGAAGCGCTGCGGAGCGTTCTCTTCGAGTTTGGCCTCGCCGGTTTTCTTTGCTTGCTCAAACGTCATCGCTGGCCGGTGCGTGACACCGGTCGTCTCGAATACCACCAATTCTCGCGCCGCGATTGCTTTGCGAATTTCGGTAACGTCGCTTTCGACCGTCTTCGGCAGGGTGCGCTTCACCAGCCAGACGCCGGCGAAAGCATGGCCGTCGAGCAGGAGGGCAACCGTGTTTAGTCCAGCCGCCTCCAACGTGGCTGCGAATAGTAAGGTTGTATCGAGGCAAGTAGCAATGGAATCGTGAGAAATCTTGCTCGGCCCACGGACCTTTTGGCCTCGCGATTCGAAGCTTGCTGGCGGCTGAGCGTAGTGCACGCCGAGTGCGGCAATGGCGGAATAAATCGCTGCGGCCAACATATAGGCCCGCTTCGGATCGTTGCTTTGATAGCCGTCGAGGGCCGATGAGTGGCCATGCCTTGCGAGCAACTCGGCAGCCGAACGCAGTACTCGGAAGGTCGCAGGGTCATTCGGCATGACGAAGGCTGGCAGTAACTGGGCCATATCCGACACCCCGCCCCACTCATCCCGGGCCAGCAGCCGGACCGGCACGATCGTCTCGGCGAGGACGCGGTCTCCTTTCAAAAGGCGCAGTTTAATATCGCCGCGCTCCGCCTCATCCAGTCCTGCAAGGTAAGCGGCGTCGAGGTCGACGCGACGATCCGACAGCGTGAGGCCCTCTCCCGCCATAATGCGGTCGATGACCCAAATCTTCGCTCTCAGAAAAGCCGGGCTGGCAGTGAGTTCCAAGCGCGCATTTTCGACCGAGTCAATTGTCGAATTCTCGATGCGGATAGAGCGGATCACTGGAATGGAATTTTGGTGCGATGCGAAGGTGAACGTCGAGGCAAAATCCACGGCGAAGATTACGTCTCCGTCTAGCGGTGCCTCCCGGGCATTGCCTTCCGCCAGATCAGTTGTTTCAATCTCGTCCATCGCCCGGCCCATAGACAAAATTCCAACCTCAATCATTCCAATATTGCGGCCTTGATCGCAAGCGCTGTTTCGACTTTAAGGGTATCTGTATCAATACTACACCTGTCGTAAGTCAAAGCAGGCCTTTGAGCGTCACAACCTCGAACATTTCAGAGCACTTAGCATTATGCGCTTCACATTCATCCATGCGGCGGATCTTCATATCGACAGTCCGCTCGCGGGTCTCAGACTAAAGGACGAGGACGTCGCTCGGCGGTTCGCCAACGCCGGCCGCCGCGCCGTTGAGACGCTGATCGCTGAGACAATCGCCAGCGAGGCCGCGTTTCTCATCATCGCCGGCGACGTGTTCGATGGCAACTGGAAGGACGTCACAACCGGACTGTTCTTCGTCCGTGCCATCAGCGCCCTGCATCGTGCGGGCATCCCTACCTTTATAGTCAAGGGCAATCACGACGCCGAAAGCCTGATGTCGCGCGATCTCGCTTATCCGGATACGGTCAATGTCTTTCCGTCCAACAAGGCGGCGACCATCGCGCTCGACGCGTATCGCGTAGCCCTGCATGGCCGCAGCTTCCCGAACCGGCTGACCGCCGAATTTGTCGAGACTTATCCGGCTCGCCGCGACGGCTGGCTCAATATCGGCGTTCTGCACACCTCGCTCGATGGCACCCGCGGCCACGACGGCTATGCGCCATGCACCGTCGATGACCTCAAGCGCTTCGGCTACGATTATTGGGCGCTCGGCCATATCCATGCCGCCGAAATTGTCCATCGCGATCCGTGGATCGTGTTTCCCGGCAATCTGCAGGGCCGCAGCATCCGCGAGACCGGCGTCAAGGGCGCGGTGCGCGTCTCCGTCGAGGACGGCAAGATCGTCGAGGTCACGCCGCTGGCGCTCGACGGCGCGCGCTGGGCGCACCTCACCCTCGACATGACCGACACCGAAAACGAGGACGACGTGGTGACGCGCATCGCAGACAGGCTGGTCGATGCGCATCATGAGGCCGAAGGCCGACCGCATGCGATCCGGGTGACGCTGACCGGCGCAACCACCTTGCACAATCAGCTGGTGGCGCGGCGCGAAACACTCGAGGGAGACATCCGCGCCCGTGCCTTCCAGTTGGGCGACGATTGCTGGGTCGAGCAGCTCAAGGTCAAGACCACGTTGCCGCCGCGGCCGGCCGCGGCATTGTCATCGGCGGAAATCCTCGATCTCGACCAGATGCTGGACACCGCCACTGAAGATCCGAAATTCGCTGTCATGCTGGCCGAATTGATCGAGACGGTCAAAGCCAAGCTGCCGAAGGATCTGCAAGACGATTTGCTGGTGAGCGACCTGCAAAAGGCGCTGGCCGTTGAGGCGCGCGCGCTGCTTAGCGGAGCGCTGTCGTGAAAATCGAACGGCTTGATCTCGAACGCTACGGCATCTTCACCGACCGCAGCCTATCGTTTCGCCCAGATGCGGCGCTGCACGTGGTGCTCAGCCCCAACGAAGGCGGCAAGACTTCGGCGCTGTCGGCGATCGGCGACCTGCTGTTCGGGTTTAGTGCGCGTACCGATTATGATTTTCGCCACGAGGGCAAGAATCTGCGGGTCGGTGGCGCGTTCCGCCATTCCGACGGGCGGTTGATCGCAGCGCGGCGGCGCAAGGGCAACAGGAACACGTTGATCGGCGACGACGAGCAGGCGCTACCCGACGACACGCTGGCGCCCTTGCTCGGCGGTCTGTCGCGCGATGCCTTCGACCGTGAATTCGGCCTTACCGCGCAGGCGCTGCGCGACGGCGGCGAGGAGCTGCTCAATGCCGGCGGCCGCCTCGCCGAGACGCTAGCGGCCAGCTCGGCGGGCATGACCGCGTTGTCACGTGTCAGGGAAAAGCTGCAGAGCGAGGCCGACGATCTGTTCACGCCGCGAAAATCCGCAGGCAAGCTGTTCTATTTGGCGGCGGACCGCCGCGACAGTGCGGACAAGGCGTTGCGCGATGCCATCGTCACCCGCGAGGCGGTGCGCGATCTTGAAACGGCGGTGCAGGAAGCGCGAGCAAATCTGGACGGGCTGAATGCCGAGCACGGCCGCAGTGGCGGCACCTTGGCGGGCTGGCAGAGGACGATGCGGGTGCGCACAAAACTGGCGCGCCTTGAAAGCGTCGCGGCCGAGCTGACTGATCTCGCCGATCTGCCTGCGGCCCCGCCGCAATCTCTCGCCGCATGGCGCGCAGCGCTCGACACCGATGCCGCCTTGCTGCGTGACATCGCGGCGCTCGACACCACCGACGCCATCGAGGCCGCCGAGATCGCCGCTCTGGCAGTCGACGAAGGAGTGTTGGCGGAAGCTGCCTCCATCGACGCGCTGCGCGAGCGGCTCGGTGCGGTGCGCAAGGCCATCGACGACCTGCCGCGCCGCCGCCAGGCGCGAGATGACGCCGAACACATGCTTGACGATGCCGCGCGGCGGCTCGGCCTCGGCTCGCACGACATACTGCTGCTGCGCCTGCCCACCGATGCGGCCTTGGCGAGGGCGCGTGATGGTATCGCGCAACTCAATCACGCCATGCAGGCGTTGGGGGACGCCGAAACGCGGCAGGCACGGGCGCAAAGCGAGCACGAAGTGTTCGCCGACGAGGACGGCCAGCATCAGGCTGTACTCGACGTCGAACACATCCGGCAACGGTTCGAGGCGCTTGGCGACATTCCCGCGCAGGCCGATCGTCACCGGCGTGATATGGCGACGCTGACCAACGAAACCGAAGGCCTGGAGTCAGCCGTGGCGGCGATCGATCCTGCGCCAGGCGGGCTGGACCGGTTGCGCTCGCTACCATTGCCCGATGCCGCCACTATCGCCAAATTCGTCCACGCCACCGGGGTCGGCGAGAGCGAGATCAAGCGACTCGGCGATGCGCTTGCGGCCACCGACGAATCGTTCGCTTCCACCGAAGCAGAATTGGCGCGCCTGCGCGGCGGCGGCGCGGTGCCGAGCCGGACCGATCTGATTGGCGCACGGCAGCAGCGCGACACCCATCTCGACGTCTTGGGCGCGGTGCTCGACGGCGATGCGGTGGCGCGAAAGCTCCGATTTGCTGAGGTCGCGCAATCCTCAAGGGCGCTTGACAGCATCACCGATCTCCTGCTCACCGATACCGAACGCGCCACCCGCCATGAAGATGCGCTGCAGCGTCTCGCCGTCCTACGCGCGACGCGTGACCGCGACGCCACAAAGTTGCAGGTCCTGCAGGCTCGGCTGGCAGAGGTCGCCGATGCTTGGATCAGCAGCTGGGCCGCTGCCGGCCTCGCGCCGCGCAGCCCCGCGGAGATGCAGCTGTGGCGGGGCAAGGTCGAGGATATCCTCACTGAGCTCGGCAAGATGGACGCGCAGAAAGTGAATCTCGATGCGCTGACCGCGGGCCTCGAGTCCGGCAAGGCCGCATTGATCGCCTTCCTCGGTAGTGTTGGCCGGGTTCCCGATGCCACGCTGCCGGCCGACAACCTCTTTCGCGAGGCCAAAGCCCGCGTCAATGAATTGCAGGCGGTGTGGGCCGAAGCCAGAGCGCGCGCCGTCGCCCGGAAGCGCGTCGAACGCGACCTGTTGGAGGCGGCGGCGGCCGTTGCCAAGGTGCAGGCCGCGCTGACAGCGCAGCGCCAGGTCTGGCCCGTCGCTATGGACGGTATCGGACTTGCCGATACGGCAACCGCGGCGGAAGCCGAGGCGGCGCTCGCGGTGTGGCAATCGGTGGCTTTGCCGAAGGCCAACCGCGAAAGCGAACGCCACCGCGTCGAGACCATCGAGGCCGACCTGAAGGCCTTTGATGCCGATGTGTTCGAAATCATCGACCGCGTCGCGCCGCATCTCAAAAGCGCTTCCGCACAGGACTCGCTGGCGCGGCTGTTGGCGGCATTGGCGGAGGCGCGCACGGCCAACGACTCCTCCCGGCGGTTGCGCCACAATGCCACGCAACGCGCCGCGACGCGCAATGCGCTGATCGTGCAGCGGCCAGCGGCCGGCGCCTTGCTCGACGAGGCCTGCCAGACCTTTGGCGTCGATGTCAATGGCTTGCCCACTTCGCTCGCGCGGATGGCCACGCGTCACACGCTGGAGAGCGAGCGCGGGATCCTGCTGCGCGATCTGCATGAGATTGCCGATGGCCGCGACAAAGACGCGCTGCGAATGGAACGCGAGGGGCTCGATCTCGACCTGCTGCCTGGCGACATCGCACGCGAGGAAGTGCGGCAGAGCCAGCTGCTGCGGGATATCGCAGAGGCATCGGCGATCCATCACGACAGAAAAAACCAGCTCGACGCGTTGCTGAAGGGCCGCAATGCGCCTGCTTTAGCCACCGAGCGCGCCGAGGCCGGCGCCGAATTGCTGTCGATCGCCGAGCGCTGGCTGCTGCGCGCCGCGGCGTCGCAGCTGGCCTCACGCACCATCGAGCGGCACCGCGCCATGGTGCAGGATCCGCTGATCGCCCGCGCCAGCATCCTGTTCGCGATGGCCACCGATGAGGCCTTCGCCGGCCTCGTCATCGCCTATGGCGACGATGACCAGCCGCTGTTGGTGGCGAAGCGGCGCGATGGTGAACAGGTGCCGGTGGCCGGCCTCAGCGAAGGCACCCGCGATCAACTATTCTTGGCGCTGCGCCTTGCGCTGCTGGAGCGCCGCACCTCGGAGCCGCCGCCGTTCATCGGCGACGACCTGCTGTCCAGTTTCGATGAGAGCCGTACTTTGGCCATGCTTCGGCTTTTAGCGGCGGCCGGACAGCAACGACAGATCATCTTGTTCACCCACCACCGGCACGTAGTCGATCTCGCGCGGTCGGTGAACGAGCAGTTGATCGAGGTGATTGATCTATAGAATCCCTCGATGTGATTAGCCTAACTGGTCGTTTCACGAGGCGGGTCATCAAATTCCATAACAACGGATCAGCGAAGGCGTTGCCCTTAAGAGCCGAAAACCCATTTAATGGGCCGGCTATTGCGGGATACGCAGCGTCGAGCGCTGCCCGTTCCACGCCGCCGGCAGAGGCTTAAGCAGTTCGTCAAGCTGAAGCGTGCCGGGTTGGCGTCCGGTCAAGATCGCCTCAATGATATCTGGCGCGAGCAGCGTCAGCCGCAGGATACGGCTCAGGTAGGAATCGTTGACCTTCTCCGCTTTGGCCAGTTCTGCCGAGGAGGCGTACTTGCCGCTCTCGATCATTTGCCGCCAGCGGTGGGCGCGGGCCACTGCCTTGACTAAGGCGCTGTCCACGCGCGGGGCAGGCGACCAGGGTGCCGCTCCTACAGGGGACAGGATCTGCTTGCGACCGCCCCTCTGAAGAAAGCTCACGGAGATGCTGACCATCGCCGTGCGCCCATCCTGGCTGATGAGGGCTTTGCTTGTTTGAGCGCCGGTCGTCATGCGGCGTCCTGGGTGACGGAATTGCCGGCCAATTCGCCGATGAGCGATGTCACACCGTCGATCCGGAGCTTGATATCAACACGGTCCATCCGGACATCAACCCGCTCGACGAGGAGTTCAATGATACGGGATTGTTCGGCCGGGAAGAGTTCATTCCAAAGCGGTTCGAATGTCAGCAGCGAGCTGCGGACGTCAGACTCGGTCAAGCCCTTGATGGATTTGCGGGCGCTGCGCCAAGTCTGGACGATGATTTCGGGCGAGAGAAGCAGAAGGCGGACTTGGTCGATCACGATCTTCTCGATCTCGGCGGCCGGAACGCGGGCAACCGGGCAGTCGGCTGAACCCCGCTTGAGAACGGTTTGGCTGAGATAGTAGCGATAGAGCCTGCCATTCTTACGCGTGTGCGTTGGCGACATGGCGATGCCGGTGGGACCGAAGATGATCCCCTTTAACAGAGAAGGCGTTTGCGCTCGTGTGCCGGCCGCTCGCTTGCGGGGGCTTTCCTGGAACTTGGCTTGGACCTTGTCCCAGATCTTGCGATCGATGATGCCAACGTGCTCACCGGGATAGGAGATACCTTTGTGTACGGCGATGCCAATATAGACGGGATTGTTGAGCAACTTATAGAGTATGCCCTTGTCGATCAGCTTGCCGTATTTGTTGCGGACGTTTTCTGCGATAAGCTCCCGCGCCAATGTCGTCGCCGAGCCGATCTTGAGGAAGCGCTGAAAGATCGAACGCACGAGCTTGGCATCCGCCTCGTTGACGACCAGCTTGCGATCTCTGACCTCGTAGCCCAGCGGTGCCCAGCCGCCCATCCACATCCCCCGCTTGCGGGATGCCGCGAATTTGTCTCGGATACGCTCGCCAATGACCTCACGCTCGAACTGCGCAAAGGACAGCAGTATATTTAGGGTCAGCCGGCCCATCGACGTCGTCGTATTGAAAGACTGAGTTACCGAGACAAATGTGACTTTGTGCTGATCGAAGACCTCGACCAGTCGGGAAAAATCCATCAGCGAGCGTGACAGCCGGTCGATCTTGTAGACGACGACGATGTCGACTTTACCGGCCTCGATGTCGACGAGTAATCGCTTCAGTGCGGGGCGGTCGAGGGTGCCGCCTGAGAACCCGCCATCGTCATATCGGTCGGGTACGAGAAGCCAGCCCTCAGCGCGCTGACTGGCTACGTAAGCCTCACAGGATTCCCGCTGGGCTTCGAGGGAGTTGAACTCCATCTCTAGGCCTTCTTCACTGGATTTGCGCGTGTATACGGCGCACCGGAGCTTTTGTAGCGGGGCGGGCGCGGTGGACTGCTTTCTGGTCATGCGGCACCGCGGTGGTTCTTTAGCCCAAAGAAGACCCAGCCGTTCCAGCGGACGCCCGTGATCTCCCGAGCAATTGCGGAAAGCGATTTATAAGGCCGTCCCTGATACTCAAAATCGCTGCCGCGAACCGTGACCGCATGCTCGGTCCCCTGCCACTCCCGGATCAGACGGGTACCGGCGATCGGCAGGCGCGGGCTCCGCCCCTTGGGCTTTTCGCCTGGCTTACCGTCGTATTGCTTTCCCAGCACCCGAAGCCGCTCGACGGTTTCCTTTTTCAGGCCGCCATAGGCCAACTCCTGAATGCGGTAAGCCAGCCGATTCTCAAGGAAGCGCCGGTTATACGGAGGTGGCTCCGTGTCGAATAGTGCGCGCCATTTGACCTTGAGGGTACTCGCCGTCGCGCCCTTGAGGGCGGCCAATTGAGCGAGAACGCGATCAGTCATGAGAAGCCTCCGTGGAGCAGGGAGGCACATAACCGCTCTGGTCAGGCGACAAGTGAAGCGAACTTTCTCCGAATTCGGTCGGTTTTCGACTGGACTTCCGGGCCTCCAGGCGCGTGAGGCCAATGGCCAGGATTTCGGTGATTTCGACCAGACGCTCGGTTGGGGGTTCGACGGGCATGCGCCACTGAACGACAAGCGCTCAGAGCGTGTCTACGATTTCACATGAAACGGTAGAGCCGCGCAGGTCATCGTATCCAAACGTACAGAAGCCACCGCAAATTCCTTGTGCGTGATCATCAGTGGCGCCCGGAATCGAGGCTAAACCGTTGCAAGATGGTGATCTGATTCGCTCGGACAGCCGTAGGCACTCTATGTCTTTGACCAACCACCCCACTGACGCCGTGCCGGGCTCATTTCACGGTTGGACAATCGCCGAAGCAATCGAACGAACCATAGAACCGGACTATTTGACCGCTTCCGCGAACGAAGACGAGAACTCCACTGGCGCTAAACAAAACGCCATGTTGAAGCGACTTTTTAAAGGGGAGCTTGTTGTTACCGGCTGCTTCGATGCGCCAACGGCGCCGCCCGTTGCAGTTGATCCCCAAAATTTTCACGGTCTACAATGGTCCGGGCCGCGCTCGTCAACCTTGATCGGGACCGCAGGGTCGGAAGTCGAGATCTTCAATGTTCGGGTGTTTCCGGTTCTTCGTGCACCGAACGCCGCGGACCACCTAAATGGGCTACCTCTAACCGAAGCTTTCCGAAGATACGTCATCGGCGATCCCGAAGTGATCGTTCTGGCCAAACACGTTCTGAAAGCCCACCCAGGCGAAGCGGCCGTCTTCCAAGAGGGTAAAGCCCCTGGTCCCATCATCGACTTTCATTGGCCCCTTCATTCGGCAGCATCGGCCATTGCTTACCAATTTGTTGCTACTCATTTGTTCATTGACGGCGACCAACTCCCGAGGCCGTCGGCTTCGATATCTGCAGTCTCCGAAGTGCTAGCGGATCGAATTGCCGGGCTGCGAGATATTTTAGTAGGCGGACGGATTGTGGCTTTTGGGGCATTTGCGCAGACGGGTGTCGAGGGACCAATAGGTCGTCTCCAATGGCTCCGCAAAGGTATCTCGATCGATGTGAGTAACGGAGATCTCTGCGAAGGTGATGATTATCGCGCCGTGGCCAAGTGGACCGGTCTGAGTTTGTGGCTACCCAAGGCGCCTTTGCCGACGAATCAACCACAGAACGTGATGACTGAGCAGCCTCGCAAGGCGAGAGAACAAATACAAAATAAAGAAAAGCCTCTCAAGGAATGTATCGTGTGGCTCGAGATTATGATGTCCGATCCAGAGATCGTGCCCCGATCGATAGATGACCTTTGGGCTGAGGCGCGGTCAAAGTGGCCGAAAAAGTTCACAAAAAGGGCTTTTTTAAAGGCCCGCGAATACGTGATTATAAAGACAGAAGCTTCGGCATGGAAAGTACCCGGGCCAAAGCCGAAATCATCGCATTCGTAATTCGTCGCACTCCGGTATTCGTGGCGGCTATTTAGCGCACTCGATCGTAGGCAGTCTCAAAGCATCGCAACAGGTGCTGGACGTGAGATGCCCCCCAATATCATTTCCCACGACGCTGATTTCCTCCTGAAGGAGGATGATGCAGCCGATCTGCTAAACCTCTCGGTTCGAACGCTGCAGGCGTGGCGCGTCAGAACAGCCGGGCCGCCCTTTGTTCAGGTCGGCCGCGCGGTCCGCTACCGCCGCCGAGACCTAATAGCCTGGATCGATGCGAACACGATCGGATCATCGTCGGGATGGCGGTCATGACGACGTCTCGGCCGACATCAAAACAGGCTCGCAGCGCTTCCAGCGCGTTGCAGCAGGAGCCGATCGAGCATTCGCTCTACTATGGCCGCGAACGGCTAGGTTGGTATCTTCAGATAGATCGCAAGCGGTTTAGAGCGTTCGACGCACTCGACTGCCCTTTGGGAAATTTTCGTGTCCGGGCGAGGGCGCTTACTGCCATCCGTAAAGCGTGGGCGAGGCCGGCATGAGTTGGCAAGCCACAGCTTGGGCCATGCGGCAGACCACGGGCGCGGCCAGGCGCAAGCTTCTGCTGCTGGAGCTCGCGAACTATGCAGACAAAGATGGCGTCTGCTGGCCATCACAGGAGACCTTGGCGCGAGATACGGAGCAGTCGACAGACAGCATTCAGCGCCAACTTGACGCGCTTGAGGAACTTAAGCTTCTCAACCGTACGCGTATGCCAAAACGCCGCGGTCAATGGCAGGGGCATCGCTACCAGCTGCCCCTACAAACCGATTTGTCACCGAACGGGCAGAATGCGGCTCAGTCCCGTGATTCGCGGCCTGGCCAGACCGCAATTCCGGCGACGACCAGACCGCAAAGCTTGCGGCTTAAACCTTCAATAGAACCTTCATATGAACCATCACATACAAACGCGACTAGCAATTCCGCTGAGAGGTTGAGGGCTTTCCAAAGGAAACAGGAAGGAGTGGAGGTTGTTCAGAATCGTATAGCCCGCCGAATTGGTGATGACGGTTGGCTTGTGCTCGGTGAAATGAACGACGCCCAACGCTCCCATCTTTCCACGTTGGAACGGCAGGGACGTTTAGACGACGAGACACTTCTGACCGCGGTCCTCGCCATTCGTATTGCGCGCTCTCGTGAGTGAGCACGCAAGCCGGGGATGGGGGTATTCGAATCTTCGGGATGAATTGTCCTCGGACCGGTTGCCATGGTTCGTATGCAAAAAGCTGGAATTAAATACAAAAAGCCCATCATTTTTCTACGCGCGTGCAAGTGCTTTCAACGACGATCCATCGGCTGCGACGGCGTCGTGGATGGGCAGGGGGGGCAGTCAAACTTTGGAGCAGTAGGGACCGGACCGGTAGATTAGGAACGCATTTTTTGCCGCGATACTTTGGCCAAATTATTTTTTTTAGGGCCGTCGCGTCGCAGGAAAAATGGAAGCGATCGAATCGAAAAAGCGAATCAAATCAACGACGGTGCGTTCAAAAAACGTCGCGTAATTAGGTAGGGGGAGGGGGTACGAAATGATCAAGTCGAACGGGAAAGAAAGCCAAATGACGGACCAAAGCGGCGCAACAACGGAAATCTCGGCGTATCGATTGCAGATTGAATACTGGCCGCTGGATCGCTTGATCCCCTACGCCCGAAACGCGCGGACCCATAGCCCGGCCCAGGTTGCTGAGATCGCCGGAAGCATTCGCGCGTTCGGTTTCTCCAATCCGATCCTGGTCGGCGAGGGCGCGGATGTGATTGCGGGTCACGGCCGCCTGGCCGCGGCTCGCAAACTCGGATTGACCGAGGCACCGGTCGTCGTGCTTCGCGGATTGTCTGATGCGCAGCGCCGTCAGCTGGTGCTTGCCGACAACAAGATCGCTTTGAACGCGAGTTGGGATGCCGAGATGCTCAGCCTGGAGCTCGCCGATCTGTCCGCGATCGGGGCCGATCTTTCGACATTGGGTTTTTCGACCAAGGAATTGTCGGCGGCACTTTCCCGGGTGGAGGCCGGCCTCACCGACGAGGACGAAGTCCCGGAAGCTGCTGAAGTGGCGGTATCGCGGCCGGGGGACGTCTGGCAGCTCGGACCGCATCGTATCGCGTGCGGCGATAGCCGGGACGCAGACCTCGTGAAGCTTCTGTTGGGCGATACCATGCCGCATTTGATGGTCACCGACCCGCCCTACGGCGTTGAATATGACCCAGAGTGGCGCCATCGCCGGGGCGTCAACAATTCCACGCGCAAGGGCAAGATCCAGAACGACGAGATCGCGGATTGGACTCCGACCTGGGATCTCTACCCCGGCGAGATCGCCTATGTCTGGCACGGGGCGCTGCGCTCCAGCATTGTCGCCGACAGCCTTGCCAAGAGCCGGTTTGCGATCCGGGCGCAGATCATCTGGGCCAAGGAGCGCCTGGTGATGAGCCAGGGCGACTATCACTGGCAGCACGAGCCGTGTTGGTACGCCGTCCGCAAGAAGGGCTATTGGACCGGCGACCGCAAGCAAACGACGCTGTGGACCATCCCGACCGGCGGGCAGGACGTCGCGACCAAGCACGCGACGCAGAAGCCGGTCGAATGCATGCGCCGGCCTATGCTGAACAACTCCAGCCCGGGACAGGCGATCTATGAGCCATTCCTGGGCAGCGGGACCACGCTGATCGCGGCGCAATCCTGCGGACGGGTTTGCTTTGGCATCGAGATCGATCCGCTCTTTGTCGACGTCGTGATCCGGCGTTGGCAGGCGTTCACGGGCGAGACGGCCAAACGCGTCAGCGACAGCATGCTGTTCGACGCCATCGTGCCGGCGACTAACACCATCGAGGAAGTATCGTAATGCGCGGCCGCCGGCCCAAGCCAACCAGGATCAAGGCGCTGACTGGCAATCCCGGCAAACGCCCGCTCAATCCACATGAGCCGCGCCCGGAGCCCGCGCTGCCGGACTGTCCGCCCGAACTCGGCCCGTTGGCGCGGGAGGAATGGGCTCGGATTTGCGTTGACCTCGTCAAGCTCAATTTGGTCACGCGATTGGATCGCGGGGTGCTCGCCACCTACTGCGCAGCCTATGGATTTTGGGTGGAAGCTCTGCAGCAACTGCAGAAATTCGGGACGATGGTGAAATCCCCGACCGGATATCCGATCCAGTCGCCTTATCTGGCAATCGCGAACCGGCAGGCGGACCTCATGGTGCGCGTGGCAGCCGAGTTCGGTTTCACGCCGGCAAGCCGCAGCCGGATATCGGCGCCGCCGCCTGATCAGCTTCCGCTGCTTGACCTCACCCGGGATGACTACGAGCAGGGAAATTCAACCGACTAAGCGTCCTAGCGAACGCGGCGGTGGGCCAATGGCCTGCTTATTCTATATCATCTAGTTTGCGAAACGGGCCGCGAGAGTTGACGGCAAGAGGGTTGCGCGCGTAGCGACCCTTCCCGATCGATTTGCAGCCCAAATAAACCTGGAATCTGGTCGATAGAGAGATGGACATGGCGCGCCCATAAGTTGTAGCGTCGCATAGTAATTAAGCAATCAAGGGGGGATTCTATGCCTGAAAAATCCAAAATCTTGCTTTCGCTGGGTGCTGCGTTGGCATCGCTCACCGGCATGTCGGTTCAGGGCGCTGAAGCCAAGCCTGTTACTGGCAATGACGTCGGCGCGTCTGCGGCAGAAAACACGGCGATCAAGCTGGAGCCAAACGCTCACTATCAGGTCGGCGAAGACCTTCTCGGTTTCGTCATGACGAAACAGCCCGACGGAACGATCGTCGCTCAGCACTCTTCTCACGCGTCGCATGCTTCCCACGCTTCTCATGCCTCCAGCCGCTAACTCTGAGCGGTCTTCGGTCGCAGTTGTCGATTTCGATTCCAGCGTCCAAAGCCTCGAAGCTTTGGATGCGGCGACCTATCGGCTGATTGGAACGGCGACCTGCCACATCGATCGGGTTGGAGACCGGTACGTTTGCCGCCTCACGCCATCGGTCAGCTTACAAAAGCGGGAAGCGCTGAGCGGTGACGATCTAAGAGAGCGGTTCTTGAACCTCGTCTCAGATGAGAATTTACGCAGCCGTGTCGCGGAGAAAACCGAAGGCGTGCGCAACGTCATTCTTGCGCTTGCTTTTGGCTCCCTTGCTGCCGACGAGAAAAACGCCGGATAGCGTCCGGCTGGAGCAAAATGGCGCGTTTTCTGCCCCCCGAAGCTTTCAGCGCGGCAAGCGAAACTCTTTCGCTGTTGCCGTTCAATCTTGAGCGCACCGGCACGAACCAATATCTCGTCGCCAATCTCGTCGGCGACTTCGTCCGCTTGACCGAAGATGAATTGAACCGGCTGATCGATCTTCGGATCAAACCGGGCGACGGGCTGTATGAAAAAGCCTACGCGGCCCATTTGATTACTGGCACGAATCAGAACGGTCAGCGGCAGCTTTTGGCTCTACGGCTTAGAAGCCGGATGTCGTTCCTTCGACAGGTAACGCCACTCCACATTTTCGTTGTTACACTCCGATGCGAGCACTCGTGCCCCTATTGCCAAGTCTCGCGGCAAAGCACCGACCGATCTCGATTTGATATGAGCGAAGAGACCGCGATGCGCTCACTTGATGTCGCGTTCGCTAGTCCATCGGGCCGCATTAAGATTGAATTCCAGGGCGGGGAGCCACTTCTCAATTTTCCCCTCATAAGGACCATCGTTTCAACCGCGAAAGCGCGCGCCATTTCGGTTGGAAAAAAGGTCGATTTTGTTATCGCGTCAAACTTGGCGTTGCTGGATTATGAGGTCTTAGAATTCTGCAAGTCGAACGAGGTCCTTCTCTCGACGTCGCTCGACGGCCCCGCTGATTTGCATAACAAGAATCGACCCCGACCGGGCGGAAATAGTCATGAACTGGCGACAAGGGGTATCCGGCGCGCCAGAGAGGTTCTGGGGCCAGATCGGGTCGGTGCCTTGATGACAACGACGGAGGCCAGTCTCGATCGCGTCGACGACATCATTGATGAATATCTGCAGATGGATCTGGACGGCATTTTCTTGCGGCCGCTGTCTCCTTTTGGCTTTGCGGTCAAGACGAAGCAGTACCAAAAGTATGACGCAAAGAAGTGGTTGGCTTTCTACGAGCGGGGATTACGGCGGGTTCTGGAGATCAATCGGCAAGGCAGGCCATTTCGGGAGTTTTATGCGGCGCTCATCCTGACGCGGATGCTGTCGGATCGACCCATTGGCTATGTGGACCTTCGCAGCCCAGCCGGTACGGGCCTCGGTGCGCTCGTCTACAACTACGATGGAAACGTTTTCGCTTCGGATGAAGGCAGAATGCTCGCCGAGACCGGCGATAATGCCTTTAAATTGGGTCATGTTGATCAGGACACCTATCAATCGCTCATTCTGTCCGACAAATTGGTAAGCGCGATTTCATCGTCGCTAACGCAATGCGCCCCAGAATGCTCGACCTGCGTGTTCGAGAGCCATTGCGGCGCTGATCCCGTCTACCATCACGCGACCCAAGGCGACGCGCTCGGCATTAAACCTCTTTCTGCATTCTGCGCCCGGCAGAAGGGTATTATGGGCCTGTTGCTGGATATTCTGGAAGATTCGCCGGAAGACGCCGCCATTCTGCGGCGATGGGCAGCCCCATGACTTTGCCCCTCTACGGTACTGCATCGCTCAGCGAAGGCTTTGGAGCAGACAAAGCGCGTTCGGTCGTTAGGCTTAGAGCGGTCGAGAGCGAGATGGAACGTCACGCCGCCGATTTCGCGCTGGTCAAAACGCCAGACCAACTGGAGCGCGCAATAGCCGCCAATTGGCAATCCATCTTTGTGGTTTCAAGCGATCCAATTGACCCAATTTCTACCGACGTCTTCAAGAGGCATGTTGTTGTTCCTGCGAAGTATGACTACCTCGCAGAGGGCGATGTTCTTGGTCTCGATCACTCTTCAGGAAAATTCCGCACCCTGTTTCGTCGAAACTCTACCCACAACTCATTTCTAGTCACGGAAAGATGCAACAACTATTGCCTCATGTGCTCGCAACCGCCGAAGGATGTCGATGATCGCTGGATTTTAACGGAGATAAAGGAAAGTCTTGCACTGGTTGATCCGGCGACGCACGCGCTGACCTTTACCGGAGGGGAGACGCTTTCGGATTGGGCTGAATTCATTGACCTTCTCAAGGAATGCCGCCAGCGGCTGCCGACCACAGCTTTACAAGTACTGACCAATGGTCGCGCGCTCGCAAACTCGCGAATAGTTGATGCCTGGCGAGAAATCGGCCATCCGAACCTGATGGCCGCAATTCCGGTCTATGCGTCGACCGATTCCGTTCATGACTATGTGGTGCAGGCCAAGGGCGCATTCGATGAAACCATATTGGGGATCCTCAAGCTGAAAGACCGAGGCCAGCGGGTCGAGATACGTATTGTACTCCACGCCGTGACCGCGCCCATCATTGCCGAGACGTGCCAATGGATTGCCCGCAATCTGCCGTTTGTCGATCACGTCGCGTTGATGGGTCTCGAAAACACCGGCTTTGCTATTGCGAATGACGCACTGCTCTGGATTGATCCCGTGGATTATCGTGAAGCGCTTGCGGAAGCAGTTGATCACCTGACCTCTGCAGGTGTTAACGTGTCGATTTACAATCTTCCGAAATGCGTTCTTTCCCGATCGGTTTGGCCTTACGCGCTCCAGTCGATTTCAGATTGGAAAAACGGCTTCGTCGAAAAATGCGATCGATGCGACGAAAAGAGCAGTTGCAGCGGCTTCTTTACAACCGGGCGCCCCCGTTTCAGCCGGGGCGTTAGTGCCATTACTCATTAATCGCCTCTCGTCCGCAGTCACGCTGTTCAGGAGAACCAAAATGAAAAATCAAAATAGCCTGTTGATCGCCGCAGCCGTTGTATCGAGCATCTTCATGAGCGCAGGCGCTTTCGCGAAGACCGCGAAAGATTGCAGGGCGGAATGGCAGGCCGACAAGGCTGGCATGCAGGCGCGGGGCACGACCGAAAAAGCCTATATTGAACAATGCAAGGGTGGGGCAGAGCCTACAGCCGCCGCACCCTCTGCCAAACCGATGGAGGCATCGCCCCCGGCTGAAGCAACGACTGGTGGTTCCAAAACCGCCAAAGATTGTAAAGCGGAATGGCAGGCGGATAAGGCCGGGATGAAAGCCCGCGGCGTTACCCAAAAAGCTTATGTGGAGCAGTGTAGGGGAGGATCGGCCCCGGTGGTGGCGACGCCACAGGCACCGCCGAGCGCGCCAGCTCCCATACCGTCGCAAACCACCACATCAACTTCCGGGAAAACGGCTAAAGAATGCGTCGCCGAATGGAGAGCGGACAAGGCTGGGATGCAAGCCCGCGGCGTAACCCAGAAGGCCTACGTAGAGCAATGCCGGGCAGGTGAGGCCACACCAAGAGCCGCTGCTCCCGAGCCGAAACCTACAGTCGCCGCACCCGCACCAGCACCCAGCCGACCCGCGCCGACAGCGACGGAGACCGCCCCGGCTCCTGCACCGCAAAGGCCAGCGCCAACGACGACCGCGGCGCCCGCGCAGGCCCCGGCGCAGCAGCCCGCGGCACCAAGGACCGGGACACTCGAAGCTGGCCAGTTTGCTGATGAAGGGTCAGCGAAAGCACGCTGCCCGACCGACACGGTCGTGTGGGTCAATCTATCATCGAAGATCTATCACTTTGCGGGAACGAGAAGCTACGGAACGACAAAGCGCGGCGTCTACATGTGCGAGAAAGAGGCCATTGGAACGGAAAACCGGGCTTCAAAAACAGAATCCCACCCTTGAGGAACCTGGCCCACGCTTCGGGATCATCCATCCCGCTATCGAAGTTCGACGGGTAGCACCTCGACGAACTCAACTGGCAGGCCGGTGATCTGGGCCGCGATAATCGAGAGATGCGGCGCAAACCGCTCCTCGATCTCGGCCGCCAGCCCCTCGGTTCGCGCAAATACAAAGAGAAGCCTGTCTACAATTTCCTCGACCACAGCTCCCAAAAAAGCCGGTCGAAGTTCTGCGCGCCTACAATTAGGCTCATTCGCGCCTGCATCGCTTGCTGTTGAATCTCGGAGAGCTTCATGCTCAACGCAGATAACATGTTTCCAGGAAAGCCGCAGGCGCCAAGGCCGGCACGTCTGAATCTGTCGGTGCTCGGGTTTTCGATAAGTTAGGTTGGAGGGGAAGTGGGGTGTGATGAGCTTTCTGGGGTGGATTGACCACGACGCTGCGCAGGAAGATGCAATCCTACGCGCGTTGGGTGCGGCTAACGGGCATGATGCACGTGACGAACTAGGTCTGGGCACCATTAGGGACAGCTTCGCCGACCTCTTTTTCCCAGGTCTCTCGACGATTCAGCAGCGCGTGCGTTATTTCCTATTTGTCCAGTGGTGCTGCGAGGAGGCAGCTTCGCAAATAGACGCTGGCCGCATTCTAAGCAAGCTTCGGACGAATGAGGAGACCTTAATTCATTCACTAAAGCACCTTGGTGAGCGCCAAGGGGTCATCGGAATTGTGAGCCAAGAAGATCTCGAGCGCATGCCGAGCGAAATATACTGGAACGGGCTCATGGTGCTCGGAATGCGCCGTGCCAGCGGTAGCCGCCAGCGCTGGGCACGACAGGTTGCGGCTGCCAGGAGTGCTGCTCGAACTGACAATCTCATGGAAGACGGCTCCAAGGTTTCGATCGATCTCGGGTTCGATCTTGATCGTCCGCCACCCCCAAAGGGGTTTCCGAAGGTCGATAATCTCGACTTCACGCTGAGTGGCGACGAAGCCGCGTTCCTTCGCACGCGCCTGACAGACGCCTGCGTAGATCCGAGTCGGCACGGTCATGAATACAATTTATTCGGGACCTTCTTGCGCCACCGCCGCAGAACGCATGCTCAAACTCCGTGGGAACATCCGCGGATGATTAATCTTAAGCCCGAAGCGCGCGACATGTTGCTGCTGGCCGCAGCGTTTGCCCAGATTATGCACGGCGCTGTCATTTTGTATAACGTTTGTGTTTCGCGACTGATGCCTCCAAGTGATGTTGCGACCCGTACGCTCTCCAGCCATGTCACAGCGCTCTCGGATTGGCTCAAGGAGCTCAATCCCGCCAACGTCTCGTTGCTCTCAAGGCGCATCCCGGAGTTGGCTGCGCTTGGAACGATGACCCGCCACCGCATCGACCAGCAGGCGATCTCGTTTGCACGCCGATGGACGCAATTATGCGAAGAGCCGGAAAAGCTGCTCGATAATTCGGCGGCGAATCGTCTCGTGAGCGACCGGGAAGTCTTCCTGAAGGCTAGCAGTGGTACATCCCGTATTCGCTTCAGTAAGCAAAGGGACCGTTGGGGAGGCGAGTCGGGAAGCCAGCAAATGGATTTCCGGTGGCGTACGGCGCGGAGCTGCCTCAACGACTTAGCGACGCCCGCAGATGCTTGAACCGCAAAGTCGGCTGTCGATCTACGATATCCTACGTCCGCCCGCAGATTTCGATCTTGATTGCCTGGTTGTTACGACTTATTCGGCATCGCTAGACACTATCCTTTCGTTGCCTGCCGCGATGCTAGTAGATGCTTCGGACTCGGGCGAACGACGCGCCAGACTCGTCTCAGCAGCAGACTTAGCGGCGCTTAAACGTGTCTGCGGTCGCACAGCCATCTTCTGCCAAGGCGCCGCGATCCAGCCGGCGGAGCTCGTGCCCCCTACAATTATTGAAGCCGAAGGGATGGTCCACGAGGTGTCGGCTCCAAACGGAGGGAGTTTCCACCCCAAGGTGTGGGTGATGCGTTTCAAGCATAGGGAGGGGAAACAATCGCTGTTACGCGTGGCGATCATGAGCCGCAATCTTACGAGCGATCCGTCTTGGGATGCTGGCGTAGTGTTGGACAGCAAGTCTACGCTTGGAGCGCCTAAGACCAATGATCTCGGCGTGCTGTTACGCCTACTCCCGACCCGCTGCATTCGGCCGCTTGATGGGGGGCGGCGCAAATTGCTCCTTGAACTCGCTAGCGACATAGAAGCGGCTAAATGGAAGATGCCCGCAGGCACAGGCACGCCCACATTTCATGTTGTCGGCAATCAGGTCGGTAGTCCGTGGCTCCAACCAAAAAGTAAGCGGTTGGCGATTATCTCTCCCTTTCTAACTGCTTCGGCAATCAAGGGCCTCGCCAAGTCAACGGACGCAGTGCCCGTCATCGTGTCACGACCGGATGCCCTTGAGCGATGCTGGCACGTCGTCAGCGATAGTTGTGATCGGAAGATGGTTCTGGCGCCGCCCGAAATCTACACCGGGGGACCGCGCACCATGGGTCTCCATGCGAAAATTCTCATCTGGGAAAACCAGGCGAAGGTTCGCATTGCCGTCGGATCGATGAATGCCACCGCGGCGGCGATCAGCGGCCGAAATGTAGAATTCATGGTAAGCTTCAATTTCAACGCGGCCATTAGCGAAGCGAGTATCGATGCGCTTCTCGAACGCCGCAACATGGGCTCCGTGCTGGCGGATTTCGAGCCGGATAAGAAAAACGATGCGGTGCCGGAACCTTTCGATGATCGACCCGCTCGGGCCTATTTGCTCGCAGCACAGCTCCATCTTGAGTGTTGCCTAGGCGCAAATGGCTGGGAGGTGAGTTTGACACCCCGGTTTGCCCACACCGACATCGAATCGCTGCTGCCTAACCTTCGGTTTCGCCCGGCGACCCTCGCCGGAAGCCGTTCGGGCGCATGTGGCACGTCACTGGCATCTGGGGAGCCGGCCAGGCTTCCGGGTACGCTCGATCTGGCCGAGATCACCGGCTTCATCGTCTTTGAAGCCGATATCCCCAGCGGGCCGATCGCATTCATTCTTAATCTTGAGGTGCGTGGAGTCGAAGATGACGCGCGTCGACATGCGGCGCTCAAGGCGCTGATTCCAGACAATAGAAGTTTTTCAGATTTTCTTAGGGTTCTGCTGGGGGACTCTAGTTCGCTTGAGACGATCGACGCCCCAAACGGCGCCGGCAGTCAACCGACCACCTGGAGGCCAGCAGGCCAATCGGGGATCCTCGAAATGTTGATCAGTTGCGCTGCCGATGACCCATCTCGCCTGCAATCAATTGAAGAAACGCTCAAGGCTTTTAGTCCCGAAGAGCTTGAAGCGGTCGCTCCGCCTGAATTCCGGGAGCTCTGGTCGGCCATAGTCAAAATGACGAGGACAAGACGGTGAGCACATCGGCCAGGAGAAGTGAACCCACTCGCTTTCAGAAAAGGACGATTGCCTACGTCATTAAAAGGTTCTGGGAAGACGCGGTGCCCGCCCATCGTTTTCTCATTGCCGACGAGGTGGGGCTCGGAAAAACCATAGTCGCTCGGGAGGTTGTCGCCGAAGCCCTGCGGCGCAGACCCGGTGGGAGCATAGACATCGTCTACCTCTGCTCGAGCCAGCCTGTCGCGAGCCAGAACTTAAAGCGGCTAAAGGTTCATGGCCATGGTGGGACTACTAAAGCGACCCGGCTGACATTGCTTGCGGCCGAGCCTACCGCTAAAGGCGGGGTACGTTATCTCGCGCTTACGCCCGGCACGTCCTTCAAAGTGACTGGACGCTCAGGCACGGTTCGCGAGCGAGCTCTCATATATCTGTGCTTGCGCTCTACGTTCAGGAGCAATGGTTTCCTGACAATCTTGCAGCAAGTTACGGACGCCAGCTGGGCGCGAGTGCTTGACGGACTGGATGTAGCAAAGTTCGATCAATCCGTAATCCAAGCGTTTAGGAGCGTTGTCCGAGGAGACGAGTCCCTCCTAACGGCGATACGCAATATCGCAGTTGAAGCCTCGACAGTTAAGTCGAGTAAAGATGCAAAGAAGGCCTTTAAGAAGAAGCAGGATGGGCTGGTCGGTCGATTGCGCAGAGAACTTGCCCTTCAGAGCGCCGAGGCGCTGGCAAGCAATGGTCTGATTATCGTCGACGAATTTCAGCGCTTCTCGCCGCTCTTTGACCTTGCGAACGCTGAGCGCGATTTCGGCGTACGCTTGGCCGAGCGCCTCTTAACGCAAAGCATTCCTGAGCGCCGCGTCCTACTTCTCTCCGCCACTCCGTATCGTATCCCGGGTGGGGAACTCGCTCCGGACGAAAAGCCCTATGCCGATTTTGTGGCGCTAGTGCGGTTCCTCGCAGGCACGGATACATCCGCCGCGCTGTCAGATTCCCTCAACAACTATTCAAGGGCTTTGCGGGCCCATCCGCCGGAAGCGAACGCAATCACAGTAGCGCGCGACCATGCGCGCTCGATCCTGCAAAAGATTATGTGCCGCACTGAGCGAACCGGCGCAATGTCTGACTCGAACGCCATGGTCGACGAGGAGATTTTAGGTTTGCAGTCTGAGGCCCAGGATCTCGGAGGAGCGATGGCCGCGCGTCGCATCGCGCGGCGACTCCGGGTTCGGGATCCGGTCGAATATTGGAAGTCCGCCCCCTTCTTTCTTGATTTCATGCGAGGGTATCAATTTCGGGAGGCAGCAATCGCGGTTGCGCAGGAGAAGGATCGACGATTTGTTGCGCAGCAGGCAAAAAGGGGTGAACTCTTGCTCGACCAGCGGGCGCTCAAACGTCTCGATCCTTTGGTTTCTCCGTCGGCCCGCTTGCGCCACCTAATCAAGAGCGCAATGCCGGATGGCATCGAGCGACTACTCTGGATTCCTCCGTCGCTTCCCTATCTGAAGCCGACCGGGCAATTTTTTGAGGCCGTACCGGACTTGAAGCGGCTTATCTTTACGGAATGGCGGCTGGCACCCGACGCGATCGCGGCGCTTACCTCATACGAGCTCGAATTACGACTTGCAGCAGGGATGCGGGCTTCGCGCACGAAGCGAAGTTCGCGCACTGACAGCGGTCCTGGCCTGCGTCACAAGCGTTTTGGCGATCTCGGGAATATGCTTCGGTTAGGCCGCGTTAATCGGACGGCGGACGATGCCACGTCATCGATGGTCCCTCTCGCACTTCTTTTGTCCGGGCCGCACATGGCCAAGTGGGGGGATCCCCTGCCGCACGCGATCGCTGCCGGCGCGCCGGTCGAGGCCTTGCAAGTTTTTAAGGCAGCCGAAGCCAGGATACGGTCGGCGCTCAAAACTCTTCCTCTAGGCGCTCAGGCGGGTCGTGTCGACGACCGCTGGTACTGGGCAGCCCCGCTTCTTCTAGAAGGTGAAATTGCGAATCGACAGTGGCTGTCGATGGACGACCAGTTTCTCGCTGAGAAAGAGATCGCCTCTACAGATCTAGACCGCGTGAAAGATGCAATCTCAGCGATGCTTGACCGCCCCGATAGTCTTGGAAAGCGCCCTAGAGATCTTGTCCGAGTGCTCGCAAAACTTGCGGTCGCAGGGCCCGGTATCTGCGCCTTTCGTGCGCTGTCGCGAACTGCATCTGGACCTGTGACGGTGTCGGAGCTAAAACGTTGCGCGTTCCACGTCGCGCGCGCGTTTCAGAGCCTTTTCAACCAAGGCGAAGCGGCGGCCGCTGTTCAGCTCGAACACCCCGGCCGGAAGCGTGTGTTTTGGGATCAAACGCTCGATTATTGCGTCGCCGGAAATCTCCAGTCGCTTCTCGACGAACAATTGCATTTCGAAGCTGATGGTCTGGCGATGTTCGATGGAACGGACGCGGAAAAGCTCGAGAAGGCCGCGACAGTGGTTCACACCTCGCTTACACTTCGGCGTTCGTCTATCGATGTGCGGGGACTCGAACGGCGACGCAGTCGCAAGGCTGACTCGACCGCTGATTTGGTTCGCTTGCGATGCAGGCACGGCGCACGATTTGCTGAAGTCAAAGAGGCCGACGGTGCTGTAAGCCGTCTCGATGCAGTGCGCGCCGCATTTAATTCTCCCTTCAAGCCTTTCATCCTGGCGTCCACCGCAGTCGGGCAAGAGGGACTGGACTTTCATCCGTGGTGTCATGCCGTGGTTCATTGGAATCTTCCACGGTCACCGGTCGAACTTGAACAGCGCGAAGGTCGTGTCCATCGCTATAAGGGACACGCCGTGCGCTTGAACGTTGCAGGTTTCGTTGGGCTTTCTGGTCTGGCCGGGGCATGCCCTTCTCTAAATTCCGACCCATGGCAGAAGCTTTTCGAAATCGCAGCAACGTTAGACGTTGACAACGAGCTTTCTCCCTGTTGGCTATTTGAGAAGGGCCCGAAACCGACCAAGATCAGAAGAATCATACCGTTCCTGAACTTTAGCCGTGAGGAAGATAGTTGGCCCCGGTTGCGTGCCCGATTGGCGACCTACCGGCTCGCTATAGGTTTTCCTAGAGCGAATGATTTGCTCGATGCGCTCGAGCGCAACGGGATTACAGCCGATCAGGCTTTCGAATGGAAGATCGACCTACGACCGCCAGCCCTTTGAGTGTGTTTAAGTCGGTCATGGAGCCAATGCGCCGCGATTAATTGCGGTATGACTAGAGATATTTGCAGGCCGCCCATCAAACAGATCGTGGTTGGCGCAAATGAATGCTGCAGCACACCCGTCAAAATTCCATAACATCTCAACCGCGAATCCGTATCGGTCAAAAATGCCTGGCGGCCAAAAGAGCGAGCAATACCGTCCCCGAGATGGCGCATACAGCGACCATGTTGATCAGGTTTTGCGCGGCCACCGATAACATTGATGCCGCATAGGGCGGCGGCCTCGGGTTTGATTTCCTGTGCTTTGCCTTTTGAGGCGTCGTCTTCGCAGCCATTGCATTCCCCGGAAGATGGCGGGTCAGGCCGGTTTGCGGCCTGACCCTGACGCTTTCCCTGTCGGGGTGTGTCCCCGATCTGAAGTCACCATGACATGATCCCGGAGGCGAAAGCTTAAGCCGTCTGGTAAACCAAAGCTGACCGCTTTCGATGGTTTATGAATTCACAGGCCCGCTATCGGGCCTGCATTCGTGCCAAGGGCTTCGCCAATTACTCGGATGAAGCGAGCGCCGACCTGTAGGTCTGCACAGGGCCGATGCATTTTCGAATATCATTTGTCTGGAATCCGTCACATTGGGAAAATGAAGCCAAGCCAAAATGCCGACTTGTCAATGGATGAGACCGTTCGGTGCAAAACGAAGAGCGCCCCAGGATCGATGACGGCGCAAAGAGCCTCCGGGCCGCACAGTATGTGCGGATGTCCACCGATCACCAAAAGTATTCCATCGAAAATCAGGCTGCCGCTATCGCCGCCTATGCGGCGCATCGCAATATCACGATCGTCCGCACCTATGCCGACCACGGTCGCAGCGGCGTTCGGATCGATGGGCGGGAAGAACTACAGCGACTGATTAGGGATGTGCGGAACCGTCAAACCGACTTCACCCTGATACTCGTTTACGACATCAGTCGCTGGGGGCGCTTTCAAGATGCCGATGAGGCCGCCTATTATGAGTTCTTGTGCAAGGATGCAGGAATTCGAGTTCTGTACTGTGCCGAGCAGTTCGAGAATGACGGTAGTCTCGTATCTGCCATCTTGAAAAACATGAAACGCGTGATGGCGGGTGAATATAGCCGTGACCTTTCCACGAAGGTTTCGACAGGTCAGATGCGAGGCGCGAGCCTGGGATTTTGGCAAGGTGGTCCGGCCGGTTACGGAATGCGCCGCCAATTGATAGACGAACATGGTGCGAAAAAAGGCGTGCTGAAAGACGGGCAGCGGAAGAATCTCAAAGCCGACCGAACGATTCTGGTGCCTGGGCCAAAATCCGAAATAAATGTCATCAAGCGAATCTTCGATCTATTCGTGAATAAAAGAAAAACTAGAACGGAGATTGCCGCGAAGTTGAATGCTGACAAGATATATAATGCGCGTGGAAAGCCTTGGACGAGTCTTACCATCGACAATATTCTGAAAAATGAGAAATACATCGGGCATTGCGTCTTCGGTCGCGGTTCCGTTACGCTGGGCACGAAGCGAGTGCTCAATCCACCCGAAACTTGGGTTCGCCGCGAAAACGCTTTTGCCCCAATCGTTGAGCCCAAGCTGTTTGCCAAGGCACAAAAAATACGTAAGGAGCGACTCCACCACCGCACGGATCAGGAGGTGCTCGATAAACTTGCCGGGTTGCTGCGGAAAAAGGGACACTTATCCGAAAAGATCGTCACCGCCTCAAAGGAGACACCTCATGCAAGTGTCTATGCCAATCGTTTCGGCTCACTCATGGCAGCATATAAGCGGGTCGGATTTGATCCTGGCCCCCGGTTCCATTACTGCGATAGCAGAAACAGGATTGAGGCGATCATTGACTCGGTTGTTGAGGACGTAATCTCGAATATCGAGAAGTTGGGCGGGAGCGCTACATACTTTAGCGAACTTCATTTACTAACGATAAACACGAAGTTGACGGTCTCGATTGGCGTAGCCACATGTGTCTCTGACGGCGCGCCTCGAGCACCGAGATGGCAGCTCAAACGACTCAAATACGAGAAAGCCGATCTGTCTTTGGTAATTAAGATGGACCAGTCAAACACCGGAATCCTCAATTACTATTTGCTTCCGATTGGCCATCTGCCGCCGAGGCAGAACTACAGACTCCGCTTTTCGCAACGGGTCTTCTCCGAAGCGTACCGGCACGACGATCTAAGTGCGCTCTGCCGCATGTGGGCCCGCGACGTTGTGTTGCCAAAACGAAAACCATCTGTGAAGAATTCGACCTGAACCTTCGCAAGTCGATTTCCTTAAGACCCCAACCGTTAGGCTAAACTACCTAAGTGCTAACCCTGTAAGCGCCTCAAGCTCAGCGATGGCTTGCGCCTCATTGACAACCTTAATGGTCTTCATACCCATTTCGCGGGCCGGCTTTAGGTTCACGCCTAGATCGTCAAGGTAAACACAGTCTTTGGGATCCACGGAGAGCGCCTCGACCATCATTTGATAGATACGCGGATCGGGCTTTCTAAGACCGATTTTCGCCGATTCGATCACGTGGTCGAAGAGTATCATCACCTCCGCGATATAAAGCGACCGGCCGCTTGCGCTTCCAATTGCGTTGGCGGGCAGGTTATTGGTGATGCACCCGGTCTTGAATTGTGCTTTCACGCGCTTGAGCGCTTCGACCATCTCGGGTCTCAGGTCGCCGGACAGCAGCGGCAAGACATCCTTGCCTCGGACCTCTGCACCCAAAGCCAGCGATTCCGCTGCGAACAGGCTATCGAACGATTCGAGATCAACTTCGGCCCGCTCGAATTTTGCCCACGCGTTCTCCCAATGATTGGTCGCATTGGTACGCCGAATGATATCGGCAGGGAGGCCGCGTTCGGTTTCAAAACGCGCAAAAGCCTCGAACGGCGAGCTGGTAAGTACGCCGCCAAAATCCCAGATCACCGCCTCAACCATAATTCCCCATTAATGCTAGCGCTGTTTGGCAACGGCTAGCACAGCATTTTGCAGGGGGCCAGCCTCCGTTCCACGACTCTTACGCCCAAGTCGGCCGCTGCCCGGGTCGCCCGATGCCTATAAAATAGAACGAACTCTCTTTGGTGAGCGTTGGGTAGTCACCGTGCGCAAAAAATATCTCAAAACCAGATTGCTCAATCATGGGCCGAAAGGTTTCCACGATTGATCCTCGATTGTTCTCCTGCAGGACGATCACACCATCTTTGGCCAAATGGTCGCTCACCGTTTCGAAGAAGTTTCTGTGGATTCGCCAATCGGGATCGTGCGCACGTATATCGCCCTCATATTGATCGATGAAATGGGGCGGATTGCTCACTATCAGGTTCCACATTTCCGAACGCGGAATACTTTTAAGGTTGTCGGATTGGTAAACTGAAACGCGGTCGCTGAGTTTGTTGACGCGCACTGTGTTTTGGCACGAAGAAACCGCCGCCGGGTTGATGTCGGATAGGCAAAGAGTTTCGCAAAGACCGTTGCCAAGCATTGAGAAGCCGATAAAGCCGGGACCACAGCACCATTCGAAAGTGCGCTTTTGCTTCGGCATTCCCCGCGACTTAAGAAACGGGATGAACTGTTGCCCGAAATCGGTTCCCCCTCCATCAAGTTCACTTCGATAGCTGATGTCTATGCCTGCGAAGCTTATAAGCCGTGGTGGCCGCGTCCATCGCAGGAAAGGCCTGACTAACTCATTCTCGACACGGCTTAGGAAACCCATGATTCGGTCCTTAGAGCTGTTGCTCTCGTGGCGTTTGTAGAACTA
>Ga0182030_10002955_pt1 | contig 36200 bp, 28 predicted proteins | sample 812S3MmetaG_FD_121299 | JGI IMG/M metagenome (GOLD analysis project Ga0182030, IMG submission 121299) | Permafrost microbial communities from Stordalen Mire, Sweden - 812S3M metaG (Illumina Assembly) | ecosystem: Environmental > Terrestrial > Soil > Wetlands > Permafrost | place: Sweden...
GTGGAGCAGCAGCAACACATCTGCAAATGTTTTAAGCGGAGTAACAACTGGCGTATCAGCGGGTGTTGACACAATAATATACAGGGTAAGTAATAGTTGCGGCAGTATAGCAACAACTGCAACCCTCTCAGTAAACCCGCTGCCGGAGGCGGGAGCGGTTAGCGGCCCTGCGAGCGTATGTGTGGGCGCCAGCATTACTTTAACTGATGCAGCGACAGACGGTACGTGGAGCAGCAGCAATACAACAGTAACCGTTGCGGCGGGTATAGTACATGGAACAGCAACCGGCACAGATACTATTAACTATGCAGTTACCAACAGTTGCGGAACAGCGATCACCACCAAGGCGCTTACGGTCAATGCTCTGCCAGCGGTGCCCGGCAGCATTAGCGGCCTGGACACGCTGTGCAGTGGCTTTACCTTTACCCTCACCGATGCAACGACAGGGGGGGTATGGAGCAGCAGCAACGGTACCATCAGTGTTACAGCCTCAGGACTCATTAGTGCATTGTCAGTAGGTGAAGACACCATCAGTTACACCATCACGAATATGTGTGGAACGGTATCATCCAGCACTACGATTGCCGTGAAAGGTGCAGCCATACCGGATAGCATCGGTGGCCAGGCAACGGTATGTGAAGGAGCGAACGATACCCTGACCGGCACGCCGCAAAGCGGGGCATGGAGCATTAGTAACTCAAATGCCACAATTACTGCTACACCAACCGGAGCAATCATCACAGGAATAACAGCCGGCGCCGATACGGTCACTTATACCATGCTCAGCGAATGCAGCGCAATGGGGGCTATTTTTCCGATAACGGTGCTTTCGGCAAGCCAGTGTAATGGCAATGAGAAAGCCCCATCGTACGCAAAGGCAGCAGCAGCATTGCAGGTATGGCCTAATCCTAATGATGGAGTGTTTACGGTATTGCTGTCGGACAATATGGATGAGCGCGTGCAAATTGTTATTACCAATATCGTTGGTGAAAAGGTGAAAGAGATTATTGGGGTTACTAACAGTGCGATGGATATAAAAATTAATGATGCTGTGGGAGTGTATTTTATTAGTGCTTTTACGGCTGGGGGGAATTATGTGACTAAGGTAGTGGTGGAGTAATAGTTGATAGGTTGGAAAGTAACGTGAGCTTAATAGAAATTCCGCCGATGAATGGTGCTAATCTTGAAGAAAAATGGGGAGTTTTGATGCAGCCTTGCAGGTATGAGTATTAAAATATATACGATACCCCAACACGCATATAAAAATAAATGAGTCCTTGAGTTATGGGGAAGTTTTGGTAGGTAATTACTCCACCTGTACTCGCCGGTCCCGCATTTTCTACTGTATTGATACCCTTTAATATTGAACCGACAAATCCAATTTGGGCATTTAAAAATAGTTGTTTGACTATTTTTTGTTTTATGCCTGCATGTATCCCAAGACAATAAGATGGTCTGTCGTATTGAACAATATTCCACCACTGCGAATTGTCAGGAGCAATATTCAATTCCTTAATTTCCACACCTAAATAAAACAATTTCAAGTGATAATCAGATGCTATACCAAATGAATTATCTGCCGCCCATGATTCATATTCATAGGTAGCGGATAATGAAATTTGTTTTTTAATGTAATAACTCAATGTAAACTGGTTGGAAAACCCAGACTTCAAATAGTTGGCGTTCATAATGCTATACCCTGCCGTTTCAGATACTTCAAACTTTTGCCCGAAGGATAAATAAGAAGTAAATAACAGTAATAGAACCAGGCTCCTCAAGTTGGCATGTTTTAGTAAATATACGAATATTTTACTGCTGTTATCAAAAGCGTAGCTTCCAAAAAACGCACGATAATAACATAGGACTTTATAATTCAACATCGAGTGTTGTCCTAAATGATTCCACAACATAACCCAGTTGATTTATCAGATGGGAGCATTACATTTGTTGCAAATTTCAATTACTTATGTCTTTACTGATAGTGGGCACGATGGCCTTTGATGCATTGGAAACTCCGTTTGGCAAGGTTGACAGGATCATAGGCGGCTCGGCGACTTATGCTGCGTGGGCAGCTTCCAATTTCACAAAGCCTGTGAAGCAGGTGTCCATCATAGGCGGAGATTTTCCTAAGGAGGAGATGACTGAGCTGGAACAAAGGGGTGTAACCTTTGAAGGTGTGGAAGTGGTGCCAGACGGCAAAAGTTTTTTCTGGAGTGGCCGTTATCACTTAGATATGAATACCAGGGATACACTGGTTACCGATCTGAATGTGTTGGCACAATTTGACCCAAAAATACCGGATAGCTACCAGGATTGCGAATATGTGATGCTGGGCAACCTGGCGCCTGCCGTGCAGATAAGCGTACTGGAGCAGTTAAAAAATCGCCCAAAGCTGATCATCATGGATACGATGAACTTCTGGATGGACGTGGCTATGGACGAATTAAAGAAGGTGATAGGCATGGTGGACCTGCTGATGGTGAATGATAGTGAAGCACGCCAACTGAGCGGGGAATACTCTATAGTGAAGGCTGCAAAGAAAATACAGGCCATGGGGCCAAAATACCTCATCATAAAGAAAGGGGAACATGGCGCTTTGCTTTTTTATGAAGGTAAAATTTTCTCGGCGCCAGCGTTGCCACTTGAAGAAGTTTTTGACCCGACAGGTGCGGGAGATACTTTTGCGGGCGGATTTATTGGCTACCTGGCACGTATCAATGATACGTCCTTTGAAAGTATGAAGGCCGCAGTTATTATGGGGTCTGCAATGGCTTCGTTTTGCGTAGAAAGGTTCGGGCCAAACCGAATGAAGGAAATAACGCCGGAGGATGTGGAAGGCCGTGTGCGGGAGTTTATAGCCTTGATGAACTTTAGTATAAACGGGTGAGCCGTGTTATTTTTATAATGTGCGAAAGAATTTCGCGCAAAGCCAATGTTAGCTACAGCAACAACTGGCATCATATATGGTAAGTTTAAAGTAACAATTCACAATGAAAGTAATTCCCGGTGAAGTAAAAACGGCGCAGCTTCATGCATATTTGCTTGGCTCTATAGCTCCGAGGCCTATTTGTTTTGCCAGTACTATAGATAAGGACGGAGTATCGAATCTTTCCCCATTCAGCTTCTTTAATGTATTTGGGAGTAAGCCGCCTATTCTTATTTTCTCCCCTTCGCGGAGGGTGCGGGACAATACTATAAAGCATACACTGGAAAACGTTTATGAGACAAACGAGGTAGTTATAAACGTGGTGAATTATAACATAGTGCAGCAGGCAAACCTTGCCAGTTGCGAATATCCTAAAGGCACGGACGAGTTTGTAAAGGCTGGTTTTACAGCGATTAAATCGGATATGGTAAGGCCATTCCGGGTTAAGGAATCGCCGGTGCAATTAGAGTGCAAAGTAATGCAGGTGATAGAAACAGGGAAAGAAGGAGGGGCTGCCAACCTGATCATCTGCGAGGTATTGTGTATGCACATAGACGATCATGTGCTGGACGAACAAGGGAGGATAGACCCGCATAAAATAGACCTGGTGGCTCGGATGGGCGCGGACTATTACTGCCGTGCATCCGGCAGTGCTATTTTTGAGGTGCACAAGCCTAATGTCGCGCTGGGCGTGGGCGTTGACGCTTTGCCACCGCATATCCGCACGAGCCGGATTCTTACGGGCAACAACTTAGGTATGCTGGCTAATGTGACTGTGATCCCCTTAGTGAGTGAATTATTTTATGATGACCGTTTATCCTTTATTTTAAAGGAATACACCCATGACGAAGATGCTAAGAACGAACAAATACACCAATACGCGAAGGACCTGCTGGATGCAGGGCAGGTGGACAAAGCCTGGCAGGTGCTGCTGATCAGCTGATTGGTGTTGTTATATTAGCTGATTTTGCTGAAGTGGGTATCCGTATGTGGTTAATCGACCTCAAATTGGCGATGTTAGTAACGTGTGGATTTTCACATTTCAATAATAGGCCGATAATGTTTTGGTAATATAATTGTCGCTATCTTTAGTATAACTAAATTTTATTGACATGTTATGGCGACGATTCAGCGGGGAACCTTTGCGAATGCCGGTTAAAAAAGCGGTGGAAGAAGCTATCATCAGGGAAACGAGTGCGGGGTATAAACTTAAAGTGTGCATAGGCACTGACTCACAGGTGCGGGCTACTGAAACTGAGTTTGCGACAGTTATAGTATTCCTGCGCGAAAAACGAGGCGGTTTTATGTTTATCAGCAATGATAAAACAACAAAGCCTTACTCTATTAAAGAGCGCATGCTGGTGGAAGTAGCGAAGAGCATAGAGATAGCTTACGAGCTGTGCGACCTCTTTAACAAGTATGATGTGGACATGGAGGTACATGCTGACATTAATACGAATCCGCAATTTAAAAGCAATGAAGCGCTGCGCGAAGCGATGGGCTACATTCTGGGTATGGGCTATGCATTCAAAGCTAAACCAGACGCATTTGCCAGCAGTTGCTGCGCTGATAAAATGGTGAATTAGCAAGCTTATTTGCTGATTACTTTCCTTTCTTTTACCGGGGTAAACATCCCTGGTAGTATATGCTCCCCCTAAAAATCCGCCTTTCTACCGGGCTTTTTAAATTTTTCCTGTTTATTTATAAGAAAAGTCTTAAATTTACTATAAGTATTAACTTTTTATTTATAATGAAACGGAATCCTATTTTGCTGTTTTGCTTTTTGTTGCTGGCGAGCAGTAAGATTAATGCTCAAGAGGGAAGAACTGAATTCATTGAGAATAAAGGCCAATGGGGCAATTGGTTTAAGTATAAGGCAATTACACCGGGAGGAGAAGTATACCTTGAAAATGACGGATTAAGGTATATTCTCTGCGACGCATCAAATACTGAGAAGATGGATTCATTTCATCACGGGCAAATGATAGAACACCCGCTGATGAAATTCCACGTTTATAAAGTAACGTTTGAAGGCGCCAACCAAGCGCAAATAACAGGACAAAAAGCACAAAAAAATTATTACAATTACTTTCTTGGGAATGACTCTACCAAGTGGAAATCAGGAATCCATCCGTATCTGGCTATTGATTATAATAACCTTTACAGCGGAATAAATATGCATGTCACGTCGAGCGTAGCCCCGCTGGAATATGAATTCCATGTTCAGCCAAACGCTGATGCAGCTCAGATAAAAATGAATTTCGACGGTCCTGATAACATGACCATAAAAAATGGTGACCTTGTTATTAATACATCCGTAGGAAAGGTAATGGAGATGAAGCCTTATGTTTATCAGTATATAAATGATAACAAAGTTGAGGTTGCATGTAATTATCACCTGAAAAAAAATGAAGTAACCTTTGATTTCCCGGACGGCTACGACCATTCCAAATTATTGATTATTGACCCGATTGTGTTTTGGTGTTCATTTACTGGTTCGACGGCTGATAATTGGGGCTTTACGGCCACGTATGATGAAGCAGGGAACTTTTATTTAGGAGGGCTTGTAAATGCCCTTGCCATAGCCGGTGGCGGCGCATATCCCGTAACCCCCGGCGCATATCAAAGTACATTTGCCGGAGGAGAAGGAGCGACTGCCATAGAATATGGCGCAGATATTGGAATTATGAAACTTAGCCCAGACGGCACTTCCCGAATATATGCGACCTACCTAGGCGGCAGTAATAATGAACGTCCACATAGTCTCATAGTGGACCCGTCAGGAAACCTTATTGTCGCAGGCAGAACACATTCAGTTGACTTTCCCGTAACACCAGGAGCATTTCAACCAACAAATGGCGGTGGATGGGATATTATAGTGAGCAAACTTAATGCTGGTGGAACTGCATTATTAGCCTCCACATATATGGGCGGGTCAGGCGATGATGGTTTGAATTTTGATTCGACAGAAGTTGGTTACGGCCACCTCAAATATAATTATGGCGATGATGCCCGCAGTGAAGTGCAAATTGACAACTCAGGTAATATCTATGTTGCCGGAAGTACAGAATCTACAAATTTCCCGGTTACACCAGCAACCGCTATCTCTACTACTTATGGCGGCGGGCAACAGGATGGGGTTGTGTTCAAGCTAAACAGTACTCTCACCACGCTTTTGTGGAGTACATATATAGGTGGGAGTGGTGATGACGCTGGTTATGTGCTTGCATTTAATAGCAGCCAATCGTCACTGTATGTGGCAGGGGGAACTAACAGCCGCAATTTCCCCGTTACAGCTGGCACATGGCAGACAACCTATCAAGGAGATTCTGCTGATGGGTTTATCTTAAAGTTCAATAATGCCAGTCCGTATAATCTGCAAAAAGGAACCTATGTTGGTACTCCCCATTATGACCAGATATATGGTATACAAGTGGACGGAGATAATGATGTATATGTAATGGGCCAATCGTTAGGTGGAACATTCCCAGTAACGGCTGGCGTATACACTAATCCAAATTCCAGCCAATTTATAATGAAAACAGACAGTAATCTAAGCGCTGATCTTATTTCTACTGTATATGGCTCCGGTGACCCCCTTCATACTAATATTTCTCCTGTGGCATTTTTGGTAGATACCTGCAATAACATATATATATCGGGATGGGGGGGTAATATAATGGGCGCATTTGCACCAGGACTGGCCCACTCCGGTACGACAACTGGTATGCCCACTACGCCAGATGGATTCCAATTAACTACGGACGGCTATGATTTTTATTTTATCGTACTTGGCTCAGGAATGGCAACATTGCGGTATGCTACATTTTATGGCAGAAACGCACCCGGAGGGTATGGAGAACACGTAGATGGCGGGACGAGCAGGTTTAACAAACAAGGGATTATTTACCAGGCGATATGCGCAAATTGCGGTGGCACGTCAGACCCATCAATTCCACCATTTCCGACTACTCCCGGCGTTGTTGGCCCCAGGGACTTAAGCTCCAATTGCAACGAAGCAGCGTTGAAAATCGCATTTAATATTGGTCCGGTCGCTGCGAGCGTTTCTGCCAGCCCCAGCACATCAGGCTGTGCACCACTTACCATCAGCTTTACCAATACCTCTACAAACGGATTAACTTATTTGTGGAATTTTGGCGACGGAAGCCCTACTACCACCACATTTTCGGCTTCACACACTTTTGTGTCCGCAGGCACTTATACAGTTACCTTATCGGCAGCAAATTCCAATGCATGCTTCGTAACCAATGACACGGCACATCTTGTTATCGTAGTAGATTCCAATAGTATAACCCCGGGCTTCACCTATGCACTTATTGATAGTTGCGGCCCCTTCAGCGCTACATTTGGCAATACGTCCTCCTCCCATGTGGCCGTTGACACCTCTTCATACACATGGATCTTTGGTGATGGCAGTTCTTATTCAGGATTAACCCCTCCACTTCATACTTATGCTGATTCAGGTTCTTATGTAGTAACGCTTATTATGACCAACCTTGGAGCTTGTAAAACACCTGACACTATTACACAAAACATTAGTTTTCATCCGTTCTTAGTTTCGGCAAAATTTGTTGCACCGGATTCGGTGTGTTTGGGCACACCCGTAACACTCACAGGCGGCGGAACAAATGCTGCCAGCACTACGTGGACCTTTGGTAACGGTCACTCTGCTACGAGTGCTACCAGTTATGCCTATGACAGTATCGGCACGTTCACCATTCAATTGATCGCCCAAAATGCAGGGGCATGCAACCTGGCAGATACTTTTATCCAGATCGTATCCATTTTGCAAATACCCACTGCCAACTTCTCTTATATGCCTACTACACCCCAACCCAATATTCCTTCTGCTTTTACCAATCTTTCTTTAAACGCTTCGAGATATGCATGGGATTTTGGTGATAATACCAGCAGTACAGATGTAAACCCTACTCATCAGTATAATAAGACGGGAGAATATAAAGTATGCCTGACAGCATATAATAAGGATAATTGCGCTGCCCTGGCTTGCAAACAGGTGCCTACGGACGTACAACCGCTTGTAGGGATACCATCGGCCTTCACCCCTAATGGTGACGGAGAAAATGATATACTTTATGTGCGCGGAGCCGCGATAAGCACACTTGACCTGAAAATATTTAACCGATGGGGACAACTGGTATTTGAAACTACCAGCCAGGAGAAAGGGTGGGACGGCACCTATAACGGACAGCCCCAGCCAATAGATGCCTATGCTTATGTGCTGCAGGCTACTTTTATAGATGGAACCGGTAAAATTTTGAAAGGGAACATCACTTTACTGCGATAAACCCCGGGATGTAATATTAAGTGAAGTAAATCACTACCGAAAAGATGAGAAAGGCAGTATTGACGATAATCATATGGTGCACACTTTACAGCCTGGATACTGCCGCGCAAAGCATGCATTTCAGCCAGTATTACAATGCGCCGATGCTCTTAAACCCTGCCAACACTGCGCTGATGCCTGATGATGATTATCGCTTCGGGATGAATTACCGTACCCAGTGGGCGGCAGTGCCGGTGCCCTACAATACATTCTCCGCTTATGGTGATTGCAAAATTGGAGGTAATAAAAGCAATGAAGACCACAATAACTGGCTGGGGCTTGGCCTTGCATTTTTTGATGACAAAGCAGGAGATGGAAATCTTTCACTGGTACAGATACAAGGCAGTGTTGCTTATCACCTGCAGCTTAGCCAATTTACGATGCTTTCGGGAGGTTTATCCGGGGCATATGTGCAACGCAGCGTGAACTATGACAATCTTACCTTTGATGCGCAATGGGATGGCTTTACCTTTAATAGTGTGCTGGGCAATGGCGAGAAAATAGGTGTGATCAAAACCAATTATGCTACAGTAAATGGCGGCCTCAACTTTGCCTGGTTTCCGAATGATAATGTGTATGCAAAACTGGGCGGGAGTGTCTTGAATATCAACCAGCCCACGGAAAGCTTTTATAACAGTGGCAACAAAGTAGGCTACAGACCGATAGGCAACCTGGATATGCTATTCAAAACCGGGCCGGTGCTTATAGTGAATCCATCAATTTATTATTCCACCCAAATGGGAGCATCTGAACTGGTTTTCGGCTCGCTGTTCCGAACGGTTTTAAGCGAAAAAAACACTAATATGCCTGTGCAGCTCATACTGGGTATATTTGACCGGTGGAATGATGCAGTGATAGGGGTTGCCGGGATGCAGCTTGGTGGCATACAATTTATGGCAAGTTATGATTTTACAGTATCGGCCCTGGCCCCATATAACGCATCTTACGGTGCGCTTGAGTTTTCATTAATTTATACGGGGAAGTATTATAAAAATCAAGGAGTTAGAAAGATGTATAACTGTCCGCGGTTCTTTTAACAAATAATTTTCATAATAAGTTAAGAACATGGCACTACATTTGGGTAATCAATCACATTATGGAAAATTCAAAAAATAAAGTTTTATTAGTAGAAGATGATACCAACTTCGGGCAGGTATTAAAGAACTACCTGGAGCTGAATGATTTTGTGGTGGAGTTATCGCGTGACGGTATCCTTGGCCTCGCCGCATTCCGTCGGGAGCGCTTTGATATATGCCTGCTGGATGTAATGATGCCAAACATGGATGGCTTTACCCTTGCAGAAGAGATTAGGAACGTGGACCCTGATGTGCCTTTGTTCTTCCTCTCTGCCAAAAGCATGAAAGATGACATCCTGACAGGGTATAAGCTTGGCGCGGACGATTATATCACTAAGCCATTTGACAGCGATGTACTTTTATCGAAGATCAAGGCTGTGCTGAAACGCAACCAGGAGCTCCAGGAAAAGCAACATTCACAGATAGAGTTTATTGTTGGCTCCTATCATTTTAATAGTAAACTTCGCACTCTAAAGCATGGCAGCGAAACCGCCACACTTTCTCCAAAAGAGAACGAACTGTTACTTATGCTTTGTGAATACAAAAACGATCTGCTTCCACGAGAGACTGCACTAAAACGCATCTGGGGCAGCGACACTTACTTCAATGGCCGTAGTATGGATGTTTACATTGCCAAGCTGCGTAAATACCTGAAGGAAGACAGTAGTGTGGAGATTGTGAATATACATGGCAATGGATTCAGGCTTGTAGTACCGGAATAGTTGATAAGTTGACCAGTTGATTAGTCGGGAGTTTAATAATATTTTTAGCAGGATGCAAGTAATTGTGTCCTGTTTTTATTTTAGGGACTTGAGAGGGTTTACGATTTGTTTTATGAGTTTAGCGGATCAGGGAACATTGACTATTCAATTATCGGAATAAAAAGGGGCCGCGAATTGCAGCCCCTTTCCTAATGACAGAATAGATCATCTAGTTCATGTTAAGCGAACATGAAGATGTGCCGACATTAATTTCCACTGAAATAGTATGACTAAAACTGTTGCCAAATCCATCTCCACTGCCAGAATAAGTGATGCCGCTGACTGTTTGGGAAGGCACTGTAATGCCCTCTGTGGTACAGTTGTATATGCCGTATACCCTGTTGCCAGAGTTATTAAAATTGGTAAACCATATTTTATTTACAACAACAGGATCTGCATAAACGCTATCTCTGTAAAGTGTACCAATGCAACCCGTGCAATTGTTGTACACACCCACCAGAAAGGTAGTGCAGGATGGCTTCGCATGAACTTTAATATTAAAAGTATACGTTTTCGCGCCTGATTTAGTTCCGGTAGCTGTCAAGGTCATTGGATAGGTCCCAACGGTGGCGCCGTTAGAAGTGGTATCATAAAGGTCCAGATCAGTACTGAAAGATGGAATACCGTTGGTAATCCATGTGGTGTCTACGTTGATACCGGTAGGCAGTGACGATAGGAACAAGCTAACTGTTTCCTGGGAGGAGTCGGAATATTGAATCGAAATGGGCAAATCAAAAAAGCCACTGCTGCCGTTTACAAGGCTTATATCATGAATGCCATTGACAGTAAACGCCGGTAACGGAGTAGTGATATTGTTGGTAGTATTGTTTTTAGTACAGCCTGCGAGCATAAGCGCAGCGAAGGAAAAGAGCAAACAGGTTTTCTTCATAAATTTTTTTTAGGATGCGAAGATAAGGTTTTTTGCAAAAAATTATTTATCAACATTTTAGCATTCAAAGATTAATTGAAATGAATAAATTAATATAGATAATTTATAATTTATGCGTGTGCCGCGTTGTCATTCGAGCGCATTTGCAGGATTTGTATTTTGCGGCTCGGGCGCTTTAATATCTTTTTCAGCCTGTGCGAATTTATCATGAAGGCGCTTGAGATTTGCGTTACCGCTTTCGATCAAACCCTCTAAATGTGAACGGAGTTCTGCCGCTTTCTTGCCAGGAGTTATATTTTGGATGGCCTCTTTGAAATCAGCCAGTTTCTCTTCTTCTTCTTTTATGTCGTCCCGGAGCTTAATTATAAGTCCTTTGGCCTGTTCCGCACGGACCTCTTTTTGTTGTGTTATGTATTGTTTGCGTTGTTCGCGGCTGGCATCCTTACGTGCGAAAAAATGTTTGCGGGCAGCGATAAACTCTTCCCATATTCGATCGCCATGCGCGCGTGCTACAGGACCTGTCTTCTTCCATTCGTCCAATAGCTGGTGCATTTCTGCAGTAGTTTCACTCCAGTGGGTAGAATGTTTTATTTCTTCGGCGCGGTCAAGTAACGCTTTTTTCAGGTTAAAGTTGTGGTCATGTATGGCCTTTACTTCATCGAAATGCCGTTTTTTTGCTTCAAAGAAATGTTCCTGTGCATTATTGAATCTTTTCCAAAGGTCATCCCCTTTCTCGTGCGGCACACGCCCAATTTTTTTCCATTCCTCCATGAGGGCAGCAAGTGCCTGTGTGGTGGTATTCCACTCTTTGCTGTCTTTCAGCGCTTCGGCTTTTTCTGCCAATACTTCTTTTGCGACATAGTTCCCTTCCTGCTCCAGTTGTATTTTATTGCCATGCTCTCTTTTCTTTTCAAAAAAAGCGCTTTTAGCAGCAACAAAACGCTGCCATAGTTCTTCATTTTTTTTGTTTACCGTATGGCCTATGGTTTTCCACTCTTCGGTAAGGCGGTGAAAAGTTTCAGAAGTGTTTTTCCATTCTTCAGATGCAGCTATTGATTCGGCCTGCTCTACAAGATCTATTTTCAGGTCCAGGTTGTGCAACAGGTCTTTTTCTTCTTCATTATGATGCAGGCGTTTACGCTCATGAAAAGCTTTGCGCGCAGCTTCTATCCTGTTCCATAATTTATCATTCCTGTTTTTGTCCAGGTGGCCTGCTAGTTTCCATTTATCAGCAATATCGCGTAATGCCTGCGTGGTCTCTTTCCATTGGTCATTTTGAGCAAGGCTTTCGGCCAACTCAGCCAGTTTTAATTTCGCAGCGTAGCTCTCTTCTGATAAAACGTAAAGGGCATGTTCCCAGCTATGAACAAGCAATGCCAAGGGTTCAAAGTCACCCAATGCACTTACATGCTGCAGGTACTCTTTAATTTGCGTTACTTTATCTACAAGTTTTTGTTTGTCTTCCGCCGCTATCCACTCAATTTCCAATTCAGTCACCCTCGATTTAACTGCAGCAAATTTTTCCTGAAGGTTTCGAATAACTGTATCGGCGTTTTCAGGGGCCAGTTTTGCTATAGAGCGCTCTTTGATATTATTGTTTGCGCGTAGCACCACTTCACCAGTTTCATCCATTCTGAATAACTCCTTACCAGGAAAAGATTGCTCATTCCACCGCGCGATAAAGTCAAAATTCTGTTCTTGCAACATAACACTCCTATTTTGTTAAAACGACACCGGTTTACAACTGTTCCTGCAATATAAGGCTAATTATCTATAAATCATAAACCTCAATAGAAGGTTATGTAAACATTTTTCTTGTCACCAGGAGCGTAACTATCAGGCTTTAATGTGACCCAAATACTTTTTTGAGCATATCTGTAACCTGGGCCGCAGGATTCTTGCGTATTTTGGATTCTTCCTCCTCAATGTAAACAAACACCCCGTTAAGTGCACGTTCGGTAACATAGGCGGGAAGGTCTGGGTTAACCTTTTTAAAAGTAGTAGGCAGGCTGTTATAAGTATCAAAGACCTGGGCCCAGTATTTTGTAGCATTCACTTTGTCCAATGATTCCTGGATAACGGGACGAAATGCGGAAGTTAATGCAGCCGATGTTTTATCCTTTAAATACTGTGTGGCAGCGTTATCTCCGCCCTTCAAAATGGAAAAAGCATCCTGGATAGACATACTCTTAATGGCGTTCACAAAGATATCCAGGGCCTTAGATGATGCATCTTCTGCTGCGCGGTTCATAGATAATATGGCATGATCCACATAATCTCCCATGCCTGCCTGCCGCAGTGTATTTTCTACTTTTTTGGCTTCCGGCGGCATTAATATTTTTATAAGTGCATTGCCGAAAAAACCATCGGCAGCCGACACCTGTTTTGTCGCATTTTTAGCGCCTATCTGTAATGCCTGCCGCAATCCATCGGATACATCTGCCTGGCTTAACGAGCCATTGCCACCATTATTTTTAGTTTTAACACCTTCAAGTGTACGATTGGCATCATTAGTATAGTCCCGAAATGCCTGGCCCTGCGCACCTATGGATATTCCCGATAACATTGCAATGATAATGATTGCCCTAGATGATATAGACATAAATTATTTTATTCTTGTTAATCCCCTCGTGCCGCCTTAGCTTTAACTGTTTCACAAAGATAGTGCCAAATTAATGATTGGCACCTGAACCACCGCCTTTAGGATTGCCGCCGCCACCACCCTGGTCATTATCATCTCCTTGTTTAAGATTTTTGTCACGTTCTTCATCCGTAGGTGCAAGATTTGTTTTATCCTGTTTACCTTTTTTTCCGGTATTTTTACCCACATCCGATTTTCCGAAACGGTAGGTAAACGTAATATTCCCTATGCGTGTTTCTTTTACGCGGTTAATCGTTTCATTAATTGCCGTATAATCAGTGACAAAAACATGGGTCTTGAACACATCTGAACAGTTTAATATTAGAGTCGCTTTGTTTTTCCAGAAGTTTTTTCGCAAAGCAATATCGACCCAGTATGTTTCTTTAAGAGTGCCCTGGGCAATGATCTTGGGCGATTCATAATTTGCATTGACCTGGAAAGAAAAATTCTTAGGCAATTTAATGTTAGTATTTACTTTGCCAAACCAAGTAAAGCCGCTGTTATTCGCCAGCCCTTTATAGCTGCTGTCTATATTTCCTATGACTAACTGGTTTTGAAAAAAGTTGACATTAAATGTTGCATCCCATATTGGTAATAGCTGAACATGTCCTGTACCTTCTACCCCGTAAGTAGCACCGGATTGGATATTTACGGGGCGGGATAACAGTTCTCCAACATAACCATCAAGCCCAAGGCCTCCGGCATTTTCAGAAGTGATGGATTCTGTTATTTTTTCAATAAGGTTTTGTGTGTAAGCATAATAGGCGCTAAAGATCAAATTATCCCCTTTTTTGGTTGATTTACTGTAGCTGAATTCAATATTATTAATGTATTCAGGAACCAATGCCGGATTTCCGGTATTGACTGTTCCCGGGTTAGATACATCCTTAAATGGCAGCAACTGCATGAAACCAGGTCTGCTTGTCCGACGGCTGTAGGTCAGGTAAACGCTCTGCTGGTTTGCAAATTGATAGGAAACAAATGCAGATGGGAACAGGTCGAAAAAACTATTCTGAAATGTTGCTGGCCGGGGCACAGAACCAGAACCATTATAAATGGCGTCTTCAGCACGCAGACCTGCCTGGTAACTAAATTTATTGAGCTGGTCACTCCAGTTCACATATGCTGCATGAATTTGCTGGGTATAATTATAATCGGCTAACAGGCTTGAATCAACACGACTCTGTGTGCTGCCGACAGAATCAATAATTGGTATACCACTGCTATTAAATGAATAGATCTGTGATTTGGCACCTAGTCCTAATTTGCCATTTTTAGTGAATAATGGATCAGTATAATCTATCGAGGCATTAAGCGTGCTATTTCCGCCGGTTGCAGGTGCATGTTCTGTTATCGGATTAAACGAAACGGGGAAACTAAACGTATCGCTGGTAGAATAATCTTGTGTACGATGAATGTCTGTGCTGGCGAAGGTAGCGTCAATGGTCAATTCCTCGTCTTTCTTTTTAAATTTATGTTTATAATCTACAGCGGAAGATAAAGAAAACAGGCCTACTGAAAAATTTGTATAACGTTCCTGGCCGAAGACATCGGCGGACCCTGCAGCGGTATTGTAGATATGATAGTCTGAATAATCCTTGAATGCAAATCCCATAACATTTATGTTCTCTGTAACCGTAATGGAATTGTATTTATCCGGATCAAACGTAGCGCCAATGGTATTGAAAAAGCCATTAAAATCACGGGGGACGTGTTCATAGGTATGATATACAGAGTCACCGGCGGTTCTGTCTGTTGTTACATTATTGTAGGTGTTATTGATGCGAAAGTTGCTATTTAAAAATACATTCCATTTCCCTTTCCGTGCATTGAGGCCCAGGTTGCCATTGTATTTATCATTAGTGCCGGCTCCAAGCGTGAAATTGCCATTTAAGCCGAAGCGGCCATCCTTCTTAGTGATAATATTAATGATGCCACTAGTACCCTGCGCATCATATTTTGCAGAAGGATTGGTGATCACCTCGACGCTTTCAATACTGCCTGCCGGAAGGCTTTGCAATGCAGAAGCCACATCTGTGCCTAGCAGGGTTGAGGGCTTCCCGTCTATCAATATAGTCACATCGCTGTTCCCGCGCAGGCTTACATTACCGTCTGCATCTACTGATACTGATGGTACATTTTGTAGCACATCAGCGGCACTTCCCCCTGCGGTGGTGGTGTTTTTTTCTACATTGAAAACCTTTTTATCCACCTTCAGCTCCATGATGGGTTTTTCTCCGACCACACTTACTTCATCCAGGTTGTTTTCTGTTTCGCCCAATTTTATGTTCCCCATTTTTTTATTGAGGGCGTCTGCTGTTACCTGTACACTTACAAATTTGGTAAGTATACCAATAGATTCTATCCTAAGGCGAAAACTGCCTATACCTGTAGGGGAAATGCTAAAAGATCCATCATCTTTTGAGAGATCGCCATTTACAACTGTTGAGTCAGCTTTTAATAAAGTTACCGTAGCATAGGAAACGGGATTGTTTTTTGCATCAACTAGCTTACCACTGATACTGCCGGTAGTTGGAACCCCGGGCTTCTGAGCGAATGCCGGAGTAGCTGCCAGAAAGTATATTAGTAAGACAATGGAAAGTAGGGGTAAGCGCATAAATCATTAATGAAGCGCAAAATTGACAGAATTATGTGATAAAAGGTCTTTTCTAAAAAATAAAGTATTGTTAACGCAACGGCAATCAGAGATGCTGGTTAATAAATAATATATTTAACTGGTTTTATCCAGGCCTATTTTTTCTTCAGTAAGGTATAAATTGCGGTCAGCGGCATTTCTTACTATTAATTCAGCTATAAAACCGGTAAGGAAAAACAGGGTGCCAATCACCATAATAGGCGGTGCAAGGTAAAATCCCACCTTGCGTGTGAGGCCAAAGCTGGCACCTTCATTGAGGCGCTCTACAATCAACGAGAAAACAATAACAAAGCCTACCAGAAATGTGAAGGAGCCGAGTGTGCCAAAAAGATGCATGGGCTTCTTGCCAAACCGGCTGACAAACTGTATGGACAGCAGATCGAGGAAGCCATTAATGAAGCGCTCCCAGCCAAATTTTGATACGCCATACTTTCGTGGCCTGTGCACCACTATCTTCTCCCCTATTTTTTTAAACCCGGCATGCTTTGCCAATACCGGAATGAAACGATGCATTTCGCCGTAAACCTCGATACTTTTTACCACTTTCCTTTTATAGGCTTTAAGGCCGCAGTTCATGTCGTGCAGCTTTATACCGCTGAGCCTGCGGTTCACCGCATTGTATAATTTAGAGGGTAAATTTTTTGTTACCGCATTGTCGTAGCGCACTTTCTTCCAGCCGCTTACCAGGTCATAGCCATCCTGCATGACCATCCGGTAAAGCTCAGGTATTTCATCAGGGCTATCCTGCAGGTCGGCATCCATCGTTATTACAACATTGCCTGTTGCAGCTTTAAAACCTTCATAAAGCGCGGGGCTCTTACCGTAATTTCGCTGGAATTTAATGGCTTTTATGGCCCTATATCGTGAGGCCAGCTGCCGGATCACATTCCAGCTATCATCTGTGCTGCCATCGTCAATAAGCACTACTTCATGTGAAAATTTATTGGCAGTGCACACACGTTCTATCCACTCTACCAGTTCGGGCAGTGACTCTTCTTCATTGTACAGGGGTATGACGATAGAAATGTCTAATTGCATTGATGCGCTAAAATAAGGGATTTATTGTAAACCAGTAATCCGCTACCAGCTAATCAACTGCACGAACGAGGTAATATCACTAAATTTAACAATAGCTATACGATTCTCTGTTTTTCAACGCTTTTAATGGACGTTATTTTGCAATATTTATCTGATAAAATATTTCTACTTACTCAGGTGCATGCTGCGCTCTTTATACAGATTTCTAAACCAGGGATCACGCAGATTTTTTATAAACCTTATCGCTTCACCAGTGCTCTTCATTTCAGGGCCCAGCTCTTTATTTACGTTGGGGAATTTATTAAAACTGAATACCGGTTCCTTAACTGCAAAACCATCTAACTTTTGCACCACTTTCAAATCTATTAATTTTAGCTCTCCCAACATTACTTTGGTAGCAATATTGAGATAAGGGATTCCGTAAGCTTTTGCAATAAACGGTGTAGTACGGCTGGCGCGGGGATTAGCTTCTATCACAAATACTTTCCCGTCTTTTATCGCATACTGTATGTTTATCAGCCCTTTTATATTGAGGCGAAGCGCTATTTTCTTAGCTATATCTGCCATCTCATCTACTATCAGTGGGGTGAGATTAAAGGCAGGCAATACAGCGTGGCTGTCGCCGCTATGAATGCCAGCAGGCTCTATGTGTTCCATAATGCCCATGATGTGCACATTCTCCCCATCGCATATAGCATCTACCTCCGCTTCCTGGCAGCGGTCTAGGAAATGGTCTATAAGTATTTTATTGCCGGGTAAGTGCTTGAGCAGGCTCACCACACTTTTTTCTAGCTCCTCGTCATTAATGACAATACGCATGCGCTGGCCACCTAATACATAAGAAGGCCTCACCAATACCGGGTAGCCTACTTCTTTAGCTACCTCTATGGCTTCATCAGTTGTATAGGCGGTGCCGTAATTAGGATAGGGGATACCCAGCTCCTTCAGCGTATCGCTGAAACGACCGCGGTCTTCCGCAATATCCATATCATCAAATGAAGTGCCTATTATCTTTATTCCTTTTTCATGCAACCGTTTTGCCAGTTTCAGCGCGGTCTGACCGCCAAGCTGCACGATAACACCATCTGGCTTTTCATGTTCTATGATCTCCCACAAATGCTCCCAGTAAACCGGCTCGAAATACAGCTTATCGGCAATGTCGAAGTCTGTAGAAACTGTTTCCGGGTTGCAGTTCACCATTATAGATTCATAACCGCATTCTCTTATGGCTATAAGACCATGAGTGCAGCAATAGTCAAATTCTATTCCTTGCCCAATACGATTAGGGCCAGAACCCAGTACAATTATTTTTTTCTTGCCGGATAGGTTGCTTTCATTAGACATGATCCCCGCGTCTTTAGACGCCTGCGATGAAGATGGCTCAAACGTGCTGTAATAATAAGGGGTTTGGGCTGCGAATTCTGCGCTGCAGGTGTCCACCATTTTAAAGACCCTTGTAATGCCCAATGCTTTCCTGTGTTCATACACTTCTTCTTCGGTGCAATCCTTAACAAGCTCTGCTATCTGCTCATCGCCAAAACCCATCTGCTTGGCATCGCTCAACAGCGTATCCGGAAGTTTGTCCAAATGCTTGTATTTGCGTATTTCAGCTTCAAGATTCACAATATCCTGTATCTGGTACAAAAACCACCGGTCTATCTGCGTAAGCTCGCGGATGGTTTTAATAGATACGCCCGCAGCCATAGCTTCTTTGATACGGAAGATACGGTCCCACGTAGGCCTTCTCAGTGAATTAATCAGTTCTTCCGGGCGCAATCGGCTGGTGCTGATAAAGGACAGGCCGGTTGCATTGTTCTCCAGGCTCTGGCAGGCCTTCTGGAGGGCCTCCGGAAATGTTCGTCCTATAGCCATTACCTCGCCTACAGATTTCATTTGAAGGCCCAATGTATCGTCAGCACCTTTAAATTTGTCGAAATTCCAGCGGGGCATTTTCACGATCACATAATCAAGAGCAGGCTCAAAATAGGCCGAAGTAGTTTGTGTGATCTGGTTCTTTAATTCATCCAGTGCATATCCAATAGCGAGCTTGGCAGCTATTTTGGCTATCGGGTAGCCAGTAGCTTTTGATGCCAGGGCCGATGAGCGGCTCACCCGCGGGTTTATCTCTATAGCTATGATCTCTTCGGTAGCGGGGTTTAAAGCGAATTGCACATTGCAGCCACCAGCGAAATTGCCGAGGTCGCGCATCATCATGATGGCAGTATTGCGCATGAGCTGAAAGGCGGTATCGCTGAGCGTCATGGCAGGCGCCACTGTTATACTGTCTCCCGTATGAATACCCATAGGGTCAAAGTTCTCGACGGTACAGATGATCACTACATTATCATTCATATCCCGCAGTAATTCAAGTTCAAATTCCTTCCAGCCAAGCACAGCTTTTTCGACCAGTACTTCGTGCATGGGCGATGCGGTTAGTCCACGTTCAAGTGCAGCATCCAGTTCGTCTTTATGCATGACAATGCCTCCGCCTGTGCCGCCTAACGTAAATGATGGCCGGATGACAATAGGCAATCCGATTTGCTGTGCAAATTCTTTGCCCTCAAGTAGTGAGTTGGCTGTTTTTGCCTGGGCCACCGGCACTCCCAGCCTTATCATCCACTGGCGAAACAGCTCACGGTCTTCCGCCTTGTCTATGGCTTTAATATCAACCCCAATCAATCTTACATTGTAACGCTCCCATATCCCCAGTTCATCAGCTTCCTTAGCAAGGTTCAGCGCTGTCTGCCCGCCCATGGTAGGCAGCACGGCGTCAATATCATTTTCTTCCAGTATTTGCTCTATACTTTCTACCGTTAATGGCAACAGATACACCCTATCTGCCATTATAGGATCAGTCATAATAGTTGCAGGGTTTGAGTTGATGAGTATCACCTTTACCCCTTCTTCCCTGAGGCTCCTTGCTGCCTGGCTGCCAGAATAATCAAATTCACAAGCCTGCCCGATTATAATGGGGCCAGAACCGATAATTAGTACACTTTTGATAGAAAGATCGCGCATCTAAAAAAACAAAAATTAAAAATTAAAAATTAAAAAGTGCGCGATGAGCAGATATAATAATCGGGCTCAACGCCCGGGGTGCAAAAGTATAATTTTTTTGCCTATCACGATATTATATTATCTGGTGTTTTTTTTGGCTTTTTTGTAGCTTTATTGCTTTTGTGAGGCTAAGCCCATTCATCTGAAATTTGTTTTGCAGCTGTTACTTGCTGTTTGCCAGTGATTTCATTGCGCCATCCCATTTAACGCCAGTTCATAACCATTCCTTTTAGCGTATATCCTCTGTTCCCTAATGAAATTAGACCTCTTATCTGATTCTGCTTTTGATTCTTCTTTGATCTTATCAAACAAACCCGTTATTTCCTGCATGGTGGCAAAGGAACTTAACCGTTCAAAAGCACCAAAATCATTTACGACCATCTTCTTTTCCATTCCCAGCAAATCTATTTCAGTTTTTCTCATTGATCCTGAACCATAGACATCTTTCATCGCTGATAAATGAGCTGAGCTGGAATCAATGAAATCTTCAAATCTTTGCCGCACCGGCGCCAAACTTCTGAAGTTTCTCGACGTTACTGCATCTCCCACCTTATTTCCAAAATCGCGCCCCATGAGGAAGAGGCTGTCATTTATCTGCACCATCATATTATTCATGGCTACAGCCTGCGGCTTTGACCCTATAGTACAGGAAAAGAAACCTGATATTGCCAGAGTCGTAATGATCCAATTGCATTTGCATGTTGTGCTGTGCATAAACGCAAAGCTACTTGATTACTGCCGGTATTTTTAGTGCATTTCTTTGCGCAAATGCCAGCAATGATTTCCTAATAGCCGCGCTGGCAGCGGTTTCCGATTCCAGGTCGCTAACTACCAGTTTCATTTGGTTTTGAATATCCTCGTTAGGGGTAATATCATTAAAAGGCTCAAAGGGGGGATAGGCTTCTGAAATCACATTAGCCTGGGTTGATAAAAAAACTTCTTCGCTGTCCCTGAGCGCATCAGAATTGAGCGGCACTTCTATATCGGCGATCTTCGCCCTGTTCCTGGTCATAAACAATCCCATTTTTGTTCTAAGTGGCGCCAGTCCGCTAAAGCTTTTGGTAACTGTTGCCTTTTCTAATAACTGGTGCCAGTCTGCGGTCATTTTATCCAGTGAATCATTGGTGCCCGACAGCAGATCATAAAATGACTGTTTGGTCTTATGATCGTAGTAGCTACACGAGGAAAAAAGCATACCCAGGAGTAACAGGAACAGCAATGAGGTGCGATACATAGAAAATATTTGCCCAAATATACAATAATCCATTATACCCACACGCTATTTGTGATTCATTAGCATTTTATAAATTTTTATCAGATGATGCGATTACCCATCGCTTTTAGTTATATTCCAATCGAGCGGCTCAGGCTTTAAATCATTGAGCCATGATAATCACATACCTTTGCCCCTTAATACTAAATAAAAAAATATGGGCAAAGTCGCCATAAATATAGTTACGGGAAGTTTACAGCAGGAAGAAATCATTGTAGGTATAGACCTGGGTACCACCAATAGCCTCATAGCTATTGTGAGAAGTGATACTCACGAACCAATAGCGCTGAAGGAGATTGATGGCCTGGCGTTGGTGCCCTCCATTGTTCATTTTGATGAATTTGGCAATATCACAGTTGGTAATCCCGCCAAAGAACTATTAATCGCACAACCAGAGCGTACTATTTATTCTGCAAAACGGCTGATGGGCAAATCCTATAAAGACGTAAGCCATGATGCCGGATTTTTTGCGTATCATATCATTGATGATGACACAGATGCATTGGTAAAAATTCAGGTTGGACAAAAGTTTTACTCACCTATTGAATTGTCATCGTACATTTTAAAAGAGCTTAAAAAACGCGCGGAGCATATACTGAAGGTTACAATTACCAAAGCGGTGATCACTGTCCCGGCCTATTTCAATGACGCCCAGCGGCAGGCTACCCGCGACGCCGGGAGGCTGGCGGGGCTTGATGTATTGCGCATCATCAATGAGCCTACGGCGGCGAGCCTGGCATACGGCCTCGGGGCAAAGCAGGGAGAGGAGAAGACGATAGCGGTCTATGACCTGGGCGGCGGCACCTTCGATATTTCGATACTCACGATCAGTAATGGTATTTTTGAAGTGCTATCTACGCATGGCGATACTTATCTTGGCGGGGATGATATGGATAACCTTATTGCCCGGTATTGGCAGGAGACCGCCGGTGAAGGTGGTACAGATATGGGCATCGGCAGCTCTATAGACAAATCAGTGCTGCAGCAACTGAGAATGACTGCAGAAGCAGCAAAGAAACACCTTACTAATAATGACGTATTTGAAGGAAATATTAATGCTACGCCGGTAAAAATCACTAAGCAGGAATTCAACGACCTGATACAACCCCTGATAGACCGTACCATCTCGGCCTGCCAGAGCGCCTTGCAGGATGCCGGGATGAAAAAAGAACAGATAGACGCTATAGTTATGGTCGGTGGCTCTACCCGTGTACCATTAGTAAAAGAAAGCGTACGCAGCTTTTTTGGGAAAGAGGTACACGACAGTTTAAACCCTGATGAAGTAGTGGCATTGGGCGCTGCAGTACAGGCGGATATACTCGCTGGCAACAATACCGAAATGCTGCTACTGGATGTAACCCCGCTATCGTTGGGGATAGAAACGATGGGCGGCCTCATGGACGTGCTCATACCTCGCAACTCGAAAATACCAACAAGAGTTGGCAGACAATACACCACGCAAAAAGACGGGCAGAGCGGTATGCGTATATCTGTGTTCCAGGGTGAACGAGACCTGGTGCAGGACAACCGCAAGCTGGCAGAATTCAGCCTTACAGGCATACCGGGTATGCCTGCTGGCCTGCCCAAAGTAGAAGTTTCCTTCCTGATAGATGCGGACGGTATACTAAAAGTAAGCGCCACAGAGCTGCGTAGCGCCGTGGCGCAGAGCATAGATGTGAAACCGCAATACGGCCTTACCGATGAAGAAGTAGAAAAAATGCTGCTCGACTCCCTGACCCATGCCAAAGACGACATTAAAACAAGGGCGCTCGTAGAAGCCACTACCGAAGCCCAGCAAATGCTGGACACGACAGAGAAATTTCTTGCCAAACACGGCAGCATGCTCACCAGTGAAGAAATAGAACTGACTAATGACCGTATGCAGCAGCTTCGCGAAGCTATAACTGCGCAGGACAAAGACCGGATACAGCATGAAACCGAAGTACTCAATGACGTTTCCCGGCCTTATGCAGAACGAGTGATGGATGCGGCGCTGAAGGATGCGATGAAGGGGAAGAAGGTGATATAGGTGAACGGGCACACAATGAAGAGTGAGCTTTAGGATGAAAGTTAATGTATCATATCCTCTTATTTCTTCGTATTTTTACACTTACATTATATCAACATGCTACGACAAATTATCACTCCGTCTGAACCATTTTTTACCTTAAACCTGCCAAACGAAATGGTGGGCAAAACTGTTGAAGTAATTGCTTTTGAAATAGAAGCACCTCCTGGCGAAAAAAAGGTGGCAGATAAAACTGAAAAGATTAAACTGATACAGGAAATTACAGGAAAATCATTAGTTGATCTAAGTAATTTTAAGTTTGACAGAAATGAAGCCAATAATTACACTGAATAATTCCATTGCTGTCGATACTAATGTATTACTCTATCTGCACGACAAATCAGATGACAGAAAAAGAAGAATTGCAGAAAACATTCTTGCCGATAATCCTAAAATTCCAGCCCAGGTAATTTCTGAATATCTCAATGTTACGCGAAGACTTCTTGATTTGCCCAAAGCAGAAGTTGTAAGGCAATGTGCAGATCTTTTAAAAGACTGTGAAATCATTTCTGTAGCGCACCAAACATTGATGAATGCAGCAAATATTATCAACAGGCACAAATTGCCGCGTCTCTGCAAGCAAATTGTTCTGTCTTATATTCTGAAGACATGCAACACGGTTTTCTAATAAATAATATGACGATTTTGAACCCTTTTATTTTATAGGTTGCCTGCGGTCATTCTTCCAGATATTCAATCCCTTTAAAAGTATTTTTAAACTAACTTTATGAATAAGAACTGTAAATGATAAATCACCTGCTATGCCAGCCACATTCTTTGAACAAGACGTAACAGCCGCGCTTAAAAATAAGCGCAAACTCTCCGCATTCATTGATGGCATTATTAGCAAGTATGTAAAGGAGGTGAGAACAGCCCGTCTCACTTATATATTCTGCACAGACGCCTTCCTGTTGGAAATGAATACTAATTTCCTTGATCATGATACCTACACAGATATCATTACCTTCGACCTCAGTGATTCGAAGGAGGCTATGCAAGGGGAGATATATATCAGTATAGACCGCGTAACGGAAAACGCTACAGCATACTGTACTACTTTCGTAGAAGAGCTGCATCGGGTTATATTTCATGGTGTACTACACCTTTGCGGATTCAAGGACAAAAAAGAAAAAGACCAGAAAATAATGCGTGAAAATGAGGACTATTGCCTCGCCGAGTATAAAAAAGAACTTGCCGATGAATATTGAAAAATTATACGAAGATGACGACCTTATCATAGTAAATAAACCTGCAGGATTGTTGGTAGTGCCAGACCGCTTTAACCATGAGCTGCCCAACCTGCATAAAATACTGGAGTCGAAAGCAGGACAAAAAATATGGATCGTGCACCGTTTAGACAGGGAGACGAGCGGGGTTATTTGCTTTGCAAAGAATGAAGTGGCCCACCGCTACTTATCCATACTTTTCCAGGAGCGAGATGTGAATAAGTTTTATGCAGCGTTGGTCATTGGCATCGTGAACCCTCCTGAGGGACGCATAGAAAATGCGTTGGCAGAGCATCCGGCAGCAAATGGCAAAATGATCATAGCAAAAAAAGGGAAGATAGCCGTTACTGATTACAAGGTGGTGGAGCAATGGCCCTTATATGCGCTATGTCAATTCCAGATACATACCGGCCGGACACACCAGATAAGAGTACACATGCAGTCTATAGGTAACCCGATAGTTTGCGATGAGCTATATGGCGATGGCCAGCCGTTTATGCTCTCCCACATCAAGCGCAAATACCGTATGTCGGAAAAAGACGAAATCGAAAAACCGCTGCTCAGCAGGCTTGCACTTCATGCATACCGCCTCGAATTTAAAAAAGAAAACGGCAAAGAAATTGTTGCAGAAGCGCCTTTGCCCAGGGATATCGCCGCTTGTGTAAAACAACTCAATAAGTGGAGTAAATTAGTATAACGCATTCTTTAGAACAGGATCAACATAGTCATTATGGGCTAGTAGGAATTCTATCTTGCTCAAATGTCGTAGCTTTTTTTCCTCTTAATATTACATGCCACTCTATTTGGAGTCACATTATATTTTTTGTCATCTATTTTCATAGACTACTCCATTTTATGGAATAATCATCCGCCGCATGGAAAATTGACACCTATGCTAAAATTTTAATCAATTGATTATCAATCAATTAAAACTTTGGCACGTCGTTGGTTATATACCTAACAAATCAAACAACTCAAACTTCTAAAAACAAACAAAATGAAAAACTTAGTAAAAGCAATCGCAACAGCAGCAATCATCATCGCAGGTTCTAATGCTTCTTTCGCTCAGGCTACAGCTACAGCAGCTGCCTCTGCTACCATCATCACTCCCATCACTATCGCCAAGACTGTGGATATGAACTTTGGTAACGTAGCAGTTTCCGCTACCCTGGCTGGTACAGCAGTTCTGGCTCCTGCAGGTACCCGTACTACTGGCGGTGCAGGCGGTGTTACGCTTCCTGCTACTGTAGGTACTGTTACCGCTGCTACTTTCACAGTATCAGGCCAGGCCAGCTACACTTACGCTATTACTTTACCTTCTACCGCTACCATCACTTCATCTGGTAATACAATGACTGTAAATGGTTTCACCAGCAGCCCATCAGCAACTGGCCTTCTTAGCTCAGGCGGTTCACAAACACTTACTGTAGGCGCTACTCTTAACGTAGCAGCAGGACAGGCTTCAGGTACATACACTAATGCTTCTGGTGTTCCCGTAACAGTAAATTACAACTAAACAATATTTTTACCTCATTAAGCTCAGTTTGATTGAGTTAACGGCCTTTTCCTATTCTTAGGAGAGGGCCTTTGAGTTTTTAGCATTTTGTGTCGGATATTTTAAACCGGATCAACATCAAAGATCACCTGCACATTTGTATTGCCGCGCTTGCTAAGTATGTGTTGCTTTTGTTCTTTCAGAAAGGTTTTTAAAGTGTCCAGCGCTTTATTATCCCGCTGGCATTTTATCCATATCTCCTGCAGGAAGAAGTTGCGCACGCGGGGCACTATGGCTGGCCCGGGGCCTTGTACCGCTATTCCCTGGTATGTTTTGAGTGCTTCTGCCAGCATAGTTGCCGCCGCTATAGCTTTAGGCTCGTCCTGGTGCTTAAAGGTGATCTTAATAAGCCTGCTGAATGGCGGATAAATGAAATGCTCCCGATACCTGATCTCCTGCGTATAAAAGGCATGCACATCATGATCTTTTACCCACTGCAATACGGGGTGTTGCACATTGTTTGCCTGTATCAGCACACGCCCCATGCCATCTACACGGCCAGCACGGCCGCTCACCTGCTCCATAAGCTGGAAGGCACGCTCGTTAACCCGGAAGTCTGGGTAACTAAGCAGGCTGTCGGCACTCAAAATGCCGACCAGTGATACGGAAGCAAAGTCGAGCCCCTTTACTACCATTTGGGTGCCTACAAGTATATCTACCTTACGCTTCTCTAACTGGTCGAGCAGTTCTGTCATGCTGTGCTTGCCGCGCATGCTGTCTACATCCATACGGGCTACACGGGCGGTGGGGAATATCTGCTGTACTTCTTCCTCTATTTTCTCAGTCCCGAAGCTTTTACTGACTAGCTTAGTGCTGCCGCACTGCGGGCATGACTGGGTTACTGCAGCTTTGAGCCCGCAATAGTGACAATGCATTTTATCCGTGCTCTTGTGATAGGTAAGCGATACCGCACAATTTTTGCATTGCGGCACCCAGCCGCATACGGTGCATAACTGGAATGGTGCATAGCCCCTCCTATTCTGAAAAAGGATCACCTGCTTACGATGCTGCAATGCTTCCAGGATAGCCTGCTGCAACTCCGGCGTGAGCAACTTTACCCCAAGCTGCCTTACTGTTTCCAATGATTTAGCATTAATGATCTCTATGGCCGGCATCTTTACGCCCTGGTAACGGTCCTTCAGGGCAATGTAGCCGTATTTATGATGCTGTACATTGAACAGACTTTCCACAGAAGGTGTTGCCGAGCCAAGTATTACTTTAGCCTCAAATAAAGAAGCGAGGTAAATGGCCGCATCGCGGGCATGAAATCGCGGAGCGGGATCTTTTTGTTTGTAAGAGCTGTCATGCTCCTCATCAACAATGATAAGGCCAATATCCGAATACGGCAGCCAGAGCGCAGAACGCGGCCCAATAACTATTTTGTAAGCGCCTTTCCGAACTTTCTCCCATATCTCCACCCGCTCATTGTTGCTGAAGTGAGAATGATATACGCCCATTATATCGCCAAAGAAAGCGTGAAGGCGGCTCACTAAGTGAGTAGTCAGGCCTATTTCAGGCAGTAATAATATAGCTTGTCTGCCGGAGGCGAGGCATTCTTTGATCTTATGAATATAGAGTAATGTCTTGCCACTGCCGGTAACACCGTGAAGCAATGCAACATTCTTTTCTTCCAGGCCCTTGTTCAGCTCATCATAGGCCGTTTGCTGTGCGGTTGTGAATACGATCTCTTTTGCCGGTTTTATATTTTCGCGGAGAAGGCGGTCCACATTTTTTTCCTCGACGATGAAAATGCCTTTATCTGCGAGGGCTTTAACCTGTGCAGGCGATGCATTTGTTCGATCCAGCAGGTCGTCCTGCCGAACCACGCCATTTTTTATGGAAAGCTCTGTATAGGCCATCAGCAGTTCCAGTTGCTTCGGCGCACGGGCCAACTGGTCGAACAAGGCCATTAATTCTTTTTCCTGTTTATATAAAGTCGCCAGGGTAACTACTTTCTCCCGTCGTGGGCGGTAAGAGGTTTCTAGCGACTCATTGATCCGCACTACTTCTTTCTCCAGCAGTTCATTGAGCACGGCAGCAAAATGTTTTGCGCTCACAATGCTGCGCAGTTCGCTGATGGTTAGTTCTTTGCGCATCTGCAGGGCTTCCGATGCCACGTATCCTTCATCACTCCATTCGTAGGTAATATGGTCATTGCCTGTCCACTCCAACCTTGTTTCTCCCATCAGCTTCAGGTGGGCAGGTAGCGCAGCCTGCATCACTTCGCCAGGCGCAGCCATGTAGTATTGTGTGATCCAATGCCAGAATTGCAGTTGCCTGTCATTTACTACAGGCTCCTCATCAATTATTCCTTTTATGGGCTTTACCTGGTATGCCTCCGGTTTTTCATTATGCAGGCGCTCTATGATACCGGCATATTGCTTATTTTTCCCCAGTGCTACCTCTACGCGCATACCGGGCCGCAGCTGTTCCTGCATTTCGTGCGGAACACCATAAGTAAGCAATTGCGGAAGGTTAAGGGGAAGAATAATGTCGGCAAACATAGGAGGCGCAAGTTAGTGAAAAGAGGCAAGCTTGAAACCGCACTCCAAAGTTGATGAATCGCCTATTTTCAGGGGGCAGGCCAGCAGATTGCGTAAATATTTTTCACAATAGCCAAGATTTAAGCCAGTTTTAACGTCTATATAGTAGCGGTATAGGCATTTTACGCTTATTTTTATTAAATTAAAATATAATTTGTATGAAAACACGGGTACTTTTCTTTTCATTTTTTACTGGTGTATTTGCAACTTGTATAACGCCAGAAAGGGTTTGCGCGCAAAATATCACCACAGTGGCCGGCTGTGGTATAGGCAATGACAGCCTCGCGATGAAGGCCGAATTGATATTGCCAATGAAGGTTGCCTTCGATAATGCAGGCAACGCGTATGTAGCCGATGGAGGTAACAATATGATCAGAAAGGTGGATGCAGGTGGAGTAATTACTACCTACGCTGGCAATGGCAACGGGGGTTATACGGGCGATGGTGGGCCTGCAACTGCTGCAACCTTTTTAAATATATATAGCGTGGCTGTTGACAGGACAGGAAATGTCTACGTAGTTGATGCAGGTAACAGCACCATACGCAAAGTAAACACTGCAGGCATGATCTCTACTTTTGCTGGCACCGGTACAGCGGGTTATAATGGTGACAGCATTGCGGCTACTGCAGCCCAGTTAAATGAACCTTCCGATGCAGCTGCAGATACTTTTGGAAATATTTACATTGCAGACAGGGAAAATTATCTTGTTCGTAAAATAAATACATCTGGCATGATCACTAATGTGCCGGGTACCGTCGGGCTGTCGGGTGTTCCTTTCAGGATAGCATTGGACAAAAAAGAAAATCTGTTTATCGCTACTTATGGCAATTGGAACATTCTGAAGGATTCTGCAGGTATCATTAACACTATCGCAGGTACCGGGGCATACGGATATAGCGGCGACGGAGGACCTGCCACCGCCGCGACCTTTTCTGCACCATGTGGATTAGCAATTGATACGATGAACAATGTATACTTATCCGACATTGACAATTCACGTATACGTATGGTAAATGCCACCACAGGGATTATCACAACAATTGCCGGGAATGGCATTACCGGGTATAGAGGAGATGGCGGCCCGTCTGATTCAGCGGAAATAAATCTCCCGGAAGGCGTGTCATTTGATGCAAATAATAATTTATATATCGCAGATTTATGGAATAATAGAATAAGGCTCGTAACACCTGCCGGGGTAATTTCAACTTTTGCTGGCCAGAATACATTGTTTGATGAAGGATACCCAGGCGTGAATTCCGAATTTACCAATATTCAAAATATGGCCAGCGATGTCAGCGGGAACATTTATATACCTGATTTTTTCAACAATAGGGTGCGGAAGCTGAATGCCTTGACAGGAATAATAACAACTGTTGCAGGAGATGGCGTTGCAGAGCTTGAAAGTGGCTTCACGGGCGATGGTGGCCCTGCTACAACGGCAAATTTGGTTGGTCCGTCCGCCGTTACCCTTGATGCTGCCGGCAACCTGTATATTTGTGAGCAGAGTATGCAACGCATTAGGAAAGTAAATGCATCCGGCATTATTACTACTATAGCAGGCAATGACACTATGGGGTATGTGGGGAGCGGCATCCCGGCTACAAGCGCTGAATTTGCCTATCCAACCGGTATAGCTGTAGATGCTGCTGGAAATGTCTATATATGCGATAATAACAATCAGCGAATTCGCAAAATAAATACCTCGGGCATCATCACCACAATAGCCGGCGACGGCGTAGCTGGAGGTTCAGGCGATGGCGGCGCGGCGACTGACGCGCGTTTAAGCTACCCGGATGACGTAGCGGTTGATGCGGGCGGCAATGTATATATAACTGACCAGGGTAATAATAGTATCCGTATGGTAGATACCACTGGGGTCATCACGACTATTGCAGGTATTGGAACCGCAGGTTATAGCGGTGATGCCGGGCCAGCCGCGGCGGCACAACTATATGATCCTCTGGGCATAAAAGTGGACCAGTCCGGTAATATTATTTTCGCAGACGCCGGCAACAATGCCGTAAGAGTGATAAATAGCGAAGGTATTATTAACACAATTGCCGGTGTAGGCAGCCCTGGTTTTAGTGGCGATGGCGGACCGGCGGTTAGTGCGCAGTTGAACTATCCTTTTGGCGTAGCGGAAGACCTGTCTGGAAACGTATACATCGCCGATAACGGAAATTACCGCGTAAGAAAAGTGAACATCTCATATCTATCGGTTCCGTCCACTGTAGCCACCAAACAAAGTGTACTTGTGTATCCTAATCCGACAAAGGGAACCATAAATATCGTCAATGCGGCTAATAGCCTCATTATCATAAATGATATAGCAGGCAACGAAGTAATGAAAGAACGGGTTACTAATGCCACTCAACCAATGGACATTAGCGGCCTCGCCAGCGGCGTTTACCTCGTGCAGGTGACCAGCCAGAATGGGCAGAGCAAAATAGTAAAAGTGACTAAGGAATAGGGGGGCATATTGGGCAGCTAACATTAATTATTTTGTAAGTATAAAAATTTATTTTAGATTATACTTGTTATAGCGTATATTTGTACTGCTATTTTTCTAAACTAACGTGAGTTCTATGAAAATGAGAAGGTAGTTATGCGGTCAGTACCGTTTTTTCAGCGGTCAGACCGCATTACGTTGCAGGCAAAGTTGGATAATTGATAAGATTTAGAAATAAGTTATTGACTATCAATAAACTATAACCCGAACTCACGCTAAACTAGGCTTTTGAAAATATGGAAAATGAAACCCGTAGACAGGTATCGCTGTCTCAGGTCTGCGAAAAACTTTCAATTTGCGCAAATACTCGGAAATGAAAGGGATCAACAAAATAAAATGATCAAATTATCGAAAATATCAAATAGCAGATTATCATTTTATGCATCGGGAAAGTGTCGGAAAAAAATTTCACTTTGAAAAAATACACGGAAATGTCAGGGTAAAATGCTCAAATAACAGTAGATATAATCAAAAAAGTAAACATTTACTGAAGGCCGTGGCATACATAGAAAAATAAATAAAATTATAATAAATAATGTTTAATATACTGAATCAGCTTTAAAAAGCCACTATGACTGCCTATTTGCTGAAATGGAAATTCATAGATACTATTGTTGAATAATTTCAATCCATGCCTCAACTTTTTACCCCACTGAAAATAAGAAGTATCACCCTAAAGAACCGCATCGTTGTCTCGCCCATGTGCCAGTACTCCAACGAGGATGGCTTTGCGGGCGACTGGCATTTGGTGCATTTGGGAAGCAGGGCTGTGGGTGGTGCAGCATTGGTATTTACAGAGGCCACAGCCGTTTCACCAGAAGGGCGCATATCACCCACGACCTCGGCATATGGAAGGATGAGCATATCACCGGGCTTAAAAAGATCACAGGCTTTATTGAGCAGCAAGGCAGTGTACCGGGTATGCAACTGGCCCATGCGGGGAGAAAGGCCAGCGTCACCGAGCCATGGAATGGTGATAGGCTGCTGCCTCTGACTGATGGTGGCTGGAAAACTGTGGGGCCAAGCGCCATTGCGTTTTCAGATGAAAAGGATACTCCGATAGAATTAACTACAGATGCCATTGGAAGAATAATAGCTGACTTTAAAGCTGCAGCAACCCGTGCCCTTGAAGCGGGCTTCAAGGTGATAGAAATACATGGCGCACATGGGTACCTGATCAATGAGTTTCTATCACCGCTCAGTAATAAACGAACGGATAAATATGGGGGCTCTTTTGAAAACCGTACCCGGTTTCTGCTTGAAATAATTGAGGCTGTCCGTGGCGTGTGGCCGGAAGATTATCCATTGTTTCTGCGCATATCTGCCAGCGAATGGATGGCAAATGGGTGGACCGTAGAGGATTCTGTGCGGCTGGCTGAACTGGTAAAAGATAAAGGAGTAGACCTGGTGGATTGCTCCTCAGGTGGAAATGCTCATGAAGCGAAAATACCGGCGAAACCCAACTACCAGGTGCCTTTTGCAGCAGCGGTACGCAAAGCAGGTATCCTTACCGGTGCTGTGGGCATTATAGTAAGTCCCGGGCAAGCGGAAGATATTCTCGCTAGCAGTCAGGCTGACCTGATATTTATGGCCAGGGAATTATTGCGGGATCCGTATTTCCCGTTGCGCGCTGCAAGAGAACTGAATTATGAGGAAATGAAATGGCCGGTGCAATATGAAAGAGCGAAGAGAAAACTGCCGACCCTAAAGTAACCCCCTACCCTAAAGGGGGTGCATTAAGAATATAACATTTAGTCCCGAAAGCGGTCGGGAAATAAATATTAAGGATTCGCAAAAAAATTCTGGAAAAGAACCGAACCTTGATGACCTTGACCATCGTACTCCCCGTTACGGGTAGGGGGGTTTAGCTACCGCGGGTCACGGACGCTAAAGCAGGAGAAGTATGAATTTTAACAGATTTGGGGCGGGCAGATCCAGGATGTATGGCGTGGAGCATACCAAAAACTTTCTTTTCCCATTCTTCGGGCACTTCAGAATAGCCGGCATGGCTCATGGCTTTTACCCATGCCACGTTATCCTCATTATTTTTTAACCTCTTATAAAAATGTTTACGTGAAATGACATTGCAAAAATCCAGGTAAGATGCAAATACATTAGCATATTGCTTATAACGGCTGGTATGCCCTTTCCAATTTACGAAACTGTTTTTGCCTTCCATGCCAAAGTGGTTATTTAGCACCTTTGCGACTGGGCATTTGCCACCTGACGACTCTACCGCCGCTACCGCAAGAATCACTGCTGCAGGAATACCGTAACGTTTTGACAGAACTGTAGCTATTGCCTTGTGATTTGCAATGTATGATTTGTTCTGAGCATTGGCCGTAAACATCAATGCTAAAAAACAGACTACCAACAAACAGCTTGTAAGTAACTTTTTTGTCAATACCATAGCGCGCTACGTTTTTGATTGGTGAACTGAAAAAAAAGTATAGCGGGGTTGTAAAACTAATATATTTTCAATAAGTAGTATGAAAAACGGTTAAACATTAACATATACGATTTGATGCTTATTAATTGAATAGGGAATTAGCAATTAGGATTGTTACCAATTAAATTGCAATCCTAATTCCTTATTTATACTAATTCCCAATTCCCGTAAACGATTCAAGTAACTTTGCTTTTCATGCAAGTATCTGATAAGCCTGTTTTACAACCGGTGTCAAAAACCGCCGGTATTTACCTGCATATTCCGTTTTGTAAGCAAGCCTGTGTGTACTGCAACTTTCATTTTTCCACTTCTCTGAAATATAAGGATGATGTGCTGCGTGCGATACTTCAGGAAATAGGCATGAGGCGTGACTACCTCCAGGGCACTCTCATAGAAACCATTTATTTTGGAGGGGGAACGCCTTCTCTTTTGTCGGCAGATGAGATCAACCTGATTATTGATACCATTCAGCAGCATTACCCCATGGCGAACCTGAAGGAATGTACTCTGGAAGCCAACCCGGATGATCTGGACAAACATTACCTGCAATCCTTGCGAAATACCGCGATAAGCCGGTTCAGCATTGGAGTGCAATCCTTTAGGGAACAAGACCTGCAGTATATGAAGCGCGCCCACAATGTGCAGCAGGCCGACTATGCGATAAAAGCCGCCCAGGACGCCGGTTTTGACAACCTGAGCATCGACCTGATATACGGCACACCGGGGCTTACGGATGCTGCATGGGGAAAAAATATTGCAAAAGTTAAGGAATTGGGAATACCGCATTTTTCCTCCTATGCCCTTACCGTAGAAGACAAAACTGCATTGCAATTTGCTATAGCTCAAAAAAAGACTGCACCTGTGGATCCGGAACAGGCAGCAGGGCAATTTGAGATACTTATGGAGCGGGCTGCCGCGATGGGTTTTGAGCACTATGAAATATCCAATCTTGCATTGCCGGGGAGATATGCCATTCATAATACCAACTACTGGCGGGGAATGCCATACTTAGGCATTGGCCCTTCGGCACATTCATTTGATGGCACGACCCGCAGTTGGAACATTGCCAATAATGCATTGTATGCAAAAAATATTTTGCAGGAACATAAGCTGCTTTACGAAGAAGAAAAACTAACGCCACTTCAGCATCTTAATGAATACATTATGACGTCGCTTCGCACCATGTGGGGATGCGACCTGATTAAAATAGCCAATGAATGGGACACCACGAGCGCTGACCATGTAGAAAAAAGCAGTCACCTCTTCCAGGAGAAAGGATGGGTTGTACAGGATGAGAAAAAGTTATTGCTGACCAACATGGGGAAATTATTTGCGGATAAAATTGCGGCAGAGCTTTTCGTTTCATACTAAATATATTAAGTTTTTTATAACTATTAATTCATATTTTGATTTATTTAGATCGCATGTTTATGGATAACTTATTTATTTGAAGCTTGCAGCATATGAGGCAATTAGTAAATAAGAAGGCAGCCCAACCAATGGCACAATATTTTTTTATTGTAGTGCAATACTTACATTTAATTTATTCACTACTAAAAAAATATTCTATGTCAATAATATCAGAGAAAGGATTAAACAAATCAGGCAGGCTTAATGATGAGTTAGTACCTCCAAAAGGATGGTTCAGTGCGGAAGAAGAGTTGGAGAAGAATTATATAACAAATGCCCATGAAAAGCCGGAAGACACCGAAAGATTTATAGAAGAACATTTGCCAATGGCTGCCAGAAGAGCGGAAAGGCTCATTGATGCACTAAAGAAGAAGCTAAACATAGAAGTGCCTGAATCCTATTTACGCGTAAGGGATGACGGTGCCTATCATATCTTGCTATTGGTGAGCCAGGCCGACTACGTATCTCCTAAAATAGCCGCAGCACGTATTTTAGCAGAGGAGTTTGCCAGAACAGAAATTTATGATATTTGCTTCACTTTTTCAGTACAATCTGAAAGCGTAGTCAATAATATTGTATTGCGTGGCGATTATAAGCTAAAACATGTGGAGATACCTCTTGATATTGCTGCGAGGATAGCCAGTTAATCTGGTAAGTATGCCCTTAGTAATGTGAGTTCAATAAATATTTTACCTAGCATGCTTTGAATTGCTTTTCGCAATCATGCGTTTTTTGTTATGCCGCTTTTATTGCA
>Ga0182030_10002956_pt1 | contig 36195 bp, 30 predicted proteins | sample 812S3MmetaG_FD_121299 | JGI IMG/M metagenome (GOLD analysis project Ga0182030, IMG submission 121299) | Permafrost microbial communities from Stordalen Mire, Sweden - 812S3M metaG (Illumina Assembly) | ecosystem: Environmental > Terrestrial > Soil > Wetlands > Permafrost | place: Sweden...
ATGGTTCCTTTGCCATCGTATCCGCGAGTCGCTTCGCGATACCTCGTTGCCGCCCGTTGGAGGCGATAACAAGGTTGTGGAAGCGGACGAAACCTATGGCGGCGGCAAAGCCAAGAACCGCGCATTCAAAGAACCGGCGCCTAAGAAAGCCGTTCTCTCGCTTGTTGAGCGCGGCGGCCATGTCCTCTCTTTCCATGTCGCGAACGTCACTGCCAAGACGGTCAAACCGATCATCGCCAAGAACGTCGAACTGGCCTCAATGCTCATGACCGACGAAAGCGTGATCTATCCCAAGATCGGTGCGAAATTCGCGAATCACGGCACCGTCAACCACTCGGCTAACGAATATGCGCGCCTCGGCGGTTATATCCATATCAACACCGCCGAGAATTTTTTCAGCATCGTGAAGCGCGGAATTATCGGCTCGTATCACCATGTTTCAGAGGCGCATTTGCATCGCTACATGGGCGAGTTCGATTATCGCTACAATACCCGTACCGTGACCGATTTCGAGCGCTTCTCAGCGAGCATTCCCGGCATTGTTGGGAAGCGCCTGACCTATCGGCGAGTTGGTGAAGAAGGCCGTGCTTAAGAAGCAGGCTCATGCGTTCATTCGTTGGAGGAAAAAGCAATGAGCGCAGAGAATCTAGAGGCATTTTACGCTCAACTAGAATCTCTTGGGGAACAAGAGATTCGGGTGCGACTCGCGAGACAAGCCTATGGGGACGCTGGCCATAAAAGGCAACTCGCGGAGGAATGGGTTCAACGCAAAGAACGGGAACGCACCGCGGCTTCAAATGCTGATATGGCATCAGCCGCTTCGCGGTCCGCAGACGCCGCCGAACGCGCGGCAAAAGCCGCAGACGCGCAAGCCCGCACAGCAAAACATGCGCTAACTACTGCAATCATCGCGACTATTATCGCCGCTATCGCGCTTATCGTCAGCATTTTCGGGCTCATTCACATTACGGGGTGACTTTGTAGGCCGATGCTTCGGCCCGCTCTTGACCGCAGCATCAACGGCGCGCTCAAAGCGGTCCCAAGCATCGGGGTCAAGTTCAAAATTTGTTTTCTCGCCGTCTGGTTTTTTACCCGTTGAGCGCCCCGCCATGACCTCACCAACTAATTCAGTGAACGACGCCCCTATTTGGAGCACGCGCGTCAAGCTCGACCGTGCCGAGAAACATCTTCAAGACCTCGATGCAGAAATTTCCGCCTTCATCGCACGAAATCCTTATCGACTCTTTTGCGATGAAGATTCGGAGCCAGCGATTAAGATATATCGCATCAAGGTCATTGAGCCTATTCCATCCCACTGGAGCGCCGCGATCGGCGATGTCATCCATAATATCAGAGCCGCCCTGGATTGCCTCGCTACCAGTCTCGTTTGGCGGGCTGGTCATACCTCCAACAGCGCAGTTGAGGATGCCTATTTCCCAATACGAGCCAATGCGGCCGGCCTTGGCGATAGGGCTTGCTCCGCGTTTTTCAAGCGGATCGGCGCCGACGCCGAGAAATTCATTCGGGCGATAGAGCCTTACAAGGGAGGAAAGGGCGAGCTACTTTGGATTCTGAGCAAACTCGATATCCTCGACAAACACCGAGCACTTATTCCAGCCGGCGCAACCTTTGGCCAGATTTCCATCAACTCCAATAGCCCCCTGCTAGTATGCCTAACGAACATTTCCCTCTTAAAGACGGCGATGAAGTGTTTAGAAGCATCTTCTTTGAAGATCACTTCTATTCCCACCCAAAAATTTCCGTCTTTATAGCGTTTCACCAAAGCGAGATTGTCGATCGACAACCTATTACGCCAACGCTGAGAAGCCTTCTCGATTATTGCAAGAGCATCGTCAACGCGATTGATGGAGCGCTGTTTTAATGCCACATCAGAGGTAGTTCCACCCTGTCGCTTCACCTCTACCATTTGCGCCTACTATGTCAGGGTGATAAATGCCATATTTTCCACCGCGAGCTAAGCTTAGAAGCGATGGTTGACGCTGCTTCAGCCAGGCGCCCTCGCGGCGGGGCATAAGCGAGCTCCATTGGCGACGAGACGCGTTTTCAGGGCAGGGGAGACTTTCCCTTCATCGCCAGACAACCGTGCAGGAACTGGGCGACGGCGCTTTCGACGATCTGCTCGATTTCAACCGGAGTCGGCGGCTGGCGAAGGCCGATCATGCACTGCAGACGCACGGTTCCAGACAGCATTTCCAGGAAATGCTCCGCCCCGGCCATGCTGTCTGGCATGCGCAACACACCTCGCTCGATCTGGCGATCAAAAAACTCGGCGAGAAAGGCGCGACTGCGGCCAGGGCCGAATTTCCAATATTGCCGCGCGAGTTCGGGGATGCGCGGCGCCTCCGCGATGATGAGCCGGTTGAGGCTGATGCATTGCGGTCCGGTCACGATAGCCAGATAGCGGACGCCGACCTCCCGCAGCACGGCGTCCGGCGCCCTCGTCGCCAATTGCTGAGGCGTCAATCCTCGAAAGATCGACTCGCAGGCGTCGCTGATAATCGCTTCGAAAAGACCCTGCTTGCCGCCAAACAACGCATAAAGCGTCTGCCGCGACCCGCCGGACCGCGCGATCACGTCATCGAGCGTGGCTTCGCCATAGCCCTTTTCGTGGAACACCTCCCGGGCTGCGGCCAAAAAAGCGTCCCGCCGCGCCGTCAGGCGCTTGCTTGGCGGCCTTGGCGCGGCAAGGGCTGCGTCTGAAGGGTTCATAATCGTTCACAACCTAGTGAGTTACCCCATCGCCCCTTGATGTGTACTGTACCATACAATACGTCAAGCCCCGTCCCCGGAGTTTGATCATGGGCATTGTCGGCTTCGCGCTTCGCTATCGCCATACGTTTTACGTGCTGGCGTTGATGATGTTGTTTCTCGGCGGCAGCGCGATCCTGACGACGCCGAAGGACATTTTTCCGAATATTAACATCCCCGTCGTCACGGTGATCTGGCAATATACCGGGCTGACGCCGGAGGAAATGGAGCAGCGCGTCACTACCTATAGCGAATATTCGGTCAGCTCCAACGTCAGCGACATCCGCAATATCGAAAGCCAGACGCTGTCGGGCGTCGCTGTCGAAAAGATTTACTTCCAGCCCAATGTGAACGTCGATTTGGCGATCAGCCAGATCGTGTCGGCCTCCAATTCGATCCGCGCCTTGATGCCCGCGGGAATCCAGCCGCCGACGATCGTCCAATATAACGCCTCCTCCGTGCCGGTTCTTCAACTGAGCTTAAGTTCGGATAGGCTCAACGAGCAGCAACTCTACGACTACGGCATTTACCAGATGCGTCAGGCGCTGGCGCCAATCCCCGGCATCACGCTGCCGACGCCCTATGGCGGCAAGTATCGGCAGATCATGGTCGACCTCGACCCTGATGCGCTCAAGGCGCGCGGCATCACGCCGAACGACATAGTCAACACGGTCAACGCCCAAAGCCTGACCTTGCCCTCCGGCGACGCCAAGATGGGCGACAAGCAATTCATCGTGCGCGTCAACAATATGGCGCAGTCGATCGACTCGCTGAACCGGCTGCCGATCAAACAGGTCGGCGGCGCGACCGTTTATCTGTCAGACGTCGCGCATGTTCGCGACGGCTGGGCCGTGCAGCAGAACATCGTGCGCGCCGAAGGCAAGCGCTCGGTCCTCTTGACGATCATCAAGAACGGCAACGCCTCCACCCTCGACGTGGTCAATCGGGTGAAGGCGGCCTTGCCCGAGATTCAGAGGGCGGCTCCGCTCGGCATGGACATACATCTGCTGTTCGACCAGTCGGTGTTCGTGCAGAACGCGATCACTGGGGTGCTGCATGAAGGCGCGATCGCGGCCGGCCTGACGGCGCTCATGATCCTGGTCTTTCTTGGCTCGTGGCGCTCCACCCTCGTCGTGATGGTGTCGATCCCACTCTCGATCTTGACCTCGATCGCAGTGCTCGGGGCGCTCGGCCAGACGATCAACACCATGACGCTCGGCGGCCTCGCGCTCGCGGTCGGCATCCTCGTCGACGACAGCACGGTCACGATCGAGAACACGCACCGGCTTTTGGAGGAAGATAAGCCCTTTGACGAGGCGGTGCTCGAAGGCGCCGCGGGAATCGCCGTGCCGACGCTGATCTCGACGCTCGCCATCTGCTGCGTCTTCGTTTCTGTCTTCTTCCTGCAAGGCGCGGCGCGCTACCTGTTCACGCCGCTGGCGATGGCGGTCGTGTTCGCCATGCTCGCCTCCTATGGCATTTCGCGAACCCTGACCCCTATCATGATCGGTCTTTTGCTGCGGAAAGAGCATGAGCAGCAGGGCGCCGCGACCGGCTGGCTTCCCCGTTTTCATGCGGCGTTCAATGCGCGATTCGGCCGGTTCCGCGATTTCTACGGCTGGCTCCTCGCCAGGATTCTGCGCCGCCGGATTCTCACCCCGGCCGTGGCCGCAATCGTCGTGGCCAGCGCGGGCGTCCTCTCTCTCTTCATCGGCTCGGATTTTTTTCCGACCGTGGACGCAGGACTCATTCAATTGCATGTCCGCGCGCCGGCGCGCACCCGAATCGAACGAACGGAGCAGATCTTCCAGGCTATCGAGGACAATATCCGCGCCGAGATCCCGGCCAAAGACCTGAAGCTCATTCTCGATAATATCGGCTTGCCGCAGCGGACCTATAATCTCGCCTTCACCGATGGCAGCGCGATCGGGGTCAATGACGGGATCATCCAGATCGAGCTCGGCGAAGGCCATGCGCCAACCGCCGAAATCATCAAGAAGCTGCGCGCCGAATTGCCGGTCGCCTTTCCGGACGTGCTCTTCTATTTCCAGCCTGCCGATCTCGTCACGCAAGTGCTCAATTTCGGCGTGCCGACTCAGATCGACGTTCAGGTGCAGGGGCGCGATCGCGAAAACAACAAAGCCGTGGCCGCGCAATTGCAACAGAAACTGGCTGACGTTCCGGGCCTTGTCGACGTCCATGTTCAGCAGGAGCTCGACGCGCCGGCGATGTTCTACACGCTCGACCGAACTCGCGCGCAGCAGCTCGGCCTGAACATGCAGGAGGCGGCCAATAACCTCAACATCAGCCTGAGCTCATCGGAGCAAGTCTCGCCCAATTTCTGGACCGATCCCAAGAACGGCATCCCCTATTACTTCGCCGTGCAGACGCCGGAATATCGCATCTCCAACAAGAACCAGCTCGACAATACGCCGCTTGCAACCAGCCTCGACATCGCCGGCACGCCGATTCCGACCATGCTCGGCAGCGTCGCCTCCGCCAAGCGCGTGCCCGTTCAATCGGTCTTCAACCAGTCCAACATCCAGGCCGTGTATGATGTCTATGGCGGCGTGCAGAGCCGCGACCTCGGTAGCGCAGCGACAGAGATCACTAAGATAGTCGCCGAAGTCCAACCCCAGCTCAAGCCCGGCAACCAAATCGTGGTTCGCGGCCAGATCGAGAGCATGCAGTCGGCATTCGCCGACTTGCGGCTTGGGCTTCTGTTCGCCGCGGTGTTCGTCTATATGTTGATGGTAGTCAACTATCAGAGCTTCCTCGATCCGCTTGCCGTCATCCTGGCTTTGCCGGGCGCCGCGGGAGGCATTTTGCTGATGCTGTTCGTCACCGGCACGACATTGAGCGTGCCCTCCCTGATGGGCTCGATCATGGCGGTCGGCGTCGCCTCGGCGAACTCCATTCTGCTCGTCACATTCGCGCGGGAGCAGCGGCAGGCGGGGCACAGCGCTTTTGAGGCCGCGTTGTCGGCCGGAACGACGCGGCTTCGGCCTGTGTTGATGACGGCGGCGGCGATGATCGTCGGCATGATCCCGATGGCGATCGGCGGCCCCGGCGAAGAGCAAAACGCCGTGCTCGCGCGCGCCGTCATCGGCGGCGTCGCCGTCGGCACGCTCACGACGCTGCTGTTTGTCCCTTACCTTTATTCGATGATTGGCCGTTTCGAAAAACCGGAGACCGAATCGCCCGCGCGATCGACCCATTAAGGATTGTCGTCATGAATTATGCGCCAACGGACCGTGTGTTTCGCGAAGATACGCACTTCAAGAGCGATCTCCGCCGCCGGCGAATCGCCCGCGCGATCGGCGTTGGCGCCGTCGCCGTTGTGGTCATATTGATTGGTTTCGGCGCCTGGAGCCAAGCCAGCCGGAGGGCCGACGCCATCGCGGCGCTTGAGGCGCGCAAAAACGCCGTGCCGAGCGTGCGCACCATGATTGTTCAGGAGGACGCGAAGCCGCGCACGATTGAGCTCCCGGGCAATATGGCGCCCTTCGACAACGCCACGATCTATGCGCGCGCCACGGGCTATATCGCTGTCCGCAACGTTGACATCGGCACCAAAGTGCACAAGGGCGATGTGCTCGCCGTGATCGCCGCGCCCGATCTCGATCAACAGCTCGCCCAGGCGAGAGCGCAGCTTGTCCAGCTCGAGGCGGCCGTGCAACAGGCGGAGGCCGACGCCGATCTCAGCCACGTGACGAACCAAAGGACGACGCGCCTTGTCGCCCAAGGATGGTCGAGCGCGCAGCAGGGCGATCAGGATCGCCTGACCTTCGCATCCCGCACAGCGGCCCTTGCTGTCGCGCGGGCGAATGTCGTGGCGCAGCAGGCGGCTGTGAATCGCCTGGCGCAGCTGACCGACTTCGAGCGGATCACGGCCCCTTTCGATGGTGAGGTCACCACCCGCCTGGTCGATGTCGGCAGTCTCGTCGCCGCCGACGCGAACAGCGGAACCCCGTTGTTCTCGATTGCGCGAACCGACGTCTTGCGCGTGCAAGTCTTCGTGCCGCAGGCCGCCTATCTGGGCATTAGGGATGGCGATCGCGCGACGGTCACGGTGCCGGAGCTGCCGAACCGCGTGTTCGAAGGCAAGGTGGCGCGCAACGCGCGGGCGCTCGCCGCCGGCAGCCGCACGCTGCTGACCGAGGTCGACGTCAACAACAAGGATGGCGTGCTGGCGGCCGGCCTCTACAGCATCATCCATCTACAGGTCAACCGCCCAGGCTCGGTCATAGTTATCCCATCACAGGCGGTGATCTTCAACAAGGATGGCCTCAGCGCCGCCGTCGTCAGCGACGGCAAGGTGGAGCTGCGCAAGCTCGAGCTTGCAGCCGACAATGGCGCCGATGTCGAGGTGCAGGTTGGGTTGAAGCCCGGCGATCGCGTGATTGTCAGCCCGCCCGCGAACGTTGCCGACGGCATGCGCGTTGAACCGGTGGAAACCACGGAGGCTGTCGCCAACAGATGAGCGCCTGGGGTGGGCGGCTGCCGCCCTGCTCGGCGCAATCGCGGCGCATGGGCCCGAAGCAATACGAATCGACCAAGTCTTACCAAGGAGTGAGATGATGGCTAATCAAGCTGCAACTCTCGAAAAGACGATTGAGCTTGCCGACATTCCAGGCGCGGCGCTGAAGGTTTCGCGCGTCGCGATCGGAACCTGGGCCATGGGCGGCTGGATGTGGGGCGGAACGGATGAAGCCGAATCGATTTCAACGATCCGCGCCGCGCTGGAGCATGGCGTCAATATCATCGACACGGCTCCGGTCTATGGCTTCGGCCGCTCCGAGGAGATTGTCGGCAAGGCGATTGCAGAAGATGGCCTGCGCGCGCCGCTTTTGATCGCCACCAAGGTTGGGCTCGAATGGCGCGACGGCAAAGTGTTTCGCAATGCGAGCCGCGATCGGATCAACAAGGAGATCGAAGACTCCCTGCGCCGGCTGCAAACCGATCACATCGACATCTACCAAGTGCATTGGCCCGACCCGCTGACGCCGATCGAAGAAACTGCCGACGCCATGCATGCGCTGTTGAAGCAAGGAAAGATCCGCGCCATCGGCGTCAGCAATTTTTCCGTCGAACAGATGGAGCGGTTTCGCAGCGTCGCGCCGATCCACGTGCTTCAGCCGCCCTATAATTTGTTCGAGCGCGAAATCGAAGCCGGCATCCTCCCATATTGCCGCAAGAACAATATCGCGACTTTCGGCTATGGCGCCCTGTGCCGGGGCCTGCTCTCCGGGCGGATGCGGCCGGACACGGCTTTCACCGGCGACGATCTACGCCGCGTCGACCCGAAGTTCCAACAGCCGCGGTTTGGCCAATATCTCGCCGCCGTCGAGCGGCTCGACCGGCTCGCGCGGGATCGCTTCGGCAAACGCGTCATTCATTTGGCTGTCCGCTGGGTGCTTGATCAAGGCGTCACAACGGCCTTGTGGGGCGCGCGCCATCCGGATCAGCTGCAGCCGATTGACGGCGTGTCCGGCTGGTCGCTCGACGCTTCCGCCAAAGCCGAGATTGATCGGATCCTGCGCGAGTCGATCACGGATCCTGTAGGCCCGGAGTTCATGGCGCCGCCGGCGCGATCCTGACAGAAAATCAACTATGCCTTTGCGCCGAGGAGGGCGCGGAAATCGGCGATAAGCCGGCCGAGGCAATCCTCGTTCACATACATCATATGACCCGCATCGTAATAGGTCATGTCGATGCGGGCCGCGTCGATTCCATTGCCTGCGATCGTGTTCTCGACAGCGAAGAAGGGCGTTGCAAGATCGAACAGCCCGTTCGCCATCAGGACGCGTAGCGCCGGGCTCTCGCGCTGCAGCCGGCCGAGTTCCGGCGCGAGATTGACATAGCCCGGCAAGCGCAACAGATCTTTTTCCTGAGGCGCGCGCCAGTTCCACTTCTTCAGCGCCTCCATCGAGAAAGCGACGTAAGGCGCGATCGGGCCGACGCCGAGCTCGCGTCCGAGATAATCCTGCATTGCCGAGATGTAGGCGCCCTTGATGGCGTAGGCTGACGGATCGTCATCCGGCTGCTCGCCGGCCTCGTCATAATCTGCGCCGAGATAACGCGCGTCGAACCGCCCGATCGTGACGCCGCGGTCGCGCAACAGCTCCTTGCGGAATCGCGAGGGCTCGATTCTCAGATTGGTCCGTTCGAGCCAGCCTTTCGAAAGACCGCTATAATAGGCGAGCCGCTCTACGACATGTCGCCGCCTTCCGGGTTCGAGCCGGGCGCCGGCGAGCAGGGCGGGCGCATATTCATCGAGCGCGAATTGCCGCACTTCGTCGAGGAAGCTCGCGCGGTCGGCGGGCGCCGGCTCAATCTTCTTGTGATGCAGCGCGGCCGCGGCATAGGTCGGCAGATAGCTGACGTCGGGGAGCACATTGCCCTTCTCGAAGCGCGCCGTATGAAAATCAAGGATCACCGAGATGAGGGCCAGGCCGTTGAAGGCGACGCCGGACATGTTGCTCTGCATCTTGGCCGCGGTCGCAACCGCGCGCGTCGTGCCGTAGCTCTCTCCGGCGAGATAGCGGGGCGAGGCCCAGCGGCGATGATCGGACAAGAACTGCTTGATAAAATCAGCGATCAGCTCCGCGTCCTCGTCAAGCCCCCAGAATTCTTCTATCTTCGCCTCGCCCAGCGGTTGGCTGAAGCCCGTGCCCACTGGATCGATGAACACGAGATCGGTGAGGTCGAGGCAGCAGAGCGCATTGTCCTTGACCGGATAGGGCGCGGCGCCAGGATAGGCCCCATCGCCCGGAACAATCACGCGCTTCGGGCCAAATGCGCCCATATGCAGCCAGAGCGACGCGGAGCCTGGGCCGCCATTGAACAGGAAGGTGATCGGGCGATTCGCCGGTTCGACCTCGATGTCGGCGAAATAAGCGAAGCTGAACAGGCTCGCGCGGGGCTTGCCCGCCGCATCCTTCAGATGCGTCTCGCCCGCGATCGCCGTATAGGCGATCTGGCGATCATGAAACCGACCCTCATGGCGGCTGACGAACCGTTTTGGCGCAACGGGCGCTATCGCGGCCGCGGCTTCGGTCTTCTCGTTTTCGGCGGGTTTCGTCTCGGCGGCAGGCATGAATGGCGTGACCTTGGGTGCTGGCGAAGGGACGGGTCGAGCTGCGCCCCGACGCCCGCGACAAACGCAATTGCGCGCGTTTCTCTGCAGGCGGCCGCATGATCACGGAGATCATGTCCGACCGCCTGTTTATTTTATCCTACGATCGCGCGCGGCGAACGCCGCAATTTTCGGCAAGATCAGGCGTGCGCATGCGGCGCGCAGACCATGGTCCTTTTCGCGGGCGCCTTGTGCGTCAGCGTTCATGATCATTCCGGAAAACGCTTGGAAGGGACTTTAATGCAGGGTGGCGACAGATTGGTCGCATCGCAATTTGGCGATTTCGTCCTTGAGCAGCAGCTTTCGCCGTTTCAATTCGGCCAGTTTCAGCTCGTCCATGGAAGGGTGCGCCAATTCCTTTACTATTTCTTTGTCGAGCGCCTCATGGCGCTGTTCGAGCGCGGCCAAATGAGCTTCACGGGACATGCAGAACTCCTTTCGTCAAGGTCGTCGCACGGCCGTCAAATGTGCCACATGATTGCGGATTCGCGAAGGCGCTTCTCCAAAGACTCAATTCAAATTTCAAAACGGCGTAGACAGAGGCCACAAGCTCATAAAGCTTCGCCATTGCCCTTGCCGGAGTCCGTGGCCGAACATATTTTCGCGCACGGCGGCCGAAGCGATCGATTGAAGCGACGCTAGAGCATGATCCGCGGAAGCGCAAAAGAGTTCCGGAGAGATCCTGCTCAATCAAAGACCTCAGCGCGACGCCCGATCAATGTGATCAGATTTCGCATGAGAGGCTTTGCGTCTACTTCGAAAGACAGGGGAATTGCATTTCATGGCGGAAAAACTAAGCGACGATGAGCGCGCCTTGTTGCTGGCGGAGCTCGAGCATCTTCGGCAGGAGCACCGCGACCTCGACGCCGCAATCGAAGCCCTGCTCCATCTTGGCGCGGCCGACCGCCTGCAAATCCAGCGGCTCAAGAAGCGTAAGCTCGTCTTGCGCGACCGCCTGGTCTTTCTCGAAGATCAGCTGACGCCGGATATCATCGCTTGAGCTTGGTCCAAGCCGCTGCGCCTTGGTCCCTCGCCACAAATAAACGCCGCACAAGCAATGCTCATCGGAACAAGCACGCTCCGCGTCAAATTGGGAGCCTCTCGATCCGCGCCAGCGTAAACAGTCCGAACGGCGCGAGCTTGCGGCGCTCCAAAAGGCGAACATGGGGATTGGCGTCGATCCAATCGCCGAGGATCGACCAAGGAAATTCCGGCCGCCAGCCGAGTTCGGCGCTGCATTTGCTGAGCCAGGATTCGAGCCAAGCCATTGGGCCCGCGCCCGCGCCAACATGATTGACGAGAATGATCTCGCCGCCAGGCTTCACGACCCGGGCCAATTCATTGAGGCTGGCTTCGGGCTCCGGCACGACGGTGAGGACATAAGGCGCGACCACCGCATCGAAATGGCCGTCGGGAAAGGCGAGGCGCGTCGCGTCCATTGCCGCGAGGCCCTCGACATTGCGAAGAGCCTTCGCGCCGACGCGCCGCTGCGCCCGCCGGAGCATAGGTTCGGACAGATCGATCCCGACCAATTTCGTCCGACGGTCAAACATCGGCAGCTCGAGGCCGGTGCCGACGCCGACATCGAGGACGCGGCCGCCGGGACGTTCGCCCGCGGCCGCCGCGGCTTTTCGCCCAGGCCGGAGGACAAGGGCGAAAACGAGATCGTAAATCGGCGCCCAGCGCGCGTAGGATTTCTTGACATGCTTATTGTCGAGGATCGGGGCGTCAGCCCCTTGCGGCGCGGATGCGCCATCCAAGGCGGGGATGGAGCCGGGAAAAGTTTCCTCTTGCACAGGCGTTTGACCTCCAGCTTACGCCGTCGGCGCTTCCCCTTCCGCGGGACCGCCCCGGCTTTTTTTCTTGTGTTTTCACTCGGCCGCCGCGCGACGGAAGCCTCCCGCTAAAGCGGAAATTCCTCGAGCTGCGCAGGGTGCGAAATTTTCGTCGCCGCCGGACATGCGGGCTCGGTCGAACTGATGAAACCGCCGCCCAGCACCCGCGCCTGCGGCTGGTCCGACTCGTAGAAGACGCATGCCTGACCAGGCGAGACGGCGTCCTCGTCGCTGGCGAACTCGACCAGGGTCTCGCCGTCCCCGACATAAAGATATCCGGGAACCGGGGGCCTGCTCGAGCGCACCTGCACAAAAAGCTCACGCCCTTCGCTGTCGAGATCATCGAGCGCGCCGGGACCGATCCAGTTGAGCGACCGCAAGCGCGCAAGCCGCGTCGCCAGCGCCCGGCGCGGCCCGACGATCACGCGGCCGCGCGCCGCATCGAGGCGGATGACGAAAAGCGCCTCGCCAGCGGCCGCGCCTTTCGCGCCGAGCCCCAGGCCGCGCCTCTGCCCGATCGTATAATGGATGACCCCGGAGTGCCGCCCGAGGATGCGGCCATCGACATGGACGATGTCGCCCGGCGCCGCCGCCCCCGGCGACAGGCGTTCGATGAGATCGCTATATTTGCCGGTCGGCACGAAGCAAATGTCCTGGCTGTCGGCTTTGTCCGCGACGAGCAGCCCGAATTGGCGCGCCAGGGCGCGAACCTCCGTCTTCGGCAGGTCGCCGAGCGGAAAGCGCAAAAGCTCGAGCTGAGCTTTTGTCGTCGCGAACAGAAAGTAACTTTGATCCCGCGTCGCGTCGGCGGCGCGGTAAAGCGCCCGATGTCCGGCGGCGTCGAACTTGGAGGACACATAATGGCCGGTCGCCAGCGCGTCGGCGCCAAGATCCTGCGCCGTCTCAAACAGATCGGCGAACTTGATTTCGCTATTGCAAGACACGCAGGGAATGGGAGTCTCGCCCGTCGCATAGCTTTGCGCGAAGGGGTCGATGACCTTTTCGCGAAATTGCTCCTCGTAATCCAGCACATAGTGCGGAATATCGAGCCGAGCCGCGACGAGCCTCGCGTCTTGAATGTCCTGTCCGGCGCAACAGGCCCCCTTGCGATGGACCGCCGCGCCATGATCATAGAGCTGCAGGGTTACGCCGATCACGTCGTAGCCCTGGTCCTTGAGAAGGGCGGCGACCACCGAGGAATCGACGCCGCCGGACATAGCGACGACGACGCGCGTCTCCGCCGGAGGCTTGTCGAAGCCGAGGCTATTGAATCCGCCGCCTCTTTCTGGCGCTGAGCTCTTCTTCATGGTCGCCGTCACTCGCTTGATCGGCCGGCAAGAACAAATTTGCCTCGTCTGGCAGGCTTACGTCAATCGGACTCTCATAGTCCGGCGACGCGAGCCGTCCAAAGTCTAGATGCTGCTGGAATTCATCAAAGCATTGGCGGCGGCCGCGAAGGCTTTCATGAACTCCAGCTTTGAGAATCTATTTCCGCCAGCGGGAGGCTCGCCTCGGCTGGCGATTTAATTAACCTCTCATACATCGTCTTGGCGGCCGGACGCAATCGGGGACCGCGCCTATGTTCAAATCCTCGGGGCGCCGGCGCCTAAGCATGTTCCTAAAAAGTGGCTCGACTTTTTCGATTAGAACATCCTCAAACTTATCGCTCTGACGGCAGTTTCCTTAACGTTAGGCAAATGGATCGTCTCAATTTGGCGCGCTGGCAGCGAAACCCTTGAGCCGTCGCCAAATACTTAAAGGCGCCGGCGTGGAGATTCTTCAGCAAAACCATGGCGCCGGCTTAGGTAAATCTTAAAACACCGACCCTATGTTGTCCAACTGTAAGATCAGTTGGATGCGTGAGTTTTGAATATGGCAGAACCAAATCGTCATCGCGCGAAATATGTCATTGGGCCTGACGGGAGCCCTTTGACCATCGCCGATTTGCCGCCTGCGACAACTAAGCGCTGGGTCATAAGGCGAAAGGCGGAAGTCGTCGCCGCGGTCCGCGGCGGCCTTCTGTCGCTTGAGGAAGCCTGCAACCGCTATACGCTCACCGTCGACGAATTTCTGTCTTGGCAAATGTCCATTGATCAGCATGGCCTCGCCGGCCTTCGCACAACCCGAATTCAGCAGTACCGCCTTTAACGGCCTTCACAGCAGGGCCTCGAGCCAAGCGCGCGCCGTCGAAACGCCCCCACTCAAGACCGGAACGCTCCCCTCTCAAGAGGGGTTCGTCGTCTCTTCCGCAGCGTCAACCTCCAGCTTGTGGCGCAGGATGAGCGGCGCTTGCGCGATGGAGAAGACAAAAAGCAGGATAAATATCCCAGGAAACTTGAAAGACACCCAGACGTCATTCGACTGGGTGCGCCAGACAATCTCATTCAGGAGCGCAAGCAGGAAGAAAAAGCCGCCCCAGCGCAGGGTGAGCATGCGCCAGCCACGCTCGGTCATAGAGAAGGCGTTGTCGAAAATAATCGGCAGCAGGAGCTTGTTCATCGCGAGGCCGCCGAAGAGCGCAAGGCCGAAGCCGACGTAAAGCACGGTCGGCTTCATCTTGATGAAAGTCGTATCCTGCAAATAGAGCGTGAGCGCGCCGAACAATAGCGCCAAAACCGCGGTCATCAGCGGCATGGCCGGGAGCTTGCGGGTCTTTACGAGCGACACCACCAGCGAAACCGCGACCGCCGCCATCAAGACGAATGTCGCAGTGAAAAGCCCGGCGTTCGCGCCGGTGAGGAGCGCCTGCGGCAAGAAAGGTGCGACGATGGGCTCGAAGAGCTTCGGCCGCGCATTGGCGAAGAAAAACAGGATGAGCGGCCCCATCTCGACGCCGAGCTTCAGCCAGGGGATCGACCCTTTGCCATGCGAGGCCGCAGCGGCCGGGACGCGATTCAAGGTTTCGCTCATTCGAACAGCTCTCTCGTTCTGATTGACCTAATCTTCTATGCCGGCGATGGCGCGGGCGAAATCGCGAGCCGTAAAGGCTTCAAGGTCGTCCGCCGTCTCTCCGATCCCGATGAAATGGACTGGAAGCTGAAACTTGTCTGTAATCGCGACGAGGATGCCGCCCCGCGCCGTGCCGTCGAGCTTGGTCATGACGAGGCCGGTCACGCCGGCGACGCGTCCGAAAATCTCAACCTGACTCATCGCATTCTGGCCGACGGTCGCGTCGAGGACAAGGAGCACGGCGTGCGGCGCGGTTGCGTCGACCTTCTTCATGACCCGGATGATCTTTTCGAGCTCGGCCATGAGCTCGGTTCGATTCTGCAGGCGCCCGGCCGTATCCATCAAGACGACGTCGTCGCCGCGCTCCTGCGCCGCCTTGATCGCATCGAAAGCGAGCGCCGAAGCATCGGCCCCTTGCTCGCGCGAGATCACCGGGCAGTGAAGACGCTGGCCCCAGATCATCAATTGCTCGATTGCAGCAGCGCGAAACGTATCGCCCGCCGCGAGCAGGACGCGGCGGCCTTCGGCCGAGAATTTCGCCGCGATCTTGCCGATGGTCGTCGTCTTGCCGGACCCGTTCACGCCGACCACGAGAATCACATAAGGCTTCTTTTCGGCGTCAATTTCCAGCTGTTGGGCATAGGGCGACAAGACGCGTTCGACTTCAGCGGCGAGGATCGCCTTGACCTCGTCGACCTCGACATTCCTGTCATAGCGGCCCTTGCCGACGATTTTCGCGATGCGCGCGGCCGTTGCGACGCCGAGATCGGCGCGGATCAGCACGTCCTCCAGATCATCAAGCATAGATTCATCAAGCTTGCGCTTGGTGAAGATGGCGATGAGGCCGCTTCCGATCGAATTCGAGGAGCGCGCGAGTCCCTCGCGCAGCCGCGCCCACCAGCTGCGCTTTTGCGGCGACGCCGGAGGCTCGCCAAAAGACGTGGCGGTCGGCGCGGCGCGCGGCGCGATTTCCGGCTGGATTTCCCCGTCCGGCTCCGCTTCGCTTTCAACGTACTGCACCGTAGCCAAGCCTAGCCCGCCAGCGTCCAAGCCCTCTGCCTGCGAGACCTCAGATTCCAAAACTTCGACGTGCAAAGACTCGTCCGGCGCGGGCGCGAATGCTTCGGTGTCCCCGGTTTCCGGCCGTTCGTCGGGGGTTTCCTTCCGGATGAAAACGCGCCGGAAAAGGCTCTGCTTTGGCTTGGTCGCGGCGTCGTTCTCTTGCGTCACCATTAGATCCTATCTGCTGAACCTCTCTCGCACGCCCGACACGCGTAAAGAGTTCGCATAGTTGCGCCTTGTCTGCAGCCTGTTTCGCCTGGGAGCGCTCTAAAGAGCAGGCTGCGGCCGATAGCGCCGCCTGGCACTATATAAGGTCGCGATCGCAATGGTGAGCGATTTAAATCTCAAATGCTGGGCCGGCAGGCCGCGTAAGGCTCCCGCCAAGCCTAAGAGCGCAAACTCGCGGACCTTGGCGATCGGTCCGCGATGCGTGTTTATCCACTCACCTGGAGCGGCGCCCGTCGAAGGAACCTCCACGACCAGCGTCGCCATCGCCGCCGCCGGCCCGCAATCCGCCGCCCTCGGCCCCGGCGTGTCCCGCGGCTCCCTCCGCGCCGCCAGCGCCGGCCCGCCATCCTCCGCCCTCGGCCCCGGCAGCGCCATAGGAGGCGCTTGCGTCGGCGCCGATGACGCCTCCATATGACGCGCCGCCCTCGCCAACGACGGCGGGGCCATATGACGGATCGACCTCAACTTCTGCGCCGGTTGCGGCTCCCGCCCCGCCAGCTTGCCACCCGCCGCCGACAACCCCCGCGCCACCTGCGGCCGCCGCCCCGCCCTGCCAGCCCCCACCTTCGGCGCCGATGCGCCAACCGCCGCCGTCGGCTCCTGCAGCGCCAGCATGCCAGCCGCCGCCCTCGGCTCCCGCGGCGCCAGCATGCCACCCACCGCCCTCGGCCCCTGCGCCACCGGCTCCTTCCTCATTGCGGCCGCCCGCGTGAAAGCCTCCGCCGGCGGAGCCGCCGCGAAAGGCGTCGGCGGTTTTCGGCGCGCCAATGGCGAGCGAGAGGGTTAGGACGGCGGCGCCCATTAGCAAACTGCGGTTCATAGCTGAAATCCTCAATCCAAAGCTCTTGGAGCAAATGCCCTGGATTGATGCGCTTCAGGCCTGAAGTTTTTGAAAAATCAACGCCTAGAAGTCTAATTGCCCTGCGAGATCCGACTCATGCGAGCGAAGCGACGCGGCCGGGCGTCACTTTCAACATCTGCGCCCGCGCAATGATCCCGGCGAAGGTCGCAGGATCGGCTCCGGTCAGCCAGATCTGGCCACCCAAAGTTTCAAGCAGTTCATAGAGGGCTTGGCGGCGGGTCGGATCGAAATGGGCCGCTATCTCGTCAAGGAGGACGAGGGGCGCTATTCCGCTGACTGTCTTGACGAGGCGCGCCTGCGCCAGGACGAGGCCGACAAGCAGCGCCTTCTGCTCGCCGGTCGAAGCCTGAGCCGCCTCGACATTCTTGGGGCCATGGCGAACGCAAAGATCGCTCGCCTGCGGTCCGATGAGCGCGCGTCCCGCCGCGGCGTCGCGGGTCCGGTTGTCGCGCAGGATCGCGCGATAAATGTCCTCCGCCTCCAGCGCTGGACGCTCGGCGACCAGCGTCTCGACTTCGCCACGCAGAGCGAGGTCGGCCCAAGGGAAGGGCGAGGCCGGGTCTCGGCCGGCGAGTGTCAGGCCGGACAAAAGCGATACGGTCTCGGATCGCGCCGCGGCGACGGCGATTCCGAGTTCGGCCACCTCCCGCTCGATCGCGTCGAGCCAGGTCTTGTCGCCCTGGCTCAGCGGCTCTTCCAGCAGACGGTTGCGGCTGCGCAAGGCGCGTTCGAAGGCGTTGACTCGCGCCCCATGATCGGCGTCGACCGAGAGGACGAGCCGGTCGAGAAAGCGGCGCCTTTCTCCCGCCGGGCCGGCGAAAAGCCCGTCCATTGAGGGAGTCAGCCAGACCACGCGGACATGGTCGCAAAAGGCGCGGATGGAGGCTGCGGGCTCGCGGTCGAGCCGATATTTGCGCACAGGGGCGGCGTTTTCCTGCGGCTCGACGCCGGTCCCGAGCTGGACGCGGCCGAAAGGCGTCCCCAGCTCGACCGAAACGGCGAAGCCGCCTGCGCCGGCCTTGCGCGGAAAATCGCTCAATTCGGCGCGACGCAGGCCGCGTCCGGGCGTAAGCATGGAGAGAGCCTCGATCAAATTGGTCTTGCCGGCGCCATTGTCTCCGGTGACGACGACCAGGGCTGCGGAAATGGCGAGATCAAGGGAGTCGTAGGAGCGAAAATCGGCGAGCGTCAAGCGGCGCACGCCCTGGCTTTCGGCTTGACGCGGGGCCGCCCGATTGGCCGTTTCCATCTCGATTTGGCTGGACATTGTGGCAAAACCCTAGCGCCGAAACCGGCGCAGGCGCTTCAAAACTCCGGCCATGTTATGCTTTCCGCCATGTTCAGCGCCATCGCCCTCCGCCGCCGCGGGCAAGAGGACCTGCCACGCCTCGCCGATCTTTGGGTCGCAAGCTGGCGGGAAGCAATGCCGGAAATCGATTTTTCGGCAAGGCGCCCCTGGTTTTGCGACCATTTGCTTCAACTCGAAGCGGCGGGCGCCGTCACGATCTGCGGGGTTGACGGCTCTAACCGGGCCAAGGGCTTCGTGACGGTCGATCCGGCGACGGGCTATCTCGATCAGATCGCGGTCGCGCCAGAGGCCAAGGGGAGCGGCGTCGCAGCACTTCTCTTGGACGAAGCGCGGCGCCTGTCCCCGAACGGCCTCGAGTTGGACGTCAATCAGGAAAATGCGCGCGCGCTTCGGTTCTACGAGCGCGAAGGATTCAAAAAAATTGCGGAAGGTGCGAATTCCCGCTCCGGCTTAAAAACATGGCGCCTCCGCTGGCCAAAAGATGCTTGAGTATTTTTGTGCGCTGCGTCATGATTGTGCAGTGCGGTAACAACGGCCTTAATAGAGCTGCGCCCAGCAGCCCAACGGACGGAGCGGCGGTCATGCGGCAACAATTCGTCATCGTCCAAGCCATGGGCGGAAAGCCTTTGAAGCGCGTCGTCATGACGAACGCCGACAAGGGGGTCCTTGTCGCCGATCCCGGCCTTCTCGACGAGATCGGATCGGGCATTCATCGGCCGGTCACGGCGCCGCGCGAAAACGTCTTCAATTTCGACGAGGACGTCTTCGATGAGCTCCTCGTGCAATGGCATGAGTTGAAACAGACCAGCGCCGCGACCTGGGCCAAGCTCGACCATTTCCAACCCATGCTCGATTCGGTCGATTAAGCGCCTTCTGCAAGGCCGCGGCCGTCATTAGGCGGCGGCTGTCTGGTCGATCTTGAGCGCCGCCGCGCCGGTTTCGAATTGCAGCTTGGCGAGGCGAGCGTAGAGCCCATTCTTGGCGACGAGGGTTGCGTGGTCGCCCTCCTCGACCAGCCGGCCATTGTCCAGCACGAGAATCCTGTCGGCCTTGAGGACGGTGGCGAGGCGATGTGCGATCACGATCGTCGTGCGCTCCGACATGACTTTTTCCAGCGCGGTCTGGACGAGGATCTCGTTTTCCGAGTCGAGCGAGGACGTAGCCTCGTCAAGAAGCAGCACCGGTGCGTCCTGCAGGATCGCCCGCGCGATGGCGAGCCGCTGGCGCTGGCCGCCGGATAGGGTCACCCCCCGCTCGCCGGCGCCCGTCGCGTAGCCATGCGGCAGCGCTCGGATGAAGGCGTCGGCGGCGGCCCGCTCGGCGGCGTGGCGCACAGCTTCGTCGCTCGCATCGGGCGCCCCGTAGCGAATATTGTCGGCAATGGAAATGCCGAAGATCACGGGGTCTTGCGGCACGCTCTTGATCCGCCTCCGGAGCTCGACCGGATCGGCGGTTTTTATGTCGACGCCGTCGAGCAGGATGCGGCCGGCCGTCGGATCATAGAAACGCAGGAGGAGCTGAAACAGGGTCGATTTGCCAGCCCCAGACGGTCCAACGATCGCCACAGTCTCCCCCGCGGCGATCTTGAACGAAAGATCATGCAGCGCCGCGTCGTCCGGCCGCCCCGGATAGCGAAATTCGACATGGTCCAGGGTGATGAGGCCGCGGGTCGGCGAGGGAAAGGACGCGGCCGGAACTGGCGCGACGATGGCGGGCTTGACGTTCAAGATTTCGGCGATGCGGCCGGCGGCGCCGGCGCCGGCGGAGATTTCGCCCCAGACCTGGCTCAATTCGCTGAGCGCGCTCGCGCCTAGAATTGCGTAAAGGACGAATTGCGACAGGAGACCGCCTGTCGTGCGGCCGGCGAGGACATCTTGCGCGCCGAGCCAAAGCACCGCGACAATGCTGGCGGAAACCAGAAAGATCACCACAATCGTGAGGCGGGCGCGGGCGGCGGCGGCGTTGCGGGCCGCGACATAGGCTTCTTCCGCGGCGGCGGCGAAACGCGCGCTGGTCGCGGGCTCCGCGCCAAAAGCCTGCATCACCCGAACCGCGCCGAGATTTTCGGCGGCGTAGGCGCTCGCCTCCGCGAGCGTATCCTGCGCCGTGCGCGAACGCTTACGGACCAGGCGCCCGGAGGCGACGAGGGGGAGCACGATGATCGGAATGGCGATGAGCACGACGGCCGAAAGCTTCGGGCTCGTATAGACCATCAGCGCGATCGCGCCGACGAACAAAAAGAAGTTGCGAAGCGTCACTGCCGCCGTCGCGCCGAAAGCGGATTTCATTTGCGTGGTGTCGGCGGTGAGCCTTGAAAGGAGCTCGCCTGTCTTCGCCGTATCATAGAAGGCCGCGTCGAGACCGCAGAGATGCTTGAAGACATCCGACCGGAGGTCGGCGACGACGCGCTCCCCGAGCGTCGTCACGAAATAGAAACGCGCGCCCGACGACAGGGCGAGAATGGCGGCGACGCCGACAAGCGCGAAGAAATAGGTGTTGATCAAGCCGGCGCTCTCGGCGGAAAAGCCGTAATCGATCATTCGCCTGATCGCGAGCGGCACGGCGAGCGTCGCAGCGGAGGCCATGATCACGGCGAGGAGAGCGCCAGCAATCCGCGGCTTGTAGCGCAAGACATAGGGCAAAAGCGGCAACAGGGCGCGCGGGGACGCCTTTTGCTTTGCGTCGGTCGAAGGATTGGGAGCGGAGGAGGACTTGGCCATGGCTCGATGATCTCAAGATCGCGGAAGGCAAGACAAGGACTTTGCTTCGTCGCATTCGCAAAGCCGCTTCTTGCGGCAAGGGTTGAGGCGCGTTCGCGATGCTCTTCCTTAGAGCAGATCTAGTTTGGACGGAAGCACGAAAGGAGCGGCGGCCGTGGGCGTTTCGCTCACGCCGCGCCGCCGGCGCCCTCACGATGGGCGCATTGCTTGTCGATCGCGGCCAGGAGAATGCAAAGCGCGATCCCCTCGGACGCGGCGCGAACCTCCTCCAGACTGGGAAATGTCGGCGCGAGACGCAACGTGCTGTCATGCGGGTCCTGGCCATGCGGCCATGTGGCGCCGGCCGGCGTGAGCGACAGTCCGGCTTCCTTTGCGAGCTCCACGACACGTTTCGCGGTCCCTTGCGACGCGTCGACGCTAATGAAATAGCCGCCGTCCGGCCGCGTCCAGCGCGCGACCCCCGTCCCGGCCAGATGGCGATCGAGCGCCTCCGCGACGGCGTCGAATTTCGGCGCGATCAGCGCGCGATGCGCGTCCATGTGGCGATAGAGGCTCGCCTCGTCGCGCAGGAAGCGGACGTGCCGAAGCTGGTTCAGCTTGTCCGGGCCGATCGTGCGTTTGCCCGCCCTTGCAAGAAGCCACCGGACATTGGCGGCCGAAGACGCGAAGAACGCGAGCCCCGCCCCGGCGAGGGTGATCTTCGACGTCGAGGCGAAGACGAAGGCGCGGTCGGGGTTTCCAGCCCGCTCGCATTCCTCGAGAATGTTCAGAATTTCATGCCGGCGCTCGGTCAAATGGTGGACGGCGTAGGCGTTGTCCCAAAAGAGCCGGAAATCTGGAGCCTCCGCGCGCATGGACGCGAGACGGCGGACCGTCTCATCAGAATAAATCTCGCCGGTCGGGTTCGAATATTTGGGCACGCACCACATGCCCTTCACGGCCGGATCGGCGGCGAGCGCCTCGACGACATCCATGTCGGGCCCTTGCCCAGTCATGGGCGCGGGCAGCATGCGGACGCCATATTCCTCGCAGATCGCGAAGTGCCGATCGTAGCCCGGCGAGGGGCAGATGAATGCGACGTCTTGCTCCTTCGCCCAAGGCCGCGGCGAGCCGGGCGCGCCCTTCAAAAGGGCCCAGACGATGCAGTCATGCATGAGCGCCAGGCTTGAATTGTTTCCGACGATGATGCGATCCGGCGGCGCGCCGAGCACTGGCGAAAACAGCGCTCTCGCTTCGGCCAGACCTTGCAGGCCGCCGTAATTGCGGGCGTCTTCGCCGGCTTCGGTGAAATGGTCCGCATTGCCGGGGAAGGCCAGCATGCCGTTCGAGAGGTCGAGCTGTTCGGGGGCGGGCTTGCCGCGCGTCATGTCGAGCTTGAGGCCGCGCGCCCGAAAGGCCTCGTATTTTCCTCGAACCTCGCTTCGCAGCGCTTCGAGCTCCGCGGCGGACAAATCGGCGATCGCGCTCATATGCTGCTCTCGGGTTGGCGTCGAACTGTCGGATTGCGCCGCAATCTAGCGTCGCGCGGACGGGAGCGCCAGTTGCGAAACATCGAATGGGCTCTCTGCGAACCTGGGATCGCACTGACCAAGTCGCGAAGAGTTGATCAACGCTTTCAGATCCGAATGGCGCAAATTCGGCAGATTTGGCGTAGCAGCTTGTCAATAGGACTAATTTAAATTCATCCGTTCGCGAAACGCGTTCGGCAGGTTGCCGACAATACGGCAGGGGTGATATGCCGCAGCCGTCGGACGGAGCATAGGCGGCATCGGCGGATCCAGTGGAGGGCGAAGCAGCGTGGCGGGCGACAAGGTTCTGGTCACGGGAGCCTCGGGCTTCGTCGGCTCCGCCGTGGCGCATGCCCTGGTTCGCTCCGGCTATTCCGTGCGAGTCCTGCTGCGTACGACGAGCGCGCGCACAAATCTCGCTGATCTCGACGTAGAGATCGCCGAAGGCGACATGCGCGACGCTGCGGCCGTCGCGCAGGCCATGGCAGGAGCGCGTTTTCTGTTCCATGTCGCCGCCGACTACCGGCTCTGGGCCCGCGACCGGCAGGAGATCCTCGCGACCAATCGCGAGGGAACGCGCATTCTCATGCAGGCGGCTCTCAAGGCGGGCGTCGAGCGCATCGTCTACACAAGCAGCGTCGCAACCATCGCCTGCGCGAAGGACGGCGGCCAGGCCAACGAGACGATGAGGCTCGATGAATCCTGCGCGATAGGCGCCTATAAGCGAAGCAAGATCGCCGCGGAGCAGGTCGTCGAGGCAATGATCGCGCGCGATCATTTGCCGGCGGTCATCGTGCATCCATCGACGCCGGTCGGACCGCGCGACGTCAAGCCCACCCCTACCGGACGCATCATCATCGAGGCGGCGTCGGGGCGGATGCCGGGCTACGTCGACACTGGCCTCAATCTCGTCCATGTCGACGATGTCGCGAACGGCCATCTCGCCGCCTTGCAGCGCGGCAAGCCAGGCGAGCGCTATATACTCGGCGGTCAAGACGTGCCGCTCGCCTGCCTGCTCGCCGAGATCGCATGCCTCTGCGGCCGAAAGCCGCCGAAATTTCGCTTTCCGCGCCCGCTGCTTTATCCTCTCGCTTTCGCCGCCGAGGCGATGGCCCATTTCACCGAGCGCGAGCCTTTCGTGACGATCGACGGATTGCGGATGTCGAAACATCGCATGTTCTTCAGCTCCGCCAAGGCCGAACGCGATCTCGGCTACAAGGCGAGACCCTACCGCGAGGCGCTTGCCGACGCCTTGGCCTGGTTCCACGAATATGGTTATTTGCGATGAGCGGCGATTTTTCGATCGAACCGTCGAAGACCCATACCCAAGAGAATTTTCCGGTCGCCTCGCACCTCATCGCGGCGAAATACCGCGGCGCGATCCTGGCCTATTACCGATTCGCGCGCGGCGCCGACGACGTCGTCGACAATGGTTCGCTTTCCCCCGACGCCAAGCTAGCCGGCCTCGACCTTTTCGAGGCGACCTTGCTCGGCAAGAGCGATCGGGTGGAGGCCGCCAAGCCGCTACGCGCAATCCTCGCTGAAAAGAACCTCTCGCCACGCCATGCGCTCGATCTTCTCCGCGCGTTCCGGATGGACGCAACCAAGACCCGCTATGCGAGCTGGGCCGAACTGATGGACTATTGCGCCTATTCCGCCGCGCCAGTCGGACGCTTCGTTCTCGACGTGCATGGCGAGAGCGAAGCGACATGGCCAGCGTCCGACGCGCTTTGCGCGGCGCTCCAAGTCATCAATCATCTGCAGGATTGCGCCGCCGATTTTCGCAATCTCGATCGCGTCTATGTTCCCTTGGACGCCCTCGCCGCGCATGGCGTCGCAGTGGAGTCGCTCGGCGCGGACGAAGCCTCGCCGGGGCTTCGCGCCTGCCTGCGCGGGCTCGCCGAGAAGACCGGGACGCTCATCGACGACGGCGCCCGCCTGCCGTCCCAGGTTCGCGATTTCCGCCTTTGCCTCGAGACCGCGGCGATCGCGCGGCTCGCCCATACGCTCAATGACATTCTGCTCGCGCGCGACCCTTTGAGCGAGCCCGTTCATTTGACGAAGCCGGCCTTCATCGCCTGGTCTTGCGTCGGGATTCTGTCGGGACTCGGAGCTTTTCTCCGCCGGCCTGCGCCGCTTTCAACGACGCGCGCGGGTGGCGCATGAGCAGCGAAGTCTCGGAGGCCGGCGGCGCCGACGCGGCTGGCCGCTCGCGCGGCAGCTCTTTCTATGCAGCGATGCGCATTCTGCCGCGCCCGCGCCGCGAGGCCATGTTTGAAATCTATTCTTTCTGCCGCGCCGTCGACGACATCGCCGACGAAGGCGGCCCGCGCCCGGCCCGCCTCGACGCGCTCGAAGGCTGGCGGCGCGACATCGACGCGCTCTATTCGGGGCGCGCGCCTTCGAGCCGATTGCGCGGCCTCCTGACGGCGATCGAGACATTCGATCTTCAGCGCGCGGATTTTCTCGCCATCGTCGACGGCATGGAGATGGATGTCCAATCCGACATTCAGGCGCCTGATTTCGCCACGCTCGACCTTTATTGCGACCGGGTGGCGAGCGCGGTCGGACGGCTGTCGGTGCGGATCTTCGGGGTTCCGGCGGCGGAAGGCCAGGGCCTCGCGCATCATCTCGGCCGCGCGTTTCAGCTCACCAATATTTTGCGCGACCTCGACGAGGACGCGGCGATCAACCGGCTCTATCTGCCGCGGGAAAAACTGCTAGCGGCGGGAATTTTCGCGACCTCGCCGGCCGAGGTCCTGGCGAGCCCGGCGCTTGAAAAAGCATGCGCGCCGCTCATCGCCATCGCAACGGAGCATTTCGAGGAGGCGCGGCGCATCATGGCAAGATGCCCGCGCGACAGCGTGCGCGCGCCTCGGATCATGGCCGAGGTCTATCAGGGCATTCTCAGCGGCTTGAGCGAACGCGGTCTTTTGGCTCCGCGCAAAAGGATGCGCACGCCGCGCCATCGCATCCTTCTCGCGATCATGCGCTATGGCCTCATTTGATGCGCAAGCCTGCCGTTCATGTCATAGGCGCGGGGCTCGCCGGCCTCGCCGCGGCGGTGCGGCTCGCGGACGGATCTCGCGAGATTATCCTGCACGAGGCCGCGCGTCAGGCGGGGGGGCGCTGCCGATCGTATTACGACGCGCAGCTCGGAATGGCGATCGACAATGGCAATCATTTGCTTTTGTCGGGGAATCACGCCACGCGAAACTTCTTGGCGATAATCGGCAGCGAGGACGAGCTTCAAGGCCCCGCCGAGGCCGATTTCCCTTTCTTCGATCTCGCCAGCAAGAAACGCTGGCGGGTGCGGCCGAACGCCGGCCCGCTGCCCTGGTGGATTTTCTCGGATAGCCGGCGGGCGCCTGATACCGGATGGCGCGATTATCTGGCGCTGCTGCATCTTCTCGTTCCCGGCAAGGACCGGCCGATCGAGGCGGCGATGCGCTGCGATGGGCCTCTCTACAAGCGGCTCTGGCGTCCGTTTCTTCTCGCCGCGTTGAACGCCGAGCCGAAGGAAGGCTCCTCCCGCCTCGCCGCCGCGGTCGTGCGCGAAACTCTGGCCAAAGGCGGGAGCGCCTGCCGTCCCCTCGTCGCCGCGCATGGCCTGTCCGCCGCCTTCGTCGATCCGGCGCTTCGCTATTTGAGCGAGCGCGGCGCGCAAATTCGTCTCGATCATAGATTGCGGAAGATCGATTTCGCGGAGGGGCGCGTCCGCGCGCTCGATTTCGGCGAAGCGGCGACGCCGCTTGGCCCGGCGGACCAAGTTGTTCTCGCGGTTCCGCCGCTTGTGGCGCGCGACCTCATGCCAGGCCTGCAAACGCCGGAGAGCTTTCGCGCCATCGTCAACGCCCATTTCAGGATCGTTCCGCCCAAGGATTGTCCCGCCATCCTTGGCGTGATCAACGCGACGACCGAATGGCTGTTCGCCTTTCCCGATCGGCTCTCGGTCACGATCAGCGGCGCGGATCGATTGCTCGATGCGCCGCGCGAAGAACTCGCGCAAAAGATCTGGGCCGAGGTCGCGACGGCGGCGCGTATTGAAAAGCCGCTTCCGCCATGGCAGATCATCAAGGAAAAGCGGGCGACTTTCGCCGCCACTTGTGAGGAGAACGCGCGTCGTCCCGGCGCCGCGACGGCTTACGCGAATCTCTTTCTCGCGGGCGATTGGACGGCGACCGGCTTGCCGGCGACGATCGAAGGCGCCATCCGATCGGGAAATCGCGCGGCGGATCTGGTCCGGCGATCAGGGTGAAGATGGCGCGGCGAAATCGCAACGAACTCGAGGGGGCCGGAGGCGTGGCGAGCGAACTTGCTTTGAATGTCGAGGCGAAAAATGCGGGCGCGCCCGAATTCGGGCGCGGCGAAATCGACGCGGCGATCGACCGCGCGAGGCAGGCGCTTCTCGCCCTGCAGCGGCCGGACGGCCATTTCGTCTTCGAGCTGGAGGCGGATGTTTCGATCCCGGCGGAATATATCCTGTTCCGCCATTTCCTCGACGAACCGATCTCCGACGAGATCGAAGCCAAGATCGGCGAATATCTGCGGGGCAGGCAGGCCGCGCATGACGGCTGGCCGCTTTTCACCGATGGCGCATTCAACGTCAGCACCAGCGTGAAGGCCTATTTCGCGCTGAAGATGATCGGCGATTCGCCGGACGCCGACCATATGCGCCGCGCCCGCGCGGCGATCCTGGCGCATGGCGGGGCGGCGGCGACCAATGTCTTCACGCGCGCCTTGCTCGCCCTCTATGGCGCATTGCCTTGGCGCGGCGTGCCGGTCATGCCGGTCGAGATCATGCACCTGCCCCGCTGGTTTCCCTTTCACCTGACCAAAATATCCTATTGGGGGCGCACTGTCCTCGTCCCGCTCATGGCCGTGAACGCCTTGAAGCCGAAGGCCCGCAATCCGCGCAAGGTCACGATCGAGGAGCTTTTCGTCGCGCCGCCCGACGAGGTCCGGCATTGGCCGGGCGCGCCGCATCAGAGCTTTCCCTGGACCACGCTTTTCGGCGGGATCGACAAGCTGCTGCAATGGACGGAGCCCTATTTTCCTCAAGCGCTGCGCAAGAGCGCGATAGACAAAGCGGTTGCTTTCGTCACCGAAAGATTGAACGGCGAGGATGGCCTCGGCGCGATCTATCCGGCGATGGCCTATTCGGCGCTCCTGTTCGACGCGCTTGGCGCCCCGAGGTCGGATCCGAAAATGGTCCAGATCCTCGCCGCGATCGACAAGCTTCTCGTCGTCAAGGAGGATGAAGCCTATTGCCAGCCCTGCGTCTCGCCGGTGTGGGACACCGGGCTTGCCTGTCACGCGCTGATGGAAACCGACGGCGCGGATCTCACGCCGCGCCTCAATGCGGCGCTGGACTGGCTCATGCCGCTGCAAGTCAAGGACGTCGCCGGCGACTGGGCGGCGCAAAAGCCGAATGTGCGTCCGGGCGGCTGGGCGTTTCAATACGCCAACGCCTATTATCCGGATCTCGACGACACAGCCGTCGTCGCCATGGCGCTCGACCGCGCCGCGGGGCCATGGCCCGTGGTCTCGACGGCGGCGGCCGATCGCAGGGAGGCGATCGCTCGCGCACGCGAATGGATCGAAGGCCTGCAAAGCGCCAATGGCGCCTGGGGCGCCTTCGATTCCGACAATGATCGCGAATATTTGAACTATATCCCTTTCGCCGATCACGGCGCGCTGCTCGACCCTCCGACCGAGGATGTCACCGCGCGCTGCATCTCTTTGTTGGGCCAGCTCGGCGAGACGCCCGACCGCAATCCGGCGCTGGCGCGCGCCGTGGATTATCTTGTCGGCGCCCAGAAAAAGGACGGCAGCTGGTTTGGCCGCTGGGGCATGAATTACATCTATGGCGCCTGGTCCGTGCTCTGCGCCTTCAATGCAATCAGGCTGGACCCGCAAAGCGAAACGGTGCAAAAAGCCGTAGCCTGGCTGAAAAGCATTCAAAACGCTGACGGCGGTTGGGGCGAGGGCGGCGAGAGTTACGCGCTGGATTACGCGGGCTATCGCCCAGCCCCGAGCACATCGTCGCAGACGGCATGGGCTTTGCTGGGCCTGATGGCGGCCGGCATTGTAGACGACCCCGTGGTTGCAAGGGGGGTGCGCTATTTGGCGCGCACGCAGGCGGGAGACGGGTTTTGGCACGAAGAGCGCTTCACCGCGACGGGCTTTCCGCGGGTTTTTTTCCTGCGGTATCACGGCTACTCGAAATTCTTTCCGCTCTGGGCGTTGGCGCGCTATCGCAATCTCACGTCGGGCAATCATCGATCGATTTTGGCCGGAATGTAGCTGGCCTGCCTGTCATCGCCGTCACCGGCCTTCGGGCGGAGGCGAAACTTGCGGCTGGCCCGCAGATCATCGTCGTGTCCGGCGGCGGCGATGGCGTCGGCTTGGCGCGCGCGCTGGATACGGCCGCCGCGAACAAAGCGTCGGCCATCATCAGCTTCGGGGTCGCGGGCGGCCTGGCGCCGGGCCTTGTTTCGGGCTCGTCCCTTGTCGCGCGTTCGATCGTCGCTGAAGGCGGCGAGCGCTTCTACGGCGATCCGGTCTGGTCGCGCCGGCTTTCGGCGGCGCTCGGCGGCGCGCCGATCGTCGATATGGCAGGAGTCGACGCCCCTGTGATCGATCACGCCGCGAAGCGCGCTCTGCATGTCAAGACCGGCGCATTCGCCGCCGACATGGAATCGCATATCGCGGCCCGCGTCGCCGCCGCCCATAGGCTTCCCTTCGCGGCCTTTCGGGTGGTCGCGGACCCCGCGGAGAGGCGGTTGCCGCATGCGGCGCTGGTCGGCATGCAAGCCGACGGCACGCTTGCCTTGGGCGCCGTCGCGCGCTCGATCCTGCGCGATCCGCGCCAGCTCCCGCAGCTTCTCCAGACCGCGCTTGATGCGCGCGCGGCTTTCGCGGCCCTACTCCGCGGCCGAAAGATGCTGGCCGGCGCTCTGGCTTTCACCGAGCTCCGCGAGCTTGTGCTCGACATGCCGGCTGAAGACGTAATCGGCGGGTCGTTGCCGGTCTAGCGGGATGTCCGGGGCCATCGGCCCTCGCGTGCGAATGCCCCGCAAGGCGACTCCGAGCGCCTGCAGAGGACGGCTGAACGCGTCTTCCACGGCGGTCGCCTCGAAGCCGCAATGCACCATGCAATCGGCGCATTTTTCGTAATTGCCGGTTCCGTAGGAGTCCCAATCGGTCTCGTCCATAAGCTCTTTGAAGCTCGCCGCATATCCTTCGCCAAGAAGATAGCAGGGCCGCTGCCAGCCAAAGATGGTTCGCGTTGGGTTGCCCCAAGGGGTGCACTGATAGGTTCGATTGCCGGCGAGAAAATCGAGGAAAAGCGTCGACTGGAAAAAAGGCCACGCCTTTCCGCCCTTGCCGCGCGCAAAAATTTGCCGGAACAGGTTCTTGGTTTTCTCCCGATTGAGGAAATGCTGCTGATCGGGCGCGCGTTCATAGGCGTAGCCCGGCGAGACAGTGATCCCCTCGATGCCGAGCGCGGCGGCCGTATCGAAAAACGCCGCGACCCGGTCCGGCTCCGCCGTATTGAAGAGCGTGCAGTTGACTGTAACCCGGAATCCGCGCCGCTTTGCGAGCTTCAGGGCGTCGAGCGCGCGCTCGTAGACTCCGGCCTGACACACCGATTGATCGTGCATCTCGGCGTCGCCATCAAGATGAATGGACCAATTGAAATAGCGGTTCGGCGCATAGCGATGGAGGTTCTTCTCCAAAAGCAGGGCGTTGGTGCAGACCGTGACGAATTTCCCCCTGGCGATGGCGCCGGCGACGATCTCCGGCAGATCCTTGTGCAGCAAAGGCTCGCCGCCGGCGATCACGACGACGGGCGCGCCGCATTCATCGATCGCGGTGAGGCAATCGGCGAGCGGCAGTCGTTGATTGAGGATCTTGTCCGGATAATCGATCTTGCCGCAGCCCGCGCAAGCGAGATTGCACCGAAACAACGGCTCGAGCATGAGAACGAGCGGAAAACGCTTGCGGCCGGAAAGCCGCTGGCGAACCACATAGGCGCCGATTTGAGCCATTTGAAGAAACGGTATGCCCAATGCCTACTCCTCGAAATTGACGCCATTCGCGGTAGCCGGGCCCGATCGCGTGGAGCAGTCTTGCGACCAGCGTGATTGGGATCGGCTTCTGATTTTGATTGTCGGCCGGACTCGCAGGCCATGGCTTAAGCTAACAGATGAACATTTTCGGTTTCAATGGAAACAAGAAAATGCGCATCAAATTTCTTTGTCGCGTTTTCTTGGGCGCTGAGACCCTGCGCGCTTAGCCCGAAAATCCTTCGGATCGACGGTTCGCAAGACCTGACGTGTCCAGGACTTGCCGAGTCCGGGGCGTTACTAGATCTAGCGATTCGCGCTTTTGTAAGGCCGCTTGGCGAGGCTCCGGCCGCAAGCCTCAATGATCGGCAAGTTCGGGCGGCAGCTTGAATTCAATATTTTCCTCGACCCCGGGCAACATGGACAATTCGAGCGGGCCGAGGCCGCGCAGGGCCTCGATCACATCCTCGACAAGAATTTCCGGCGCCGAAGCGCCTGCCGTAAGACCCACGATCTTCGCCTCGCGCAAGAATTCGAGATCGAGTTCGGTTTTGTCGGCGATGAGAAAAGTCGGCACATGGGCTTCCGCGCCGATTTCGCGCAACCGGTTCGAATTCGAACTGTTTTTCGCGCCGACGACAAGAATGACGTCGACGAGCTGGCTCAATTCGCGCACGGCGCTTTGCCGATTCTGCGTCGCGTAGCAAATATCCTTGGTTTCCGGGCCGACGATGTCGTTGAAACGGCGCTTCAGGGCGCCGATGATGCATTTGGTGTCGTCGACGCTCAGCGTTGTTTGCGACACATAGGCGAGCGGCGTGTCGGCGGCGAGGTCCAGCTTGTCGACCTCGGCTTCCGATTGCACGAGATGGACCGGCCCCGGAATGCGCCCCATCGTTCCTTCGACCTCCGGGTGGCCGGCGTGGCCGATCAGCACCACCGTTCTGCCCTGTTGCACGTAGCGCTCGCCTTGGCTATGGACTTTGGCGACCAGAGGACAGGTCGCATCGAGGACCGGCAGTCCGAGAGAAGCGGCTTCCTCCTCAACCGAACGGGCCACGCCATGGGCGCTGAAGATCGTGCGCGCGCCGGATGGGACCTCGGCCAGATTTTCGACAAACCGTGCGCCCTTCGCTTTCAGCCCCTCCACGACATAGCCATTATGGACGATTTCATGCCTCACATAGATCGGCGCGCCATATTTTGTGAGGGCTTGTTCAACGATTTCGATCGCGCGGACGACGCCGGCGCAGAATCCGCGAGGCTGAGCCAAGATTACCTTCATGAAATTTGCCTAGCGTCGAAGCCAATGTGCCCTTACAAGCAGGCGATACGTTCTTTAATCTCGTTGTCCAGCTTGTAACGATGACAATGACATTGTCAAACAACTCGCGCATCGAGAGCCGAGGGTTTGTCCAGAGCCGTGCATATCGTAACGAGCCGCAACGCAGACGTTTAATCTTATCTGACCACACTATTGGTTAACAATGCCTTGGTCGGGCGCTTTTTTGATCGGCGACAGCAACGCATGATTACACACGAAGACAGCACGGGGAAAGCGCCGCCGCCGGAACCGACGGCATCAGGACCGATCGCGAAATCGATTGTCGCGATCGTGACGACATGCAAGCGTTTCAAATGGATCGTGCTCGCATTGGCAATAGTCGTGACATTCATGTCCGCTCGCTATGCTGTGACGCATTTCAAGATCAACACGAATACCAACGACTTTATTTCAGCCAAGCTGAAATGGCGGCAAAACCTTCTTGAGCTGGACAAGGCTTTTCCTCAACGCAAGGACCAGATCCTGATCGTGATCGACGGGTCGACGTCGGAACTCGCCGAATCCGCCGCGCGGCGATTGGCCGATAAATTGGCGACTCGCCCCGATCTTTTCGAATCAGTCTTGCGGCCGGACGGCGGGCCTTATTTCAACCAAAACGCCTTGATGTTCATGCCCGTCGCCGCGCTTCAACGCACGATAGACGGGCTTTACAAGGCGCAACCGTTCCTTGGGGCGCTTGTCTCCGACCCAAGCCTGCGCGGGATCATGGACGCCTTCGCCTTCATCAACCGCGGCGTTCGGGCGAAGGCCGGAACCCTCGACGATTTCGATCGGCCTATGGTCGCGCTTGCGGATGCCTTCGACAGTTTGCTCGCCGGCCAGCCAACCTTTTTTTCCTGGCGCAGCCTGATGACCGGAGAGGCGCCGGACCCGCGCGAATTGCGCCGCTTCATCGAGGTCAAGCCCCGGCTTGACTACGCGGCGCTGAAACCGGGCGCGATCCCGTCGGATTTCATTCGCCAGAGCGCAATTGATCTCGGCCTTTCCCCGGCAACCGGCGTGAAAGTGAGGCTAACCGGCGTCGTGCCCCTCGAAGACGAAGAATTCGCCACAGTCGAACAGGGCGCCGGCGTCAACGGCGCCGCAACCGCCTTGATCGTCCTTTTCATCATCTGGCGCGCCTTGAAATCCAAGCGCATCGTTCTTTCGGTCGCGTTGAGCGTCGTCGTCGGCCTTGCCGCGACCGCCGCGGTCGGACTCTTGATGGTCGGCGCGCTCAATCTCATTTCGGTCGCCTTCGCCGTGCTTTTCGTCGGCATCGGCGTCGATTTCGGCATCCAATTCAGCGTCCGCTATCGCGCCGAACGATACCAGGAGCCCGATTTCGACAAGGCCCTCAAGCGGGCGGCTGCGAAGGTCGGCCGACCTTTGGCGCTCGCCGCGACGGCGACGGCGGCGGGGTTCTATTCCTTTCTCCCGACCGATTATCGGGGCGTTTCCGAACTGGGCCTCATCGCCGGCACCGGCATGTTCATCGCATTTTTTTCCGCGATCACGGTTTTGCCCGCGCTGCTCGCTCTGCTGCGGCCGCCTGCCGAACAGGAGCCCGTCGGCTATAAATTCCTGGCGCCGGCCGATGATTTCATGGCGCGGCACCGCTATGCGATCGTCATCGGGACCTTGACCGTCGCCTTGGCTGGAACGCCCTTGCTGCGTCATCTCCATTTCGATTTCAATCCCCTCAACTTGCGCAGCGCCAAAGTCGAGTCGGTCTCCACCTTGCTTGATCTGATGCAAAACCCCGCCACGGATCCGAACACGATCGACGTGCTCGCGCCTTCGCTTAAGGACGCCGAGCCGCTTGCTGCGCGCTTGCGGAGCCTGCCCGAGGTCGCTCAAGTGACCACGCTGCAAAGCCTGGTTCCCACTGATCAGGACGAAAAGCTCGCGATCATTCACCGCGCCGCCACGGCTTTGGGGCCGTTGCTCGACCCGCGCCGAGCGAGACCGGCGCCGAATGACGCCGAGGATGTGTCGGCGATGAACCGCGCCGCCGATTCCTTCGCCGCGACGGCGGGAGACGCGGCCGGAAAAGGCGCCGACGACGCCCGCCGCCTGGCAGCGCTCATCCGCAAGATGGCCGCATCGCCGCCGAACAGTCGCGAGGCGGCGCGCGCCGCCTTGCTGCCTGGTCTCGACACGATGCTCAGCCTCTTGCGCGCCTCCCTGACCGCGCAGAAGACGACGATTGCGTCGATTCCGCCCGATCTGGCGCATAACTGGGTGAGCGCGGACGGCCGGGCGCTGATCGCCGTCGCTCCGGGCGGAAACGCGAATGACAACGCGACCCTCAAACGTTTCGCCCACGCTGTCCAGACGATCGACCCCGAAGCCACCGGCCAGCCGATCGCCATACAGGAATCCGGCGATACGGTCGTGCGCGCCTTCATCGTGGCGGGCGCCTGGGCGCTGTCTTCGATCAGCCTGCTTCTCTTGATTGTGCTGCGCCGAATCACCGATGTGCTTTTGACCCTGGTGCCTTTGCTGCTCGCCGGAGTGGTCACGCTCGAGATCACCGTCTTGATCGGCTTGCCGCTCAATTTCGCGAATATTATCGCTTTGCCTCTGCTTCTCGGCCTCGGCGTCGCCTTCAAGATCTATTTCGTGATGGCTTGGCGCGCGGGCACGACGAATCTCCTGCAATCGAGCCTCACCCGCGCGGTGTTTTTCAGCGCAATGACCACGGCGACCGCTTTCGGCAGCCTCTGGCTCTCAAATCATCCGGGAACGTCGAGCATGGGCAAGCTGCTGGCTTTGTCGCTGCTCTGCACGCTGGCCGCCGCGATATTGTTCCAGCCGGCGCTCATGGGCCCGCCGCGCCACGTCAACGCGGCGGGCGAGGGCGCTTGAGCCAAAGCAAGGACGAGGCGAGCAAAGGCAGCTTTGCGCGCCGCCGGCCTCTCCAGCTTGGCTGATAGAGGCGCGTGAAAGCAACCTTGCCGCCTTGGTCGCTTAATATCGGCTGTCGCCGCCGCGCTGGTCCGAACTCGAGCGGCCCTCGCCGCCTTCTTGGCGATCGTAATCATGCCGCCTGTGGACGCCATAGGCGCAGCCGGCGGCGGCTCCAACCCCGCCATGGCCTACGAAGTGGCCAGCGATTCCGCCAACAATCGCGCCTTTGAGGCAACCGCCCGGCCGAGCCTCCGCACTCCCGGCGGCGCAAACAGCAGCGATGCCGACCACGGTCGAAATAAGAAACAGGTTTTTCATGAAAGTCTCCTTCTGGCATGAACAACTGCTCAGAAGGTTATCGGTTCATCTTCTCGAAATAGACAATCGCCGCGCTTCCGCGGACCGATCGGCGCGCGTATCGGCTATCGTACCGATTGTAACGGCGATTTCGGGAAATTATTTTACCCCTCCGGCTTAGCCTTTTCCTCCATGCGCGCCTTGAGCACAGCCAATTTCGCGAAAGGCGAATCCGGATCGGGCGCACGTTCGTTGCTTCTTTTTTCGCCGCCGCCGAACTGACCTCCGCGCCCGCGCCTGCGGTCATCCCCAACGCTTCGCACCGGCGCGCCGTCGTCGCGCCGATTGCGCGGACCCTCGAAGCGCTCTCTCGATTGGCCGCGGCTCGGCTGGCGTCCGTTCGTATGGCCATTTTGGCGCTTTTCGTCAGCGACGCCGGCCGCCGCATCAGCGGGCGTCTCGCCAGCGGCCCTATTTCCATCATGGCTTCGTTCGCCGCGGCGCTTGTCGCGCGCAAATCCGGGCGCCGGCGCGCCGGCTTGCGGCGCCGCGCCCTCTGAAGACGCCTCCGTCGCATGGCTCCGCTGCGGCTTCCGGCCGCCGCGCGCCTCGGGCCGACGCGCATGATGCTGTTGCCGATGCGGTCGCCAGACTTCGATCAGGACCGGCTCGACCGGTTCGGTTTCGGTCGCCTCGCCCGCTAGATTTGCTTCGATCGGCGGTTCGGTCAGACTTTCGGCTGAAACCAAGCCTTCCGACAGGCTGACCTCCCCCGACATTTCATCTGGCTCTTCCGATTCAACTGTCGAAGCGGCGCAGCATGGCGCGGGAAGCTGATCGTCAGGCGCGGGTTCGCTTGCTGTCTCAGGCGTTTCCGCCGTGAACGCCACGCCGGCGTCGGTCTCGGAGCCCTGCGCTTCGGCGGAAGACTCCTGACTCGACGCTTCTTCGGCATCGGCGACAGCAGTCGGGCTGGCGTCCAAGTCTGACTCTAACGTCCCCTCGGCCTCCGATTTTGGCGGCGCGACGGGTTCGGTCGCAGCCATGGGGAGCAAAGCCGCGGTGATCGCCGGGCCTTTGCGGCGCTCGAGCATGTAACCCAGCGAGCGGAGGATCGAGGCGAAACTCTCGCCCGAGCAGCCGGCGAGCGAAGTCATCGCAACCGTGACCACAAAGCCGTCGCCGTCGGCGGTCCCGGCCGGCGGCTCG